>Ga0299914_10002383_pt1 | contig 12937 bp, 8 predicted proteins | sample RVTome_10_FD_201361 | JGI IMG/M metagenome (GOLD analysis project Ga0299914, IMG submission 201361) | Soil microbial communities from uranium-contaminated site in the Upper Colorado River Basin, Wyoming, United States - RVT153D57 (version 2) ...
CGGCTCGCCGGTTGGCGGCGCCGGGAGTTCGGCGCCAAGCGCCGCTTCAACCGCGCGCTCCGCGCGCTCGTCGCCTCGCCCCCTGCCGTGCGCGTGGCCGCCTGTGGCGCGGCCTGGCTGCCCGCTCTGCTCCAGTGGGCGATCCGCTACGCGGGAGATCTCCACGCGACGTGACCTTTGCACTGATTCTCGTCGCGACCGCATTCGCGCCGATGCTCATCGAGACGCGCCGATCGGCGGCGAACGAACGGGCGCTCCGCGCCGCGGGGGCCGCTGAGCCTGCGGGCGACGTCTATCCCGCCATGCGGATCGCGTATCCCGCGTGCTTCGTTGCAATGATCGCGGAGGCCTGGCTTCGCGGCGGCGGGTTCACGGCCGCGGCGCCGGCGGGTGCCGCCGTCTTCACCGCGGGGAAGGCGATCAAGTACTGGGCGATTGCGGCGCTGGGGCCGCTCTGGACGTTCCGCGTGCTGGTGCCGCGGCCGCGCGTGCTCGTAACCCACGGGCCCTACCGCTTCCTCCGGCACCCGAACTACGTGGGGGTGGCCGGTGAGCTGATCGGGTTCGCCCTGCTCGCCGGGGCGCCCTGGAGCGGCGCCCTGTCCGTTCTGTCGTTCGGCATCCTGACGTTCGCGAGGATTCGCGTCGAGGAACGCGCGCTGGGGCTCGAGCGGTGACGCGCCGGATCGCCGGCGCGCTCGACGCGCTTGCGGGGGGCGCGATCGTGCTCGCCGCGGGGCTGCTGCTGTTCGGCCCCTGGCGCCAGGTGCTCGCGGGCGCCCCGGTGAGCCTTCGCTGGACGCATGCGGCCTTTGCCGGGCTCGCGCTGCTGGCCGTCCGCCACGCGGCGATTCCCGCACCGTCGACGTGGACGGCGCTTCGCGGACTGGGACGATCCATCGGGCGGCGGCCGGCGCTCGCCGACGCGCTGCTGGCGTTCGGGCTGACGCGGCCGGCGGTTCTCATCGTGGGCCTCGCCGCCGCGGCCACGTTCGGCGTGCAGCCGTCGTCCGATCTGCGGCCGAATCCGCGTCATGCGCTGCGCGAGCTGCCCGCGCGGTTCGACGCGAACTGGTACGCCGGAATCGCGCTCGACGGGTATCAGTGGGAGCGAAGCTTCGAACGCCAGCAGAACATCGCGTTCTTCCCCGCGCTGCCGATGCTGATGCGCGGGGCGGGCGCGATCACCGGCGCGTTCGACCCGCGCCTTCCGCGTTCGCGGCGCATCGTGCGGCTCGCCTGGGCGGGCCTGGGGATCGCGCTGGCGGCGTTCGCGTTCGCGGCGTGGTACTTCGGCAGGCTCGCGCGCGAGCTCGTCGAGCCGGATCGCGCGCGCGGGGCCGTCTTCCTGCTGGCCGCCTATCCGTTCTCGATCTTCTACAGCGCGGCGTACACCGAGTCGCTGTTCCTGGTCGCGGCGCTCGGCGCGTGGTATCACGCGCGGCATGGCGCGTACGGGCGCGCCGCCGCGTGGGGGCTGCTGGCGGGCCTCAGCCGGCCCAACGGTTTCCTGGTCGCGCTTCCGCTGGGGTTGATCGCCCTCGGGATGCGCGACGGTCCGCGGGCGCCGGCCGCGCGCGCGCGGCGGCTGCCCGGCTTCCCGCGGCCTGTCTCTTGGCCTGGCGTGGCCGCGGCCGCCATGCCGGCAGCCGGCATGCTGCTCTACACGGTCTGGCTCTATCTGGACACCGGCGTCCTGTTCGCGTGGGCGCGGGTGCACGCGGCGTGGGGGCGCGAGCTCGGCGCGGCCGCGCCGGAGATCCCGTCCGGCGCCCTGTCCTCGGGGCTGGTGGGCCTTGCCCTCGATCATCCGTATCAGGCGCTGAACGCGCTCGGCCTCGCGTTCGCGCTGTCGTTCGTCCCCGCGATCTGGACGCGTCTCGGTCCCGCGTGGACGGCGTTCGTGCTGGTCAGCCTGCTCGCGCCGCTCCTCGCCGGCGGCCTCCTGTCGATGGGACGACTGACTTCGACGCTCTTTCCCGTCTTCCTGGCCCTCGCGGCAGTGCTTCCATCCCGCGCGGTGGCCCCCGTGGCGGCGGCCTTCGGGCTGCTGCAAGGGCTGAACGCGGCGCTGTTCTATACGTGGAGAGACATGTATTAGACAGCTGACAGCTGATAGCTGATAGCTCCGGATGCGTGACCTATAATTGAAGCGACACATGGAGTCGAACCCGAGTCGTCGCTTTCCGTTCTCGAGGCGGACGGTATTCCTCGTGCTGCTCCTGGCCGGCGCGGTGGCGGTCATCTCGTCGTTCGGCTCGGCGCAGGGCGGCGGCGCGTCCGCCAACGAGTCCTTCGCGCGCGCGGCCCGCCGCGCGCTGGCGCACGGCCGGGTCGACGAGGCGGAGCGGCTTGCACGCGGGCGGCCGGGCGGCGACGACGAAGCCGCGGCCGTGCTGGCGCGGATCGCCGTCCGCCAGGGCGACTACGCGGGCGCGAGATCGATTCTGGAGGCTGCTGTTGCGAGCGAGCCGGCCGGGGAGTCGGCGCTCGAGCTCGGCATCCTCTTCAACTGGACGGGGAAGCGGGACGACGGATCGGCCCTGCTGATGCGGGTGTTCCGCCGGGGCGGGGGCAGCGCCGATCCGGAGGCGTTGTTCCGCGCGGCGCGCGCGGCCCACGCGCTCAACCGCCCGTTCGAAGCCAATCCGCTCTTCCGCGCCGCGGCGTCGATGGGTCCCGATGCCGGCATCGAGACCGCCTGGGGTCTGCTGATGCTCGAGAAGCACCAGCTCGGCGAGGCGCTGCAGTCCTTCAGGAAGGCGCTGGAGATCGACGAACGATGGGCCCCCGCGCACGCGGGTCTGGCGCGCACGCTCGCCGATGAGAACCCGACGGCCGCGGCGGAAGCCGCGCGGCGGGCGCTCGCGATCGACAAGGGCCTCGCCGCGGCCCATCTGGTGCTCGCGAACCTCGAGCTCGACAACACCCGCTACGAGGAAGCCCGCGCCCACATCGATCGCGTGCTCGCCGACAACCCCTCCGACCTGGACGCCCGGGCGCTCGTGGCGGCCATCGCGTACGTGCGCGACGACCGCGCGGCGTTCGAGTCCGAAGTCGAGCAGGTGCTCGCCATCAACCCCGGGTTCGGCGAGGTCTATCGGGTCGCCGGCGGACTGGCGGCGCGGAACTACCGGTTCGAAGAGGCCGTGGCCCTGACGCGCCAGGCGACCGCGCTGGACCCGGAGCACACCAGGGCCTTCGCCGATCTGGGCATGCACCTGATGCGCACCGGCGACGAGGACGAGGCGCGCCAGGCGCTCAATCGCGCGTGGCAGGCCGACCGCTTCGACGCCGTCACGCACAACCTGCTCGAGGTGCTCGACACGCTCGACAAGTTCGAGGTGGTCGAAGAGGGCGACATCGTCCTCAAGCTCGACCCGGAGGAAGCGCCGATTCTCCGGGAGTACGCGCTGCCTCTGGCGCAGCAGTCGCTGAAGGTGCTCTCGGAGAAGTATCAGTTCACGCCCCAGGGGCCGATCCTCGTCGAGATCTTCCCGCAGCACGATCACTTCGCGGTGCGGAACCTCGGGCTGCCGGGGCTCGTCGGCGCCCTCGGCGCGTGCTTCGGCCGCGTCGTCAGCATGGACTCGCCGCGCGCCCGCGCGCCGGGCAGCTTCTCGTGGCAGGCGACGCTCTGGCACGAGATGGCGCACGTCGTCACGCTGCAGATGTCGAAGCAGCGTGTGCCGCGGTGGCTCACCGAAGGAGTCTCCGTCTACGAGGAGACCCGCGCGCGTCCGGCGTGGGGCCGCGAGATGGAGGTGCCCTTCGCGCTCGCGCTCGAGCGCGGCCAGGTGCTGAAGCTCGCGGATCTGAACTCCGGGTTCACGAAGCCGGAGACGATCGCGCTCGCGTACTACCAGGCGTCGCTGCTCGTCGAGCACATCGTCGCAGCCCACGGCGAGGGTGCGCTGCGCACGCTGCTGCGGTCGTATGGCGACGGACTCGACGGCGAGGCGGCGCTGAAGCAGGGGCTCGGGGTGAGTTTCGATCAGCTCCAGGCGACGTTCGACAGGATGCTCGACGGCCGCTTCGCGTCCGTCCGGGCGGCGCTGCGCGATCAGGCGAAGGGGCCGCCCCGTCAGGCGGGAATGGATCCGGCGCTGCTGCGCACGGCCGCGGCGGCCAATCCCGGGAGCTTCCAGGCGCAGCTCGCCTACGGCGCCGCGCTCGCCGCCCAGGGCGACCGCGCGGCGTTCGAGCCGCTCGAGAAGGCCGCGTCGCTCGTGCCGATGGCCACCGGCGACAACAGCCCGCAGGCGGTGATGGGCCGGCTCGCGGAGGAACTCGGCGACGTGCCGCGCGCGATTGACGCCTACACGGCGCTGCTCCAGCACGACCACACCGCCCTCGACGCGGCGAGGCGGCTGGCGGCGCTCGCAGCACAGGCGGGGAACGAGGACGCGCTGGCGGCGGCCTACGATCGGATCGTCGAGCTGGATCCCTTCGACGCCGAGGGCCACACCGGGCTCGGGCGGCTCGCGTTGAAGCGCGGCGACGCCGCGACGGCCGTGCGCGAGTTCACCGCGGCGCTCGCCGCCAACCCGCCCGACCGTGCGACGGCGCACACCGACCTGGGCGAGAGCTATCTCCAGGCCGGCCGCACGGCCGATGCGAAGCGCCAGGCGCTGGCGGCGCTCGAGATCGCGCCGAGCTTCGAGCGCGCCCAGGATCTGCTGCTGAAGGTCGTCGGCCGCGAGCGCGAGGCACCCGCGGCCCCGGAGGCCGTGCGGTGACACGTCCGGCACTGCGCGCGCTCCCGCTCGTGGGCTGCGCCGCGCTGCTGTGCTGGGGAGCCTCGGGCGCGCTCGCCCCCGACGCCGGTGCGCAGGCCCAGGCCGAACCCGATCCCCGCTTCGCCGGCCTCCAGTGGACCTTCGCGCGCGTGCGCTACCAGGCCTGGAACGTCCCCGTCTCGCACGGCTGCGACATCGACAACCAGTGCTGGACGATCGACTATCCGGCCGCCGAGCAGAACCTGTCGCGGCGCCTCAAGACCGTCACCGCCATCCAGGTGAACGATCCCGTCGTGGTGTCCCTCGACGAGCAGGCGCTCTGGACGCTGCCCTGGCTCTACATCGTCGAGCCCGGCACGATGGTGCTGAAGGACGCGGAGGTGGCGAACCTGCGCGAGTTCCTGCTGCGCGGCGGCACGCTGACGTTCGACGACTTCCACGGCCCGGTCGAGTGGGCGCATTTCGAGCGGCAGATGAAGCGGGTGTTTCCCGACCGGCCGATCGTCGATCTACCGCGCGATCACCCGATCTTCAGCTGCTTTTACACGATTGACGAGTACCCGCAGACGCCGGGGCTCGGCTCGTTCCTGTCGGGCCGCACGTGGGAGAAGGGCGGCTTCACGGCCCGGCTGCGCGCCATCGAGGACGACAGCGGCCGGGCGATGGTGCTGATCAACTGGAACACGGACATGGGCGACGGCTGGGAGTGGTCGAACGCCGCCGATTACCCGGGATATATCCGGTTCACGGCCGGGGCCTACCGGATGCAGATCAACGAAATCATCTACTCGCTGACGCACTGAGCGCACCGACATCATGACGCACGGATCAGACATGGATGCGACGACGACGCCCGCCGGGGCGGCAGGGGCGGCCGCGGGCGCGCCGGACATCGCCGCGGTCGCCGCGCGCGTCTCGCGGGGCCGGGACCGCATCCTGGGGGAGATTCGCAAGGTCATCGTCGGCCAGGACGAGGTCATCGATCAGGTGCTGATGGCGCTCTTCACCGGCGGCCACTGCCTGATCACGGGCGTGCCGGGCCTGGCCAAGACGCTCCTCATCAAGACCATCGCGCAGATCCTGGACCTGTCGTACAAGCGCATCCAGTTCACGCCGGACCTGATGCCGGCCGATATCACGGGCACCGAGGTGCTCGACGAGCAGGGCGGCCACCGCTCGCTGCGCTTCGTGCCGGGCCCGGTCTTCGCGCAGATCATCCTGGCCGACGAGATCAACCGCACGCCGCCGAAGACGCAGGCCGCGCTGCTCGAGGCGATGCAGGAGTACCACGTGACCGCCGCCGGGCGCACCTACCCGCTGGAACGGCCGTTCTTCGTGCTCGCGACGCAGAACCCGATCGAGCTCGAAGGCACGTACCCGCTGCCCGAGGCCCAGCTCGATCGCTTCATGTTCAACATCGTGATGACCTACCTCACGCAGGACGAAGAGGTCCGCGTCGTCACGCAGACGACCGGCGTCGGGGCGGCCGTGCCGGAGACGGTGCTGAACGGGCGCGAGATCCTCGACATCCAGCAGGTCGTCCGCCAGGTGCTCGTGGCCGAGGAGATCGCGCAGTACGCGGTGCGGCTCGTGGACGCGTCGCGGCCGGGCCGCGGCGGCGATCACGCGTTCGTGCGCGAGTGGGTCAAGTGGGGCGCGGGCCTCCGGGCGTCGCAGGCGCTCATCCTGGCCGGCAAGGCCCGCGCGCTCCTGCACGGGCGCTATCACGTCTCGGTCGCCGACATCCAGACGCTGGCGCACCCCGTGCTGCGCCACCGCGTGATCCCCAACTTCTATGCGGAGTCCGAGCGCATCACGTCCGACACGCTCGTCGAGCGCCTCCTCGAAGCGGTGCCGCCGCCCCGCAGCGGGATGTAGCCATGCCCGCGCCGCCACCCTCCCGCGATCTGAGGTTTCTCGACCCCGCCGTCCTCGCGCGGCTCGGGACGATGGAGCTGAAGGCGCGGACGGTGGTGGAAGGGTTCCTCTCCGGCCTCCACCGCAGCCCGTACAAGGGGTTCAGCGTGGAGTTCGCGGAGTACCGGCAGTACATCCGCGGGGACGACCTCTCGACCCTCGATTGGAAGGTGTACGCGCGGACCGACCGGCACTACGTCCGGAAGTTCGAGGAGGACACGAACGTCGAGTGCCACCTGCTGCTCGACGTCAGCGGGTCGATGGCGTACCGCGGCGCCTCGCCGATGTCGAAGCAGGAGTACGGCTCGGTGCTCGCCGGATCGCTGGCCTTCCTCATGAACCGGCAGCGCGACGCCACGGGCCTCATCGCCTTCGACGATCGCATCGTCTTCCGCATGCCGGCGAGCGCGCGGCCGGGGCACCTCCATACCCTGCTGCTCGGCCTCGAACGGCTCGAGCCGGGCAGGCGTTCCGACGTCGGACGTCCGCTCCACCAGCTCGCCGAGGCGCTCCTGAAGCGCAGCCTGGTCGTGCTGATCTCGGACCTGCTCGACGAGCCGGACCCGATCATCAAGGGGCTCCAGCACCTCAAGTTCCGCGGGAGCGACGTCGTGGTGTTCCAGGTGCTGGATCCGCACGAGCTGACGTTCCCGTTCAAGAGCGCCGCGCGCTTCCGCGACGTCGAGAGCCGCGAGGAGGTGACGACGGAGCCGGCGAACGTCCGGACGTCGTATCTCCGCGAGATGGCCGGGCTGACCCTCCAGTACAGCCGCGCGCTTCGCGGCGCCGGGATCGACTACGTGCAGCTCGACTCGTCACAGCCGCTCGATTTCGCGCTGCTGGCGTACCTCGACGCCCGCAGCCGGCGGAAGTGAGGCGGCGCCCGTGTCCTTCCTCTATCCCGCGTTCCTGATAGGCGCCCTGGCGGTCGCGATTCCGATCGCGCTGCACCTGCTGCGCCGCGATGCCGCGCCGGAGGTCCCCTTCACGGCGGTGCGGCTGCTGCGGGGGGCGCCCGTGGAACGGTCCCGGCGGCGCCGGATCCGCGACCTGCTGCTCCTGGCCGCGCGGATCGCGGCGCTGCTGCTGCTGGCGGCCGCCTTCGCGCGCCCCTACGTGGCCGGGTCGGCAGGAGGGGGCACGACGGTCGTCGCCATCGATCGCTCGCTCAGCATGAGCGGGCCGGAGCAGTTCGCGCGGGCGCTCGAACTCGCGCGCGCCGCCGTCGACGACGCGCCCTCGTCTCACCTGATCGTGGCGGTCGCGTTCGACGAGCGGGCCGACACGCTGGCGGCGCCCGGCAGCCGGGCCGATGCGCGCGCCGCGTTGGAGGGACTGGAGCCGGGGTTCGGCGCGACCCGGTACTCGCGGCTGGCCGAGACGATCGCCGGGCTCCCGCCCGGCCCTGGCGGGACGCTGATGATCGTCACCGACCTCCAGCGCGCGGGATGGAGCGACACCGGTGCGGTTACGCTTCCGCCGGGCTGGCGGGTCGAGGTGCGGGACGCGGGCCGGCCCCCCGGAAATCTCGCCGTCACGGCGGTCGCCGCCGAACCCGATCGCGTGGTCGCGACGGTGCGCAGCTCGTGGGAAGACGCACGCGAAGGAACGCTCGCCGTCCTCCACGATGGCCGGGAGATCGCCGCGTCACGCTTCACCGCGGACGCGGGAAGCACGACCGACATCGCCGTCGCGCTCGAGACGCCGTCGACGGGCGCGCTCGCCGTCCGCCTCGACGATCCGGGCGGCCTTGCTGGTGATGACACCCGGTTCCACCTGCTGGGCGGCGTGCGCTCCCGCGTCCTCATCGTCGCGCCGGACGTCGCAGCCGGCCAGCCGGCGTTCTACGTCGCCCAGGCGCTCGAAACACCGCCGGGCGCGGGCGGCTTCGACGTCGAGGTGGCGTCCGGCGCCGCCGTCTCGAAGCTGCCCGCCGGGTCGCTCGCCGAACGGGCGGTCATCCTCCTGACGTCCACGCGCGGGCTGGATCGGCGTGCCCGCGAGGCGATGGTCCGGTGGACGCGGGACGGCGGCGGCCTGTGGCTCGCGGCCGCCCCGAACCTCGAGGGCGGCGTCCTCTCCACGATGTTCGACTGGCGCCCGGAACTCTCGCCGGCCGAAGTCGAGAGGCCGGGGATCAGCTTCGCGGCGACCGATCCCCGCCATCCGATCTTCCGGCCCTTCGGGCCGCTGCTGGCGAACCTGGGTCGCGTGCGGATCCATCGCGCCTGGCGGGTCGGTCCCGAGGGGTGGACGGTCCTCGCCCGGTTCAGCGACGGCAGCCCGGCGCTCCTCGAACGTGGGGAAGGGGCGGGCCGGGTCGTACTGTTCGCCACCGATCTGAACCGGGCCTGGAACGATTTTCCCCTTCACCCTTCTTTCGTCCCGTTTGCCATCGAAACGGCGCGCCACGCGGCCGGGAACGAGATGCCCGAGACGGATCGTCTCGTGGGAGAGGCCCCCCCTGGCCTGCCCGCCAGGCCCGGCGTCTACCCGGCGGGGCCGGCGCAGCGGCAGGTAGCCCTGAACGTGGACCCCCGGGAGAGCGAGGCCGATACACTGGATATGGACGAGTTCGCGGGCCGGTTCACGGCGGCGGACCCGCCGGCCGGCCCGGCTGCCCGTTTGCAGACGCAGCAAATCGAGGCGCTGCAGGGCTACTGGCGCTACGGCGTCATGCTGTTGCTGGCGGTACTCGTCGTCGAGTCGGTGATCGGCAAGGCCCGGTGAACGCCGGGCGCTCGACGAGCACGGCTGGGATTCGACGGCGGGCGTCAAAGTGAAGAGGGCAAGTGTGAACGAGGACAGGACCGGGATGGAACGGCGCACGCGGCTTCGTTCGTTTCTGGCGGCGGTGCGACGCCGCTGGTTCACGCAGGAAGCGCTCGGCGCGGCGAGCCGCGCGTCCGCAGCGGCGGCGCTGGCCGGACTGACGGCCATCGGCCTGTACTACCTGTTCGGGCCCGAGGGTGGTGGGCTGGTGCTGCTCGCGGCGTCGGCGATCGTCGTGGCGGTGACGTTCGCCCTGCTGGCGGTCGCGCGGATGCGGAAGCGGCCGGGCGATCGGCAGGTCGCGCGTTTCATCGAGGAGCGCACGGCGGCGATGCCCGGGGGCGTGGCGTTCGAGGACGCGCTCGTCACCGCAGTCGACAGTCCGGCGGTGGACGATCCCGCGTTCGGTGCGCTGCTCGTTTCGACGGCGCTCGACCGCCTCCGCGGCCTCGCGCCCGCCGACATCGTGCCCCCGCGCGCGCTGCGCCGGGGAGCCATCGAGGCCGGCGCCGGCCTGTTCGCGCTGTCGGTCGTGCTGGCGTTCGGGATGGCTCCGCTCGGGCGCGCGGCCGAGACGGCGCGGCTGTTGTTCTTCCCGCGGTCCATTCAGGTGGAGGTCCTGCCGGGGGACGTGCGGCTGGTTGCGGGCGAACCGGTCCGGATCCGGGCCGTGGTGCGCGCGGGGGAGAGAATCCTCACCCGTCTCGAGCCGTCGCTGACTGTCACGGCAGGGGCCGGCCGGCGTACCGTGCCCATGACGCCAGACGGAAACGGCTTCGTCGTGCCCTTCGAATCGGTGGACCGCACGTTCCGGTACGTGGTCACGGCCGGCGCGGCCTCGTCGCGCGAGCACACGGTCACGGCGCTCTTCCCGCCGCGCGTCGAACGGATCGACCTGTCCTATCGATACCCGTCCTTCACCGGCCTGCCCCCGCGCGAGGAGGAGGATGGCGGGGACATTTATGCTCCGGCGGGCACCCGCGTGCGCGTACGGGTCCACGCGGACAAGCCGCTCGCCGAGGCGCAGCTGGCGTTCCCGGCCGGCGCGGTCGCGAAGCTCGAACCCGGGAGCGACGGCGTCGTGGAAGTGGAGCTGACCCTCGCCCGCGACGATTCGTACCGCGTGGAGTTGTCCGACACCGACGGCCTGCACGCGGGCGGCGACGTCGAGTACTTCATCCGGCTGATGGACGATCGGCCGCCGGAGGTCCGGATCCTTCGCCCGGCCGGCGATCAGCGGATCACTCCGCTCGAGGAAGTGGCGATCGAGGCCCGCGCCGACGACGATCACGGAATCGCGTCGCTCGAGCTGGTGTACGCCGTGGCCGGCGGGCCGTCGCGGACGGTGCCGTTCGCGACGATCACGGCGGCGGGGTCCGCCAGGGTCGGCGCGCACGTACTCGCGGCCGAGGAGCTGGACGTCGAGCCCGGAGACGTCATCACGTATTACGCGCGGGCGCGGGACGTCGGGCGCGGGAAGCGGCCGACGGTGGCGCGGAGCGACATGTACTTCCTCGAGGTGCGGCCCTTCGGCGAGGAGTTCGTCGCCGCGCCGAGCGCGGGCGGCGGCGGCGCGGCGGGCGCGCGCATCGAGAGCCTGATCGCCGCCCAGAAGGAGATCATCAGCGCGACCTGGAACATCGAACGGCGGTCGGCGGCCGGCCGGTCGAGCAAGGACGTCGCCGCCGTCGCGCTCGCGCAGGCGGAGCTGAAGGCGCGGGCGGAGCAGATCGCCTCGCGCCGCGGCCGCGGCGGCCTGGACTTCCCGCAGCAGATCGTCCCGCGCCGCGCGCGCCAGTCCGGCCCGCGAGGCAGCGCGGGCGTCTCGACCGCGATTGCGGCCATGGGCCGGGCCGTCAGCGAACTCCAGGGCGAGCGCACCAGGGACGCGCTCGCGCACGAGATGGCGGCGCTGCAGGCGCTCCTCCAGGTGCAGGCGGAAATCCGCCGCCGCGAGGTGGCGATGCAGCAGAACAGCGGCGGGTCCGGGGCGGGCCGCTCCGGCGAGGATCTGTCGGCGCTCTTCGATAAGGAGCTGCAGCGGCAGCAGAGCACCCGCTACGAGAACCGCTCGTCGATCCAGGAGCGTGCGGACAGGCGCGACGAGGAGAGCGCGCTCGACCGCATCCGCGACCTCGCCCGCCGCCAGGAAGAGCTGAGCCGCCGCCAGCGCGACCTGGCCGAGGCGACGCTGGAGGCGGAAGCGCGGAAGCGCCAGCTCGAACGCCTCACGCGTGAGCAGGAGGACCTCCAGCAGCAGGTCGAGGCGCTGGCCCGGCGCACGGAATCGGATGGCCGCGCGGGCCGCGGGCAATCGGCGAGGCAGAAGCCGGACGGGCAGAAGCCGGACGGGCAGAAGCAGGACGGCGCGTCGGGGCGCGGATCGGCCGACGCCGGGCGGCGCAACCCCTTCCAGGACGCATCGGAGCAGATGCGGGGCGCCGCCGGCGCCCTCGGCCGCGACGACGTGAAGGGCGCGTCGGAGCAGGCGGCGCGGGCGGCCGGCCAGCTGCGGCGGATCGAGGAGATCATGCGCGGCGAGAGCCCGGAGGCGCGGCGGCGCGCCGCGAGCGATCTGCAGCTCGACGCGCAGCAGATCGCGGGCGAGCAGCGGCGGATCGCGGCCGAAGCGGCACGCCTCGACAAGGCCGACCCGGCGGCGAGCGCCGACGGCCGCCGGCGGCTCGCCGGCGAGAAGGACCAGCTCGCGGACCGCGTGGACGGGCTGGAGCGGTCGGCGCGAAGCCTGGCCGGCCAGGGGCGGCCCGGCAGGGAGGACGGCGACCGGGCGTCGTCGCAGGCGGATGCCGTGGCGCGGGAGCTGGAGGGGCAGCAGATTGGCGCGCGCATGCGCGAGACGGCGAAGGCCATGCGGGACGGCGAGTCGGCGAACACGGCGCCCGCCGAGGAGGCGATCGCCCAGGCGCTCGAGCGCGTGGCGGGACAGCTCGCCGGCGGCGCGGCGGAGGCGGGCGACACGGCGAGCCGGCTGGAGGAGACGAGGCGCATCCGCGATCGTCTCGACAGCCTCGAGCGGCGGATCGCCGACGCGGAAGCGAAGGCCGGTCACTCGGCCGCGTCCTCCTCGGGCGGCGAGCGCGGGAACCAGGGCCGGACGACGCAGACGGACGTCGACGAGCTGCGGCAGGAGTACGGGCGGGAGCTGGAACGGGCGCGCGAGGCGCTCGGCCGGCTCCAGGCGTCGGCGCCGCGCAGCGGCGAGGGCGGGGCCTCGCCGGAGCGGCACGAATGGAGCGTCGCCGATCCCGGCACCGAAGGCCGCAAACAGGACTTCAGCGATTGGGAGACCCTCCGGAAGGACATCGATCTCGCGCTCGGGCGCGTGGAAGCCGCCGCATCGGCGAAGCTCGCGCGAGAGGCGGTGCAGGATCGCCTGAGCGCCGGGGGCAGCGAGCGCGTGCCCGATGCCTACGAGCGCCTGATTGCGCGCTATTACGAGGCGCTGGCCCGCGGGAAGCAGTAGTGTGGAGATCAGGTGAGCTTCGCGA
>Ga0299914_10002384_pt1 | contig 12935 bp, 10 predicted proteins | sample RVTome_10_FD_201361 | JGI IMG/M metagenome (GOLD analysis project Ga0299914, IMG submission 201361) | Soil microbial communities from uranium-contaminated site in the Upper Colorado River Basin, Wyoming, United States - RVT153D57 (version 2) ...
AACGCCGACGGCAGCTATCCCGACGCCGACGGCATCTCGCCCGGCGCGGGAGCGATCATGGCCGCGCTCGAGAAGGCCTCGGGTGTGCGGGCTGAGGTGGCCGGCAAACCCGAGCCGGCGCTGTTCCAAGCGGCCGCCGCGCGGTTGCCCGACGGGCCGCTGCTGATGATCGGCGACCGGGTCGAGACCGACGTCCACGGCGCCGCGGCACTGGGCTGGGACACCGGGCTCGTGCTGACCGGTGTGACCGACGCCGCCGCGGCCGCAGAGGCAGATCCCGCTCCGACCTACATCGCCGACGACCTGGCGAGCCTGGTCGACATCGTCCTCGACGACCGCTGACGCGGGCCGCGCACGGTTTCAGCGGGCCCGGGCCGTCACGTCAGCCGCGGACCACCGCGCTGTCACCGCTGGGTCACATCTCGGTCGCAGGTCAGGCGCGCGTGGCGATCCCCACCACGGCACGTTCGATGACCAGCTCGCCGGGCAGTTCGCCACTCTTCATCTCGACGTCGGCGTCGGCGAGCGTACGCATGGCCCGCGTCAACTCACCGGGACCGAAGTTGCGGCGCACGCCCTGCAGGCGGCGCGCCTGACCGCCGCTGATGCGCATCCCGACCTCGTTGGCGTCGAGCTTGCCCGCCACCGCGACGAGGCTGCGGATGCGGTAGACGAGGGCGCCGAGCACCATGATCGGGTCGTTGCCGGCCTCGAGCGCCCCACGCAGCAGCTCCAGCGCCCGGGCGGGATCACGGGCGCACATGGCGTCGGCCACCGCGAAGGATCCGCGACTTCCGTGCCCCACGACCGCGCGCTCGACGTCACGATCGTCGATGACACCGTGCGACACGGCGGCGACGACCTGGGAGACCTTCTCGGCGATCTGCGAGACGTCGAGCCCCGCGTGGTTGAGGATGGCTGTGACCGCGGCAGGTGTCGCCCTGCGCTGGTGCTGGCCGAACTCGTCACGTACCAGCCCGGCCCACTTGCCTTCCTCCCATTCACGTGGGGGTGCCACGTCGACGCGGCCTCCCACGGCCTTGATGCCTCTGGCGAGCTTCATGATGCGACCTGTTCCGCTCGCCAGCAGGATGACGACCGCTTCGGGAGGGGTCTCGTCGAGCTCGCCGAGCAGGCCGGCCGCGATGTCGGCGGGCAGCTCCTGCGCGTCGCGGATCAGCACGGCGCGGCGGTCGCCGAACAGCGATCCGGTGCGCAGGTCGGGCAGCCCCTGCTCGCGCAGGTCGCTGGCGCGCAGATCGACGACCTCGACCGGCCCCTCGGCGCGCAGCTCGTCGAGCAGCCGGTCGGCCGCGCGGCGCAGCAGCAGTTCCTCGGAGCCGGTCAACAGGTACATCGGAGGTCGCGTCGCCATCGCGGGCAGTGTAGACGCCACCTGCTCCACCCCGCTGGGTGCGGACCACCACGCCGTGGGGTCCCAGCGTCAACGTGACCGTGCCGTGGCGATCGGTGCGCCAGACCGGCACGGGCGCCAGGTCCGCGAGCGTCGCGGGATGCGGGTGTCCGTAGCTGTTGTCCCGGCCGAGCGACGCCACCGCGACCGTCGCGCCCACGGCGTCGAGGAACCCCTCCGCATTGGTCGCCCCGCCGTGGTGGGGAACCTTGAGGACCTCGGCACGCAGCCGGCCGGGCTGGCCCAGCAGCGGCTGCTGAGCCAGCGCGTCGCTGTCGCCGGTGAGCAGCATGCGGCCGTGGGCACCGGTGACGCGCAGCACCACCGAGCCGCTGTTGCGCGGCGCGTGCGGCGGCATCCGCCGCGACGGCGCGAGCACCTCGACGGCGCTCGTGCCCAGCGTGAACCGCATGCCGGCGTGCACGCCGATGACCGGGACCCGGCGGGCCCTGGCGACTCCGATGGCTTCGACCGCACTGGCGGCCAGCGTGTGCGGAGCGCTGCCGACGCCGGAGGGGACCAGCAGCGCAGCCACGTCCACGCGCCGCAGCACCTCGGCGAGGCCGCCGGAGTGGTCGTGGTCCCCGTGGGTCAGCACGACAGCGTCGAGCGTGCGGATGCGACGCGCCGACAGTTCTCCGGCCAGCACGCTCGTGTCGGCTCCCGCATCGACGACCATGCGCGCGCCGTCGCGCCCGCCGGGCGCCTCGACGAGCAGGCTGTCGCCCTGACCGACATCGAACACCGTGAGCTGCAGTGCGCTGGGCGCGGGCGGTGGCAGGCGCAACAGCACGACGGCAGCGGCCACCGACACCGTGGCGATGCCCGCGACGGTCGCGCGGCCCAGACGCAGGACGACGCCGAGCAGCGGCGGGCACAGCACGGCGACCAGGTGGCCGGCCGTCAATGCCGGTAGTCCGGTGAACGCGGTCGCCGACCACCACACGACACCAATCGGCAGACCCGCCAGACGCGTCAGCGCGACGGCGCCCGGGATCTGCAACGCCGCGAACCCTGCGGCGAGCAGGCCCAGCGTCTGCGCCACCGCGGCAGCGGGACCCGCCACGAGGTTGGCCGGCAGCGCCGCGAGCGGCAGGGAGCCCGCCAGCGTCAACAGCACCGGCGCGGTGGCGACCTGCGCCCCGACCGTCGCGCTGAGCGCGATGTGCAGCGGTCGTGATGCGCCGGTCCACCGCAGTGCGGCCAGAACGCCCGCGGTCGCCAGGACCGACAGCACGAACCCGATCTGGCGCGCGAGCAACGGGTCGATCACCAGCAGCACGACCACGGTCATGGCAAGCGTGTGCACGGTGGCGCGCGGGCGGCCGCGCAACATGCCCACCAGCCCGACGCTGCCCATGACGGCGGCACGCAGAACCGACGGCTCCCAGCGCGTCAGCACCACGAACCACCACACCGCGGCCAGCGCCAGACGGCAGCGGCCACGCACTCCCACCCCGCACGCCGCCGTCAGCAGCACCAGCCCCGCGAGCAGCACCGCGACATGCCTGCCGGACACGACCACCAGGTGCGACAGACCGGCGGCGGCCAGCTCATCGGTGGGCTGGCCGTCCCGCGCGCCGACCACCACCCCGGCGAGCAGTGCGGCGAGGGTCGGCGGCAACGTGGCCTCGAACACGCGCAGCGCCCGCGCTCGAACGGTCGTGGTGACCGCCACCAGCCAGGGCGCGGCGCCGACCTCAACGTCCCCGACCGGATCGGCGGTGGCCACCACCCCCGCATCGTGCAGGTACCGGCCGAACGGGCCGTCCGGCAGCGGCGAGATCCGCGCGGTCGTTCCGACGGCCTGGCCCACCGCGAGGTCCACGTCGGGTCGCAGCAGCACGCGCCCCGCCGCGCGGCGGCCCCCGACCGCGGAGACACGCATGATCGTCCAGCTGCCGAACGGCGTCGCACGCGGTTCGGACGCCACACGTCCGCTGATCTGCAGCATGTGACCATCGGCTGCGGCATGCGCCACCGGTGACAGCTGCGCCACCGCGCGGCGGCCCCCGGCCAGACCCGCGCCGAGCAGGAACAAGCCGACGAGCGCCAGCGCCAGCGCCGGCCGGGCCTGCGCACGCGCCGCGTGCCACACCGCCAGCACCAGGATCAGCACTGCCGCCGCGGCACACAGAGGCGATGCCTCCCACAGGCAGCCGGCCCACAGGCTCACGGCAAGCAGGAGCGCGGCGGCGGTGGTCACCGGAGGCCACCGTCAGACGGTGACCAGGTCCTCGAGCTCGGCGAAGGTCTTCTCGCCGATGCCCGGGACCTGCTGCAGGTCCGCGATGCTGCGGAACCCGCCCTGGGTCTCGCGGTGGTCGATGATGCGTTCGGCCAGCACGGGTCCGACACCCGGAAGCTCTTCGAGCTCGACGGCCGTCGCGCGGTTGAGGTTGACAAGACCTCCCGGACCAGATCCGCCGGTCACGGCGGACGCCGCCTCGCTGGCGTTCGGAACGTGTATCTGCTCACCGTCACGCAGGGGCCGCGCCAGGTTCAGCTGGTCGGTCCGCGCCGCGCTCGTCGCGCCACCGGCCGCCTTGACCGCGTCGTCGACGCGCGCTGTGCCGGGCAATGCGCGGACACCGGGGTCGGCGACCGCCCCACTTACATGGACGACCACCCGGTCGGGCGGCGCCGACGGCATCACGCTCGCGCCGGTCGGTGCGGTCGACAGCTCAGCGGCCCCGCCCCGGACCGGCTGCGCAGCGGGGCGGGCCGTCCACCACAGCAGCACCAGACCGGCGCACGCGCACGACGCGACGATCAACAGCGCAACGATGTGTGTGGGAGCGATCTCCAGCGCCTCGCCGGCGGCATGCAGTCGCTGGGGCAGCGTCGATCGGGTGTCAGCGGCAGGTCGTTGCATGCCGCGGCACGCTACGGCCGCTACGCCGGAACCGACAGCACCGGCAGCGCGTGCCTGTGGAGAGCCGCCGGCGTTACGAGGGGCGCGTCACCAGGTTCAGCAGCCGATCGGGCACCCAGATGACCTTGACGAGCTCCCTGTCCGACAGGTGCCGGGCAACGTTCTCCGCTCGCCGTGCGACCGCGACCACGTCGTCCCGGCCGCTACCGGCCGTCACCGTGACGGTGTCGCGCACCCTGCCGTCCACCTGGACCGGGATCTGCAGCGTCGACTCGATCAGCAGCGTCGCGTCGAACTCCGGCCAGCGCTGCTCGGCAACGAAGTCGCTGTGCCCCAGCCGGTGCCACAGTTCCTCGGCGATGTGCGGCGCGACCGGCGACAGCATGATCTGGATGATCTCCAGCGCGTGCTGCACGTCCCCGCCGCGCACGGCACGCTCGCGGAAAGCCGCGGAGATCTCGTTGGTCAGGGTCATCAGCTTGGCCAGCGCGGTGTTGTACTTGAACGCTTCGAAGTCGGCCGTCACATCGCGGATCGTGCGATGGGTCACCCGCCGCAGCTCCTCGTCACCGCCGCTGTCCACGCCGCCGGCCGCGATGTGCTCGTCGGTCAGACGTGCCAGCCGCGACAGCCACTTGAACATGCCGGCCGTCGAGACGTCCGCCCAGTCGACGTCGTCCTCGATCGGCCCCGAGAACAGCATGGTCGCGCGCAGCGTGTCCGCCCCGAACTCCTCGATGATCCCACGGGGTTCGACCAGGTTGCCGCGCGACTTGGACATCGCCGCGCCGTCCATCACGACCATGCCCTGGGACTTCAGCCGCGTGAACGGCTCGACGAAGCCGACGTAACCCAGGTCGTGCAGGGCCTTGACGAAGAACCGCGAGTACAGCAGGTGCAGGATCGCGTGCTCGATGCCGCCGGTGTACTGGTCCACCGGCATCCACTTGGCGACGGCATCCGTGGCGAAGGCGACGTCATCGCGGTTGGGCGAGCAGTAGCGGATGTAGTACCAGGACGAGTCGACGAACGTGTCCATGGTGTCGGTGTCGCGGCGCGCCGGTCCCCCGCACTGCGGGCACGCGGCGTTGACGAACGCCTCGGCGGTCGCCAGCGGCGCCACACCGCTGCGCGAGAAGTCGATCTCGTCGACCGGGGGCAAGCGCACTGGCAGCTGGTCCTCGGGAACGGGCACCGTCCCGCAGGCGTCGCAGTGGATGATCGGGATCGGCGCGCCCCAGTAGCGCTGGCGCGAGATCAGCCAGTCTCGCAACCGGTAGTTGATCGCGTGGGAACCCTGCCCGCGCTCCCGCAGATCGTCGGTGATGCGCCGCTTGACCTCGCGCCACGGCAGGCCGTCATACGGGCCCGAGTTGATCACCACGCCCTCGCCGGCGACGGCCTCGGTCATGGTCGCCGGATCGGGTGTAACGGTGCCCTCCGGCCGCACGACGATGCGCACCGGCAGGTCGTGCTGCCGGGCGAAGTCCAGGTCGCGCTGGTCATGTCCGGGCACGCACATGATCGCGCCGGTCCCGTAACCCATCAGCACGTAGTCGGCCGCATAGACCGGCAGTTCTTCACCGTTGACCGGGTTGCGCGCGTGGACGCCCAGGAACAACCCGTCCTTGGACGTGTCCGCGGACTGGCGTTCGACGTCGCTGCGCGACTGCACCCGCTCCAGGAAGGCGTCGAACTCGTCGGCCACACCCCCGGCCTGGGCCCACGCGCGGGCGCGCGGGTGCTCCGGCGCGACCACGAAGAACGTCGCGCCGTACAGCGTGTCGGGGCGTGTCGTGTACACGACGACGTCCTCGCCATCGACCGTGAACGTCACCTCGGCGCCCTCGCTGCGTCCGATCCAGTTGCGCTGCAGGGTCAGCACGCGCTCGGGCCACGTGTCGGTCAACAGTTCCATGTCGGTCAGCAGGCGGTCGGCGAAGGCGGTGATCTTGAAGAACCACTGGGTCAGCGACTTCTTGGTGACCACGGAGTCGCACCGTTCACAGCGGCCGTTGATCACCTGCTCGTTGGCCAGCACCGTCTGATCGTTGGGACACCAGTTGACGTCGGACTCGGCGCGGTAGGCCCATCCCGCCCTGTGGAACTGCAGGAACAGCCATTGCGTCCACTTGTAGTACTCGGGGTCGGAGGTGTGCAGGCGGCGCGACCAGTCCCATGCCAGGCCCATGCTCCGCATGGTGGCCGCATGGGTCTCGATGTTGGCGTAGGTCCATGCCTTCGGGTCCGCGCCCCGCTTGATGGCAGCGTTCTCCGCCGGCAGGCCGAACGAGTCCCAGCCGATCGGGTTCATCACCTCGTAACCCTGCAGGCGCCGGTAGCGCGCGACGGCGTCAGCGAGTGAGAATGCCTCGACGTGGCCCATGTGCAGGTCGCCCGAGGGATACGGGAACATGGTCAGGGCGTAGTAGGGGGGCTTGTCGGACTGCTCGTCCGCGACGAACAGGCGCGCGTCCTCCCATGCCTTCTCCCACCGGGGTTCGATGTCGTGGGGGTCGTAGGCGCTCACGGTGCGTCCCTCATGGTTGGTCGTGCCGGGAAAGAAAAAGACCCTCCGAGCATAGGAGGGTCGCCGCGCTGATCTGAGACGTTCAGCGCGGCCAGCTAAGAAGCAGCGTCACTGCCATGGATGCCAGCATACCCCTGCGGCACGTCGAAGTGTTCCGCACCGACGCCGGCGGAGAATGGTATGATTCAAGGTTGCCGACGGCGAGAAATGAAGGCGTCGCCGCGAACGTCGCAGAGCCGATTCCGGACAACGCGCGGCGTACCTCCGGCCAGGAGCTAGGTGATCCCACGATGCGCATCATGACCGCCATGCGGTCGCTGCATCCGTCCGGCCGCGTGCCGACGCGTCCCTTCCCCGCGCTCCGCCGGCACGGCCCTGGCCACCACGAGGGACCGGGCCGGGCCGCCGAGTAGCAGTCAACCTTCACGTCGAGCACCTGCTCGGCGCCACCAGCATGTCTGATTCCAGCTCACCGGTTCCCAGAGGTGTGCAATGACCGCGATAGACCATCCGTGCCCCGAGCCGCTCGTCCTGACATGGGCCGACCGTCAGGCGATGAAGGCGCAGCTCCAGCACGACGCCGGCGTCATCGCCGAGCTCGCCGAGCGCGTCGGCCGGGATGACCTCGGCCCCTCGAACCTGGTCGCTGACGCGACGGACCGCGTCGACCCGATCGCCGGTCGTGTGCTGCGGCGGCGGCTCATCCGTGCGGTGCTGCGGCACACCCGGCGAGCGGCACGCCTCGCCGAGCTGCTGCTGGAGCTGCCACGCGAACCGGACACGCCGCAGGCGTGGCATGACCGAATGGCCGCAGCCGATGTGACATGCTCGACGGCCATGAACCGGAGGCATTGATGCAAACGATCGCAAGTCACCCAGGGGTCTGCGCGCTTTGTCCGCTGCCGATCGTCTCGGGCGAGCTCATCCGTCGTCACGGTAACAGCGGGTGGGTCCACGTCCGCTGCGCGGAGGACCGTACTGACCGTGAGCGGCTGACACGCGTGGCAAGGCGGCCCATGGAGCCCACCTTGCGGTGAGGGCGTTAGAGTGACGTGCCATGAGCTTCATCGTGAAACTGCTCGTGATCGCACTCGCGGTCTGGCTGGCCGTGCAGTTCGTCGACGGTCTGGACTACACCGGGAGCTGGATCGGCCTGCTGGCGATCGCGCTCATCCTCGCCCTCGTCAACGCGCTCGCACGACCGCTCGTGACTTTGCTCAGCCTGCCGATCGTGCTGTTGACGCTCGGGTTCTTCCTGCTGGTCATCAACGCCCTGATGTTCGGGCTGACGATCTGGATCTCGGGTCAGCTCGACCTCGGGCTGACGTCGACCGGCTTCTGGGCGACGTTCCTGGGTGCACTGATCGTGACGGTCGTGTCCTGGATCGGTGAGGCGCTGCTCAGCCGCGACTAGGGCCTGATCCATGGCTCTGGTGTGAGCCATTCGTTGATGGCGGCCATGTCAATGGGCGCGACGCACGTCTGACCGCAGCCGCCGCCGCGGTCACACTGGGCGGGGTGGAGCATCCCGATCCGGGTACGACCGTGGCCGCGGGCGCCGGGCCGACGCCCGGAGGATCGCGCATCCGCGGGATCGACATCGCGCGTGGCGTGGCCATCATCGGCATGGTCATGGTCCATGTCGGCCCGCAGGACACCCCCGGAGGCGGGCTGGTCGGTGCGGCGTACCGCTCGTCACATGGCCGTGCGTCGATCCTGTTCATCGTGCTCGCCGGAATCGGCGTGTCCCTGCTCGCCGGGGAGCGCTCGCGTCAGCGCCTCGAAAGCGCCACGGTCCGCCTGTGGTGGCGCGCCCTGATCCTGCTGCCCGCGGGGTTGTACCTGCAGGCGCAGCCGACCAACGTCGCGGTGATCCTGCAGTACTACGCCGCCTACTTCGTGGTCGCGTCGGCGCTGCTGCGCCTGGGTGACCGGGCGCTGCTGGCCGTCGCCGCAGCCAGCGCCACCCTGGGTGCCGCCCTTCTCGTGTGGTTGCAGCAGACGGTCCCTGGCTGGTTCCAGCCGGGCCTGCCCGAGTGGCACGACGTGGCGCGGATCGTGCGTGACGTCCTGGTCACCGGCTATTACCCGGTGGTCACGTGGACGGCCCCGCTGGCGTTCGGCGTGTGGCTGGGGCGCAGACGCCTGCTGGCCGGCGGCACCGCAGGCCGGATGATCGCCGGTGGCGCGATCATCACCGCCGTCGGGTTCGTCGTGTCGGACGTGATGGTTGCGACGCTCGGCGAGGCCACATCCGAGGCGGACTGGCGCCAGCTGGTCGCCATCGAACCGCACAACGAGATGCCCCTGTGGCTGGTGACCTCGACCGGCATCGCCGTCGCGATCATCGGCTGCTGCATCGTGATCGGGCAACGCCTGCCCCGGCTGTCCTGGCCGCTGGTGGCGTTCGGCCAGCTGGCGTTCACCGCCTACGTCCTACACGTCCTGGTGCTCGCGCGGTGGCCCGAATGGCTGGTGCGCGACGATCTGGTGCCGGCGTGGCAGTCGGTCGGGCGGTTCACCGTCGTGTCGGTGGCGTTGGCGACCGCCTATCGGATGGTCGCCGCACGGGGTCCGTTCGAGGTGTTGCTGCGGCTGCCCTGGCGGCGCCCCGCACGGACCGCGATGCCTCCGCCACGCTGAGGCGCGGGGCCGGTTCCGAGCGCCGACGTGGCCGGATGGGCGCGGCCGATCGCACGGGCGGGACCGTGCCGATGGGCCAGGCAAGCGCCACGTTCACGCCGGCGCATCGCCCGATCGACCCATGGAGCGCACATCGCTCCAACTACGGTGACGGCACGACACCACCGGTCGCACGCCGCGCCCACGCCGACGAAGGGGGACGCTTGGGCACACCCGTACGCGTACAGCCTCAGGCGCCGCCAGCGGTGCTGAACCTGGCACAGGTGACGCTGCTGGTCGCACTCGGCGTCGCGGTCAAGGGCATGGGCGCCTTCTACCGGCCGGTCCAGCTCGTGTCCGGTGGTCTCCTGGCGCTCGCCGCCGGCGTCGCGGTGGTGTCGTCGCACCGCCGGCAGCTGGTCTCCACCGGCGTCGCGCTCCCCGTCGCCGCTGCGATCGCTGCCCTCCTCGCGTTCGGCACCTGGGCCGTCGCCCGCGGTGCGATGGCGGGTGACATCGCGCCAGGGCTGCCGGTGCTCGCGCTCACCGCGGCGTTGACCGTCGGACTGGTGCTCGGGCACCTCGCCACGGTCAGGCAGCGGCGGATGCTGCATCACGCGGTCGCGGTCACCGGTGTCGTCAGCGCGTTGTCGGGCTGGGTCGGCTACGTCTGGCGCATCGAGCCGCTGGCACTTCCCGGCACCCGGCTGTGGCGCGCGGCCGGCACGTTGACCTATGAGAACGCGCTGGCCTGCCTCGTGGTGGCCGCCGCGATGGTGGTCGCGGCGGGCCTGGTGGCGCGCGAGACGCCGGTCGGTTCGGCCGCGCTGTGCCTGCTGCTGGTGGGTGGGGCGGCGACCCAGAGCAGGGGCGGGGCGGTCGCCCTCATCGCCGGCGTGGCGACGCTGGGCGCCAACCTGGGCTGGCGCAGCCTGCTTCGTGCGGTCGTGCGGCCGGCGATCGGCGCGGCGATCGCGGCGGCGACACTGGTGCCGTCGGCGGCCGTCACGGCCGCTGCCCGGCCGGACCTGGCCATCATGGGGGTCGCGACCGGACTCGTCATCGCGGTGTGGCCGCGCCGGTTCGTACCCGTGCGTGTGCTCGCCGTCGTCGGTGCGCTGCTGCTGCTCGTCGGTCTCGGTGGAGCGGCGTTCGTGTCGCAGCAGACCGACATCTCGGTGCTCAACGGTCGTTTCAGCCTCTCCTCCACCCACCGCGTGGCCCAGCACCGCGCCGCGCTGGAACTGCTCGCCCAGCAGCCACTTGTCGGCACCGGGCCGGGGGAGGCTGAGTTGCGCTGGCGGAACGACGATGGCCAGACGCTGGTGGGCCGCTTCGTCCACAACGAGTACCTGCAGGTCACCGTCGAGCTCGGGGTCATCGGCGGGCTGCTGCTGCTGTTGATCCTCGCCGCCATGACGCGCGCCGTGTGGCTCGGCCGGCCCACGGCGGGCCCGCCGTGGGCGGGGGTCGTGGCGGCGCTGGTCGCGGTCGCCGTCCACGGCGGGTTGGACTTCGTCTGGCACATGCCGGTGATCCCTCTGATCGCCGCGCTGCTCGGGGGCACGGCGACGACCGTCAGGCAGTGAACCTCCGCGGAGCACCCGCGGACCGTCGCACGTGCGCGTTTCTGCGCGCCGCTCCCGGGGCACACAGTGGTGTCCTCAAGACCCGTGCAGCTCACCTTGCATGAAGGCGTGGTTCCATGAACGTCGCGATGATCCTCGTGGTCCTCGTTGTCGTGGCCGCCGTCGCGGTGGTCATCGTCAACCGGGCGACCGGCGCCCGGCCCGATCGCCCCATGGCGGGCGACGACGACGCACCCGACCACGCCCAGGCGGCACAGGAAGGTTCCACGTGGAAGGCCGACCGCCCGGGCGATCCCGGTGCGGAGGGCATGAACCCTGAGGAGGCCGGCGACCCGTCGGCGGGACCCATCGACGACGACGAACCTGGTAGCCGCGCATAGTCCACGACCACAGGCGAAGGCTCGGCCGCTCAGCGTGCAGCGCAAGTCCGCACCGACGCGGCCGACGATCCCAGCGTCATGTCGTCGAGCTTCTGGCCGACGCCAGCCGCCGGTCGCGGTCCACCCCTTGACTTTCGCTTTCGGCCGCGTGCCACCTGGACTATCCTGCACGGCAGGGTCGCTGTGCCGGTGTCGGCGGGCGCCGTTGGGGGGAGCGAGGGCAACAGCATGGACGTGATCGGCGGCGCCGCGGCGGACGGCGCCAAACGACCGTGACACGTATCGCCACCGTCCTGGTGGCCACCCTCGCCGCCGTGGCTCTGATCGCCGCACCCCTCGACGCCGAGCCACAGCTCCATGTGCTCGCAGCGGGCAGCAGGTCGGGCGAGCCCGACGCCACCTTCGTCTCGACCAGTGGCATCCCCCATCACGACATCGGCGACCTCAGAGCGTCGAGGTACTGGCGCAAGGGCATGCGCAACGGCATCAACCGCTCGTGGCGTCGGGCCCTGGACACCACCATCGGGCAGATCGCCGCGGAGCAGCCCGATGCGGTGTTCCACACCGGTGACATGGTGTCGGGCAGGTGGGGCGTCGACGTCGACGGGACTGGCATCTTCGGCCCCGTCGGGACGCTCGCGCAGAAGCGGCGCGCGATCAAACGGGCCGCCGCCCTCTATTACGGCCAGAACAAGCGGCGGTGGGCTGACCACGGACTCGATCCGTACTTCGGCGTCGGGGACCACGAGGTGGGCGACATGCCCTCGTCGGGCGTGTTCGGTCCGAAGCGGTTGCAGTCGCGGGCGGCGCCGACGTGGCGCAACGCATGGGCGCGGGCGTTCACCGACGACGGCGACCGCTACGCGTGGCACCCGCCGTACGGGCAGCATCGCAAGACCGCCTATGCGACCATGATCGGCAACGACGTCGGGTTCGTCTCGCTCGACCCGTTCGCCCGTCGCGACGACGGCATGCACGCGCGCATTGGTACCGTGCAGATGCGGTGGCTCGACGAAACCCTTCGTGATCTGCGGCAGCGGGGGGCCCGGCACCTGCTCGTGCAATGTGAGACCCCGGCGCTCGGACCCAACCGGGGGTCGCGCTCCAGTCGCCTGGTCCTGGAGAACGGCGCGCAGCTGTGGCGCCTGCTCGATAGGCGCGGCGTCGATGTCCTGCTGACATCGGAGTTCCACGAGGTGACCACGCGGACCGACGGAGGGGAAACCCCCGTGCAGGTCGTCCACGGAGCCCAGCTGTACCACGCGACCGCCAACTACCTGGTCATCCGCACGTTCCATGACCGCATCGAGCTCGAGCTCAAGCGCATGACGGGCAAGAAGACCGGTCGTCGCAGGTTCCCAACGGTGAACCGCCCACGCCCGATCGACGGCATCCGCATGTATCGCGGCGCTCAGGTCGTCGGCACCATGACCATCCACCGCGACGGCAGTCTGTCCGACCGCAGCGGGTTCCTGACCGAGGGGTTCCACTGCTCGAAGCCCACGGCCGGCAGCGAGTGCGACGC
>Ga0299914_10002385_pt1 | contig 12935 bp, 8 predicted proteins | sample RVTome_10_FD_201361 | JGI IMG/M metagenome (GOLD analysis project Ga0299914, IMG submission 201361) | Soil microbial communities from uranium-contaminated site in the Upper Colorado River Basin, Wyoming, United States - RVT153D57 (version 2) ...
TTGCCCATTTCAGCGAAGCAAGTGCCGGTGACAAGGCCGACGTAGCCAGTTCCGATTACGGATATATTCAATGTTCAGATTACAGAGATTAGAACGTGGTTGTATCGTTTGGAGACGCGTCTACTGGCCCAACAGGCAGATTCGCGTGTTGAGCCTTGGCGATTCTCCCGAATATGGCGAAACCGGATCGCGGCGCAGGAATCGTGCCAGCAAGATAAGGCAGGGCGGTAAGATAGGAACAGACATCTGTTTATTCATTTTGTGCAACGTACCAATCGTAGGCCTTCCGGATTCCATCGCGCAGTGGCGTTGTGGCCGTCCATCCTAATTCTGTCATACGTGTGACATCCAGTAGCTTTCGCGGAGTGCCGTCGGGTTTGGATCTGTCGTATACGATTTCGCTGTTCGAACCCACAATGTCACGGATGAGTCGGGCCAATTCAGTAATTGTAAGGTCCTGACCCACACCAACGTTTAACATCCCGTTCCTTGCGGATGCGTGGAGATCCTTCTCGGGTGCTTCGAGCGTAAACAGCACGGCATCCGCCAGATCGTCGCTGTACAAAAATTCGCGGCGCGGCGTGCCGGTCCCCCAGAGGGTCACCGGTTCATCATCGCCGTTCTCGCGCTTTGCGTCGTGAAATTTCCGGATCAGAGCCGCCAATACGTGTGACGTTTCGAGGTCGAACGAATCGTGCGGGCCATAAAGGTTCGTCGGCATCAGCGTAAGAAAATCATCCCCATACTGCTTCCGGTACGCCTCACACATTTTCGTACCTGCGATTTTAGCGATGGCGTACCACTGATTCGTAGGCTCGAGCGAACCCGTGAGATGGTGCTCTTCCTTGAGCGGCTGAGGCGCGTATTTTGGATAGATGCACGAGCTGCCAAGAAAAACGAGGCGATGGACCCCGTGCTCATGCGCCGCGCGAATCACATTGTCCTGTATCGCGAGATTGTCTGCGAGAAAATCGGCAGGATACCTGTCGTTGGCGAGGATGCCCCCCACCTTTGCGGCGGCCAGTACGGCAAACGAGGGCTTCTCGCGCTTAAACAGCGTGAACGTTGCCTGCTGATCCCGCAGATCCAGATCCGACGAACTGCGCGTAAGCAAATTGGAATACCCCGCCTCTCGTAGGCGACGCACGACGGCCGATCCGACCAGCCCCGTGTGACCGGCCACATATATGCTTGCCTGCTTATCGATTAACTGCACGTGATCCCTGTAGACCTCTTATACCTCTACTTCTCTCTTATGGGACGTATCCTCTCAGGGGAGATTCATCTTATCCTGTTTGCGGAGGCCCGCCGCGCACCCTGCTACTTAGATCGACAGCTATGGATTCGACGTAAATGCAAGCAGGCGTTGTCAGCCACTAAATCGACGGACAACGACGGAAGCCGCCGGATCTACATCCGGATAACAGCCTCGCAATCCTATCCAATTCAATTCGTCGTGAATGGTACATTGAGCGCCGATGGCGGAGGTGATTTTAGCGAATACGCATCGGAGTTTCTCACATTTAAACAATAACGTTCGCAGAGAGTACCGCCGGACGCTCGCTCGTATTTTATGTCTTCATCTTCATAGAGAGATAGATCAAACGGATATGGATTATGCCGTGATCATGGCAGGAGGCATTGGGAGCCGCTTCTGGCCTCGAAGCCGCCAGGCCCGCCCAAAACAATTCCTGAACGTCTTCGGCAATCAGACACTTATTCAGAATACGGTGGCACGCCTCCAGGGTATCGTCCCACCGGAACGCTGCTTCGTCGTCACCCATGAGCGATACGTGGACGAAACGAGCGATCAGTTGCCTGCCATTCCAAGAGAAAATATCCTCGCCGAGCCTGTCTCTCGCAACACCGCCCCCTGTATCGAATACGCCGCCATCAAGCTGGCCTCGATAGATCCGGATGCAACCATGATCGTTTTGCCGGCCGATCACGTAATCGAGAACGTCCGACGATTCCACGAAGTGCTGAAAGCGGCACTTCAAAAGGCGCAGGAGCCCGGGACACTCGTCACTATCGGCATTAATCCGACCCACCCGGAGACGGGATACGGATACGTCCAGTTCGAAGCCCAGGCCGATGACGGATCTGAGGAGCCGAAGGCCTTTCCTGTAAGAACGTTCGCAGAGAAGCCGGACATGGCCACGGCTGAACGGTTTCTGGACTCCGGTGATTTCCTGTGGAACAGTGGCATGTTCGTCTGGCGCGCCGCGACGATTCTGGATCAAATCGAGTCTCACCTCCCGCAGGCGCACGAAGCCTTCGAGCCGCTTCGGAATGCCGTAAACACGGATGCTGAAAATGCTGCCGTCGAGGAGGCATACGCTAAAAGCCCCCACATCTCGATCGACTACGGTGTCATGGAGCGGGCCGAGAAAGTCTTCGTCGTCCCAGCGTCATTCGAATGGTCGGATGTCGGGGACTGGCGGACCGTCTATGAACTTTCAGAAAAGGATCAGCACGGCAACGCGATGCAGGGAAATGTTATCCTGCACGATTCAAGCCGCTGCCTCATCCAGGCCGATAACCGCCTCGTGGTCCTGGTTGGAATCCACGATGCCGTGGTCGTCGACACCAGTGACGCCGTTCTCATCTGCAACCGCGAATCTGCCCAGCAGGTGAAAAACGTTGTCGATTACCTCCATGCCCACCGGCTGGAGGACTACGTCTGACAACCACGTCGAAAGCGCCTTCCCCCGCTTCCTCTTCGTTCGAACACTTCTGATCCAGGCCTTCGCGCCCTCCAAAAGCCGACATTCTGGCCAACCCGCAAAGACTTCATGCTTTCTTAACGAGTCATTGTGAATCCCACGTCACTATATGACGTATTGGTCGCTCAATGACTCATTAGTCAGTAAACGTAACAGGAGTCCGATGCTAGAGCGGGATAGGGCGCCGTCCGGGGAGGGAAAAGTGGATGAAAAGAAGAACTTGAAGTCCATAGGAAGCGCTGCTGAACACCAAGATGAAACCGTTACCGGCGGGTTTACGGGTGAACCGCCCGCAGGATTCATAACTCCTGCAGATCACCACGACTCCCTGACGGTCGGAGACGGCGCACCGCCCGACGATCGTGCAGCAGACCACGAACTTTCTCGTAGGGAGCGCGAAAGGCTAATGCGGCGTCAGCTGATGCTTGATGCGGCACGGAGCGTGTTTGCAGAAAAGGGATTTGCCGAAGCAACTCTGGACGAGGTCGCCGCGCGTGCTGAGTTCGGGAAGGGCACGCTGTACAACTATTTTGAAGGAGGAAAAGAGGAAATCCTCTTCGCGATTTTCGATGATCTTTTCGATGCACTATGCCGGCTCGTCGATGCGACTTTCAGCCCGGAACTCGTTAGATCGAGTCCATTCCGCACGGTGTTTGAGGGCTTCCTCACAGCAATCTTTGCTTTTTTTCTCGACCGGCAGGATCAATTCATGATCCTGATGAAGGAGGGTCACCGAATGACCTTCAACGAACAGCCGGAGAAATCCTCGTATTTCCAGGAACAGGGTGAGCGGATCATCGACGTATTGATTGCCGGCATCAAAGCCGCTCAAGATAAAGGAGACCTCCGCGATTTCCCCCCCTCCGCCATCGCACATATGATCATGGGCAACATCAAAGGCTATCACATGCACATGTGTCTTCGCTCTTGCCAGACGATGCCCGACAGGATGCACGAAGAAGATGGGACGATACCGTCGGCAGAGGAGTCGGGGAAGTTTCTGACCACGTTCCTGTTGGATGGAATTCTTTGTCAATCACCAAAGGAATTATGACGGTTCTATTGAAGCATTTTGAGAGTGGATTGAGAATCGCATCTGCTGTTCTCACACTCTTCGTTTTTACTTCTGCAGGTCCTGCTCAGGCTCAGTCAGAGGAGAGCGCAAATCGTGATATCCGCACGGTCATACTTACACTCGATGAAGCGCTCCAGATCGCCCTTGTCAATAACTACGTAGTGCGCAATACGCGCCTCGATTTGGACAATACAAACGCACAGATCCGTGAGGCATGGGGACAGGTCCTGCCCCAGGTTAATCTGGAATCGAATTACACGCGGAATATTAAGAGTGCGAATCCTTTCGCGGGCTCTGAGGCAGGCGGCCTCTTCTCGTCCTTCGGCCTTATCGACTGGCTCGCCTTCAATGAAGAAGCGCGGACAGATGATGATCCGTCGTCCGACCCTATCTCGCTGACGGAATTCGGCGAGCGGCAACGTGAGGGCCTCGATGCGATTGGTGCGTCGTTCGGCGGCAGCGACAATCCTTTTTCAGTCCCCAACGAGTTTACGAACGGAATCAGCGTCGAGCAGACGCTCTTTTCCGGCTCAGCGTTTGCCGCCATAAGCGCAGCAGCACAACTGAAGGATATCAATCGTCGAGCGCTGGAGCGACAGGAGCAACTTGTGATTGATGAGGTCCGCCGAGGATTCTACCTGGCCCTCCTCACGCAGGAGCAAATGGAAGTCCAACAGCAAAGTGTCGCGCGTACGGCTATCACGCTCGACGAAGTGGCGAAACGTGTCACACAGGGCGTGTCGCCTAAATTCCAGCGCTTGTCAACGGAAGTAGAACTGGCCAACCTCGAGACGCAACTCGTGCAGGCACGGAATCAGGCCGCGCAGTCACTCGACGCACTGAAGATGCAGCTCGGCATGCCGATCGACCAGCCGCTTCGTCTTCGCGGTGAATTGGAGGCAGCCGATCCGGCTCTCTTCATGAATGTATCCGTCGAGAGTGCTTTCGATGTGGCCTTCGAAAATCGGCCCGACCTCGAACAGGCGCGGCTTGCTGTCGAACTGCGCAAAATCGACACCAAGATCTCGAGATCTGAGTACCTGCCCACGGTAAACGCCTTCGCGAACTTCAATTATATGGGACGCGTGCCGGACGACCGAAGCTTTATTCAGTCCAGTGCGGATGATCCGTTCACGTTTTCTCAGGGGACAAACAGCTTCTTCAGCCGCAATTACTGGAATCCGTCGATCGCTGCAGGAGTCCGCCTTTCGTGGAATCTCTTTGACGGGTTTCAGACTTCTGCACGCGTTCAACAGAAGCAAGTGGCCGTTAGCAAGGCTGAGGTCGAACTCGATCAGACCATTGAGATCGTCCGGCTGGAAGTGAATAACGCCGTTCGCGACCTCGAGGCGGCGCGGCGGCGCATACAATCCCAGGACCAGAACGTGGCCAATGCCGAACTCAACTACGAATACGCACAGGCACGGCTATCGGAAGGAGTGGCAACGCAACTCGAGGAGAGGAATGCTTCCGAGCAACTCGATCTTAGCAGATTGAACTATCTGCAAGCCGTACACGACTATCTGGTAGCGCGGTCAGCCTTTCAAACGGCAATCGGGATGCCGCTGGCTTCAGGCAACTTGTTGCAATTAACGAGCAAATAATCCTCCAACAATACATCATGGTTGAGACGAACTCACCTTTTCACGGCCGAAACTTGAAGATCCCGGCAGGTACGCCGCCCCCGGCGCTCGCTGCTCAAACGATCTCGATGACTATATTGCGAGCGCAACTCCGGCGCCGAATGGCCGTGGCATGGCTGGCGGTCACGCTGCTTGTCGCGCTCACGGTGGCACTTGCAGGTTGCGGCGGTGACGACGGCGATGCACAGGGAGCGACGACAGCTCCCGAGAACGAGCGACTCGTCCGTGTGGAAACGCTCATTCTCGAACCCACGACCTTCGAGGATGTAATCCAGATAACAGGAACAGTTGATGCCCTTGATGATGCGACGCTCTCTGCCCAATCGGCAGGCACCGTTACTTCTCTCGCTCCGCTCGGCACGTATCTCGCCTCCGGCGGAACGGTCGCACAGCTGAATCCGGCCATGGCGCGCTCCGCCGTCGCGCAGGCTGAAGGCCAGGTCCAGGCAGCGCAGGCTTCGTTCGACCTCGCAGAGGACAACCTGCAACGGCAAGAGCCGCTGTATCGGGATTCGGTGATCAGCGCAATTGAATGGGAGAACGTCCGCGCGCAGTACAATCAGGCAAGAGCGAGTCTGTCACAAGCGGAAGCAGCACTGGCGCAAGCTCAGGAGCAACTTCGCCAGACGCGCGTCGCGACACCGTTCGCCGGTAGAGTGGAAGAGCATTTCGTCGAACTCGGCGAGCAAGTGACTCCCGGCCGTGAGATTGCCCGCGTCATCAATACGAGCCGCGTGAAAGTAGTCGCCGGTGTGCCGGAGCGCTATGCGGCAGACATCCGCGTGGGGACACCCGTGCTGATGGACTTCCAAGCATATGGCGGACAACCAACCCGTGGAACTGTAAGCTTCGTGGGCAGCGCCATCAATCGCTCGAATCGCACCTTTCCTATCGAAATCATCGTCGAAAATAGCGAGAGCGTCCTCAAGCCTGAAATGCTCGCAAACGTAAAAGTCACGCGCCAGGAAATCGAGGGCGCGCTGGTCGTACCGCGCGACGCCATCTTGCGCACCGAAGACGGAAATATCGTCTATCTCGTGGAGCAAGACGGCGATCGGACCGTGGCGGAACGACGCGATGTCCTCCTCGGGCCGACGTTTGGCGGCAAAGTCGTAGTGACGAAGCTTCAGGCCGGCGATGAGATCGTCGTGCTCGGACAAGCAAACCTCACGGAGGGCGACGTCGTCCAGGTAATGGAGCAGTACGGCTCAGCCGACGTGGTCGAACCCCGCGACACTACCGCCATCGATGCGCTCTCGACCGAGTAACATAACGCGGAAACGGAAGACGGGGGTCAGTGTCAGGCGATCGGCACCCGATATCCAACTCCCGATACCCGACATCCGACTCCTAACCGTATGAAGATTACCAACCTCGCGATAGAATACCGTACGAGCATCGTCGTGCTAACGATTCTGCTCGCCGTCGGCGGTCTCTTCAGCTATTTGACGATCCCAAAAGAGTCCTCGCCCTCGATCGAAATCCCCAACATCGTGGTGACCGTGCTATATCCGGGCGCCAGCCCCGACGATATCGAATCGCTCATCACTCAACCGATCGAGAGGGAGGTGCAATCGGTCAATGGGATCAAGGAGATTCAATCTACTTCCACCGAAGGGGTCTCGACCGTAGTCATCGAATTCGAGCCCGACATCTCGATGGATGAGGCCTACCAGAAAGTGCGCGACAAAGTTGACATCGCGAAACCCGACCTGCCCGACGATGTGGAGGAGCCGATCGTCAGTGAGATTGATTTCTCGCAGTTTCCCATCATGACCGTCAACCTGGCGGCCAATTACTCGCTTTCTCGGCTGAAAGAAGTCGCGGAGGATCTTGAAGATGAGATCGAGAAGATTCAGAGTGTTCTCGAAGTGGATGTGGTTGGCGGACTGACGCGCGAGGTGCAGATCAACGTCGATTTGAGCGCACTGCAGGGCGCCAATCTGACTTTCATGGATCTCGTCGAGACCATCCAATCCGAAAACACCAATATGCCGGGTGGATCCGTCGACGTCGATCGAATGAACTACCTGGTCCGCGTCGACGGCTCGTTTGACGATCCCGCCGAAATCGAAAATCTGATTATCGACGCGCCGGGCGGCATGCCGATCTACGTGCGCGATGTGGCGGATGTCGATTTTGGATACAAGGAACGCGATTCCTACGCCCGCCTTCAGCTTTTCCAGACGGAGAACGACGACGGCGATTTGGTCCGCACCGCCAATCACGACGTGCTTCAGGTCATTTCCCTGAACGTCAAAAAGCGGTCGGGTGACAACATAATCGAAACGGCGAAAGCCGTGCAGGCGGAGATCGACGCCTTTGCATTCCCCAGCGGCACCCAGGTAGTTGTTACAGGTGACCAGAGCGAGGATGTCGTAGCCCTTGTTACGGACCTGGAGAACAACATCATCAGTGGGCTTCTCTTTGTGGTCGCGGTACTTCTGTTCTTCCTGGGAGTCCGAACGGCAACCCTCGTGGGCATTGCGATCCCGCTCTCCATGTTCCTTTCGTTCATCATTTTCGATGCACTGGGCTACACGCTGAACTTCATCATCTTGTTCAGTCTCATCATCGCGCTCGGCATGCTCGTCGACAACGCGATCGTGATCGTAGAAAATATCTACCGATTCCGAGAACAGGGCTATTCCCGCTTCGACGCCGCGCGGCTCGGCACCGCCGAAGTTGCCGGCCCCGTTGTGGCTTCGACGGCCACGACCGTGGCTGCCTTCGCACCTATGCTCTTTTGGCCGGGGATCATCGGTGAGTTTATGAGCAATATGCCCCTGACGCTCATCGTCACGCTGTCTGCGTCCCTTTTCGTAGCACTGATCATCAATCCGGTCATCACAGGCATCTTTGTAAAGCTCGAAAGCGAGGAGCGTAAGAAGATGCCCCATCGCGTTAAACTTGTCAGTGCCATTGCCATGATTATTCTCGCCGCGATCGTCGGCATGGCAAACTACAAGACACTTATCGTATTGGCATTGGGAGTCCCCATTCTGATTCTATTGCATCGCAAGGCCTTTAAGCCCGCCGGTGACTATTTCGTTGAGACCGGCCTTCCGCGAGTGGTAGAACGCTACCGAATGTTTCTGCGCTGGATGCTGCAGCGAGACTACACAGTAAAACACGCTTATTTCCGCAACATGGCGGCCCTCGCAGGTTTCACCGCCGGCCTTGTACTCGCCATAGCCGGCTTGATGCTGCAAAGTGTCGGACCGCCTCTTGCCGGTGGATTCTCGGGCGGTTCGCTGCTCCTACTCGTACCCGGAGTCATCCTCTTAATCATTGGCGTAATCGGGATCGTAATCCACTCGATCGAAAGTATATATCTGGGTGGATCGAAGAGCGTTCGCGCCGGCCTGATCTTCGGCGCCGTCATGCTCGGCCTGCTGATGCTTATGTATCTCAGTCCACGCGAAGTCGAAATTTCGACCATCGTCAACCTGATGATTCTCCCACTCGTGATTGTAGGTGTCGGCCTTATAGGTACATTCCTCAGTCGAAAGAAGAAGCGAACCCGGCTCATCCTGACGGATAATCGTTCGCGGCTCCTGAACGGCGCTATAGGAGCTTTCGTGGCAATTATCATGATGTTCCAGCTGGCGCCTACCGGGGTCGAATTCTTCCCCGAAAGTGATCCTCGCCAGGTGTGGGTGACCCTCGAGGGTGCCTTGGGTACGAATGTCGAGACCAGCAACGAGGTCGCCAAAACGGCTCACAATCGGATCCTGGACCTCCTCGATGAGAATCCTGAGTCGGAGTCGAACCTGAAGAACGTCCTTGTAAACGTCGGCGTGAGCAGTGATGCAGTTTTCGGCGGCGGCGCCAGAAGTTCCGAGCGGTCGCGAATCACGCTCACTCTAGCAGATTACGCCGACCGTGAGGAACCCAGCACGGCCACCTTGTCGAAAATACGCAGTCAGCTTCACGGCATCCCGGGAACCGAAATGACGGTCGACCAGGACCAGATGGGGCCACCGACCGGAGCTCCCGTAAACATCGAGATCGCAGGTGAGAATTTCGAGGTCATACGCCGCGTTACCAATGATGTCAGACAGATGCTGACGAATGCATCTGAATCGGGCGAGATTCCGGGACTCGTAGACGTAAGCGACGACTTGAATGAGGGGCGGCCCGAGCTTGCAGTCAGGATAAACCGCGAGCGGGCGGCCCGCTTCGGCCTTACCACAGCTGAAGTAGCGACTACAATCCGCGCGGCAATAAACGGCATCGAAGCGAGCAAATTTCGTACAGGCGAAGATGAGTATGACATTACCGTCCGACTTCGAGAACTCGATCGGGCGAGTCTCGAAAGCATCCAGAACCTGACCGTTCTGTATGAGGGCGAGCAGATCCCTGTGACTGCCGTAGCGGATTTCGAAGTCGCCGGCGGCCTCGGATCGATCACACGGCTTGATCAGCAACGTGTCGCGACGGTCACCGCGGAAGTGACGCCGGGAATTCCAGCTCCGACTGTCCTGGCACAGGTGCAACAGTATCTCGCCGAGTATCAGGAGACGCTTCCGCCGGGTTATACGATGTCGTACACCGGGGAGAATGAAGAGCAAGAAGAAGCGTTCGGATTTCTGACGACCGTTCTCTTGATTGCGATCGCGCTGATCTTCATGATCATGGTTGCACAGTTCAACAAGGTCAGTGCGCCGTTTATCATCATGGTCGCCGTCGGGTTCTCCCTGATTGGCGTGCTCCTGGGTTTGATCATCACCCGAACGCCATTCGGTCTCTTCACCTTCATCGGCATTATATCATTGGCGGGTATCGTCGTGAACAATAACATCGTGCTGGTGGATTATATCATGCAGCTTCGAGATCGAGGTATGGCTAAACAGGAGGCGATCATCGAAGCCGGCGCAACACGCCTGCGCCCGGTAGTGCTGACAGCCATGACGACCGTGCTGGGATTGATTCCGCTGACCTTCGGCATCAACATCGATTTTGTGGGTCTGCTGGCGGATTGGGATCCGAACTTTCAGTTTGGATCGGAAAACACCCAGTTCTGGGGCCCCATGGGCACTGCAATCATCGCGGGTCTGACTTTCGCAACCTTCTTAACGTTAGTTATCGTGCCTGTCATGTACTCGACCTTTGATTCGATCTCACTCAAGTTGAGCGACACATTCGGTCCTTCTAAACGAGATCTCGTGCTTGAAGGTGATGGGGTGGGTGAGGATTCCAACGGCGCACTGGAGCAGTCGCATGGAGCGCTTGCCGGCGGCAATGGGGCACGGGACGTCGTCGCAGGCCGGTAACAATCGGGCACCGAGAAACTGCGGTGATGGGCGACGCATTATAGAGTAACGTCGTGTGGCGCCTTCCTGCTCTCCTCAGCGTGATTCTCGCGGCCGATGGCCCTGCTGATCCTTTATGTACTCCTCGCGATAGTCATCTCCTTTCTGTGTTCCATCATGGAGGCGGTGCTCCTGAGCGTCACGCCCTCGTACATGGAAATGAAGGTCAGGGAGGGTAGCCGACCCGCACGGGTTCTCTACGACCTCAGGAGTGACATCGATCGCCCCCTCGCCGCCATCCTGAGTCTGAACACCGTCGCTCACACAGTCGGTGCAGCCGCCGCGGGAGCACAGGCCGCAAATGTATTCGGTGATGCGGCAGTTGGTATTTTCAGCGGGATTCTCACCCTGCTCATTCTAATCCTTTCTGAAATCATCCCGAAGACGCTTGGTGCCGTCTACTGGAGGCAGCTTGCAAACCCTGTCACCAGCCTTCTCCTGCCGACCATCTGGATTACATGGCCCCTTGTCAAGCTCTCGCTCGGCATGACACGCCTCTTGTCGCCCGCCGGCAGAAGCGATTCGATCAGTCGTGAAGAGATCACGGCGATGGCCGAACTGGGAAAGGAGCAGGGGCTGCTAGATGCGAGCGAATCGCGGATTATTCGGAATCTGTTCCGCTTCAGCTCGCTGCGTGTGAAGGACATCATGACGCCGCGAATCGTCGTTTTCGCGCTTTCGGAGTCGCTGAGCGTCCGCGAGGTCGTTAATGAATACGAGGAGTTTCGCTTCTCAAGGATTCCCGTGTATACTGAGTCACGCGACGACGTGACCGGCTACGTCCTCAAAGACGAGATCTTACTCCGAGCCGCGCAGGACCGCGGCGACATCACATTGGGTGAGCTAAAGCGTGATGTGCTCGTCGTGCCCGATGCGCTTCCGCTCCACGAGCTGTTCGAACGCATGCTCGACGGCCTGGAACACATCGCCCTCGTCGTGGACGAATACGGCGGAGTGGCAGGCGTCGTGAGTATGGAAGACGTCGTAGAGACCCTCCTCGGACTGGAGATCGTCGACGAAGCCGATTCGGCCGAGGATATGCAGCTTCTCGCGCGGCGACAGTGGCTCGCTCGTGCACGCCGGCTCGGCATTGTGCCGCATGGGCTCGAAGAGACTGATGACGATCAACTGGCGGCGTTTCTTCAATTTGGGACTACGGTCGGAACGCTTCCGGGCGAAAGTACGGATGAAGATGCCGCGGGCAACGAACGAGATATAAAAGTTGAAGATCGTGAGTAGCTGATTCGAAGAACCATGAAGAGACTTTCTGAACTTCCGGACGCGGACCTTCGGGTATTCGATCGCCCCGATACTCCCGCGCCCGATTCCATTGAGTCGGTTCACCTCATCGGTGTGTGCGGCACCGGTATGGGCTCCCTTGCCGGACTTCTTCAACAGAAGGGTTATCAGGTCAGCGGCTCAGACGAAAAGTGCTATCCGCCGATGAGCACTCGGATCGCTGAGATGGGCGTGCGGCTCTATGATGGATACGATGCAGAGCATCTCAATCCACCACCCGACCTTGTTATCGTTGGAAATGCATGTACCCCCACTCACCCCGAGGCGACCTATGCAAGAGAGCATCATCTACCACAGCTCTCATTGCCCGAGGCGATCGCCTATTTCTTTCTCCAGAATCGCCGGTCCCTCGTCGTAGCCGGCACGCACGGGAAGACCACGACGACTGGGATGCTCGTGCACGTGCTGCGCAGCGCCGGCCTCGACCCCGGTTTCCTTGTCGGCGGCGTGATGGTCAACGATAATGCAAGCTACGATGTAGGCTCTGGACCACACTTCGTGATCGAAGGCGATGAATACGATAGCGCCTATTTCGACAAGCGGCCCAAAATGATGCACTATCGGCCGACGAGCGCGATCATAACCTCCATGGAGTTCGATCATGCAGATATCTACGACACCTGGGACGATTACCGCGAGGCCTTCCGATCCTTCAGTGGTCTCGTAGGCAAGGGAGATATCCTGGTCATCAATGGGGACGATCCCGAGGTTCGCGCTCTCGCGGACTACACCGACGCCGAGGTCCATTATCTGGGTCTTGAAGGCGGAGATGATGACGTAACTGCTCGCGACATCAAACCGATCAGCGGCGGACAAACGTTCGCACTGGTACTTCAGAATCAGCCGATTGTCGAGATCTTCCTCCCGATGAGCGGCC
>Ga0299914_10002386_pt1 | contig 12934 bp, 11 predicted proteins | sample RVTome_10_FD_201361 | JGI IMG/M metagenome (GOLD analysis project Ga0299914, IMG submission 201361) | Soil microbial communities from uranium-contaminated site in the Upper Colorado River Basin, Wyoming, United States - RVT153D57 (version 2) ...
GATCCTGAGAACCACCGGAACGTTGTAGCGCCCGCAGACCCCAGCGCCCGTCATGCCGGCCCTTCGACAGACTCAGGACAGGCCGGCCCGCGGCCGAGCCGGTATCCCCTCGGACGCCTCAGTCGACGAAGAAGTCCGGGATGAAGTCCTTCGTGCCCGGCGCCACGCTGTAGGGTTCGAGATCGGTGATCCCGTGCTGCGCGAGCAGCGTGTCGTCGATGAAGAAGTTGCCGGTCGTCGTCTTCGCGTCGCTGGTCAGGATCAGGTAGGCCGCGTCGGACAGGATCTCGGGCTTGCGACACTTGTTGATGTCCACGCCGGGGATCATCTGCAGCGCCGCCGTGGCGATTGCCGTGCGCGGCCACAGGCTGTTCACCGCGATGCCGTGCGGGCGGAACTCGCCGGCGTGCCCGAGCGTGCATTCGCTCATGCCGTACTTCGCCATCGTGTAGGCCACGTGGTTCTTGAACCAGTGTTCCTTCATGCTCAGCGGCGGCGACATGTTCAGCACATGCGGATTGCGCCCCGCCTTCGCGGCCTTGAGCAAATGCGGCAGGCAGGCCTGTGTGCACAAGTAGGTGCCGCGCACGTTCACGCCGAACATCAGATCGAAACGCTTCATCGGCGTATCGGGCGTCGGCGTGAGGCTGATGGCGCTCGCGTTGTTGACGAGGATGTCGATGCCGCCGAAGGCCGCGACCGCCTGCTCGACGGCGGCCAGCACGCTGGCTTCTTCGCGGATGTCGGTCTGCACCGGCAGGGCCTTGCCACCGGCGGCTTCGATCTCGGCCGCCGCCGAGAAGATGGTGCCGGGCAGCTTGGGGTTCGCCTCGGCCGTCTTGGCTGCGATGACGATGTTGGCGCCGTCGCGCGCCGCCCGCTTGGCGATGGCGAGGCCGATGCCGCGCGATGCGCCGGTGATGAAAAGCGTTTTGCCTTTGAGGTTCATGGTGTCGTCTCCTTGCTCAAGATGGTGGTGGCGATGAAGCGCGCCAACGCCTCGCCGCAACACCGGTACACCGGCTCGCCGGGGTGGAATCCGTCGGACGCCATGCAGTCGGCGGCCAGGCTGATGTCGATCGGGACGTGCGACACGTCGTCGCGCGTGGCCGCCCATCGGGCCGTCGCCGCATCGTGGCGGCGCGCGTCGCTGCCGACGATCCACCGCAGCGGCTGCGGCAGCAGCGGGAACTGGTGCATCGGCGGCAGCGGTGCGAACACGACGTGGTGCACCGACGTGTTGCCGAGCAGCCATTGCGCGAGCGCGGCGCGGTGCTGCACGGCGCGGTGCGACGGCACCTGGTCGATCACGTCGTTGACGCCGAGCACCACGACGGCGATGTCGGCAGTCGGCGGCCGCTCGCGCTGCACCAGGTGGAGTGCCTGCGCCGACGTGATGCCGCTCTTGGCCAGCAGCTGCCAGCGCACCAGCCGCTGTCCTTCCTGCGCCAGCGTGCGGGTCAGGTAGCCGGCCAACGCCGTCTCCTGCGTCGGCACGCCGACACCCGCGCCCGAAGAGTCGCCGACGATCAGCAGGCGCAGCAACCGCCCGTCGCCGATCTCGCCGCTGCGCGGGCCGTCGGCCTCGGGCAGCACCGGCGCACGCCGCCGCGTCGTGACGGCTTGCGCCACCAGCAGCGGCGACATCATCAGCTTCAGCGCCAGCGACATGGCGGCATCAAGAGAACTGCGAGAAGTCGGGCTTGCGCTTCTGGAAGAAGGCGCTGAACGCTTCACGCGCTTCGGGGCTCGTCAGCCGCTCGCTGAAGATGCCGCCCTCGACGCCGATCGTCTCCAGCACCTTCTCGATGCTCGCGCGGCGCATCAGCTTCTTGCTGTCGCGCACGGCGCCCGGCGGCAGGTTGTTGAAGCGTTCGGCCATGCGGCGTGCGTGGTTCACGACCTCGCCGGCCGGCAGCACCGCATTGGCCACGCCGATGTCCACGGCGTCTTGCCCGGTGAACGGGTCGCCGAGCAGCAGCTTTTCGGCCGCCTTCACGTGCCCCGCGAGCTGCGGGAAGATCAGGCTGGACGCGAACTCCGGCACCAGCCCGAGGCTCGTGAACGGCATCGCGAGCCGGGCCTCGTCGGACACGTACACGAGATCGCAATGCAGCAGCATCGTCGTGCCGATGCCGATGGCCGCACCGGTGACGGCCGCGACCACCGGCTTTTCGCAGCTCACCAGCGCCTTCATGAACTGGAACACCGGCGAGTCCATGCCCTGCTTGGGCCGCTGCATGAAGTCCTCGAGGTCGTTGCCGGAACTGAAGATGCCTGGCTGGCCGGTGATCAGCACCGCGCGCACGGCGGCGTCGCTCTGGGCCGCCGCCAATGCCTGCGCCATCGCGGCGTACATGTCGACGGTGATCGCGTTCTTCTTCTCCGGGCGCGCGATCTCGATGGTGGCCACGCCGTTCAGCGTCGCGGTCTTGATGCTCATGCTGCTGTCTCCTTGGGGAACTGGAAGCCTTGCAGCAGCGCGAGCGCGCGTGCCCACAAGGAAGTCTGAAATTGCTCGCGGAAGAATCCGAAGTGGCCGATGCGCTTCGCGTGCACGTCGGCCGGCGCGATGCGCTCGATGCGGCGCGGCGCGTTGACGTAGCAGTCGACCAGCACGTGGGTGCCGCGTTCGGTCATCAGCTCGTCGTCGGTCATCGACAGCGCGACGAGCGGGAAGCGCGCGGCCTCGAATTTCTCGCGCACCGGCGCCCCTTCTGCGCCGACGTGGTAGCGCGGGTTCAGGCACCACCGGCGCCACTGCAGCACGACGCCGGCAGGCAGGTCGCCGACCTTGCGCAGCTTGCGGCCCGGGAAGTAGCCGAACAGCGTGGTGGCGATCGGCACCAGCACGTGCCAGAAGTACAGCACCATGCGCTTGAGCTGCGGCGCGTTGTCGCGCCAGTAGCCGCTGCCCGCGGCCACCGAGACGAGGCCGGCGATGCGGTCGCGGTGCTTCAGCAGCCCGGGCAGCTGCGCGCCCAGGCTGTGGCCGACGATGTACAGCGGCGCATCGCCGCTGCGGCGCAACGCCTCGGCGATCACCGTGTCGAAGTCGTCGGTCCAGTCGAAGAGGTCGGCGCGAAGGCCGCGCAAGGGACTGCGCTGCGAGTCCCCCATCCCGCGGTAGTCGAAGCTCGCGACAAGGTAGCCCTGATCCGCGAGCCAGCGCGCGAAGGCGGCGTAGTAGTCCTGGTTGACGCCCATTGCGCCGCCGATGACGACCACGCCGATCGGACGGGCCGGCGGTTCATGGAAGCGAGCCGCGATGACAGCGCCGCCGGTCGAGACGAGATCACATGATTGCATCGCCGACTCCTCTTCGCATGAACCGCACGGAAATGGGGTGCCGCTTGTGGCGGCGGGGGAAGGGCCGCTTGTGACGGCCTCTTCTTTTTTCTTGACGTTAGACGCGCTCGAAGATGCCTGCCGCGCCCTGACCGGTGCCGACGCACATCGTCACCATGCCGTATTTCAGGTTGTGGCGGCGCAGCGCGTGCACGACGGTGGCCGCGCGGATCGCGCCGGTGGCGCCCAGCGGGTGGCCGAGCGCGATCGCCCCGCCCATCGGATTGACCTTCGCGGGGTCGAGGCCGACGCTGTTGATCACCGCCAGCGACTGCGCGGCGAAGGCTTCGTTCAGCTCGATCCAGTCGATCTGGTCCTGGGTCAGCCCGGCGTACCTCAGCGCCGCGGGGATCGCCTCGATCGGGCCGATGCCCATGATCTCCGGCGGCACGCCGCGCGCAGCGAAGCTGACGAAGCGCGCCAGCGGCTTCAGGTCGTACTGTTTGATGGCTTTCTCGCTGGCCAGGATCAGCGCGCCGGCGCCGTCGCTGGTCTGCGAGCTGTTGCCGGCGGTGACGCTGCCCTTGGCGGCGAACACAGGCTTCAGCCTGGCCAGGCCTTCGAGCGAGGTGTCCTTGCGGGGACCTTCGTCGAGGTTGACCGTGCGGGTCTTCGTGCCCTGCTCGCCTGTCGCGAGATTCGGGAAGCGCTCGACCACGTCGATCGGCGTGATCTCGTCGCTGAACTCGCCGGCCGCCTGCGCCTTCAGCGCGCGCAGGTGCGACTCCAGCGCGAACGCATCCTGCGCTTCGCGGCTGACCTTCCATTGCGCGGCGACCTTCTCGGCCGTCAGGCCCATGCCGTAGGCGATGCCGACGTTCTCGTCCTTGGCGAACACCTCGGGGTTGAACGACGGCTTGTTGCCGCCCATCGGCACCAGGCTCATCGACTCGGCACCGCCGGCGATCAGCACGTCGGCTTCGCCGACGCGGATCCGGTCGGCCGCCATCTGGATCGCCGTGACGCCTGACGCGCAGAAGCGGTTCACCGTGACGCCGCCCACCGGATGCGGGAAGGCCAGCGCGACCGCGATGCGCGCCATGTTCATGCCCTGCTCGCCTTCGGGGAAGGAGCAGCCGATGATCGCGTCTTCGATCGCCTTCGAATCGAGCGACGGCACCTGGCTCATCGCGCTGCGGATGGCGGCGACGAGCAGGTCGTCGGGACGGGTGTTCTTGAAATAGCCTCGCCCGGAACGTCCGATCGGCGTGCGGGTGGCGGCGACGATGTAGGCTTCTTGAACTTGCTTGCTCATCTGTTTGCTCCGATCAGTTCCGCACCGGCTTGCCGGTCTGCAGCATGCCCATGATCCGTTCCTGCGTCTTCGGGTGATCGAGCAGCGCGCAGAAGTGTTTGCGCTCGATTGCCATCAGGTAGTCCTCGGTCACCAGCGACCCGGCATCGACGTCGCCGCCGGTCACCACGTCGGCGATGCACGATGAGATGTGATAGTCGTGCGGGCTGATGAAGCCGCCATCGCGCATGTTCGCGAGCTGGCCCTGGATCGTCGCCTTCGCGTTGCGCCCGGCCACCGGGAACATGCGCTTCAGCGGCGGGCGGTAGCCGGCCTCGAACATGGCCTTGGCCTCCTGGATCGCCACGTACAGCAGCTCGTCCTTGTTCGGCACGATCGTGTCGCTGTCGAGCAGGTAGCCGAGCTTGCGCGACTCGATCGCGCTGGTGCCCACCTTGGCCATCGCGGCGTTCGTGAATCCGTCCTTCAGGAACGCGAAGATGTCGGCGTTGGCATTGCCCGCCGCCGCCATCTCGGCCGCGCGGCGTGCGATGTACGCCAAGCCGCCGCCGCCCGGGATCAGACCGACGCCCACCTCGACGAGACCGACGTAGCTCTCCATCGCCGCGACGCGCTTCGCCGAGTACACCGCCAGCTCGCAGCCGCCGCCGAGCGCGATGCCGCGGATCGCCGAGACCACCGGCACCTGCGCGTAGCGGATGCGCAGCATCGCGTCCTGCAGCTTCTTCTCTTCCGGCGCGATGCCCTTGCCGCCGCTCTTCATGAACACCGGCATCAGTGCCTCGAGGTTCGCACCAGCCGAGAACACGTCGTCCGGCGACCAGATCACGAGGCCCTTGTATTTCGCCTCGGCGATGTCGAGCGCCTTCAGCAGACCTTCGGTCACCGTCGGGCTGATCAAGTGCAGCTTGGCGGTGATGCTTGCGATGACGATCTCGTCGTCGATCGTCCAGACGCGCACTTCTTCGTTCTTGAAGAGTTCGGTGCCGGACTTCAGCGGCGCAACAGAACCGTCGCCGGCCAGGCTCTCGCGGAAGTACTGTCGCTCGTACACCGGCAGCGTGCTGCGCGGGACGTACTTGTTCTGCGACGCGCTCCACGAGCCTTCCGGCGTGTGCACGCCATCGCGGCCGTCGAACACCCAGGCCGGCAGTGGCGCCTTGCTCAGCGCCTTGCCGGAGTCGATGTCGGCCTTGACCCATTCGGCCACCTGCTTCCAGCCGGCTTCCTGCCACAGCTCGAACGGACCCTTGCTGGTGCCGAAGCCCCAGCGCATCGCGAAGTCGATCTCGCGCGCGCTGTCGGCAATGTCGGCCAGGTGCACCGCTGCGTAATGGAAACCGTCGCGCAGGATCGCCCACAGGAACTGCGCCTGCGGGTTGGTCGATTCACGCAGCAGCTTCAGCCGCTCGGCGGGTGCCTTCTTCAGCATGCGGGCGACGATCTCGTCGGCCTTCTTGCCGGCGGGCACGTAGTCGCCGCTTGCCGGGTCCAGGCGCAGGATGTCCTTGCCGACCTTCTTGAAGAAGCCGGCGCCGCTCTTCTGGCCCAGCGCGCCCTTCTCGATCAGCGCCTTCACGACCGGCGGCGTCGCGTAAGACGGGAAGAACGGATCGTCGGCGAGGTTGTCCTGCAGCGTCTTGATGACGTGCGCCATCGTGTCCAGGCCGACCACGTCGGCCGTGCGGAAGGTGCCGCTGCTCGCGCGGCCCAGCTTCTTGCCGGTCAGGTCGTCCACCACGTCGTAGCTCAGGCCGTAGGTCTCGGCCTCTTTCATCGTCGCCAGCATGCCGGCGATACCGACGCGGTTGGCGACGAAGTTCGGCGTGTCCTTGGCCCGCACGACGCCCTTGCCAACCTGGCTCGTGACGAAGGCCTCCAGCTGGTCGAGGATCTCCGGCCTCGTCGTCGGCGTAGGGATCAGCTCCACGAGGTACATGTAGCGCGGCGGGTTGAAGAAATGGATGCCGCAAAAGCGCGGCTTGATCTCTTCGGGCAGCACCTCGGACAACTTGGTGATCGACAGCCCCGACGTGTTCGACGCGACGATCGCGTGCGGCGCCAGGGCCGAGGCGATCTTCTTGTAGAGGTCGAGCTTCCAGTCCATGCGCTCGGCGATCGCCTCGATGATCAGGTCGCAGTCCTTCAGCTTGTCGAGGTGCTCCTCGTAGTTCGCCTGCTCGATCAGCGCGGCGTCTTCCGGCACGCCCAGCGGCGACGGCTTGAGCTTCTTCAGTCCGTCGACCGCCTTGCTCACGACACCGTTCTTCGGACCTTCCTTGGCCGGCAGGTCGAACAACACGACCGGCACCTTGACGTTGACGAGGTGGGCGGCGATCTGCGCGCCCATCACGCCGGCGCCGAGCACGGCCACCTTGCGAACGGGGAATCGATTCATGGTCTGTTCCTTGGTTGGATTCAGGGCTGAGCCCGCGTCACTCGACACGGACCCAGGTCTGGGTTCTGTAGAACGGCCCGATGTAGCCGCGCATCTGCAGCTTCTTGCCGCCTTCGATCGTGCGGACGCGAGCCTTGTAGGTCTTGCCGTTGTTCGGATCGACCACGTCGCCGCCGTCCCACCATTCGGCGTCGGCGGCGTTGTGCTTCAGGTTGCGCAGGATCGTCATGCCGAGGATGGGCTTGTCCTTGCGCTCGTCGGTGCACTTGTCGCAAACGGCGTCGGGCTTGGCGGTTGGATCGAGCAGCTTCTCGATCTTGCCGCTCAGCATGCCGCCACTCTCGGTGATGCGCACCAGCGACTTCTCCTGCTGCGTGTCGTCGTCGATGGTCTTCCACAGCCCCACCGGCGTGGCCTGTGCGAAGGCCATGGCATGGGCCGCGAAAGCGAGCGTGGCAAGAGCGATCTTCAGCATGTTTTGTCTCCTTGATGGCGAAGCCGGGAGCATCGCATCAGAAGAGTGCTTCTTCAACGTCCATCATCGGCTTGGCGCCGGCGCGCGCGGTGCGGATCAGGCTTGCCGTTTCCGGCAACAGCTTGGCGAAGTAGAAACGCGCCGTTGCCAGTTTTGCCTTGTAGAACGGATCACCGCTGCTTTCCTTGGCGAGCGCCACCTTGGCCATGCGCGCCCAGAAGTAGCCGAACACCAGGTGGCCGCAGACACGCAGGTAATCCACGGCGGCCGCGCCGACCTCGTCGGGGTTCTGGAACGCCTTCATGCCGATCTCGGTGGTCAGCTTTGTGACCTTCTCGCCGAGCTCGGCCAGCGGGTTCACGAACTCCTGCATCGCTTCGTTGGTGCCCTCTTCCTCGACGAAGTCGCGCACCAGCTTGCCGAACTTCTTCAGCTTCGCGCCGTTGTCGGCGAGCACCTTGCGGCCCAGCAGATCCAGCGACTGGATCGTGTTGGTGCCCTCGTAGATCATGTTGATGCGGGCATCGCGCACGAACTGCTCCATGCCCCATTCCTTGATGTAGCCGTGGCCTCCGAAGACCTGCATGCAATGCGACGTCGCGATCCACGCGTTGTCGGTCAGGAAGGCCTTGACGATCGGGGTGGCCAGCGCGACGAGGTCGGCGGCGTCGCGGCGCTCATCCTCGTCGGTGGATGACAGCTCCTTGTCGATCTGCAGCGCGATCCAGATCGCAAACGCACGACCGCCTTCGGCGTAGGCGCGCGCGGTCAGCAGCATCTTGCGCACGTCGGGGTGCACGATGATCGGGTCGGCCGGCTTGTCCGGCGACTTCGGGCCCGACAGCGAGCGCATCTGGATGCGGTCCTTCGCATAGGCAACCGCGTTCTGGTAAGCCACCTCGGTGAGACCCAGCGACTGCATGCCCACCCCCAGGCGCGCCGCGTTCATCATCACGAACATCGCCTGCAGCCCCTTGTTCGGCTCGCCCACCAGCGTGCCGACCGCGCCGTCGAGCACGATCTGCGCAGTGGCGTTGCCGTGGATGCCCATCTTGTGCTCGAGGCCGCCACAGTAGATCGCATTGCGCTCGCCGATCTTGCCGTCCGGCGTGACCTTGTATTTCGGCACGATGAACAGCGAAATGCCCTTGGAGCCCTGCGGCGCATCGGGCAGCCGCGCGAGCACGAGGTGCACGATGTTCTCGGCCATGTCGTGCTCGCCGGCCGAGATGAAGATCTTGTTGCCGGTGAGTTTGTAGCTGCCGTCGCCGGTCGGCTCGGCCTTCGTGCGCAGCATGCCGAGGTCGGTGCCGCAATGGGCTTCGGTCAGACACATCGTGCCGGTCCACTGCCCGCTGACGAGCTTGGGCAGGTACAGGCTCTTCTGCTCCGGCGTGCCGTGCTCGTGCAGGCATTCGTAGGCGCCATGCGACAGGCCGGGATACATCGTCCAGGCCTGGTTGGCCGCGTTCAGCATCTCGTAGAAGCACTGGTTCATGACGATCGGCAGGCCCTGGCCGCCGTACTGCGGGTCGGCAGACAGTGCCGGCCAGCCGCCTTCCACATACTGCAGGTAGGCGTCCTTGAAGCCCTTGGGTGTGGTGACCTCGTGCGTGGTCTTGTCCAGCGTGCAGCCCTCCTCGTCGCCGCTCTGGTTCAGCGGCGCGGTCACCTGCGAGGCGAACTTGCCGCCCTCTTCCAGCACCGCGTTGATCGTGTCGACGTCGATCTCGGCGTGCGCCGGCATCGCCTTGAACTCGTCGGCGACGTTGAGCAGTTCATGCATCACGAACTGCATGTCGCGCAACGGAGGGGTGTACTGGGCCATCGTGAAACTCCTTGAGGGATTCGGCAAGAACGAAAGAGGTTCAGCCGCGCGTCTTGCGCTGCGGCCGGGAGGCGGTCTGCGTGGCGCCGTTGAGCAACTGCAGGCCGTCGGGCGTCGCGTAGTAGCCGACCAGCCGGTCGAAGCCGGCGCGCACGCGTTCCAGCGCGCCGGGGTTGCGCAGGAAGCGCGCGTCGTGATGCAGCGCGAGGATCAGCCCGTGCACCTCGAAGACGAGCTGCAGCGGGTCCATGTCGGCTTTCAGGTGGCCTTCTTCGACCGCGATGCGCACCGCGCGTTCCAGCGCGTCCTGCCACGCCTGCACCATCGAGACCAGCGCATCGCGCACGGGGCCGGGGCGGTCGTCGAACTCGACGGCCCCGCTGATGTAGATGCAACCCGAATCGAGCTCCATCGACACGCGCCGCACCCAGCGTTCGAACAGCGCCTTCAGTCGCGGCAGCCCGCGCTCCTCGCGCATCGCCGGGTAGAAGACCTCTTCTTCGAACTTGACGTGGTATTCGCGCACCACCGAGATCTGCAGTTCCTCGCGCGAGCCGAAGTGGGCGAACACGCCCGACTTGCTCATGCGCGTCACCTCCGCGAGAGCGCCGATCGACAGGCCCTCCAGGCCCATGTTGGAGGCCAGGCCGAGCGCGGCCTCCAAAATGGCCGCGCGTGTTTGTTGACCTTTCATCAGCGTGCGCTGGGGGCCGGGCATGTCGCGCATCGGTGAAACGTTGTCTGCCACTTGGACGACGGCCATTGCGGGCCGCAGAATCGAACGGTCGTTCTATTTTGCTAGCTTCTGCCGGGATGGGGGCCATGCCCCCGCTGTTTTTCTAGGCTTTCGTGCCTAGTTCGCGACGGATTCAGACCGGGTCGCGGGTTAACCCTCAAGCATGTGCGCATGAAGGAAAGGGACGAGCCGATGACGCATCACCGCTTGTTGCCGACCCGCGACCGCAAGTCGCGTGCCTATTGAGTCCGCCGCGCGGAGCGATTACTCTCCCGGCAAGGAGTTTTTCGCGTGGAAGTGCTTCAACTCGACGTCTCCGGACGCCCACAATCCTGGATTTCCGCCAAGGAAGCGGCGTGCATCTACGCCAGCGACGGCATTGCCTGGACGCTGGGCAACGCCTTCTACGTGCTGCGCGGCGGCATGCAGCGCCGCACCGGCCTTCAGTCACGCATCGAGGTGCATCCGATCATCGCCGTGCGCGGCGCCGTGCCCAGCCGCGCTTGGCGGCAGACGCCCGCGCTGTCCAACCCCAAGCTGTTCGTTCGCGACCGCCACGTCTGCGCCTACTGCGGCGGGCGCTTCCACGTCGACGACCTGACCCGCGAGCACATCACGCCGACCTCGCGCGGCGGACACGACACCTGGATGAACTGCATCACCGCCTGCCGTCCCTGCAACGGCCGCAAGGGCAGCCGGATGCCGGAAGAAGCGCACATGTCGCTGATGTACCTGCCCTACGTGCCCAGTCTGCACGAGGACATGATCCTGCGCGGGCGCCGCATCCTCGCCGACCAGATGGAGTTCCTGCTCGCGAGCGTGCCGCGTCACAGCCGGCTGCACGGGTAGGGCCTGCCCGAAAGCGTTCACCATTCCGGCGCCTGCGACGCGCCTGTCCATTCAAGCATCTTCCGAGGAGAAAGTTCATGAAGAAGTTGTTCATCGCCCTGGCCGTGTCTGCGACGCTTGCCGCCTGCAGCACCACCAGCCCCGACGTGATCCAGCGCGGCGACGCGCAGCGCCTGTCGCAGGTGCAGGACGGCACGGTGCTGTCCGTGCGGCCGGTGGTCGTCGAAGGCACGCAAAGCGGCATCGGCGCGGCCGCGGGCGGCGTGGCCGGCGGTGTGGCCGGCTCCAGCGTCGGTGGCAAGCGCGAGCAGGTGGTGGTCGGTGTGCTCGGCGCAGTCGCCGGCGCGGTGATCGGCAACGCGGTTGAGCGCATGGGCACGCGCGAAGAGGCGGTCGAGGTGCTGGTTCAGTTGAAGAACGGCGAGCGCCGCGCGATCGTGCAGGCCAAGGGCAACGAGACGCTGGTTCCCGGCGAAGCGGTGATTCTCGTGACGACCGGCGGCAAGACGCGCGTGAGCCGCGCGCCGGCGGTGATGCCGAAGAGCTGAGCGGCCCGCCCTGTTCCGACGAAGCGCGCCGATCGGCGCGCTTTTTTTTGTTCGTCGTCCGTCCTGCTCGCTACCCAGGAACCTGAATGAACGATGGGAAGTTGCTGCGCGGGAGTGGCATAGGAGTGGAGGATGCGCGCCGATGCCCGAGGCGTCCAGACGCCGGCGCACCTCCCACCTCCGTTCGCATTGAGCTTGTCGAAATGCCCGCGCAGATCGGCGCGTGGGCTTCGACAGGCTCAGCCCGAACGGGCAGGGATGTCCACGTATCCGGTTCCGGGGCGCAAGCCGGCAGCAAACGCTGCATCAGTCTCTCCCAGAGGGAGAGGGGGCCAATCCGCAACGCGGGGAACTTGGGGATTGAGCCCCCGAAACGCCTGTGCTCTACTGCCGCGGGCCCTGCGAGAACGACAACGAGCGGGACGGCGCGGCCCGGCTGCATGCCGCCCGCATGCCAGGAGACGACATGGCTGACCGCGTCCTCTTCAAGTTGCGCGCCGCGCCGATTCCCAAGGACCGCCTGCCGCGCGCGTTCGAGGGCTCCTTGCGATCGGCCGCCGACGCCGGCGACGACCCGTTTCTACCCCGCGGCCTGCTGCACGTCGACCAGGCCTTCGACCTGTCCGGCGCAGCCCGCGCCACGGAGGCCGGGCGACAACAGCGCGACGTGGCCCCTGCGCCCGGCCAGGTGGTCGTGCTCGAACTGCCGGACGGCCTCACCGTCATCACCCACCCGGACAACCTGCGCGACACACTGGCGCGCATCGACCCGCAGTCCGTCGATGCCGACGGCGCCGTGGTCTTCGAGCAGGCGCTGCGCTCGCGCGGCGCCTCGCTGCGCGGAAGCTTCGGCGACGCGGTCTCCGACGGCCTGAGCGCGATCGTCACGCAGGTCTACACGCTCACCGTCGGCCAGCTCGCCGACCCGATCATCGACGCGGCCAAGCGCAAGGCCTGCGAATGGCTGGGCGAGAAGGCGGAAGAAAAGATCGAGCAGTACGCCGACCTCGGCGTGAGCTGGGCCGGCACGAAGGCGCTGATGTGGGCGATCGAATCCCGCCTCAAGCGCGACCCCGGCCTGTACCGCTGGGTCGACGGCACGCTGACCGACCGCTTCGACGCCGGCGACCCCCGGCTCGCCGCCGAAGCCACCGCCGGCCCGCTGCTCGTGATGATCCACGGCACCGGCTCCAGCACCTCCGGCAGCTTCGATGCGCTGCAAAGCGCCTCGCGCAGCTACTGGACACCGTTCGAGGCCCGCTACGGCGAGCGCGTGTTCGCGTTCGAACACCGCAGCCTGTCCGAGAGCCCGATCGACAACGCCTTGCAGCTCGCGCGCGCATTGCCGGCCGGCGCCGCGGTGCACCTGGTCACGCATTCGCGCGGCGGCCTGGTCGGCGACCTCTTGTGCCTGCAAGACTTCGACGCGCTGATCGACGGCTACGCGCTCGAGCCGAGCGAACTCGGCGAGGCCGACCCGGCCGAGCGCGAGCGGCT
>Ga0299914_10002387_pt1 | contig 12931 bp, 14 predicted proteins | sample RVTome_10_FD_201361 | JGI IMG/M metagenome (GOLD analysis project Ga0299914, IMG submission 201361) | Soil microbial communities from uranium-contaminated site in the Upper Colorado River Basin, Wyoming, United States - RVT153D57 (version 2) ...
GCTCGCCGACGGCTTGGACGCGGTACGTGACCAGGGCGTGCCGATCGACCGCCTGTTGCTCATCGGCGGCGGTGCCCGGTCGGCCGCCACGCGTGGCATCGCGCCGCAAGTCTTCGGCATGCCGGTGCAGATCCCCGAGCCCGGTGAGTACGTCGCGGACGGCGCGGCTCGCCAGGCGGGGTGGGCGTTGTCGCACGCCGCCACGCCGCCCGCGTGGGCCTCGGCCGACCCGGACGTGTCCGAAGCAGCGCCCGAACCCCGCATTCGCGAGCAGTACGCCGCCGTCCGCGATCACCTGGCTTGAGCCCCACCCCACGCTGATCATGCAAAAGTGGGGCGACACGCCGATTCGTCCCGGTTAGCGGGACGGGCTCAACTCGGGCAATTCGGCGTGTCGCCCCACTTTTGCATGATCAGCGTGGGTAGTGGCTAGGGCTTCAGGGGCGCAGGAGGTAGAGCTGGAAGAACCCGGCGTCGACGTCCAGCCGCTCGACCGACGTGAATCCTGCCTGCGCGGCGAGGTCCTTGACGATCGGCGCCCGGATCACCGTGCCAAGGCCGGCCGACGGCTCTTCTGCGAGCGCGGCGGGTAGGCAATGGGTGACGCTCCAGCCGTACATCATCCGCTCGAGTTCATCGCCGGGGCCGGTGAAGTAGTCCGGCACCTTCTCGTCCGCGACGAGCACCACGCCGTCCGGACCCAGCGCCTCGCGTGCCGCCCGCAGGACAACGGCGGGTTGGGCCATGTCATGCAAGGCTTCGAGGATGGTCACCAGGTCGAAGGGACCGTTTGCGGCCATCTGCTGCGCATCCGCGGCGAAGAACTTGACGTCGGCACCGGCCTCGGCGGCGTTGCGCTGCGCCGATTCGATGCTAGCCGGGTCCGCGTCCCAGCCGATCACCTCGGCATGCGGAAGCTGGTCCGCCATCGCGATGGTCGACCACCCGACGCCGCACCCGAGGTCGGCCACCCGGCGCACCGAGCCTGCCAGGCCCGGCACTGCGCCGATCCACGTCGGCACAAGGTCGTGTACGAAAGCCGGCCGGTTGATCGCGCCCTGACCCTCGCGAAGGTGCTCACCGTAAGTCGCGAACGGCACGCCCTCACCGGTGCGGAACGCCGCTGCCACCGCGTCGATCGTCTGGGCAACGCCACCGATCATGTCGGCGAGCGGCGAGACGTGGCGTGGGTCGTCAGGGGTGACGAAAACGGCACGCGGAGCCTCGGTCAGCCGGTACCGTCGCCGGTCCCACGCCTCGTCAGCGTCCTCGACGGTCACAAAGCCGGCCACCGCCTGCTGCTCGAGCCACTCGCGAGCGTACCGCTGGTCGATTCCGGCCGTGACGGCCAGGTCCGGTGCGGTCATCGAACGTTCGTCGAGTGCCTGGTACAGATCGAGCCGGCGGCCGAGGTGGATAGAGAAGATCTCGAGTGCGGCGACGGCGGAGGAGACGATGCGGTCTTCCAGCGCCTGCTCGGGATTGGGGTCTGCGGTTGTCACGGTGCTCCATTCGGTCGGCAGGCGGTGCCTGCTCTCTTGTGCTTCCACCTCTAAGGCGTGAGGTGGCACCGCACACCGTGTGGTCAGAGCTTCCAGGAGACCTCTGGCGACGGGTCATAGCGGCAGAACCGACCGGTTTGTACCGATCGCCGCAAGTGATCGGCGAGTTCGGGGTGACTGGAATGCAATCGGTCGATCGCGGCCCGAATTCGCCAGGTGACGGCGGTCCGCGCCCGCTCTGCCGACTCGCCCGTAGCCCTGCTTCGACCTCCAAGCCCGTACGCCGAGCTCAGCTCGTCGACGAGTGCGTCCATCTCGAGAGCCGCGCGCTCAGCGCGGTACGGGTCGTTGGCCCGGTCGGCGTCGTCCACCTCGGCCTGTAGTTCGCGAATCCGCACCTGGTACTCGGCCCGCGCCCGCTCGTCCAGAACCGGGCCGGTGCTCGCGACCACGGCGCCGGCTCCGATCAGGTCCATCGCCGACACTTCCTGGCCGGGCCGGCTCAGCACGGTTGCGATGTCGGACATGCCCTTGGTGTGCCGAGCGAACGCGGTCCGGCCGGCGTAGCTCACCTTCCACACGTCGCCCTGGCGGATGAAGTCGTTCACGGCGGCTTCGTCCGGCTCCACGAGCGGCTCGTCCGGCTGCGGTGTCCCGCCCAACGGCTCACGCAGCGCACGACATGTCATTTCCAGTGAGTACTCGCCGACGAGCGGTGGCAACGAGTCCGGGTTGACGCCGAGCCGCGCCAGCAACTCCCTATCGGGTGCACTCAACGCGCGGGCCGGCAACCGGCCAGCGGCGGCCAGTGCCAGGACGGCATCGTCTTTCGCACCTTTCCGCTCGAGTACGGCAGCGGCCAGCATGAGCGCCTGGCGCAGTTCGACCACCTCGTGGGCAGCGTCGAACGCGACAAGTGCTTGAGCCGCGTGTTCGGCCGCCGTGGCCAGGTCATCGTTCAGCAGGGAGGCCAGAGCCACCTGGTAGGCCGCGGTTCCGACGGCCCAGGTGTGTTCGTGTCGGCGGGCGTCCGCCAGTACTTGCGAGGCGAGGGTGGCGGCCCGGGCCGAGTCGACCCGGACCAATACCTGGCTCTCGAACAACCGAATACACCGCCGGCACAGGGCGTACTGCTGGCTCTCATCCTCCAGCTCGGCGAGCAGTTCAACCGCTGCGTCCACGTCTCCCCTGGCGAACATGGCCAAGGCCCGGTGCCCATCCAACTCCAGGACGTGCGCACGCAGACCGGCCGCCTGCGCCGCGTCCGCTGCTGCGCGGAAGTGTTCGATGGCCTGCTCCTGCTTGCCGGCCTGGCGGTCCAGTATGCCCAGCGTCCGATGCGCCAGGGCCGCTCCGAATCCGTCCCCGTCCAGTGCCCGAGTCGCGGCCGAACGCGCCGCGGTAGTCCGGTTCGCCGCCCGATTGAGGTTCGACAACACTCCCCAGGCGGTAGTTCCGGCGTCTGGCCATCGCTCGAGAAGGCGGGTGACAAGCTCAGCGGCCTCGGACTGGTAGCCGACGTCCTCCAGCCAGAACAGCGGCATCAACATCCTGGCGGCCCGCTCCGGCGTACGGTCATTCTCAATGCACCATGTGAGGGCCGCAGCGATGTTCCGGTAGCTGCGGCGCACCTCGTCAGGGGTTCGCGGATCCTTCATATGGACGACCGGATCCGCCAGCCGGTCGCACAGGATAGCGATCGCGTCGACGAACCGCTCCCGCGTCGTTCCCAGCCGACCGCTCGTCGCCAGCCGGCTGCGGCAATGCGTCCGGATGGTGTTGAGCAGTCGAAACCACGAGGTATCGCGGGCGGGTTCGTGGACGAGCAGTGAACGGGTCACGAGTGACTGAAGTACGGGCACGGCGTGTGCCGGGCTCGGCAGACCGGCCACATGTGCCGCCAGGTCCAGTGTGAACGGGCCGGCGCAGACCGACACGGCCTCGAGAACCGACCGGGCAGTGTCGTCTAGCAGGTCGACCGACCACGCGATCGTCGCATCCAGGCTGGACCGCCGGTCGTCGGTGCGCGGGCGGGCGCGGGACAGCAAGTCCAGGCGTGTCTCGACACTCTCCCTGATCTCCGACGGAGTGAGCACCGAGGCCCGGCCGGCGGCCAACTCGATGGCCAGTGGCAGCCCGTCGAGGCTGCGGCAGAGGGATTCGACGTCGTCCCAACGCTCGGGTGGTAGCTGACCTCGGGCGGTGGCAAGCGTGACGAACAGCTGCGCGGCGTCCGAAGGCTGGCCTTCCAACGACAGCGGCGGCAGCACGAAGACCCGCTCGTCGGGCAGGTCCAAGGGCTCGCGGCTGGTGGCCAGAACCGCCGTCTCGGGGCGCTGTTCCAGCAACTCCAGCACGAGGCCGGCGATCGGCCCGGCGAAGCGCTCGCAGTCGTCCAGAAATATCAGCATCGGCCCGAGGCCGTCGTCGCTGAGCAGGGCGTCCCAGGAAGGGAAGCCGAGGCAGCCAACCAGCTCTTCCCGCAGATCATCGCCGCGCAAGCCCGCTACATCAGCCATTAGCACGCCGCGGCCGTCTTGCTGCGCTGCGGTCCGGGCGAGGGTCGATTTGCCCACGCCGCCGGTGCCAGTGACGGTGACGAGGCGGTGCGCGCGCAGCAACTCGGCTACGCGTGCCAGCTCAGCCTCGCGACCAATCATGGCCCTATTTTGCCGAAGGACCTTATGGCCAACCTCGATGTCAGCCGCCGGCCGCTGCTAGGCGACCTGCTCCTCAACAGAGTCAAGGCGGGTCGCGGACCCTGAGACCCGGACTCGCGGGTCTCCTGCGAGAAGTCCCACGGTAAGCAGGCTCGGCCGGCCCATGTCGTCGCCCTGATGCAAGGTGAGCTGCGCCGACTCATCGAGTGGGACAACCCCCTTGGCCCGCAGATATGCACCGAACGCCGCCGCCGCTGCGCCCGTGGCCGGGTCTTCGACCACTCCGCCGACCGGGAACGGGTCGCGGACGTGGAACACGGTCTTCGACGCCCGCCACACAAGCTGCACCGTGGTAAGCCCTCGCCTCTCCATCAGGGCCTTCAACCTGTCGAAGTCATAGTCCAGATCCGCAAGCCGCTCTCGCGAGGTGGCCGCGATGACGAGATGATCATTGCCCGCGTTGGCGATGGCCGGCGGCAGTGCCGGATCCAGGTCGCTGGGCGCCCAGTCAAGCGCCGCCAGGGCCTCGGCGAGGTCGTCGCCGGCAACCTCGGACGTGTGCGGCTCGACGCTGGTCAACGTTGCGTATGGGGCGCCGTCCTGTTCCGTCACTGTCACGGGGACGACACCCGCCGGCGTTGAGAACACCATCTCGCCTGGACCGATCCGCTCGGCCAGTGCTACCGCTGTCGCGACGGTCGCATGGCCGCAGAACGCCACCTCCGCCAGTGGGCTGAAATAGCGAACCGTGAAGCCCCGGCCGGGCGGTGCATCCAGATCGGCGGGCGGCGGGGTGAGGAATGCCGTCTCGGAGAATCCGACGCCCGCTGCTATCCGCAGCATCTCAGCATCGCCGAGCCCGGCTGCATCGAGCACGATTCCAGCCGGGTTTCCGCCTCCCGGATCGCTGGAGAAAGCGGCATATCGCAAAACCTCGGTCTCCATGCCTAGGCGAACCGCACGCACCGGCGCGGCATTCCACCGCCCCGCTGCTTTCCGCACGCCGCCATCGGGCGGTGCGCCGGGCGAAACTCCCGGTCGCCCTGCGCGGAACGATCACGACGCTCAGCACCGTGCGCGAAGCACCTCGACGACACTGCTAAAGCCGTCCCGCCCGTGGCCTCGGGCGATGGCATCTCTCACCGCGGTCTGGACCAGTCTTGGAAGTGCCGTCGCGATCCCGCGAGCAGCGCTGGCCTCGACGATGTGCTCGACCGCCGCCAGCTCCATCTCCAAGTTGTCCTGGTCGCCCGGGTAACGTCCCTGGTCCACGTCGGCGGCCAACTCGACCATGGTCTGCTGGACCAGTGCGCTCATCCGCTGCGCGTACGGCAGGAAGGTACTGGCGCTGATCCCGTCCGCACCGACGAGCGCGGCCGCGTGCAGGAATCCGGTCATGCAGGTGAAGAAGATGTCCAGCATGCCGACGTCGTAGACCGAAGCCAGCCCAGCGTCGCCGCCGAGGTAGCTGCCATCACCGGCGATGGCGGCCAGCGAAGCCTTGTACCGATCGAACGCCTGGCGCGAACCGCTGTAGAGGACGAGCGCGTCGGTGTCACCGATCATCGGCGTAGGCACCATGATCGCACCGTCCAGGTACTCGATACCGCGCTCAGCTGCCCAGGCCGCCGCCAGCCGGGCCTGCTCGGGAGTCGTCGAGGTCAGGTTCACCAGCACCCGGCCTCGCAGCGCGTCTCGCACCGGGTCGAGTACCGCGCGAACGGCGTCGCTGTCGACCACGCAGACCACGACCAGCCGGCTGGCAGATACGGCGGCCTTGGCGTCTGGGGCGGCCACGGCGCCGCCGGGGACCAGTTCGTCGGCCCGGCCACGTGTCCGGTTCCACACAGTCGTCGGGTGACCGGCGGCCAGGAAGGCCTGGGCCAGCGCTCGTCCCATCGAGCCGAGACCGATGACAGTGACCGCGGCTCGCCGAATGTCCTCATCGGCACTTCCGGCACCGGGAGTGCCGACATCGATGGACGTCATGGGGGTGCTCCTTAGGAATCGAGGGTTTGCGCACCACGACACTAAGAACTGCACACACTTCTTGACAAGTACTGACAAAATTGTTAGGTACTGACTACTAGGTAAGTACCGGGAGTAGCGTCATGACCAAGCGTGAGTACCTGTGCGGGCTCGATGCGGCGGTGGATGTCGTGGGCGGCAAGTGGAAGCCACTGCTGCTGTGGGCCCTCAACGATGCTCCCCGGCGGTTTGGAGAGCTCCGGCGTGAGATCGACGGCATCAGCGAGAAGGTGCTGATCCAACAGCTACGAGAGTTGGAGCGCGACGGTATCGTCAAGCGCACCGTGCATGAGCAGGTCCCACCCAAGGTCGTCTATGCGCTGACACCGCGGGGCGTCGCGCTCAACGCGGCCCTCGAGCCACTGGGTGAGTGGGGCGAGGCCAACATGGCGCACATCGTGGCGACACGCGTCGCATGAGGACTAGGTGAGCTTGATCAGCGTCGAGCCTGCGATGAGCAGGACCATTCCGGCCAGCCGCGACGGGGTAAGGGGCCGCTGAGGCATGCGGAACAGTCCCCTGCCATCGATCACCGCTGATGCGAGTTGCTGGCCGGTGACCGCCAGGGCGACGGTTGTCGCAGCGCCGATCTCCGGGATGAGCATCAAGGGCTCCCAGAGATACGAACTTGGAATTGGCCAGGAGCAGATCACAGCAGCCCTCGGCCTGCTCGCTCGTCGAGTCGCGTCCGGTGTCCGGCACGCTGAATCCATGCGTGATAGGTGGCAGCGCTCAGCACGCGTTCCGCCGACCGGAATCTGATATACCCTGGGGGGTATGAATATCAGGCACAGTCAAGGAGGCAAATGATGGGATACGGCAACACCATCCACCTGAAGACCACCTTCGCCGAGGCCAGCGAGCGCGTGCGCGACGCGCTGCAAGAGCAGGGTTTCGGAGTACTGACCGAGATCGACGTTCAGGCCACTCTCCGAAACAAGCTGGGAGAGGAGATCGAGGACTACGTCATCCTCGGCGCCTGCAACCCGCAGCTCGCGTACCAGGCCCTCGGCGTTGATCGGCAGATCGGGCTACTGCTTCCGTGCAACGTCGTCGTCCGCTCCGACGGAGCCGAGACGGTGGTCGAGATGCTCGACCCACAGGTCATGGTCACGGTGACAGGGCGCGATGAGCTGGCACCCGTCGCCGGCGAGGCGGCGCAGCGGCTTCGGGCAGCAATGGACGCATTGGCGACCGTCGCCGACTTCGAGCGGTGACTATTGTTACGTGCTCGCCGTGAGGGCCAACTCATGGCCGCTACGGCCGTACTGCGTTGGCGTAAACGGGCGTATCGGTCGTCGAGCCCTGCCGGCCGAGACGTCCTCTCGTCACGGCGACCAGCACTAACGCGGCGAACACGTAGGTGCCGAGGATCACCCAGTCGGGCGTGTCCAGGGAGGTCGAATATGCGATGGAGCGAGGCATCAAAATGAAATGATCTTGAGCCGGCGTGAAGCTCGCATGGAGCAGAATGCAGAGTCCGACGCTGCCGGTCCGGTTCCACAAAAAGGTGTAGAAGAAGGCCAGCACCATTGGAACGACGAACCCGAGGGGGCCGTTGACCGGGATGTGCCAAACGCCCCAGGCCAGGCCGATCAGCAGGGTCGCCCGAACCGGAGAGTACCGCTCCTGCAGGCGCGGCAGTCCAAAGCCCCGCCACCCAGGCTCTTCGAGGGCACCGCCCAGAACGAGTACGAAGACGAACGTCCCCAGGTACTGCGGCACGCGGTCCAGGGCCAACGACCAGTCGACCGGCTCGCCGAACAGCTGGAGGACCAGGCTGACCACGCCGAAGAGAAGGATTGGCAGCCCGAGGGCATAAAGCCACCAGCGTGGCGCCACGCGCAGGTGCCAGATCGGCCGGAACCAGTCCTTGATCGATTCGCCTCTGGCGTGGATGACAATCGCCGCCGCAGCTGCCGGGCCGAATACGCCTAGCAAGAAGACAACGTCGCCGCCTCCGGCGAACGCAATCGCCCACAAGGTCCACGAGATTCCGTAGGCAAGCGCGACGAATGCGATCACCGGATGCCGGGCCACTATTGCCCTGGCTCGGTTGGTGTGCTCTGCCGTCGTCATGCATTCGAGCGTGCCGCGGGCCGATCCTGGCCCGATAGGGGAATTGGTCAACTCCCGTCCGACAGAAGTCCGATGAGTCCCTTCGACCTAATGCCATCGGGCCGTGTCAACTGCAACCCTCAGGGAGGATGGCTATATCCGTTGCCTAACCCTGAATGCTCGGCGTCGTAGGCCGACGCGACGCTCTTCGACACGACCATCCGCCACGCGTCGACGACCAACTCCTGCATCTCGGCCTCGTCGATGGCACCGAGCCACACCTGCACCCAGTTGTACCGCTCGTCGGAACGGGACTGCCATGAAGTACTTCTCCGGCTCGGACGCGACCAACGCGGCGCGCTCCTCCTTGGGGAACCCGAAGCCATCGACGAATCGTCAGGCGAGATCGCGCGTACACGATCCGTCCCACGTAGAACTTGATCTGGTCCCTGACCGGGCGCTCCAGCGTTCTTGGCAAAGACGTCGCGACCCGACGCACGTCGGCGGCACTACCGTCACGCCGGCGAACCTGCCCTACGGTCAGTAGCTCAGTCTTTCGGCTCGCCGCCGAAGGTGGTGCTTGTCGGGTCCGCCCGGGGCGAGGGATGCGGCGGCCAGGTATGCGCGGGCCGCCTCATCGGTACGGCCTTGGCGCTGCAGGAACTCTGCCCGCGCGGCGTGGTACGGGTAATAGTGGACGAGCGCGAGATCGTCGATCTCGCGCAGCGCGGCCTCAGCCCCGTGCACTTCGCCCAGCGCCACCGCGCGATTGAGGGCGACCACTGGAGTCGGCGCCATGCGGATGAGTCGGTCGTACAGTGCGAGGATCCGGTGCCAATCGGTGTCTTGGAACGTGACGGCCTCGGCGTGGACGGCGGCGATCGCGGCCTGCAGTTGGTACGGCCCGGGCCGGTTGCGGCGCAGGCACCAGTGGATCAGCGCCTGGCCCTCCTCGATGAGGCTTGGATCCCATCCTGTCCGGTCCTGGTCCCGCAGCAATACCAACTCGCCCTGGGAATCTGTCCTGGTAGCGCGCCGAGACTCGGTGAGAAGCATGAGGGCGAGCAGCCCGGCGACCTCGGCCTCGTCCGCCATGAGCAGGCGCAGGATCCGGCCGAGCCTGACGGCCTCGGCGCACAGATCAGGCTCGGTTGCCTGCTTGGCTTGGCCGGTGGTGTAGGTCAGGTAGATCGCAGTGAGCACCCTCGGCAGCCGGTCTGGAAGTTCTGACTGCTCCGGGACACGGTATGGAATCCTCGCCACCTTGATCTTGTGCTTGGCGCGGACCAGCCGTTTCGCCATTGTCGGTTCGCTGGCGAGAAAGGCCCTCGCTACCTCGGCGGTGGATAGGCCGCACACGAGGCGCAGCGTCAACTCGATCTGGCCTTGCGGTGCGAGCGCCGGGTGGCAGCAGGTGAAGATGAGACGTAGCCGGTCGTCTGGCACGACTTCCTCCTCGGAGAGCTCATCGCTCGACCTAGACGTCCTCGCCTGAGCCGCGACGTCTCGAAGGAGGTTCGCCCCGCGGGCGTCCCGCCGAAGCCGGTCGATTGCCCGGTTCCGAGCGGTCGCTGTGACCCACGCACCTGGGTTTGGCGGTACGCCCGTCACGGGCCACTTCTGCAGGGCGATCGTGAAGGCCTCCTGGACCGCATCCTCGGCAAGGTCGATGTCGCCGAACATGCTGATCACGGCGGCCACCGCACGGCCGGACTCCAATCGGAAGACCCGGCCGATCACTACCTCGTCGTGGGTCACAGAAACGACGCGGCCTTGGCGTGAATCACGACGTCATCTCGTCCACGAACGGGCGAACCTCGATGGCGGTCTGGATCAGGGAGCTGACCTTGCTCGCCCAGCCCAACGCATCATCAAGATCCTTGGCATTGATCACGTAGAAGCCGCCAAGGTGGTCCTTGGTCTCAGCGAACGGGCCATCAGTGGTCAGCACGCCGTCGCCCGCCGGCTGAACCACCGTGGCTGTCGAGGGGTCGTGCAGCCGGCCGCCGAACACCCAAGCGCCAGCAGACTTGATCTCCGCCTCCAGCTCGAGGACCGCCTCGGTAGTGTGCGTCACCTCATCCTCAGTCATCGGCCGCCGACCTGCGGTACCCGACCGCGGGGAGAGCATGTAGTACGTCATCAGTGATGCTTCCCTTCCGTGCTGGACGGGCTCGACTCCCGCCGCCTACCTCTACTACGAACGGCGCAGGCCAGGATGGACAGGACACATGCTGACCCGACTTCGGCTGGGGTCGTGAACTTACTCGTCGGGCTGCGCGAGCCCGGCCTCAGCGACCGGCTCAGGCGGCCCTGAACGCGCCGCCCGTGGCTTCCCGCCGTTCAATTCCCGTAACTGGTCGAAAAGTCGGCATGTCGGGGATAATTCGCACTCTTTCTTCGATCATCTGGGCAGATTTCAATTGATCGACATTCTACATTATCGGGGGCCCGAATTGGTCCGGCGATTCGATTGTATCCGGCTGGGAACGGCCGTAGGCTCGAAAGCAGCGGTACCGCTCTACGTCACGACGCTGCTGGCCAGGGCCAGCATCGCAGGCCGCGTGGCGTGCTGATTGCGCGATGCGACCGCCACGTGAGGGTGGACGACGCCACGTAGAAAATGCCATCGAGCACTTTCCCTATTACCCGGGAAGGACGGTGATCGATCTGGAGCTAATTGTTCACTCCCCTGCCTTCTGTTGACCATTTCGACGCATATTAATTTGCACTGCGAAAGGAGTCGCGTCGTGCCTGACAACAGAGCAGTCATTTACCGTGGTCCGGGCCATGTCGAAGTAGAGAATGTCGACTACCCGACCTTCGAACTCAAGGACGGCCCCGGGGTCAATCCGGCGAACGTGGGCCGCCAACTGCACCATGGCGCCATTCTCAAGGTTGTCGCGACCAACATCTGCGGCAGCGACCAGCACATGGTCCGGGGCCGCACCACCGCTCCGACCGGGCTCGCCCTGGGGCACGAGATCACCGGCGAGGTGGTGGAAACCGGTCGGGACGTCGAGTACATCAAGACCGGCGATCTGGTGTCGGTACCGTTCAACATCGCCTGTGGCAGGTGCCGCAACTGCAAACAGGGCAACACCGACATCTGCCTGAACGTCAATCCCGACCGACCAGGATCCGCTTATGGCTATGTGGACATGGGCGGATGGGTCGGTGGACAGGCCGAATACGTCATGGTGCCGTACGCCGACTGGAACCTGTTGCGCTTCCCCGACCGCGACCAGGCGATGGCCAAGATCCGCGACCTGGCCATGCTCAGCGACATCTTCCCGACCGGATTCCACGGGGCCTACACCGCCGGCGCGCAACCGGGCTCCACGGTCTACATCGCCGGTGCCGGTCCAGTCGGCCTGGCTGCCGCGACCTCGGCTTTTCTACTTGGCGCGGCCGTCGTCATTGTCGCGGACCTGCAGCCGGAACGGCTGGCTCAGGCACGCTCGTTCGGCTGCGAGACCATCGATGTCTCCAAGGGCAATCCGGTCGACCAGATCGAGCAGATCCTCGGCATGCCGGAAGTCGACTGTGCAGTCGACGCCGTCGGCTTCGAGGCGCGGGGTCACGGTGAGAACGCCCAGGAGGAGCGGCCGGCGACGGTGCTGAACTCCGCCATGGAGGTCACCCGGGCCGGGGGCGCGATCGGCATCCCTGGGCTCTACGTCACCGGCGACCCAGGCGGGGTGGACGAGGCCGCCAAGGTCGGTTCCCTCTCGCTGCGCCTTGGCCTGGGCTGGGCGAAGTCGCTGTCGTTCACCACCGGACAGTGCCCTGTCATGCGTTACCACCGGCAACTGATGATGGCCATCCTGCATGACCGGGTGCATATCGCCCGCAACGTCAACGCCACCGTCATTCCCCTCGACCAGGCGCCGGAGGGATACGCGGAATTCGACAAAGGCGCGGCGCGCAAGTACGTGCTCGACCCGCACGGCATGCTCGCCGGGTAATGGGTAATCCACTCCCTATCTCGAGCCAATCCAACTGGTCCGGCTGGGTGGGTTGGCTCGAGACTGGGCGCGGCGGCGGCGTGTTGCTCAAGGCCGCACACAAGGGGCGGGTCATAATTGCGCTGTTCGAGTGCACGTTCCTTCAGGACAACGGTGTCGTGCCAGGGCGTGTCCCCCGGTTCTGGGTGGGAGGTGCCCATGGCCGACGACGACCGTCTGGATCTCGAGTTCGCCTATACGAGCTTCCAGGATTCCTGCCGTGACCTGCATTCCCTCGTGTACCGCTGCCGGCGGCCGATCGGCCACGACGGCGTGCACGCGGCCGGGTTCGGCCAGCAGCGCATCCGTTGGACTCAGCCGACCGACCAGCACCTCGACGCTCCGGTCCCCACCCACTGAGCAGCGTCGGGCCAGGTCAGCGCCGTGACTGGGCTACTCTGACGGCTCGGGGAGGCCACACTCCTCGACCTTGGGGTTCACGCCGACATAGTTGAGCGGCCCCGCGATGATTGTCACCGCGATGGTGCTGGCACGCTCGCAGTCGGGGTCGTCACCGCCGTCGAAATAGTCACGCTGCCAGGCGGCGAGCACACCGATGAGTAACCAGATTGCGATGATTGCGCTTCCGATACGCATGGTTTCCTCCCGGCTGCAACTACCCGCCTGATCACTCGGCAAACCGCCCTACACGTCACTGGTTGGCGGTAGGTTGGTC
>Ga0299914_10002388_pt1 | contig 12928 bp, 12 predicted proteins | sample RVTome_10_FD_201361 | JGI IMG/M metagenome (GOLD analysis project Ga0299914, IMG submission 201361) | Soil microbial communities from uranium-contaminated site in the Upper Colorado River Basin, Wyoming, United States - RVT153D57 (version 2) ...
CTGGCACGGATGATGGAGATGGTCAACGGCAGCCGGTTCGGCGTGGCGCTCATGGGCCTCGGCATCGCCCGGCGCTGCTTTGCCGAGGCCGCCGCCTGGGCCCACCACCGGCAGGCCAAGGGCCGGGTGCTGGTCGACCTGCCACTCGTGCGCGAGCAGCTCGTCGACCTGCTGGCCGAGCTAGAGGCCGCGGTGGCGTTGGGATTCGAGTGCGCCGCCGCGAGCGGGTTCGCGGATGGCACCCGGTTGCGCCGCATCCTGGTGCCGGCGGCCAAGGTGCGCCTGTGCCGGCTGGGCGTCGAGGCGGCCTCCTATGCGGTCGAGCTGCACGGCGGCAACGGCTACTGCGAGGACTGGGGCCTGACCCGCCAGCTCCGCGACGCTCAGTGCCATCCCATCTGGGAGGGCAGCGAGAACATCTGCGTCCTGGACGTGCTGCGAGCCATCCGCCGGGACGCCGCTCACGAGGCGGTCGTGGCGCGGATCGACCGGGCGGTGACCACGGCACGTGAGGGCGGGCCCGGTTGGGCCCAGCCCGCGGCCGACGCCGTCGCCGCGGCGCGCGACGAGCTGGTCGGCCGGGTGGACGCCCTGCGCGGGCTCGAGCCCGACGCCGCCGAGGCGTTGTCGGGCCGCCTGTGCGACCACCTCGTCCGCACCACGTCGGCGGCGCTCCTGCTGGAACAGGCCGGCGAGGGCGGCGAGCAGGCGACTCACAAGGGCCTCGTCGCGCTCCGCTACGCACGCCGGCACCTGCTGCCCGCCGCCGCCTGGTCCGACGCCATCGCCGCCACGGTCGGGCGCGAGCTGCTGTCGGCGGCGACCGTCGGCGACGACGTCGCCGTCAAGGCCGCCGCCTGACGGCCGGGGTTCAGCCGGCCTGTTGCCACCGTGGGTGACCTGGTTGACTGTCGCCGGGCGGGCCAGTCTCCCCGGGAGGAAACGCCATGCCGTCGGTAGCCAAGACGATCGAGCTGAGCGCCGAGTCGCCCGACAGCTTCGAGGACGCCGTCAGGGTGGGCATCGCCAAGGCCGCTGAGACCGTCCACAACATCGAGGGCGCATACGTCAAGGAACAGAAGGCGATCGTCACCGGCGGTCAGGTATCCGGGTTCCGGGTGCACATGCAGATCACGTTCGTCGTTGACTGACGTTCTCGGCCGGGTCGTCGGGCCAGTCGTGCTTCGGATAGCGGCCGGCCATCTCCTTGCGCACCTCGCGCCATGACCCGGACCAGAATCCCGCCAGGTCGCTGGTGACCTGCACGGGCCGCCCAGCCGGAGACAGCAGGTGCAGCACCACGGGGAGCCGCCCGCCGGCGACGGTGGGCGTCTCGCATGTGCCGAACATCTCCTGCACCCGCACCGCCAGGACCGGGGGAGCGCCGGGCGCCGCCCCGCTCCCGTAGTCGAGCGGCACCCGGCGGCCGCTCGGGACGGTGACCGCCGCCGGCGCCAGGCGATCGAGGTGGCCCACCACCTCTGCGGGCACCATGCCCCGCAGTGCCCTGATCAGATCGACGCGCTCCAGGTCGGCCCGCCCGGTGGCGCCCCCGGCCGCCAACAGGGGGGCGAGCCAGTCGTTCAGGCCGCGGCGCAAGGCCGCGTCGGAGAGGTCGGGCCAGGGCTCGCCGAGCACGGCGCGCAGGAACCCGATCCGCGCCTGTAACGACCGGGCGGCATCGGTCCAGGGCAGCGCGGCCAGGTTGGTGGCGCGCACCCGGTCGATCAGCGCCGTGGTGGTGGGGGTCCCCGTCGGCGGCCGTTGCTCGACCACGCCCAGCCGCAGCCGCCCGAGCCGGCGCTCGACCCTGGCCACCAGGTCGTCGCGCTCTCGGTCCCAGACGATCCGGGCGTGCTCGTCGATCCGGTCGGCGGCAATCTCGTCGAGTTGGGCGGCGTCGAGGGGGGCCGCGATGCGGATGCGCCCGTTGCGCCGGCGGCCGTCGACCTCGGCCACCGCGAGGAACGGCTCGCGGGCGAGCGCGTCGTCGGCGGAAAGCCAACCCTCGGTGCCGGCCCGCAGGACGAAGCGCCCCGGGCCGCCGCGTGCCTGGGCGATCCGGTCGGGGTAGGCGACGCCGAGCAGCGGCCCAGCGTCGGCCGGGTCCGCCCCGGCGGCGTCCACCCCCAGGCGCCGGGCCAGGTCGTGGGCGCGGTCCCGCGTCGTCCGCAGTGCCCTCCCGTCGGGCTTCGCCTCCGTGCTTCTCGCTCTTGTTGGGTCGGCCAGCAGCGCCACGCGCAGCCCGACGTCGGCGGGGACGTCATCGGGGCGGCCGCGCAGCACGTCACGGTCCTCCAGCAGGGCCGCCAACAGGCAGCCGAGCCAGCCCTGCCCGCGGTCGCGGGCGGCGAGCAGCATGCGGGCCAATCGGGGATGGAGCGGCAGCGTCACCATCTCCCGGCCGGCCTCGGTCGGGAGGCCGTCCCCGTCGAGGGCGCCGAGGTCCGTGAGCAGGCGGCGCGCTTCATCCAGGGCTCGGGGCGGCGGGGGATCCAGGAACGGCAGGTCGCCGGGTTCGGTGCCCCACACCGCCAGCTCCAGCGCCAGCCCGGCCAGGTCGCCTTGGCGGATCTCGGGCTCCTCGAACCGCGGGCGCGCCGCGTGTTCGACCTTTGACCACAGGCGCACCGCCACTCCCGGTCCCAGTCGTCCGGCACGCCCGGCCCGCTGGTCGGCCGATGCCCGCGACGCGGGCACGGTCGCCAGCCGCGTGAGCCCGGTACCGGCGTCGAACACCGGTCGACGGGCCAGGCCGGCGTCGATCACGACCCGCACGCCCTCGACCGTGAGGCTGGTCTCGGCGATGTCGGTGGCCAGCACCACCTTGCGCCGCCCGGGCAGCCCCGGAGCCAGGGCGGCGTCCTGCTCGGCCGCCGGAAGCGCCCCGAACAGCGGGTGGACGTCGACGGCCGCGTCGGGACCGAGTGCGGCGCCGACCTGGTCGGCGGTCCGCAGGATCTCGGCGGCGCCGGGCAGGAAGGCGAGCACGTCTCCGTCGGCCTCCGTGGCGGCGGTCTCGCGCAGGGCCCGCCGGATGGCCGTAACCATCGCCGGCTCCAGGTGCTCGCGCGGCCGCCGCGGCGCCCAGCGGACGTCGATGGGGTGCGATCGCGTCTCGCCGGTGATCACCGGGGCCGGCCCACGCCCCGGCACGGTCAGCAGCCCGGCGATCCGGTCCCCGTCGAGCGTCGCCGACATCACCAGTATCCGCAGGTCGGGACGGAGGTGGCGGCGGGCGTCGAGGGCGAGAGCCAGCCCGAGGTCCGCCTGGAGGCTGCGCTCGTGGAACTCGTCGAAGATCACCAGCCGCACGCCCTCGAGGCCGGGATCACGCTGTAGCCGCCTGGTGAGGATGCCCTCGGTCACCACCTCGATGCGCGTGGCGGGCCCGACCCTCCGATCGTCGCGGGTGCGGTAGCCGACGGTCTCGCCCACCGGTTGGCGCAGCAGCGCGGCCATCCGGCGGGCCGCCGCTCGGGTGGCGAGCCGGCGCGGCTCGAGCATGACGATCGTCCGGCCCTCGAGCCACGCCTCGTCGACCACGGCCAGCGGCACCGCCGTCGTCTTGCCCGCCCCGGGCGCCGCCTGCAGGACGGCGTGCCCGGCACCGCCGAGCGCGGCCCGAAGCTCGTCGAGGCAGGCGACGATCGGTAGCGACGCAACGGCCGGCGGCAGCATCACGACACCAGGACGAGGGAGTCAGCCGGGGTCGATGGGTTGCAGCTCGCGGATGAGCTGGTCCCGGGCCCGTGCCACGCGCGAGCGGATGGTCCCGACCGGGCACCCGCAGATGGCCGCGGCCCCCGCGTAGTCGAACCCCAGCAGCTGGGTGAGGACGAACGCGGTCCGCCGGTCGGGATCGAGGCGGGAGAGGAGCTGGTCGCCGAGCGCAGAGTCGCCGAGGCTGATCTCGAAGGTGGCCGGCTCGGCGCGGTCGAACAGCAGCCTGGTCAGCCGCCGCCGGCGTGACGCGACCCTGACGGCGTCGACCGCCGTCCGCCTCGCGATGGACAGCAGCCACGTACGGGCGCCGGCATCGCCTCGATAGGCCGGCAGCGCCCGGATGGCCCGCGCATAGGTGTCCTGGGCGGCGTCCTCGGCGAGGTCGCGGCCTGCAACGGCGGTGACGAGGCGGACGACGTCGCTCCAGGTGTGGCGGACGAACGACGACAGCGCCAGGTGGTCGCCGTCCCTGGCCGCCAGCGCCAGCGCCGTCACATCGTCCACAGCGTCGCAACGTACGGGTTCGCCCCGATTCGATGCCATCCCGCGGTGTACCGCCCCAGCGGCCCGAGGGATCCCGGGAACCGGATCGCGTCGCCAAACGACTGTTCCCACATGCGCTGCACCCGCTTCCGCGAAGCCATCTCGGCCCGGATCGACGGCGAGGACCCTGGCCTGCCCACTGGCGAGATCGACGTCCACCTTGCCGAGTGCCCGGACTGCCGGGCCTGGGCCGACGCCGCCGCCTCGCCGGCGCTCCGGTCCGTGGCATCGCCCATCGGTCCGGTCGCCGTCGACCCAGCGCTCCTCGCCCGGCTCGTCCGGCCGACCGCGACGGCCGCGCCGGCCCACCATGGGCTTCTCTCGACGCTCGAGTGGCGCGTGGTGTTGGCCATCATCGGACTGGCACAGGTCGTGCTGGCCTGGCCCGGCGCGTTCCTCGACGGCGGGCACGCGTCCATCCACCTGGCCCACGAGCTCACCGCGTGGGACATGGGACTGGCGGCGGGCTTCCTGGTCGTCGCCTGGCGTCCGGCCCGCGCGTGGGGGATGTTGCCGCTGGTGGGCGTCCTGGTGGCAGCCATGGTCGTCACGTCCGCCGTCGACCTGGCGTCGGGCCACGCGCTGCTCGGTCGGGAGACGGTCCATGCCTTGGCGCTCGCCGGTCTCGGCTGCGTCTGGGCCCTGGCGCGGCGGGCGCCCCGGTCGTCGGTCGTGGTGCGCGTGGCATGAGGCTGCGACGCCTGGCTGGGGCGGGCGTCCTGATTGCAGCCGTTGCCTCGGCCGGCCTGGCGCTCGGTCCGGCGCCGGCCGATGCCCACGCCGAGCTGATCTCCACCGAACCGGCTTCCGGCGAGCAGCTGGACGCCGCCCCGGAGCGGGTCGTGCTCCGCTTCACCGAGTCGGTGGACGTGGCGGACGAGGCAGTGGAGGTCCTCACCGCCGGTGGCGACCGCATCGACGCGGGCGACCCTGGTCATCCCGGCGGCGACGGATCGTCGGTCGCCGTCGACCTGCCGGACCTCGACGACGGCACCTACGTGGTGTCGTGGCGGGTCGTCTCGTCCGACAGCCACCCGGTCAGCGGCGCCTTTACGTTCGGGGTCGGCGACGCTGCCGCGTCGCTGTCTGACGCCGATGCCCAAGCCCTTCTCGACGATGCCCAGGCCGGCGCCGGGTCCGACCGCGCCGTCGGCGTCAGCTACGGCATCGTGCGCTTCGCCGCCTTTGCGGGCCTGGTGGTGCTGGTCGGCGGTGCCGTCTTCGTGGCCGCACTGTGGCCCGCGGGCGCTGAGGACCCCCGGGCGCGACGAATCCTGGCTGGCGCGTGGTGGGTGGCCCTCGGCGCCACCGTGCTGAGCATCCCGCTGCAGGCCACCTACGCGGTCGGGGGATCGTTGGCCGATGCCTTCGACCCCTCCGTCATCGGCGACGAGCTGGGTGCCAGGACCGGCCGGGCCTGGCTCGTCCGCCTGGTGCTCCTGGCCGCCGTGGCGGTGGTGGGGCCGCGACTGGCGCGGCGGGCCGGCGAGGGTCGCACCCAGACGCTGTTCCCCGCGGCGGTCGTCGGGGGCTTGGCGCTGCTGGCCACGATCACGGTCACCGGCCACGCCACCTCTGGGGACCTCGTGGGGTTGGCGGTGGTGACCGACCTCGTCCACCTCTCGGCCGTCAGCGTGTGGTTGGGGGGCCTGGCGCTGCTGCTGGGGGCGGTCCTGTGGCCGGCCGACGGCATCGCGGACAGCCGCGCCGAGGCCATTGCCACCCGGTTCTCCGACGTGGCCTTCGGGGCGGTCATGGTGATCGTCGCCAGCGGCGTCGTCCAGGCCTGGCGCCAGCTCGGGTCGTGGGACGCCCTCATGGACACCAGCTACGGCCGCCTACTGCTGGTCAAGGTCGGCTTCTTCATCCTCATGGTGGCGGCGGCCGCGGCCAGCCGGTCGTGGGTGCGCCAGCGCGCGCGGGCCCGCATGGCGAGCCTCGCGCTGTCGCCGGGTCCCGGCGCGGTCCGGGCATCGCCCTCCGGACGCGCCCCGTTGTCGGTGCTCAGGCGGTCGGTGGCGGCCGAGATCGGGCTCGCCGTCGCCGTCTTGGCGGTCACGGCGGCGTTGGTCAACGCCGTGCCCGGTGCCACGGCGGTCGACGAGGCCCCTGCAGCCACCGGCGGGCTGTTCAACACCACCATCCACGGGAGCCTCACGGCGGTCCAGGTCACGGTCGACCCGGCGGCCGTCGGTCCCACCGAGGTCGAGATCAACGTCTCCGCCCACGACGGCAGCGCCATCGATCCCGAGGAGGTCACCGCCTCGCTCACCCTGCCCGAGCGGGACATCGGTCCGCTCGACCTCACCCTTCAACGCATCGGGCCCGGACAGTACGTCGCCCAGGGCGCCCAGATCCCGTTCTCCGGCACCTGGGAGCTCGAGGTGGTGGCTCGCACGACCGACATCGACCAGGACCGGGTGATCGCCGAGGTGCCAGTCCCGTGACCACAGACAACCGAAAGGACCAGTCCACGTGAACCACCGTCGTTTGACCCGGGCCCTCGCCGTCGCGGGCATCGCGATCGTCGTCACCGCCCCGCTGGCGGGCGCCCACGTCACCGTCAACCCCGGCGAGGCGCCCAAGGGCAGGTTCGCCAAGCTCGCGTTCCGGGTGCCCAACGAACGCCCCGACTCGGGGACCACGGCGCTGGAGGTGAACTTCGCCGAGGATCACCCGATCGCCAACGTGAGTGTCCGGCCCAAGCAGGGCTGGACGTACCAGGTCGAAACCCGCCAGCTCGATGAGCCGATCGACAACCACGGCGAGGAGCTGACCGAGGCCGTCTCGAAGATCACGTGGACAGGCGGGGTCATCCAGCCGGGCGAGTTCGACGAGTTCGAGGTGTCGGTGGGGCCGCTGCCCGAGGACACCGACCAACTCCTGTTCCCGACGTTGCAGACCTACCAGAGCGGCGAGGTGGTCCGCTGGATCGACGAGCCGCTACCGAACGGCGAGGAGCCCGAGCACCCGGCCCCGCTCCTGACCCTCGTGGACGCCGAGGGCGAGCACGGCGGATCGAGTGACGAGGCCGAGCCGGCCGCGGACGGTGAGCCGGCCGCCGACTCCGGCGGGGTGAGCGTCGAGAACGCGGCGACGCAGGACGACGTCGACTCGGCCAACCTCCTCGGGATCATCGCCATCGTGGTCGGCGCCGTCGGGCTGTTGGTCGGCGGCTTCGCCCTGTTCCGGCGCAGGAGCGCGTGACCAGCTCGGCCGCCAGGGGTGGCTAACGCTCGTCCGACTCGACGAGCGTCGCCTCGCCCACCTCGTCGTCGGCCGCTGCCCGCTCTCCCTTCGGGAAGACGAGGTACCCGGCGACGAGGGTGCCGAGGACCAGCACCAGCGCGACGCCGATGGCCACGCGGATGCCGTCCACGAACGCGTCGTCGGATGCCTGCACCAGCTCGGGTTCTTCCTTGACGTCGTCGTCGAGTGGCTGACCGGGCGCGATCAGCGCGGTGACCGCGCGCGGGTTGGCATCGTCGACGACCTCGTCGACGGCGTCCTCACGCTGCTGCTCGTCGGGCAGGTAGGGCTCGAACTTGCCCGGCAGCGTGAGGGCGACTACCGCAGCGAGCACGCTGCCCATGATGGCGAAGCCGGTCGTCGACCCCAGTGCCCGCTGCGCGCTCAGGATGCCGGACGCCATGCCCGATCGATCCTGGGGGATCGAGCTCATCGCGACACTCGTCGCCGGCGCCACGGCGAGACCGCCGGCCCCCCCGACGAGCGCCAGCCCCAGCAGCGTCCATACGAGGTTGCCCCCGATCGTCGCGGCGAGAACGGCGAGGCCCGCCACGATCATCGACACCCCGATCAGCGTGGGGCGGCGGCCGCCCAGGCGCGCGGTGAGCCGGCCGGCGATGGGAGCCAGGACGATCACCGGCAGCGTCATCGAGATCATCAGGAAGCCGGCGTCCTCGGCGCTGTAGTCGCGGACGTTCTGGAAGTACTGCGTGATCACCAGCAGCGTTCCGTAGATGCCGAACAGGACGCAGAAGATGGTGACGATCGCCGTGCTGTAGACGCGGTCGGCGAAGACTCGCACGTCCATCATCGGGTCGATGACGCGCCGCTCGACCAGGACGAACGCGGCGATGATGACCACGGATCCGAGGAGCAGGGCGAGGATCAACGGTGAGGCCCAGCCGCTGTGCGGTCCCTCGACGAGCCCGTACGTGACGGCGGCGACCCCCGCGATGAAGAGCACCTGCCCCGCCCAGTCGAAGCGACGTTCGGTCGGATCGCGCGACTCGCGGACGAAGCGCAGGGTGACGACGACCGCCGCTGCGCCGATCACCGGGTTGACCCAGAAGATGCTGCGCCAGCCGAACTCGTCGGTGAGCACACCGCCGACGGTCGGACCGATGGCCAGGCCGACGGCCGCGATGCCGGTCCAACTCCCGATGGCCTTGGCCTTGGCGGCAGGATCGGTGAAGGCCGCGCCGACGAGTGCCAGTGAGGCGACGTTGACGACCGCGGCGCCGGTTCCCTGGAGGCCCCGCGAGACGTTCAGCACCAGTAGCGACGGTGCGAGGCCGCAACCGATCGAGGCCACGCAGAACAGGACGATGCCGCCCACGTACGCGAGCCGTCGCCCGCGCGCGTCGGAGAGGGTGGCCGCCGACATCATGAACATGCCCATCGTCAGGCTGTATGCGGCAACGACCCATTGCAGGCCCTGTTCGCCGGTGTCGAACTCGCGCTGGATGTCCGGGAGGGCCACGTTCACGATCGTGGCGTCGAGGAAGATCATGAACAGCCCGAGGCCGGTCGCCACCAGCACCATGAGTGGCCGCGCCGCCGCCGGACGTCCGTCCATGGGGCGAACCTAGTGTCCCGTCCGCGCTCGGAGGGCGGTCCCTCGGCGCAGCTTCGGGTCCTGCGAATTTTCTGCGTGCGGCGGGAACAACCGGGATGGGCCCGCGGTTTCAACCCGCAAGGCCGTGGAGCCCGATCCTGTTCCTCCCCCTGTCAGGGTCGGGCACCCACCGCCGTCACCGTCCAACTCCCCCTGGGACGGTGGCGGCGGTCCCGGTCTTCGTCTCTTGCATTCCCGTGGTGACGTTCAGCGAGCCCGTGTGACGCGTTCGAGCACCCGGCCTACGAGGGGCATGTGCGGAGAGCGCCAGACGTGTCGCTCCGCATAGGGCCAGGCATAGATCGGGCTGCCGTTGCGAACCAGCTCGAGCAGGCGTGGTTCGCCGAGCTCTTCGGCGGACCACTCGTACAGGGGTTGCAGCCGCGGGACGATCACGGCGTAGTCGAGCAGGCGGCCGAGACGTTGCTCGTCGGCGATGTAGCTCTTGACGTCGAGCGTCAGCGGATAGCGGTTCGGGAGCACACGGCGGAGCGACAGGAACACTCCCGCCATCCCGAGCCGGGGATCACCCAGCACGCGGCCGAGCGGACCGAGCCGTCCCAGCGCCAGGCGCGGCGCCGCGACGACTGCGTGCGTGTAGAGGACACGCCCGAGCGCGACGTTCATGAAGAAGCGCTCCGGTGCGTTCTCCGCTTCGGCGAATCGCCAGTGCTCCAGGTAGGCGCTCACGATGCTCGCGTTGTGCGCTCGGTACCAGTTGCGCGCCGTCGGCCTCGCGATGAACCCCAGCCAGAGCCGCACCGCCTGGGACGACGGCGCTCCGGGTAGGTCACCGACGAGCGCCACCGCTTCGCACCCGTCCCGCAGCAGTCGCTCGTTGACCGCTCGCCACCACACGCTGCCGGGGCGCGACGCGTCGTGTGGATTGAGCACACCGCGGTGAACCTGCCAGCGCATGAACGACAACGCCGCCCGCCGGAACGGCAGGTGGCGCGGTGCGCTTCCCGTCGGCCCGTGGTAGGTCCGAACGAGCAAGGCAAGACGCGCCGCCGGATCGTCGCGCGCGGCCGCGACCTGCGTCTCGGCCCAGGCCAACGCGCCTGCCCGATGGCCCGTCGCCGGATACGAGATGTCCCCCTCGGGCACGAGCAGCCGCCTACCGCGCGACGGTGGCGGCGGTCCCCGTCTTGGTCTCGCCCCCTCGATCGTCGGTCGGCACCAGGCCGCTGCCCCACACCACGAGGCCGGCGGACGCCAGCGCCAACGCCAGGGCCAGCGTGGTTCCGGCGCGGTCGACCCAGGCGTCGAGCACGGTGGGCAGCACGGGCTTCGACAGCACGTCGAGTCGGAGCACCCCCCATCCCGCGACGGTGGCGACGGAAGCCAGCGTCAACGCCGCGACGGCCCGGCGGCCCAGCTGGCGGCGCAGGGCGATCGCCAACCCGGCCGCGACCAGCCCCACGACCGGCACCGCGACCAGGAGCGGGCTCACGCCGCTCCCGGCCGGGGCGTCGGCGCGCTGCGCCCAGCCGACCCCGGTGGCCAGCGCCGCCGCCACGCCCGCTGCCACCGCCGCGACCGTCAGCGGTCGCCACCGGCCGGCGATCGCAACCGCGGCGGCGACAGCCAGGCCCAGTGCCACCCACGGCAGCGGGTTGACGCCGTCGACGAGGGCCAGCGTGCCGCGGATCCGCGTGGGGTTGCCGTCGACCTCGATGTCGACCGCCCAGGACTTCGTCCACTCGCCGGGCTCGGCGCCGGCCGGTCGCTCCGAACCCATCCAGTGGATGCGGTGGTCGTGCCAGGCGTAGGCGCCACCGTGGGCCACGGTCTCCCAGTCGGGGTCGGCCTCGGGATCGGCGCTGCCCGGCACCTCGGCGACGCCGTTCCGGCTGTCGTTCACGTAGGTCGCGGGTGAACGGCGGTTGCGCTGCACGGTGCCATCGGGACGGAACCGGAGGTAGGGCTCGCCCTGGTAGCCGGTGACCACCACCTCGACCCCGCGGTCCACCCGCAGCTCCAGGAAGGCGTCGCCGCCCACCACCTCGGCCCGCACGCCATCGGCCACCGGCTCGATGGCGTCGACCGCGGAGCGGTAGTCCGTCGGTACCGGCGGATCGGCGGCCGCCGGATCGGCCCTCACCAGCGCGACCAGAGCGATCGTGGCGAGGAACGCCGCCGGCCCGATCGGCCGCCGGATCACGCCCCGGCCTTCGGTCCCGGTGCCGCATCCCCCGGGGCATCCGGAGCCTTGGCTGCGGTCCGCGCCGCCTCCAGATCCGCGAACTGCGCCTCCTCGCTGGAGGCCTCGGTGCGGTAGCGACGCACCGTCCGCAGGCCCAGGAAGGCCCCGCCGAACACCACGACGGCGGCGGCGACGACGAGCCAAATCGGCATCCCGCTGTCGCCGGCGTCGTTGGAGCTCGACGCCGCGCTGGCCCCGGTGTCGTCGTCAGCCGGTGCGAATCCACCCTCGCCGCCATCGCCGCCCACCGCCGTGGCCTCGACGGTCGCGGTGACCTCGGCGGTAGCCGTGGGGTCGACCGACGTGAAGCGCACGATCCAGCTACCGGGCGACCCGAAGTCGATGGCGTTGGCGTAGCGGCCGTCGTCGTCGATCGGCGCCAGCGTGACCGGAGTGAGCTCGGTGCCGTCGCTGCCCCGGGCGGCGGCGGTGACGACGGAGTCGCTGGCGGGATGTCCGTCGTCCTCCCAGGTGACCCGCACGATGTAGTGCACCGACGTGCCGGCCGGATGGGCGGCCTCCAGGTTGATCATTCCCTCGCCCTGCTGCGCTCCGGCGGGCGGCCCGAGCAGCAGGCCGGCCGCGGCGAGAGCAGCGATGGTCACGGCGATCACGAACGAGCGGAGTTTCATCGGTTGGGTACCTCGAAGCTGGAGACCAGCGGCGTGCCCGCCCGTCCGGCGGTGACCTCGGCGCTCCAGGTGCCGGACGACGGCAGTGTCGCGCCGGTGGCCGATACATGGTCGGCGGTCACGGGGGTCACGGGCAACCTGCGGGCGGGTTCGACGGAGGTGGGGGGTCGTGACCTGGTGGCGTCGACCGCCAGCGGGCACCCGTCGCCGGCGTGCTCCGCGGGCGGGGGCTACGCAGTCCAGTCCGGCCGGCGCCCGAACGCGGTGATGAGCCGGTCCTGGGGATCGTCGGGGATCTCCACGGGTGGCCGCTCGGCGATGGCGCCCGCGCTGCGGTAGCTGGCCTCGCGGTCGGCGAACCAGACGGCGAGTGCGTCGACCAGCTCGGGATGGAACCGCCGGTCGCCTCCGGTGGCGGCGGCCAGGTCCCAGCCGTGGATCAGGTGGTCGGCGGCGAGCTGGTAGACGTACTCCTCGGCCGGCGTGTCGCCGAACGAGAGGTGCACGGTGCGCCCCGCCACCAGGCCGCTGGCGGCGGCGATCGTGGCGGCGTCGGCGGCGGCCCGCGCCGCGGCCACCGGGTCGTCGCCCAGCAGGTCGCCCTCGAAGCGGTCGCCCACCTCGGCGACGGTGGCGCCCTCCATCATCGGCACGGTCCAGACGTCCTCGTAGACCACGTGATTGACGAGGGCCCGCACGTCCCAGTCCCGACACGGGGTCGGCGCGTCCCACTGGTCGCCGACTCCCTCCAGCCGCTTCACGAACTCGGCGACCGTGCGCCGGTGGAGATCGGTCACGTCCATGTCGTCCTCCTCGTCCAGCTGCGACGATAGATGGCGTGAGCACGGCGCACGCCCACGATCACGGACATTCGCACCGGCCGCCGGCCGGCGATCGTGCCGCGACCCGCTACAAGGGACGGCTGGTCGCGGCGCTGGTCCTGTTGGGCGTGGTGAC
>Ga0299914_10002389_pt1 | contig 12928 bp, 10 predicted proteins | sample RVTome_10_FD_201361 | JGI IMG/M metagenome (GOLD analysis project Ga0299914, IMG submission 201361) | Soil microbial communities from uranium-contaminated site in the Upper Colorado River Basin, Wyoming, United States - RVT153D57 (version 2) ...
ACCTGAATCTGGAAGACGCCGCCGCCGCGCTGCCTCTCGCCCCGCAGCTTGCACAGCTTGTCGAGGATATGCGATCGGGCAATGTGGATGCCCTGATTACCATCGGTGTCAATCCCGTCTATGACGCACCCGCCGAGCTGAACTTCGGTGATGCCCTGCGGCAGGTCGATCAGTCCATACATGTCGGATCCCATCTGGATGAAACCGGCCAGGCCTGCCGTTGGCATATCCCCCGATCTCATTATCTAGAAGCCTGGGGCGACGGCCGTGCATACGACGGGACGCTCTCGATCATACAGCCTCTAATAGCCCCCCTCCACGAGACGAAATCGGAGGCTGAAATCCTGAACGCGTTCATTACCGGGGCAGACCTCTCCGGATACGACCTCGTTCGCGAAGAGTGGACCAATCGTTTCTCCGGCGATTTTGAGGACCAGTGGGAGCGCGTGCTCCACGACGGATTCGTTCCCGGCACCGCGTACGCCTCCGGCACTATCGGATCGGCAACAGGCGAGACCGGAATCCTTCGCGAGCCGAACGAAGATGAGATTGAGGTTGTTTTCCGGCTCGATCCAACTGTGCTTGACGGAGAATTCGCCAATAACGCCTGGATGCAGGAACTCCCGGATCCCACGACCAAAATTGTCTGGGATAACGTGGCGTTGGTGAGCCCCGCAACGGCCGAGCGGCTCGATGTGGGACAGGCTTACCACAAGGGCTATTATCTCGTTGATGTTGTCGAGCTGAATTATAACGGCCGCACCGTAGAATTGCCGATCTGGATTCAGCCCGGATTGCCGGATAACTCCGTTCAGGTGACGTTCGGCTATGGTCGCGACATTGCGTCGACGCGGCCGCCCCGCGAGGCACGATTCTTCGATCTGGATCACTATACCGATGTGTACGCCGAGGGCGCATTGGCTAATGGCGTCGGAAAGAACGTGGCCCCGATCCGCTCGGTGGCAATGGAGCGTGTGGCAGTTGGCGTCGATATTCGCAAGACCGGGGAAACTTACAAAATTGCGACGACGCAAGAGCACGGAAGTATGGAAGGGCGCCCGCTTTTTCGTCGGGGCACAGTCGAGAAGTACCGCAGCGATCCGAATTTCGCGGCAAACCAGGTGCCAGCGTTGCCCGGTGCGGAGTCCTGGACCGAATTTCCGGAGCTCTGGCATAAAGATCATCCAGCCGATCAACCTCCTTTTCAGGACAGCCTCTACCACTCCAATCAATGGGGTATGGTCATCGACCTGAATACGTGCACGGGTTGCAGTGCCTGTATCGTGGCGTGCAATAGTGAGAACAACGTGCAGATGGTCGGCAAAGATGAAGTCAGCAGGGGCCGCGAAATGCACTGGCTGCGCGTCGATCGATATTTCATTAGTAGTGATGGGAACGTCGACGAGCCGGACATGGTGGTTCAGCCGATTCCGTGCATGCACTGCGAAAATGCGCCGTGTGAATCCGTCTGTCCCGTTGCCGCTACGTTCCATTCGACCGACGGTACAAACCAGATGGTGTACAACCGGTGCATCGGAACGCGCTACTGCTCGAACAACTGCCCCTATAAAGTCCGCCGATTCAACTTCTTCAACTGGTCGAAGACCATTCCGCGGACGGTTCAGATGGCGCAGAATCCGGATGTTACCGTTCGCTTCCGAGGCGTCATGGAGAAGTGCACGTACTGCGTCCAGAGAATCCGCGACAAGCAACGACAGGCGAATATCGAAGAGCGATCAATCCAGGATGGTGAGGTGATGACGGCATGCCAGCAGGTCTGTCCGGCTCAAGCCATCACGTTCGGCGATCTAAACGACCCGAACAGTATGGTGGTGCGTGAGAAGCGAAACAAACTTCGCTACGAAATGCTTGCCGAACTCAATGTGAAACCACGGACCTCCTATCTCGCGCGCGTGACGAACCCAACTGGTGAAATGGCGACATAGCCACAGTGAGCCGGAGACAGGCGACGGGTGACAGTGAGCGCAGGGACGTGAGTTCCGTACCCCGCCCCCTGAACCCCGTCTCCAACAAAAAAACGATGATCCATATAACGAATGGCTAACACCACGACACGCGACATAGCCATCTCCCGGGGCGACGGTCATTTCACTGATCCGCCGCTGGTGACGGGCAATCTCAGCTTCCATGAAGTCACGGAGCTGGTGGCTCGACATGCGGAGAAGAAGCCGCCGACCCTCTGGTACGTGGCCTTCGGCATCGCCAATCTGATGCTGCTGAACCTCCTGGTGATGATCGCCTATCAGGTCTGGAACGGCGTCGGCGTGTGGGGCAACAACCAGCCGGTGGGCTGGGGCTGGCCGATCGTCGACTTTGTCTTCTGGGTCGGAATCGGTCATGCCGGAACGCTGATTTCGGCCATTCTTTTCCTTTTCCGTCAGCGCTGGCGCACGTCGATCAATCGAGCGGCAGAGGCGATGACGCTTTTCGCCGTCATGTGCGCACTGCTCTTTCCGACCATTCACGTCGGGCGCGTCTGGGCGATCTACTGGACGCTCCCGATCCCGAATCAGATGGAAATGTGGCCCCAGTTCAAGAGCCCGCTTCTGTGGGATGTGTTCGCCGTATCGAGCTATTTCATCGTTTCGTTTCTCTTCTGGTTTGTCGGGCTCGTACCCGACCTCGCGACTCTCCGCGATCGAGCCAAATCGCTCTGGCGTCAGCGAGTGCTCGGCTTCTTCGCGCTCGGTTGGACGGGTGCCAATCGTCACTGGCGCAATTACGAGAAATCGTATCTCCTGCTCGCCGGCCTTGCGACACCGCTCGTGCTGTCGGTCCATTCGGTCGTTTCCTTCGACTTCGCCGTTTCTGTCGTCCCAGGCTGGCACACCACGATCTTTCCGCCCTATTTCGTCGCAGGTGCCATCTTCTCCGGCTTCGCAATGGTGGTCAGTCTGCTAGTGATTGCCCGAAAGGTCTATGGGATTGAGGACCTCATTACGCTGAACCATCTTGAGAAGATGAACATCGTCATCCTATTGACTGGCACGATGGTGGGATTCGCCTACATCACTGAGTTCTTCATGGCCTGGTACTCGCAGGTCGGGTACGAACAATACGCGTTCATCAACCGCGCAACCGGTCCATATGCCTGGGCCTATTGGATCATGATGTCCTGCAATCTTCTTGCACCGCAGGTCTTCTGGTTCAAGCGGCTCCGAAGAAACGTTCCGCTGATGTTCGTCATCTCGATTTTCGTGAACATCGGCATGTGGTTCGAACGATTCGTGATCACAGTCGTCTCGCTGCACAGGGACTATCTTCCTTCGAGTTGGGGATACTTCACGCCTACGTGGGTGGATGTGCTCACGTTCATCGGATCGTTCGGCCTCTTCTTTACGCTTTTTCTTGTCTTCCTGCGATTCGTGCCGATGGTCGCCATCTCTGAGGTCAAGGGCGTTCTACCCGAAGCTGACCCGCATTTTTATACTGACCACGAGCACGAGTATGACGTCCCGTATGTACAGCCGGTGGAAGAGATCGACAGAGACAAGCCGACGCGCTCGTAAGCTGCGGCTGATTAGATTGGAATTCGCGTCATGAAAAGAGTCCTTCGAGAGATAAAGGCTACGATGGGGATTTACGAGAGCGAGGCCGTTTACGGGATCCTCGCTGAATTCTCGGATCCCGGCGCACTCGTCCATGCGGCGGAGCGTGTTCGTAAGGCAGGCTTCCGCCATTTCGACACCCATTCTCCCTTCCCGATTCACGGGATGGACAGAGCGATGGGCATGGGGCAGGCCAAGGTCGGATACTTCACCTTCGGAGGCGGCATCACCGGATTTGCACTCGCCTACTGGCTCCAGTGGTGGACAGGTGGTGTCGATTACCCGCTCAACATCAGCGGAAAGCCGTTCTTCGCCGTGGAGCCGTCGATTCCGATCATCTTTGAACTCACGGTACTGTTTTCTGCGTTTGGCGCCGTGATCGGTATGCTGGCACTAAATGGCCTTCCGCGCCCGTTTAATCCGCTATTTTATTCTCGCAACTTTGAGAGGGTATCGGATGATGCTTTCTTTCTGCACATCGCCGCAAGCGACAGAAAGTTTAACGAAGACGACGCCGCGGCCCTGCTGGAAGAATTGGGCGGCTTCAACGTCGAAATCATAAAACAACCTGATTAGAGTTTAGAGTTTAAAGTTCAGAGTTCCCTGCGCTATTCACCGAAGTTTCGGCCGCATGAGATCAGCGATAAAGCTCATACTATTGGCAGCACTCGTCCTCGGTGGCTGCAGGGGAATGGATTCCGACGAACCGCCCATCCACCTGAATCTGAATATGGATTTTCAGGAGAGGTTCGATCCGCAGGAGGCGAATCCTTTCTTCGCGGATAATCGCTCCATGCGGCCGCCCGTGCCCGGAACGGTAGCGCGTGGCATGCTTCGAGAAGACGTCGCCTTTTATGAAGGGCGCACCGACGACGGCAGCTTCGTCGACGAAATGCCCCTGCCGACCACGCGCGAACTGCTGATGAGAGGGCAGAGCCGATACAACATCTTTTGTGCACCCTGCCATGGTGGCGCCGGCGACGGCGAAGGCATTATCACCGCGGGCGGATACGGCAATACGCCGGCGCCTACCTATCACAGCGATCGTCTGCGCGAAGTGGCCGACGGATATCTTTACGATGCGATCGCCAACGGCGTACGAACGATGCCTGCCTACGGTCATCAGGTACCTCCGGCAGATCGGTGGGCCATCGTTGCCTATATCCGAGCGCTGCAGCGAAGCCAGTATGCGAGTCCTGAAGACGTCCCTGCCGGCATTCGGTCGGATGTCGAGCGCGCCGCGCAGGATTCCGGCGATGGACCCGATGCGCCCACGGACGAAGGCCAGCCGGCTGACGAAGCTGCAGGTGGAGACGAAACCGGTGAGGCCAGCCCGGAGGGCACCGCCGATACTACGGCAACGGAGGGAAACCAATAAATGGCGACACTCGCTAAGAACAGCATCGCACAACGAGTCCTCGATCCTTTTCACGAGACGGCTGAACGTGCACCTGAACCATTCCGTCCTCGCAAAGACTGGCGCCTCTGGGGAGTGCCGCTGCTCATCGGAGTCCTCGCGCTCGTGATCAGCTTCGTCGGATGGGCCACCGATCCACACCAGTTCTACTTCTCGTACCTGGTCGGCTGGTCGTTTTGTCTGACAATCGCACTCGGCGCTCTTTACTTCGTCGTCATCCACCACCTCACCAAAGCCCGGTGGAGCGTGGTCGTCTGCCGCATCGCCGAGTCTTTGCTCTGGAGCTTCCCGCTTCTCGCACTTCTCAGCATCCCCATCCTCCTCGGGATGCATGATCTCTACCATTGGACGCACGAAGATGTCGTCGCGGCGGACCCCGTACTCTCCGGCAAAACGGCCTATTTGAACGTCCCGTTCTTCATCATCCGCCTGGTCCTGTATTTTTTGATATGGGGTCTCGTGGGCTATAAGCTCTACCGGTTTTCTCTTGAGCAGGATGATAATCCGGACCCGCGTATTCCCGCAAAGCAGCGCAAAGTCAGTGCCTGGGGGCTTGTGCTCGTGGCCGTGACGACGGCTTTCGCTAGCTATGACTTCTTGATGTCACTGGACCCGCACTGGTTTTCCACCATTTTCGGCGTCTACATCTTTGCCGGCGCCTTCATGTCGATTCACGCTGTGATCGCGCTGGTTGCGATTGCCCTGCAGCAGGGATCCAGACCGTTTCGCTCTGCCATAACCGCAGAGCATTACCAGGATCTCGGTAAGATGATGTTCGGATTCGTCGTGTTCTGGGCGTACATCGCCTTTAGCCAGTACATGCTGATCTGGTACGGCAATATTCCGGAGGAGACGATCTGGTACTTACACCGACTCGAACATGGCTGGGAGGTGCACAGCGCCATCCTCCTGATCTTCCATTTTATTCTCCCTTTCCTTCTTCTCCTGCCACGGGCCGTAAAACGCAGCAAACCCCTCATGGTCCTGATGGCGAGTTGGCTGCTCATTATGCAGTGGTTCGATCTTCGCTGGCTCGCGATCCCCGTCCTTCATCCTGAAAATCCAGGAATTCAATTCCTGGACATCACCTGTTGGATCGGATTGGCCGGCATTTTCGTTGCTGGACTTATGTACAGACTGTCGCGGCACAGCCTCGTACCCCTTAATGGACCCTACCTCACCGCCTCCCTTCGTTTCGAAAATTCGTAACGGCTCGGGTCGTGCGTCGGTACTTCAGACCGTGTGGGCGGTGAAGATGCGGTGGCGATCTACCGCTGAACCCCGGTCTATATTCATTCCAGTTTCATTGCGAGCAACGATCCGCGTGCCGCATGTTGCGTTCGCAGTAGTACTTGCATGACACAGGTTGAGTTATGACAAAGGAAGCGAACGAAGCTACAGAGCACTCCAGGGTCCCGACTCTTGTCGAGCCTCGCGAAGAGGACGTAATCGACGGCAGAAGAGCGGCTTTTTCCTGGAAACCCGCGAGTGGCGCTGCAGATTATCGCGTGCAGGTAGCCGCGGATCGGTCCTTCGAAGAGCTCATCGTTGACGAGCCCACCGGACTTCGAACGCGCCTGATGCTGAAAGACGTCTTCCCGACGGACGAGAAAACGTATTTCTGGCGGGTGATCGCGCGGGATCTGGACGGAGTGCTGCATGGTGAAGACAATATTGAAAGCTTTATCAGCGGTACCGCTACTGATCAAGCCGAGCATTTCAAAGCGCCTGATCAAGATGAACAGTACGGTCCTCTCGCGGGCCTCTTCAAGGGCGCGGCCGTAGAAGTCGCCGCAGAGGTGACCGGTCACGAGAAGTACGCGGAAGAAGAAGAAGATCTCGGAGTTGAACACGAGGGCGTCGAAGCTGCCCAGATTCTTGGCCTTACGCTCGCCATCGCAATGGCCCTCGCCCTGTCAATTTTTGCCCTGTTTCAGTACTTCAATATTACGGCGAAATCGGCCCGGTTCGAAGCCGCCGGTATGAGCGGCTATCCCACGCTCCGTGAAAACAATTTTGAAGCTCTACAGAAGCTGTCCGGCTTCGCCGCTGTTGAGGGCGAGGCAGACCGCTATCGCATCCCGATTGATCATGCAATCGAGCTGATGGCAAATGAGGCGTATCTCAATGAAGATGGTGCCGCCTACTCGGCGGAACTGTCGCTGCTGCCTCACGAATAGGGCATCAATGAGGCTATGGTCCAGAAGGGGAGTAAACTTGCGAAAAGACGAAGTAGTATGTGCGCCGCACCCGGTATGATGTGCGGCCACAGTACTGTTCTGACATTACGCGACTTCCGTCCCATCGATGGGCGTGATGAGCCGTTCCGAGTCGTTTTCCATCTCGCGCGCACCGCCCTCTGGATCCTGATCGTTACGCTTGCACCGCTGTTGCTTGCGCATCCCGCCGCCGCCCAACGTAGCGCACATACACCGAAGGAGCTCGAAAACGCCGGACTGGATGAGAAACTCGGAGAAATCATTCCGGCCGATATCGTCTTCTGGGATGAGTCAGGAGAGGATATGCGTCTGGGTAGTTTCTTGGACGGCGAGCGCCCCGTGCTGCTGAATCTGGTTTATCACGACTGCCCGATGCTTTGCAATCTCGTCGTCGATGGACTCATACGGACAATGGCTGAAATGTCGTGGTTACCGGGACGTGAGTTCGAAGTGGTGACTGTAAGCTTCAATGCAGCCGAAGGTCCAGAAATGGCTTCGGCAGCAAAACGACACGCGCTGGATCGGCTGGGCAAACCTGAAGCCGCAGGAGGATGGCATTTTCTAACCGGACCACAGTCGTCGATTGACAGACTGACGGCGGCCGCAGGATTCAATTACCAGTGGATCGAAGACCAGCAGGAATTCGCTCATCCGGCCGTACTAATCTTTTTAGGCGGGGAAGGCAAGATCGCGCGGTACCTCTACGGCATTGACTACAAACCAGCCGACGTGAGGGCAGCACTCGTAGAGGCATCGAATGGCCAGGTGGGCTCTGCGATGGATCGCGTGATTCTATATTGTTTTCAGTACGACGCCGACAAGAATTCGTACGCGCCTCACGCGCTCAACCTGATGAAGGTGGGCGGCCTGCTGACGATGATGGTCCTGGGATCGATGCTCTTCCTGTTCTGGAGGCGAGAATCGCAGCGCTCGCACGAAGCGAGCGTGGCCTGAAGTAAGTCCCAAACCTGCAAGACGAGCCACGTCCGCTCGTCGCCGGCAGTAAGATTAATTTGTACGAACCTAAGACATGAACGAAGGAGGAACCTTGTGGCTGCCCGAAGGCGCGTCAACGCTGGCGCCTGAAGTCGACAGCCTCTTCTATTTCGTCACGTGGGCGAGCGCGATACTCTTCGTCGGCGTCATTGGAGCCATGGTCTACCTTGCAATCCGCTACCGCCGGCGGAGTACCACCGAAGTCCCGGCTCCCGTCGAACCCAGCAAGTTCATCGAGATCTCGTGGATAGTCATTCCGACCATTCTCGTGCTCATCGTCTTCAACTGGGGATTCAAGCTTTTCATGAAGCAAGGGATCGCCCCACCGGAGTCATACGAAATCCGCGCCACCGCATCTTCGTGGAAGTGGGATTTTGAATACCCGGACGGCACCGTCTCAACCGGTGAGCTGCACGTCCCCGCCAATCGGCCCGTGCGGATGGTCATGAGCAGCACCGACGTTCTCCACAGCTTTTTCGTGCCCGTATTCCGCGTCAAACAGGACGTCCTTCCGAATCGCTACTCGTACGTCTGGTTCGAGGCGACCAAACAGGGCGAATTCGACGTCTACTGCACCGAGTATTGTGGTACCGGCCACTCCGCCATGCTTGCCACGGTCATCGTCGAATCTCAGAGTGACTTAGACGCGTGGCTGGAAACAGCCGGCGTTGACGAGGACACGCCGCTGCCTGAATACGGAGCCCAGCTCTACGAGCAGCAGATGTGCGTTCAGTGTCATAGTCTCGACGGCACGCCTCAGATTGGTCCGACCTTCCAGGGTCTCTTCGGCAGTACGGAAGAATTGACGGACGGGTCGACGGTGGAAGTCGACGATAACTATTTGCGGGAGTCGATCCTGGAACCCGCAGCCAGGGTCGCAGCCGGTTACCAGCCCGTGATGCCGGCGTACGGAAGTCTGAACGAGCGCCAGGTTAGTGCTCTTATCGAATTTATTAAAGAGCAGTCTCCGTAGTGGTCCAATTGCGTGGCGGTATAGAAGACGCCACGGTACGTTCGCAGCATTGCCCAAGCACACGCTGTTCAGCGGAAATTAGCAGATAGAATATGGCGGAAACATACACAAGGCACGCCGGGGAGGCGACTCATAGCGGCCACCACGATCATGGTGACTATATCACGCATGAGAAAGGTCTGTGGTCGTGGCTTTCGTCAGTCGATCATAAACGGATCGGCATCATGTACGGCATCACGCTGTCGATAGTATTCCTCTTGGGCGGCATATTCGCCCTATTGGTTCGGTTTGAGCTGCTGAATCCCGGCGAGACGATCATGACGGCCGCCACATACAATCAGTTGTTCTCCTTGCACGGCATCGTAATGGTCTTCGGATTTCTCGTGCCGTCCATTCCTGCTTTTTTCGGAAACATCATTCTGCCCCTCCACCTTGGTGCGAAAGATGTTGCTTTTCCTCGTCTCAACCTCGCAAGCTATTACTTCTACCTGACGGGCGTGATTCTCATCCTCGTCGCCATGCTCGTCGGGAATGTCGATACTGGATGGACGTTCTATACGCCATACTCGAAGACCGTCGGGAATTCGCTTCTCTTCGTTACGATGGCCGTTTTCATCGCGGGATTCGCTTCGATCTTCACGGGCATCAATTTCATCGTGACGATCCACAAGATGCGCGCGCCAGGTCTTACCTGGAATCGGCTTCCGCTCTTCGTGTGGGGGTTGTATGCGACGAGCATCGTGCAGGTGTTGGCAACGCCTGTTCTCGGTATTACTGTCCTGTTGCTCTTTCTCGAGGTAGTCCTCAAGATCGGAATTTTCGATCCGGCCCTGGGCGGCGATCCAATCCTGTTTCAACACTTCTTCTGGTTCTATTCGCATCCAGCCGTCTACATCATGATTCTGCCGGCATTCGGTGTGATCTCCGAGCTGATAGCGACCTTCTCGCGGCAGCGCATTTACGGGTATACTGCGATCGCCCTGTCGTCGGTGGCGATCGCGATGCTCGGCTTCCTCGTCTGGGGTCACCACATGTTCGTCTCCGGGCAATCCGCGATTTCGTCCGTTATGTTTTCACTGATAACTTATCTGATCGGCATCCCATCCGGAATCAAAGTCTTCAACTGGGTGGCGACCATGTACAAAGGATCGATATGGTTGCAAACGCCCATGCTGTATGCCCTGTCGTTTCTGTTCCTGTTTACCATCGGCGGCGTGACCGGAATTATGGTCGGCGTGCTTGCCGTCGACATCCATCTTCATGACACGTACTACGTGGTCGCGCATTTTCACTACGTAATGATGGGCGGCACCGTGATCGCTGCACTCGGTGCTCTCCACTACTGGTGGCCGAAAATAACAGGTCGGATGTACAGCGAAGTGCCCGGACGTATCGCCGCCGTGCTGATCTTCCTCGGGTTCAATTTGACATTTTTCCCTCAGCTCATCATGGGGGCGAAGGGCATGCCGCGTCGGTATTACGACTATGACACGGAGTTCACAATCTGGCATCAGCTCTCGACGTACGGCTCATGGCTGCTTGGTGCCGGACTTTTGATGGTAGCGGCGTACATGATCTGGTCGCTGTTCAAGGGCAAGAAAGCCTCTCCGAACCCGTGGGGTGCTGCGACACTCGAATGGACGCACACCGGCCGGCGTCCGGATCCGCACAATTTCCGCCAGACACCACTCGTCACGCGCGGTCCGTACGACTACTATCTGGCCGAAGACCTTTTCGGCGGTGGCGACGGAGTCGGGGACGGTGCATCGACGCCGGCGTCGGTACGTAAATCGACGACTGATGAGGATGTCTGAGGGATGCACAGAATGGATGTTCGTGGGCCTTTCATGGGGTGCCGGGTAAACGGAGAATGAAGGGCAAATCACGATAGATGTACCAGCGGCTATACAGATACGCTCGGGACCGCCCGATCACAATAAACGAGGAATCATGGCTTCAACCACAGCGACAACTGCGGCGGCGCAAGAAACGCACGTGGAAACCCATCCGTCTCATCTGAAACATTACTTCGTGTCGTCGGAACAGCAGTTCGACGCCGCGAAGCTGGGGATGTGGTTGTTCCTGGTCACCGAAATCCTGCTTTTCAGCGGCATGTTCGTGGCCTACGCGGTCTTTCGCATCTGGCATCCGGAAGTATTTGTTGAAGCGAGCACCGAACTCAATCCGTGGCTGGGCGGCTTGAACACACTCGTGCTGCTGCTCTCGTCACTGACGGTGGCGCTCGCAATCCATGCCGCACAAGGTGACGACCGCAAAGGGCTCGTCAGGAATCTCATCATTACAGTGCTGCTGGCTGCGGTATTCATGGTCGTGAAGTACTTCGAGTACACGCACAAATTCCACCTCGGTATTTTCCCGGGCGGCTTCTTCAGCTATGAGGAGATGACGAATCCGTACGTGCCGCTCTTCTTCAGCATCTACTTCGTGATGACGGGCATCCACGGTGTGCACGTGTTGATAGGTATGGGCCTTCTGTCATGGCTGGCCAGCCGTGCGTATCGCGGCCACTTCAGCAGCGATTACTACACGCCGGTCGAGCTTTGTGGACTTTACTGGCACATTGTCGACATCATCTGGATTTTCCTCTTCCCGCTGATGTACCTGATCTAACTACAAACCTACTCGCCAAGGCGTGAACTCTAAACTCTAAACTCTAAACTCTAAACTCTAAACTCTAAACTCTAAACTCTAAACTCTAAACTCGGAACCCATGTCCAGCCAGCACGGACACCATATCATCCCGAAGAAGACTCTCTACAAAGTCTTCGGCGCACTGGCGTTTCTTACCGTCCTAACAGGGTTGACCGCCGAGTACGTGGATTTAGGTTCGCTGAATGTCCCTCTGGCGCTGGCGATCGCCATCTCCAAAGCCACTCTCGTCGCTACCTTCTTCATGGCCCTGAAATACGACAACCGGGTCAATACGCTCGTCTTCATGCTGGGCATCCTCTTCGTCGGCGTATTTCTCGTCTTCACGCTTTTCGATACCGTCTTCCGCGGCGATCTGGGGAACGTCGGTTCTGAAACGATATCAGAGATCGAACGACTGGAGTCTACCATGCGCGAGGGTGAAGCTGCTGCTCGAAGCGACTCTGCAGCGGCACAGATGCCGGGCATGGAAGAGGATGGAGCGGCCGTGGACTCATTGGATATCGACGCACAGGCCGAGGACAACGATGCGACGGCGCCGAACATGACACCTGCGCCGGATACCACATCCGCGACGGGTTCAGCGGGATCCGGAGCCTCTTCAACAGCTCCGTAACGTCCGGCCGGTAAAGAACTTGTTCCAACCCCACATTGACGGGCCTTCAATCCCTTCTACGCCGCTCTCCTGTGGAACTGAAAAAAGGGCTTGCTTATACATAATTACTAGAGTCCTGAAGTGGACGAGTCCTGAAGGTGGACGGCTAACGAAGAGGGTTGGAACGTGCACGTCACGTCGCTCATCATTATCCTCGTAACGGTGCCGGTAGCATTTTGCATGCTGACGTGGGTCGTGGCTACTATCTATCGACTCTATTTCGCTGAACGAGTCGAATCAATTCCGGATATACCCATCCAATTCTCCCGTCCGTTACGTTCGTTCGACACGGTGGTGGCAGTGGGCGTTCGCGAAATCAAAGAAAGCCAGCGTAAGCGGCTTAACAGCTCCCACTGCCGTTACACCTTCTCCAGAGGCCTATCCAACGGTCTGCCGTCAGACTGGCTCGACGACATGTGGCGCCGGCGC
>Ga0299914_10002390_pt1 | contig 12923 bp, 9 predicted proteins | sample RVTome_10_FD_201361 | JGI IMG/M metagenome (GOLD analysis project Ga0299914, IMG submission 201361) | Soil microbial communities from uranium-contaminated site in the Upper Colorado River Basin, Wyoming, United States - RVT153D57 (version 2) ...
AGCACGAACGTGCTGATCGCAAAAGTGACCCCGACGATCACGGTGAGCCGGTCGAGATTCCTCTCGACAACGGTGCTGCCACCCAGGCTCGATGTCGACATCCCGCCACCGAATACGTCCGAGAGGCCTCCGCCCTTGCCGGAATGGAGAAGGACCAGCGCTACTACGGCCAGGGAGAGGATGATGTGGATGACGATTGCGACTGCTTCGACGACGGCCATTGCCTGCCTGTTGAGGTTGAGGGATCACACGGCTGCCCGTGTGCACCAAATTGTACCAGCGAGCGTCTGCTTCACCTACCCGGCCTGGCGAGCCACTGACTCCGCCGCAGCCTGGGCCGCCTCGGGATTTCCCAGATAGCGGCTAAACACCGGTGCGAACGACTCGTCCAGCTCATAGAGCAGAGGGACGCCGGTGGGAATGTTCAGATCGACGATCTCCTCGTCACTGATCCCGTCCAGATGCTTGACCAGGGCCCGGATCGAATTGCCATGGGCTACCACCAGGGGCTCCCTGCCCGCCAAGAGGTCGGGCACGATGGTGTCGTGCCAGTAGGGAAGCATCCGGACCACCACATCCTTCAGGCACTCGGTGGCCGGGAGCAGATCCGGGGGCAGGTCCTGGTACCGAGCGTCGTGACGAGCGTGGCGCTCGTCGTCGGGGTCGAGTGATGGGGGCCGCACGTCGTAGCTACGACGCCAGAGCAGGACTTGCTCGGCTCCGTGCTGTTCGGAGGTCTTTTTCTTGTCGAGGCCCTGCAAAGCACCGTAATGGCGCTCATTCAGACGCCATGACCGACGCACCGGCAGGTATTGCCTTCCCATCTCCTCGAGTGTCAGTTCGGCGGTCTTGATCGCACGAACCAGAACCGAGGTGTGGAGGATGTCCGGATCGAGCCCTTCGTTCACGATGAGCCGCCCCGCCTCTCGGGCTTCCTCCTCGCCCTGCTCGGTCAGGCCGACATCGGTCCAGCCGGTGAAAAGGTTCTCCAAGTTCCAGGTCGATTGCCCGTGCCTGAGCAGGATGAGACGATGCGTCATACCCAGTACCGGACGATGGCGGCGAAGCTGTCGGGATCGAGAGACGCACCGCCGACCAGGGCGCCGTCGACATCCGACTTGGCCATGAAGTCCTTGATGTTGGCTGCGTTCACCGACCCGCCATAGAGGATCCGAACCCCTTCCGCGGCGTCTGAGGAGACCTTGTTGGAGATGGTTTCCCTGATGATGCTTGCCATCGTGCCGGCGTCGTCGGGCAGAGCGGTGCGGCCCGTGCCGATGGCCCATATCGGCTCATAGGCGATTGCAGATGAGCTCAGCGCCTCAGGATCGAGACGTGCCAGGGAGGCGACCACCTGGGACACGACGACCGTCTCTGCCTCCCCCGCCTCACGTTGTTCCAGGGTCTCTCCAACGCAGACGATCGGGCGCATACCTGCATTGGCCACCGCCCTCGCCTTCTTCGCCACCATCTCGTCGGTCTCCCCGAAACCCTGACGGCGCTCCGAGTGGCCCACGATCACATGACCGACCGAGAGCTTGGCCAACATCACAGGCGATATCTCGCCGGTGAATGCCCCCGACTCCTCCCAGTGCACGTTCTGCGCCCCGAGACCAAACCAAAGCCGATCGGCCTCGATCACGGTCTGCACGGATCGGAGAGAGGTGAACGGCGGCGCCACGACGACTTCCACACGGTCGTAATCCCTGACTTCCAGACGGTAGGACAGTTTCTGGACCATCTGGATCGCCTCGAGGTGTGTGGCGTTCATCTTCCAGTTCCCGACGATCAGGCTCTTGTGCTCGGTCATCTAGGAGTCCCCCTCCGGCCCTTCGGGCTTTCCTCCCCCTGCGGGGGAGGAAACGGCCCATCGCTCCAGCACGTCTACCCCGGGGAGCACTCTGCCCTCCAATAACTCGAGCCCGGCGCCCCCGCCGGTCGACACATGAGAAACCTCGGTCTCGAGGCCCATCGTGCGTAGGGCCGCGACCGAATCTCCACCACCGACTGCAGTGAACGCTGTCGCCTCGGCGATGGCGCGGGCCACCGCCTCGGTCCCAGCCCGGAATGACGCCCACTCGAACACGCCCATCGGCCCGTTCCAGAAAACGGTCTCGGCGGTGCGGATCACCGCCGCGAACTGCTGGTTGGTCTCCCGGCCGACATCGAGCCCCAGCCATCCGACCGGGATGTCCTTGACGTAGACCTCCCTGTGCTCAGCGGTCTCGGCGAACTGTTCGGCCACCACGATGTCGGAGGGAAGGATGATCTTCTCCGAGTGGGCACCCTCGAGCAAACCCTTCGCCTTGTCCACCATTTCCTCCTCGACCATCGAGGCACCGACCTCCACGCCCTTGGCCTTGAGCAGGGTGAAGCACATTCCCCCGCCGATGAGCATCGCATCGACCCTGGGAAGGAGGTTCTCGATAACGCCCAGCTTGTCCGAGACCTTGGCGCCTCCAAGGACGACGACGTAGGGCACCTCTGGATCGACGAGGAATCGACTCAGAGCCGTGAGCTCGACGTCGAGGAGCGGGCCGGCAACCGACTTGACCAGCTCGGCCACGCCGACGGTGGAGGCGTGGGCGCGATGTACCGAGCCGAAGGCGTCCTGCACGAAGAGGTCGAAACCATCGGCGAGCCGGGCGGCCAGGTCAGCGTCGTTCTCGGTCTCTCCCGGTTCGAACCTCGTGTTCTCCAGAACTGTGATCTGCCCTCCCTCGAGAAATCCCACTTCCTTGGAGGAGAGGGCGGCCATGGCGTCGGCGATGGGGCGAAGCGACAGGGCTGGATCGGATCCCTCCGGACGACCAAGGTGCGAGCAGACGCTCACACGGGCACCGGAATCGACGAGACGCTCCAGAGTGGGCAGAGCCGCCCTGATCCTGAAGTCATCCGTGATGGCGCCGTCCTCCATCGGGACATTCAGGTCTGATCGCACGAGCACATCGAGACCGTTGACGTCCAAGTCGTCGAGGGTCAGGTATTGGGGCATTCGGTCTCAGTCCTCGATGACGGCCAGTGTCTCCAGCACTCTGCCCAGCTTGAGCGGATCGTGCTCAGGCCAGTCTGCCTGCTCATCGACCAGATCTGCAAGGACGACACGCCAGCCGTGACGGGCGGCATCGTCGGTCTCGATCGTCACTCGCTCATGCCCTTCCGGGACTGTCAGTGGCCCGTCGTGGGCCACGACGATCCCCGGGCCGGTGACCCCGACGTGCTTGGCGAGCGCCTCGAGATGCTCCGCACCGCTCACGCCGAAGGTCTCAGCATCCTGGGTGAACAGATTGAGCACGAACACCCGCTGGGCGGCCGCTCCCATGATGGCCGGGGCCAGCATGTTGACCTTGAGGGCGGAGAGGATCGATGTGTAGAGACTGCCCGGACCGATCACGATCTGGTCCGCTGCTGCAACGGCGGCGAGGGCGCGCTGGGTGGCCACGACGTCCCTCGGTTCGATGTGGAGCTCAGTGAGCTCGCCTGGGGTCTCGGAGATGGTCTTCTGTCCGACAACCTCGAGCCCGTCGATGGTCGCTGACAGGGCGATCGGCTGGTCTGCCACGGGGATCACCGCGCCCAGGGTTCCCAGCATTCGCTCGGCGGTGGACACTGCCGACTCGAAATCGCCGAACAGATTGGCCAGAGCAGCCAGGATCAAGTTGCCCAGTGAGTGGTCGGCCACATCGCCGCCGGTGAACCGGTGGGCAAACAACTCGGACCACAGAGAGGGCTCGGGTGTCAGGGCGAGGAGACAGCGCCGCACGTCACCGGGGGGCGGGATCCCCAGGCCACTCAGTCTCCCCGAGGAGCCTCCGTCGTCGCCCACCGCCACCAGCGCCGAGATCTCCCCGGCATAGCACTGGATGGCCTCGAGCGCGGCGGCCTGGCCGTGCCCGCCTCCCAGTGCCGTCACGACCGGGCCCTCGGGATCGAGGAGCAGCGGGGCGAGCGCCGTCTCGGTCTGGGTCTGCGGTCTCACCGTTCGATGTCGCGGTGTCGGACTGTGGCGGTGATCCCGTGCTGAGCCAGCCGGCGACCCAGTTCCTCGGCGATCGCCACGGAGCGATGATGTCCGCCGGTGCAGCCGATGCCCACAGACAGGTATGACTTCCCCTCCGTCTCGAAATGCGGGATGAGAAATGCCAGCATCTCGTCGGCGCGGTCGACGAACTCCTTGGCAGCGTCCTCGCCCATCACATACTCGGCAACCCGCTCGTCGGTGCCCCGCAGGGGGCGCAGCTCGGGCACCCAGTGCGGGTTGGGGAGGAATCTGACGTCGAACAGGAGATCGATGTCACGCGGTGTCCCGTTCTTGAAGCCGAAGGAGCGAATCGACACACGCATGGGGCGGGCCATCTCCTCGTCGCTGAACTGGGCCGTCAGACGGTCCCGCAGCTCGTGGATGTTGAGCGACGAAGTGTCGACGATGACGTCTGCCTCCTCGCGGAGGTCGGCGAGTAGCTCCCGCTCCGCCGCGATGGACTCTGAGATCGTGGAGTGACCGAGCGGATGGGGCCGTTTGTTCTCCTCGTAGCGGGAGACGATGACGTCGTCCTCCGCATCGAGGAACACCACCCTGGTGAGCACCCCCTCCCGGCTCAGCTCCTTGACCGCGTCACGCAACTCCTGAATGGGCAGGCCTCCCCTGGAATCGATTACTACGGCGAGGTGCTTGTGCCGCTCCGGGATGTCATGGGATTGTGCTGCTGGGACCAGCAGCCTCGGGGGAAGGTTGTCGATGACCGTGTAGCCGAGGTCTTCGAGGATCTTGGCGGCCGACGAGCGACCGGCGCCCGACATGCCGGTGACCACGAGAACGTGCGGGTGATCGGTTGCGGGAGGCTCCATCGGTGCTCTCGATCAGGTGTGCAGTGCAGCGTACAGATCGTCGGCCACGTTCCTCGGCACCACCTCGGCCAACGAATCCGCCTCTACCTCCCTCAGTTTCTTCAATGACCCGAACCGCTTCAAGAGGTCTTTCTTCCGCTTTGGCCCGATTCCGGGGACCTCGTCGAGGATGGAGTCGACCATCGACTTGGAGCGAAGCTGGCGGTGATAGGTGATGGCGAATCGATGGGCCTCGTCACGGACTTGCTGGAGGAGATACAGCGCCTCGGCATCCCGGGGGATCCGCACTGGCTCCGGTTGGCCCGGCAGATACACCTCCTCCATCCTCTTGGCCAGGCCGATGGCCGGTATGTCCAGGTCGAGCTCGTCGAGGACCTTCACCGCCCGGCCCAGCTGACCCGCTCCCCCGTCGACCAGCACCAGAGAGGGCGGGTAGGAGAACCTGCCCTGGTCGGCGACGTTCCGGTCCCTTTCGGCCAGGAATGCGCGGAACCGGCGTCGGATCGTCTCCTCCATTGCCGCGAAGTCGTCCTGACCCTGGATGGTCCGGATCTTGAATCTCCGGTAGTCCGATCTCTTGGGCAGACCATCCTCGAGCACGACCATCGACGACACCGTGTTGGTTCCCTGCAACGTCGAGATGTCGAATGCCTCGATGCGAAGCGGTGGCTCGGGTAGGTCGAGGACTGCCTGGAGCGATCTAAGGGCCTTCGCCCTGGCGTTGTGATCCTGGCTCCGCTTCAGCCGGTGTCGGGCAAATGCCTCGGCGGCGTTGGTCGCGGTGGTCTCCATGAGACGCCGCTTCGAGCCCCTGGTCGGGACCCGCAGGCTCACCTTGGTGCCTCGACGCTCGGCCAGCCACTCCTGGAGCAGGTCCTTCTCGGCAGGTTCGATCTCGACAAGGACCTGGCGCGGCGGGTCGTCCTCACCGTAGAGCTGTCTGATGATACGTCCCATGAGCTCGGCATCGGTGAGCTCCTCGACCCGATCGACGACGGTGCCCAACCGCCCGACGAGCCGACCCTTCCTGACATGGAGAATCTGGAATGCCGATTCGAGATCGTCGCCATGGAATGCGATCAGGTCGAAGTCCTCGGGTCGGTCGGAGACAACCTCCTGTCGGAGCAGGGCGCGCCGCACATCTTCGATCCGGTCACGATGCCGGGCGGCGAGCTCGAACTCCTGGCGCTCCGACGCCTCCCACATGCGGACCTGGAGATCGGTCAGGACCAGGTCGGTGTCGCCCCGGAGGAAGGCCGCCAGCCCGTCGACCATCTGTTGGTAGTCCTCGGGGATGACGGCCTCGATGCAGGGGCCGGAGCACTTCTCGATGTGATAGAGGAGGCACGGTCGTCCCTGGGCCCGCTGGCGCCCAAACAACGAGTCGGTGCAGGTGCGGACCGGGAAGGTGCGAAGCAGTTGGTCCAGGGTCTTGCGGATGGCGTAGGTGTGGGCGTACGGCCCGAAGTACTCGTTGCCCCTGCGCTTGGCTCCGCGCATCACCCTCGCCCGCGGCCATTCGTCGCTCCTGGTGATGGCCAGATAGGGATACGACTTGTCATCGACGAGCTTGATGTTGAACCGGGGACGATGCCTCTTGATCAGCGAGAACTCGAGCATCAACGCAGCGACCTCGGACTCGGTGATGATCCACTCCACCGATTGGGCGTTGTCGACCATGGCTTGGGTGCGCGGATGAAGCCCGACCCCGAAGTATGACGGAACGCGGCCGCGCAAGCTCTTGGCCTTGCCGACGTAGACCACCTTCCCGTGCTTGTCGCGGAAGAAGTAGGCGCCGGGTTGGTCCGGTATCTCCGATGGTTTTGGTCGTTCGAACACGCCTTATCAGGGTAGGAGGCGCCAACGGCAAGCCAGCAGCCTCGGGATCCCCGGCTGATCGACCAATTCGTGGTGAGGGGCCTCGACAAATCGCTCCAGGGACCAACCGGCGGCGGCCGCCGTCTCGAGGATGCTGGACGTCGTCCGGTGATGGAACAGCATTTGCCCCTCGCCCGCCGGTTCCAACGTGGTCCCCGAGGAGAAGTAGTCGCCCGGCCGCCACAAAGTCTCACCATCGGAATCGGAGATCGGCGTGGCTCCGGGAGCAGTCCGAAACGGATGATTGATCACCAGTACGAAGACTCCGCCGGGTCGGACAGCCCGTGCGGCTTCCCCAAAGAACTTTCCTTCGTCCTCGATATGCTCGAGGGCCAAGACACAAAATGCCCCGTCATAGGAATCGTCGCGGAGGAAGCCGAGATCGGGTAGCCGTCCGAGGACGACCGGTCCCGTATCAGCGGCTCGTCGGGCAAGGGCAAGGGTTAGGTCGACGCCGTGTGCGGCCGCCCCGGATTCTTTCAGAGCCCGCATGACTCGCCCTTCGCCACATCCAAGGTCGAGATAGGTCCGCCCAGGCTCGGGCTGGAGGACGTCGAGGAGCATCGGGTTGACCACTGCCTCGTAGGCGGGGTCGTCTTCGATCTCGACGACCCACCAATCGGACAGATCGGACCACGACATCGGTCTATGTTCGTCGCTCGACGACGATGGGGCCGTCAGACGGCGATTATCACGCAGACCATGGCGGCGACAATCCCGAAGAGTCCCGCGAACATGGCAAGGAACATCCGGTCGAGTCGGGGACCCATTGCGACAACGGCTGACTCGATCGAGGTCATTCGAATCTCGAGCCCGTCCATCCGCCCCCCGTGGGTCGTCTCCAGGGCGTCCATCCGCGCCCCGAGACCCGACTCGAGGGCGTCAATCCGCGCCCCAAGGCCCTTCTCCAGGCCGTCCATCCGTGCCTGTAACACCCCGAAGTCGGCGCTCGTGGCCACACCGTTGATGCCGAAGTTGGGCAACGATGCCATCAGTGTCTCCGCTCGCTCGGTCCGCGGAACTCACTGATGCCATTGTAGAGATCGAGACGGGTCGCTTCCGATGGCAAAATCCCTCGGTGTCTGAACGAAGCAGACACTTCAAGACGGTTCTCAGTCGCCGAGGACTTCCTGGAACCAGGGAAGTGTCCGCCCGAGACCTTCGCGCAACGAGATCTGGGCCTTCCAGCCGAGGATCTTCTCCGCCTTGGTGGTGTCGGGCCGCCGGACCATGGGATCGTCGGTCGGCCGGGGATGGAACTCGATGCCGGGATGGTTGCCCACCACGTCCTGGACGGTCTCGGCCAGTTCCAACATCGTCACCTCTTCGGGATTTCCGATGTTCACCGGGCCAGTCTCCTCGGAGAGAAGCAGACGAAGAATCCCCTCCACCTCGTCGTCGACGAAGCAAAGAGAGCGGGTCTGGGACCCGTCGCCGAACACCGGCAGCGGGCGATTCTGCAGCGCAGCCTTGAAGAAGGCAGGCACCGCTCGGCCGTCGTCGGCGCGCATCCGGGGGCCATAGGTATTGTGCGCCATCACTCCCGAACCCGCCCAGAAGTTCTCGAATCCCGGCACGCTGAAGTCGTACACCAAGTCAGTCGCCTCGATCGGCGTGATCGAGGTGACACTGGCCCACACAATGTCGCCCGTCACCCTCGCATTCAGTCGCTGAGACACTCCACGATGCCACTCGAGCGGGCTCCATGGACTCACATTGGCGAGAGTGAGACGCCAAAACGGATACCTATGTTCCCCGGTGCGTTGTTTGAAGGTGGTCTCATACCGCCCCACTGAAGGGACCAGCCCAAACCGGGCAAATGCCACCACCAGGTCGTCCTTCAGGGCCGTAGATGTTGTCGAGAACTCGTGACGGATGCCTTCATCGAACTTGAGCCCTGAGTGGACACCGTCGCCTTGCCGGTAGCCGTCCAGGAACCATCCGAGCCGGGACTTCGGAAGACCAAGCACCCACCCTGGAATTCGCTTCTCACCCGTTGTGAATCCGAGATGGCCCAGAAGTTCCACAAAAAGCTCGGAATGGACAAAGGCCGCTGCCGAACGACGGCCTGGTGTCTCACTGACCCGCACGATGTGAAGCCCGACCTCCCGTTCGATGATCTTCTCGACCTGATCGAGGATGTCGTCCTCACAGGCAATCGTGACGAAACTGTCGTGGGGGTCCTTTCGGATGTGGCCTTCGGCGACGACCAGCCCGAGCAGCCAGAGGAACTCATTCGAGATGGCCAGCTTCACCGGGAGGTGAGGGGAGTGGCCCGCGGTGTGAAGTCGAACAGTGGCATCCTCCGGAATCGGCGTACCGAGATGCCGCAGGGCCGCCACTGGCATATATCCGCCGCTCCACATCTTCCGGACCCGAGACCAAGTCGCCGATCGAATGTTTCGAGCAGCGGAAGTTGTCTCGCGTGCGACCAGATCTCGCAACTCGAATCGCCTCGACCAAGCTATGCGGTCAAAGCTCTCGTGATGAACGTCGAGGGACCATGGGTCAGCCCCATCGAATGCCAACACCGAGTCGACGACGAGACGCTCCCTTTCCGGGACATCGATCCTCCGAGCGATGGCGACTCGATCGCCGACCTTCAACTGGCTGGTGAACCTGTCCATCGGCCTGCCTTCAGGGCCCTCGACGAACAACGAATGATCGGCGGTCACCCTGATCGCTCGTCCGTATCGCGTCGACACCTCGAAGCAAGGCTGGTCGGTGTGATGCCCGACCAAGGCGATCGTCTCTCGCTGACCTATGCGACCCTGGCCGTCGAACGCGGGGACCGAGTATCCGTCGAGACGCGCCGAAGCCGACCCCAGGCGTTCAGCCAGTGCCCGGATCGGCTCTCGCCTCAACTCGACCCCGTCGTCGTACAGGACCTGCTCATCTGCGGTGATCGAGTTGAAGATCCTCACGATCCGGGTCTCGACCCCATGCTCCCGGTTGTAGGCCAACGTCAATGCTTCGGCGAACCGCTTCGCCTCGTCGTAGACACCCCGGGGCCCGATCGGGTTGACGTTGCCCCAATAGGTCTCGGGCTGCGGATTGACCAACGGGTCGCCGTAGACCTCAGAGGTTGAGGCGAGGAAGAACACGGCACCCTTGTAATGGGCGAGGCCCAGACCCTTGTGCGTGCCGAAAGCACCCACTTTGAGGGTATGGATAGGCCATTTGAGGTAGTCAACCGGCGAGGCCGGGGACGCGAAATTCATCACGTAATCCACCTCGCCGGGCACGTGGAGATAGTCGGTGACGTCGTAGTCGATGAGGCGAAACCTCTTGTCCCCCATCAGATGCGCCACGTTCTCGGCGTGCCCGGTGATCATGTTGTCGATACAGGTGACCCTGGCGCCGGAATAGACCAGGCGGGTGCACACATGTGAGCCGAGAAACCCCGCCCCCCCGAGAACCACGGCATGCTTGCCCTGTAGATCGTGGAAATCGCCGAAGCCGGATCGGCGATCGAAGGCTCTTGAACTGTCCAAAGTGGTGCCAGCGTATATCGACTATGAGACGCGATCTATGACCTTCGCTCAGCCCCCAACCAATTCCCGAAGGAACTTTCCGGTGTAGCTCTCCCCCACCTGGGCCACCTCTTCGGGGGTCCCGATGGCAAGCACCCGTCCCCCTCCGCTGCCCCCTTCGGGACCGAGGTCGATGACATGGTCGACCGACTTGATGACATCGAGGTTGTGCTCGATCACGACCACGGTGTTGCCGGCATCGACCAGACGCTGCAGGACCTGGAGCAGCTTCCGGATGTCCTCGAAATGGAGCCCCGTGGTCGGCTCGTCGAGGATGTAGAAGGTTCGCCCGGTGGATCGACGGCCCAGCTCGGCGGAGAGCTTGATCCGCTGCGCCTCGCCACCGGACAGGGTGGTCGCCGGTTGTCCCAGCCTTACGTAACCGAGGCCGACGTCGTACAGCGTTTGGAGGACGCGGACGATCTTGGGCTGGTTCTCGAAGAACCCGAGGGCCTCCTCGACCGACATCTCGAGCACATCGGAGATGTCGTGCCCCTTCCACAGGATCTCGAGGGTCTCCCGGTTGTAGCGCCTACCCCCACACACCTCACATGGCACATAGACGTCGGGCAGAAAGTGCATCTCGATCTTGATCGTGCCGTCACCGGCGCATGCCTCGCATCGACCGCCCTTGACGTTGAACGAGAAACGCCCCGGCTTGTAGCCACGCGCCCTCGCCTCGGGCGTCTGGGCGAAGAGACCGCGGATCTGGTCGAAGAGCTTGGTGTAGGTGGCCGGATTTGACCTCGGAGTGCGCCCGATCGGGGACTGATCGATGTCGATCACTTTGTCGATGAGCTCGATCCCCTCGATCTTCTTGTGCCGACCGGGAACCACCCTGGCCCGATTCACCTTGTTGGCCAGCACCTTCCACAGGATCTCCTCGATAAGGGTCGACTTCCCCGACCCGGACACACCGGTGACCGCGGTGAACATCCCGAGCGGGAAAGCGACATCGATCCCCTGAAGGTTGTTCTCGGTAGCACCGCGGATCGTGATCTCCTCGCCGTTTCCCTGCCTGCGGATGAACGGGACCGGGATCTGGCGACGGCCGGCCAAATAGTCCCCCGTGATCGAGTCGGGTTCGGCGGTGATGTCGGCGAGTTTGCCCTCGGCAACGATGTGACCGCCGTGCTCGCCCGCCCCCGGGCCGATGTCGATGATGTGATCGGCCACCCGGATGGTGTCCTCGTCGTGCTCGACCACGATCAGGGTGTTACCGAGGTCGCGGAGCCTGATCAGGGTTTCGATCAGCCGCTGGTTGTCCCGCTGGTGGAGCCCGATGGAGGGCTCGTCGAGGATGTAGAGGACACCGACGAGGCCGGAGCCGATCTGGGTGGCGAGTCTGATTCGTTGCGCCTCTCCCCCGGCCAGCGTCGCCGCCGATCGGCTCAGCGACAGATAGTCGAGGCCCACATCGAGAAGAAATTGGATCCTCGCCTTGACCTCCTTCAGCACCCGCTCGGCGATGGTCCGCTCCCGGTCGCTCAGCTGCAGGTCCTCGAAGAAATCCTTGGCCTGGCCGAGAGCGAGATCGGAGACCTCGGCGATGTTGCGATCGGCCATGGTGACCGCAAGCGAAATCGGATTGAGCCGACCACCGCTGCATGCCTCACAGGGGACCTCGGCCATGTACTCCTGGTAGTACTCCCGGGCCGACTCACTCTCGGCGGATTCATGACGACGGTTGAGGAACGGGATCGCCCCTTCGAAAGTGGCCTGCCACTGTCGCTTGCGACCGAAGCGGTTGGTGTACTTGATGGTGATCTTGTCCTCACCGGTGCCGTAGAGGATCTTCTGCTGAATGTCGTCGGGCAGGTCTGTCCATGCGGTGTCCATGGAGAAGCCGAACACCTCGCCGAGACCGGTGAGCAGCCGGTGGTAGTAGCGCATTCGGTTCGAGGACCACATCGGGATCACCCCCTCCCCGAGCGACAGGCCCGGGTCGGCGATCACCAGCTCCGGATCGACCTGATACCTGGTGCCGATGCCCGAACACACCGTGCAGGCCCCATAGGGGCTGTTGAACGAGAAGTTGCGGGGCTGGAGATCCTCGAAGGAGAGCCCGCACTTGGGGCACGAGAGGTGCTGTGAGAAGGTGAGGGTCGGCCCGTCGACGATCTCGATGTCGGCGGTGCCGTCGGTGAGCGTGAGCGCCGTCTCCAGGGACTGAGTCAGCCTCTGCTCCATCCCATCTTTGCGGACGAGACGATCGACCACCACCTCGATGGTGTGCTGGTGATAGCGGTCGAGCTTTATCTCCTCGGTTAGCTCCCGGACGTCGCCGTCGACCCGGGCCCGGGCAAAGCCCTGCTTGGCCAGGTCGGCGATCAGGCCCTCGTACTCGCCTTTCCGCCCCCTCACCACCGGGGCAAGTACCTGGAACCTGGTTCCTTCGGGGAGCTCCAGGATGCGGTCCACGATCTGCTGAGGGGTCTGGCGCTCCACTGGCGTGCCGTCCTTCGGGCAATGGGCGATGCCGATCCGGGCATAGAGGAGACGCAGGTAGTCGTGCACCTCGGTCACCGTCCCAACGGTGGACCGTGGGTTCCGTGAGGCGGTCTTCTGGTCGATCGAGATCGCCGGTGACAGCCCGTCGATGAAGTCGACGTCGGGCTTGTCCATCTGCCCCAGGAACTGCCGGGCATAAGCCGAGAGTGACTC
>Ga0299914_10002391_pt1 | contig 12923 bp, 10 predicted proteins | sample RVTome_10_FD_201361 | JGI IMG/M metagenome (GOLD analysis project Ga0299914, IMG submission 201361) | Soil microbial communities from uranium-contaminated site in the Upper Colorado River Basin, Wyoming, United States - RVT153D57 (version 2) ...
CACGATCGCGGTCCCTGCCGATGTGGTGCCGGCGTCGAGCCCTACGGCTCACCTCAGCGGGCGGTCGGCAATACCTCGGGTGCTGCCGGAACCGGCTCGTCCCCGCCGTGGCGGGAGACGAGGTCGCCGTAGAGCAGTGTCAGACCTGCGGCGGCCACCGGCGTCAACAGGGCGAACACCACCGCCGTCACGACGTTGAAGGCCCACAAGGGGACGGCAGCAGCCACCACGAGAACGACCAGTCCGAGACCGAGGCCGACCACGACGACGATCCCGTACAACGAGGCCATGGCCATCGCGGTGCGCCACCACTGACCTGACGCCAGCCGGTAGCTGCGCCCCAGCGACCCCAGCCCCGAGCGCCCCTCGAGCACGGCAACCTGCGGGAACAGCGCCCACCGCACCACGAGGTAGATGGCGATGGGGATACCGACGATCGTCACGGTGAGCAGGACGGCGACTGTGAGCAGGATCATCGCGGACCAAGCCACCGGTCTCAGAGCTGGCCCGACGGTAGCCATCAGCGACCGAGCGGCCACGACCTGGCGGTTCTCGTGACGCACGAGCATGGCTGCCACCACCGCCGCGACCAGCGAGAAGCCGAGGCCGCTGGCCAGGGCACCGGCGCCGACGCCGACGAGGGCCGCTCCGGTCTCGTCGTGGCCCGCCTCCCGGAAGGCCGCCACCGGTCCCAGGGCAGTCAGGCCTGCGTGCAGGAGTGCGCCGACGGCACCGAAGGGTAGGTAGAGCAGGCCGGCCACCAGCATCGGTCCTGGGTAGCGGCGGTACAGGAGCAGGGCTCCGGCGATGATCTGACCGAGGCTGCGCCGGGTCCGGATCGGGCTGGGCTCGACGGGCGACCAGACGGTGCGCCGGGCGAGCCACACCGTGGCCAAAGCCAGAACCGCCAAGATGGCGATCGTCTTGAGCGGTGACGTCTGCAGGTCGATGAGGAGCGACGATCCCCGCTCCACGGCCCCACAGAACAGGGACACGACGTCGTCGCCGACCTGATCACCGGCCGGTACGGTCACGCTGTCGTCGCGCAGCCCGTCCTGCCAGGTGAGTGGTTCGGACCAGCGATCCTTCTGCGCCGGACCCGTCGGCCCACTGAAGGGCCCGCTCCGTCGCTCCCCCCAACCGCCGCTGAAGGAGAGCCAGGCCAGGGGGTCGGACGGGTCGTCGACGGCGTCGGGGAGGAGGATCACGCTGGGCACGATCGTGTGGGACGGCCCATCGGTGTCGTCGCAGCCAAATCCCTCCGAGCCGCGGCGCCCGAGGTAGAGCGCGGAGCCGAAGTAGCTGGCGTGTGACCCAACCGAGGAGTAGACGACCGGGTGGTCACCGCGGCGCTGGAGCTTGGCCGAGTCCCAGCGCGCCCGCTCGCCACCCTCGTGCTGGGCATAGCTGACGCTGACCGGCTCCGACGAGAGGGCCTCGGCGGCGGTGTCCGCCTCGAAGACGAGCTGGATGCCCTCCCAATCGCCCTCGTGTTTGTTGACCCAGTCGTTGTAGTACCAGAAGAACCAGTACTGGAGGGCGAGCCGGCCGGGCTCGTGGTCCTCGCCCGCCACGTGGGCGTAGACCACGAAGGGCTCGCCCGCGGAGTACCGCCGGTAGTCCTGCTCGTACAGGCAGCCCGGCCGCAGGGCGTCACCGGGGAAGTCCAGGTAGAGGCCCTCGCCCGCGTCCGACACGTCCTGGGCTGACGGTGCCACCGAGACCACCGGGGCGCCAGGACCGACCTGACGGAGGACGACCTGCGGGTTGTCCAGCACGACGTCCACGGCGGCCGGCGCGTAGGGCTCCCCGTCGGGGTCACACTCCTCGGACTGTGCCTTGAGGACCATGACCGGCGCGTATCGCTCCGCCAACTGCTGCTCGGCCGAGGGCTCCTCCTGAGCCGCAGCCGGCGCCGCACCGGGCAGGGCCATCCCGCCGACTGCGCCGCCGGCGACGATGATCACCCCGACCAGAGTCGAGAGCAGGCGCGAGCTGGGCCGGCGAGTCACGGCCGGATGGTAGGAGTGGCCGGCCACGTCACGGGCGATCCTGCGTCTCACCCATCGGGATGCCGATAATGCGGGGGGTAGCGTCTCGCCCTCGTGACACAGGGGTCGTCGGCCAGAGAGGTGCTGGGCGACCGCTCCGCCGCCTTGCTGCTGACGACGGCCCTGCTGTCGGCGACGGCGACGATCGCCCAGGCCACGGCCGTCGGCAAGCTGGTCTACGACCAGACCGGACGCGAGATCGACCTCGGGTATGTCGGCCTGGCCGAGTTCCTGCCTGCCGCGCTACTCGTCGTGGTCACCGGCCACGTGGCCGACCGCTACATGCGCCGCCGCACGGTGGCACTCGGCTTGGCCGGGGAGGCCGCCTGCTCGCTCGGCATCGCCTGGTACGCAACGAGCAGGCCCTCTTCCATCGCGCCCTTGCTCGGCCTCACCTTCGCCTTCGGGACGGCGCGCGCCTTCGTGGCACCGGCCGTGCGTGCCCTTCCCCCCGATGTGGTCGGTCCGTTCCGCCTGCCCACCCTCATCGCTCTCAACTCGGCCGCCTTCCAGGCGGCCCTGATCGTGGGCCCGCTCACGGGAGGCTTCCTGTACGCAGCCGACCCGGCCGCCCCCTTCGTGGCCGCCACCATGCTGGCCGGAGTCGGCGTGGTGAGCATCAGCCTGGTCCGGACCCCCCACGAGGGTTCGAGGCTGGCTGCCGGTGAGGGCGGCGGGGCCCGCCAGGCCCTCGAGGGACTGCGTGTCATCCGCCGGACGCCGATCCTGCTGGGGGCGATCTCACTCGATCTCTTCGCGGTGCTGTTCGGCGGGGCCGTGGCGCTGCTCCCGGTGATCGCCGAGGACCGCCTGGGTGTGGGCGCCGTCGGGCTCGGCTGGCTGCGTGCCGCGGCCGGTATCGGTGCCGCGTGCATGGCAGTCGGGCTGGCCCTGCGGCCCCTCGGACGCCACGTCGGTCGAGTCCTGCTGGTGGCCGTCGCCGTCTTCGGTGCCGGCACCATCGTCCTGGGCTTCACCCGCAGCTTCGTCGTCGCCTTCGTGGCCCTCATGGTCCTGAGCGCAGCCGATGCCATCAGCGTGTTCATACGGGCCACCCTCGTGCCCCTGGTCACCCGTGACGAGTCCCGCGGCAGGGTGCTGGCCGTCGAGAACGTGTTCATAGGAGCATCCAACGAGCTGGGCGCGTTCGAATCGGGTGTGGCCGGCCAGCTGCTGGGGGCCAGCGGTGCGGTGGTGTTGGGCGGCGCTGCCACCGTTGCCGTGTCGGCCGGTTGGTGGCGCCTGTTCCCGGCCCTTCGCCGCGTCGACCGCTTCAGCGACCTCGCCGCTGCCCACATGCGCCACGAGCACCCCGAAGAGGTGATTGGTGAGGTGCCGCAGCCGCGGCGGCCCACCAACGGGCGCTGACCGTGCCGCCCGGGACCGGGGGTGACCCCCCAGCCGGCGCGAACTTCGCCATCCTGTGGCGGATGGCACAACCCTCGACGGCACCGGCGCGGAGACGGCTGACGGTCCTGGGGATGGTGATGGCGGCGCTGGTGGCCTGGACCCTTGTGGCGCCGTCGCCGGCGGGCGCCGTCGCGGCCGGGCCCGTCGTCGGGCTCGACACCAGCCCGGCCGGCAGCTGGATGGTCGACACCACCGGAGGGGTGGTGGCGTCGGCGGGAGGGTTCCACCACGGCAGCGCCACCAAGCTGGACCTGGTGTCACCGATGGTGGACGTGGCCGCGCAGCCGTCCGGATCGGGCTACTGGCTGGCTGCTGGCGACGGCGGGGTGTTCGCCTACGGCCAGGCCCGCTTCCACGGTTCGGCCGGTGGCCTGCCCCTGGTCTCGCCCGTGGTCGGCATGGCCACGACGCCCTCGGGCCGCGGCTACTGGCTGGTGGCGGCCGACGGCGGCGTCTTCACCTACGGCGACGCCCCCTTTCTGGGTTCGATGGGAGGCATACCGCTGGTGTCGCCGGTGGTGGGCATGGCGGCCACGCCCTCGGGCCGCGGCTACTGGCTGGTGGCGGCCGACGGCGGCGTCTTCTCCTTCGGTGACGCCCGTTTCCACGGTTCGGCCGGTGGCCTGCCCCTGGTGTCGCCGGTGGTGGGCATGGCGGCCACGCCCTCGGGCCGCGGCTACTGGCTGGTGGCGGCCGACGGCGGCGTGTTCACGTTCGGTCGGGCCGCGTTCGTCGGTTCCTTTGGAGGCCAGCCCATCCCTGCGGCCATCTCCGGCCTGACCGCCACCGGTGAGACCGGCTACGTGCTCACCGACAGAGCGGGGCGCACCACCGCATTCGGGAGTGCCACCGATCCCGGGGACCGCACGGCGGGCCGCAGGCTGCGCGGGTTCACGGTGGTGGATGCCGGCAGGCTGGCGCCCGGGGTCGACATACGCACCTATCGGGCGCCAGATCAGGTCGTCTCCACCGTCGAGGTGGCGGCCGGATCGGGCTTCGGGCTCGAGCTTGTCGCCGCGCCCGGTGGTGTGGTGGCTCCGGGGAGCGGCCGGGGGGCTACCACCAGCGACCTGTGCGGGTCCGCGGGCTGCGTTGCCGGCGTCAACGGAGACTTCTTCGACCTCGATGACCACGAGCCCTACGGCGGCGTGGTCATCGGTGGTGAGTTCTGGCGGTCCCCACGTGCGTTCCACGCCCAGCTCAACGTGTTCGACGACGGCCGCATCGTCGCTCAGAACGCCTCCTGGCCCATGTCGGTGATCGCCCCGAAGGCGGAGGACGAACGCCTCAGCATGACGGTGGACGTGCTGAACCGCCGGCCCGAACCCGGCCAGATCGCCGTGTTCTCCAGCCGCTCCGGCACTCGGACGCCCACGGTCACGGGCGCCCCGGGCGAAGAGATCGTCAGGTTGGCGGCCCGGCTGGACCCGCCCGGCGCCCTGCAGCAGCTGACGGCCCGGGCCATGATCGCCGTGTCCTTCGGCCCCGGAGGTGCGGCAACGCCGCTGGGCTCGGACTCCATCGTCTTCGTCGGCAGGGGGATCGGCGCCAGGCGACTGTCCGCCCTGTGGGAGCAGGTGAGGGCGCCGAGCTCGCCCGCCCTTCGCCTTGACCTGGGCGGCGATGCCACCATCGACCACAGCGTCGGCGGAGCCCCCATCCTGGCCGAGCGACCGCTGGCCACCGCCACCGCCGCAGCCGTCGGCAACCACCCCCGTACGGCGGTCGGCCAGCGGCGCGACGGGTCGATCGTGTTGGCTGTGGTAGACGGTCGGCGCCCCGGAAGGGCCGGGATGGAACTTCCCCGGCTGGCCAGCCTGCTGAGCGAGCTGGGCGCGGTCGCGTCCATGAACCTCGACGGCGGAGGCTCCTCGACCCTGGTGGCTCGTGGCTCGGTGCGAAACGTGCCCAGCGATGGCGCCGAGCGGCGCGTGGCCAACGCCCTGGTCGTCACCCGCCGCTAGAGGTCCACCCCACGCCCGGAGCCCGCTTCGGGGCGTCACGTCTTGGCGTCGAGCTCGGCCTGGTACTTGGCGGTGGAGGCCTCGACGGCGGCGATGTTGCTCTGTGCGAGCTCGGGGCGGGCGGCCCGGGCCCTGGCCTTGGCATCCAGGGTGGGCTGGGACTGCCCCTGGAAGTGAGGCGTCACGTGGCGGGCGAAGAGCTCGTAGCTCCTGAACTTGGCGGCCGGCGGAGCCCAGTCATGGGCCAGCTGGAGGTAGCAGCCGAAGCCGCCGACCGACTGCTTCTGCAGACGCTCGATCTGCTCGACGGCCTGGTCGGGTGTACCGATGGTGCCCAGACCGCTGTCGTTCACGAAGTCGATGAACTCCCGCACCGTGGTGCCCTCGCCGACCGCCATCTGCGGGAAGGCGGCGGTGTGCTGGAAGTAGTCGAACCAGGCCTCGATGCCGTGCGCCACGTCCTCGTAGGCCTGCTGTTCGCTCTCGGCCAGGTGCATGAGCCCCACCAGGCGCCAGGCGTTCCGATCGACGGTCATGCCGTAGTGGGCCGAGCGCTCTTCCATCACATCCCAGTGCAGGGCCAGAGCATCGAACCCGGCTGCGGTGGTGGCACCGACGGACAGAAGGCCGAGGCCGTAACGACCGGCCAGCCGGGGCCCGGCCGGCGAGGCCACGGCGGCGATGGCGATCTCGGGATGGGGGTCGCTGAAGGGCCTCAGGTGGAGTCGGGCGTCTGTCAGCTCCCAGCGGTCGTTGGCGAATGTGATCGGTTCCTCGCTTCCGAGGAGGTGGACGATGACGCCGACGGCATCCTCCAGCAACTCGCGCGTCTGGGGCATGCCCAGGCCGATCATGGCCGCGTCGCTGGGCAGGGCGCCCGGGCCCAGGCCCAGCATGAACCGCCCACGCGTCATGTGGTCGAGCTGGACTGCTCGCTCGGCCACCCACAGCGGGTTGTGGTAGCTGGCGCTGACCACTCCGGTGCCGAGCCGTATGCTGCGAGACCTCTCGGCGGCGGCGGCGATGAAGATCTCCGGCGAGGCGATGATCTCCGTGCCGGCGGAGTGGTGCTCGCCGATCCAGGCCTCGTCGAAGCCGAGTCGATCGAGGTGCTCGATCAGGGCCATGTCGCCGTCCAGCAACAGCGTCGGGTTCTCACCCGCCGGATGGAACGGCGCCATGAAGATGCCGAACCGCATGCGTTCACCCATCATCGACCTCCTCGGTGTCGGGGCCCGGTGTCGGGCGTCGGTGTCGGTCCCCGTGTCGGGCTCGACGGTAGTCCGGGCTGCCGGCGCAGGTGCCGGGCCAGCCCGGCGGTGGCCTCCAGCCGTGACATCGCCGGCCAGGGTCAGCGGACGGGTGAGGTGTGGGCAGGTCGATGCCACCCTTGAGCACCCGTCCCGGATGGTCGAGAATCGCTCCGTGGATGACGGACACCTCGCCGTGCTGACCGCCGACCAGCGGGCTGCGTTCGCCCGAGACGGCTTCGTGGTACTCCCCGGCGTCCTGGACCGCGGCCTCGTCGGCAGGGTGGCCGACCGCTTCGACCCGCTCTTCTCGGGGGACTTCGAGACCGGCGTCTATCCCGACGAGTGGTACTGGCGTCCGGGCATGTCGCTGCCCGACATCACCCGCCACATGGGCAACGCCTGGAAGTGTGATCGGACCCTGGCCCGCCTGGTGACCTCACCGGCGCTGGCGTCACTGGTGGCGTCGCTTCTGGGATGGGAGGGCGTCCGCCTCGGCCAGGACACGCTGTGGTCCAAGCCTCCCATGGGCAAGGCGGTGGCCATGCACCAGGACGGGACCTTCCTTTCGTTCCTGGACCCGGCCGAGATGGCCACGGCGTGGATCGCGCTGGATGACACCGTCGCCGACGGCGGCAGCCTCTCCTACGCCAGGGGATCGCACCGTTGGCCGTTGTGGGAGCGGCCCGGAGGTTTCCACGCCGCCGAGGGCTGGCAGACCGAGATGCGCCGAGCCGCCGCCGATGCCGGTGTGGCCGATGCGGAGGTGGTCACCCTTGAGGTCCCGGCGGGCACCGTGAGCATCCACCACGGCCGCACCTGGCACGGCTCGGCGCCGTCGCAGCGAGCAGATCGGTGGCGCCGCAGCCTGGCCGTGCACCTGATCCCGTCGCACACCCGCTTCCGCGATTCGGGCGCCGGGTACATCTACGGTCGCTACAAGCGCCCTGACGAGACCGAGATGGACGAGGCCTTCTTCCCGATCCTGTGGACGGCGGACGGTCACCGCTCCGCCTGGCTGGACCCCTGGCTCGAGGCGGGCGCCTCCGCCGTGTGGTCGGGACCCTCCAATCCCGAGGCCGCCTGACCGCCTCGGTCGGGGCCGAGCGCGGCCACCAGCCGCTTGCCGGTCGACGCGGGCACACTGGCACGGTGGCACGACAGTCGAGCGGGCCCGCTGCCCCGACGAGGTTCGCCCAGGACCTCTTCGCCGGCCTGGGGAGGCGCTACGACCTCCTGGCCGAGGTGCTGTCCTTCGGGCAGAACCGGCGTTGGCGCCGGGAGCTGGTCGACCACGTGGCGGCCGCTGCACCTCGATCCGTGCTCGACGTCGCCACCGGCACGGCGGGGGTGGGCCTGCAGGTCGTCCGCCGGACCGGGGCCTGGGTCGTGGGCATCGACATCAGCGAGCCGATGATCCGGACCGGCGTCAGCGCGGCGGCCCGAAGCGGGGCGCAGGATCAGCTGTGCTTCGTCATCGCCAGCGCCGACCAGCTTCCCTTCCGGGACGGGGCCTTCGAGGCGCTCACGTTCACGTACCTGCTGCGCTACGTGGCCCATCCCGGGGCCACGCTGGCCGAGCTGGCCCGGGTGGTCGAAGCGGGCGGAGCCGTGGCAAGCCTGGAGTTCTACGTTCCTCCCCGCCGTCTGTGGCGCTGGTGCTGGTGGCTGTACACCCGGCTGGCGTTGCCCGTTCTGGGAGGACTGGCCGGCGGGAGAGCCTGGTACCGGGTGGGGCGGTTCCTGGGCCCGAGCATCACCGACCACTACCGCAACCACCCGCTGTCGCGACTGGTGGACGCATGGAACGCGGCCGGCATGCGCGATGTGCGCACACGGATCATGAGCCTGGGCGGCGGCCTGGTGATGTGGGGAACGTCAAGTGGAGATTGAGCCGACCATGCGGAGCGCCTTCTACGCATTGGCACCGGGCGGGTGGCGGGACTGGTGGACGGTGCTGCACCTGCCCTACACCTCGTGGCACCTCTCCTACGTCGCCATCGGCGCCGCCCTGGCCCCACACCTCGACGGCGGCCGGCTGGCTGTGACCCTGCTCGCCTTCTTCTGTGCGGTGGGTGTCGGAGCCCATGCCCTCGACGAGCTGCACGGGCGCCCATTGGGCACCACGGTCCCCGCTGCCGCCCTGGCCACGGCGGGCGTGGCCGGTGTGGCCGCCGCCGCGGCGCTGGGGGTGCTGGGATTGTGGTGGGTCGGTCCGGTACTGGCACCGTTCGTCGTGGTGGGGGTGATCGTCGTCTTCGGCTACAACCTCGAGCTCTGGTCCGGGCGGCTCCACAACGACGTGGTGTTCGCTGCCGCCTGGGGTTCGTTCCCGCTGCTCACCGGCTACGTGGCCCAGGACGGGAGTCTCTCGGTGGCCGCTCTGCTCGGCGCCGCTGCGGCCTACGGGATCACTGCTGCACAACGCAGCCTCAGCACCCCGGCACGGCTCATCCGCCGGAGGGCCCGATCCGTTCAAGGCTCCATCGTGAGGGCCGACGGCAGCGAGGTCCCCCTCGACGGCGACACCTTGCTCGCCCCTCTCGAACGCGCCCTGCGTGCGCTCTCGTGGGCCATGCCCGCCCTGGCGGTGGCCGCCGTCACCGCCCGCATGACCCAGTAGCCCGGGCCCTCCGTCCCCGGAGAGCGATCTGGCCACCCGGGTAGGGTTCGCATGGTGCTGGCTAGCCAGAACCGCATCCTCACCACCCACGCCGGCAGCCTGCCGCGGCCCCCGGCCCTGGCCGCCGTGCTGGCGCGGCTCTCCCGGCACGAGGAGATCGACAGCGAGGCACTGGCTCAACTGGTGGAGACGTCCGTCGCTGACGTCGTGGCCCACCAGTTGGAGGTCGGGATCGACGTGGGCAACGACGGGGAGCAGGGGAGGGAGAGCTTCCTCACCTACGTACAGCACCGCATGAGCGGCTTCGGCGGCGCCGGTGAGGTGCCCCGGGTGTGGAGGGACGTGGCCGACTTCCCCGGGTTCATCGAGATGCGCCGAGCCCAGCGCAGCAGCCACGAGAGGGTGACCCTGGTGCGACCGCCCATGGCCGTGGGCGAGGTGCGCTACCTCGACACGGCGGCCATCGACGCGGAGTGCGACAGGTTGACCGCCGCGGCCGGGGCCGCGGGGGCGGCCGCCGGTGGCATCGGCCTGGCCGAGACCTTCCTCACGGTGCCGTCACCGGGGATAGTGGCCACGGCGATGGCCAACAGGCACTACCCGACCATGGAGGACTATGTCGGGGCCGTGGCCGAGGCGCTGGCCACCGAGTACCGCCGGATCGTGGAGCGGGGCATCGTGCTGCAGATCGACGCGCCAGACCTGGCCATGGAGCGTCACGGCTGGTTCGCCGAGCGGCCCCTGGCGGACTTCCTGGCTTTCGTCGACATGGTCGTGACGGCCATCAACCGGGCCGTCTCCGGCCTGGACGCCGAGCGCATCCGGCTCCACGTCTGCTGGGGCAACTACGGCGGACCGCACGTCCACGACGTGGCGCTGGCCGACCTGCTGGGACACCTGTACGAGGCCAGGGTGGGCGGGCTGCTGCTGTCGATGGCGAACCCGCGTCACGAGCACGAGTACCACGAGCTGTCCCGCAACCCGCTACCCGAGAACATGGTGCTGGCCGCCGGGGTGATCGACACCACGACGAACTACGTCGAGCACCCCGAGGTGGTGGCCGAGCGGCTCGAGCGGGTGGCTACCGCAGTCGGTGACCCCCGCCGCGTCCTGGCGTGCACCGACTGCGGCTTCGACACTGCCGTGGGCTTCGGGGAGGTGGCAGCCGACATCGCCTGGGAGAAGCTGCGTGCGCTGCGCGCCGGCGCCGACCTGGCCACCAGCCGCCTGCTCTGACCGCCTCGTCCGAGCGCCTCCTCTGAGGAGGCCATCTCTGACCAGGCCATGCGCTGGACAGATCCGGGTAGCTCAGGAGCTGGTGGTCGTGGCCGCGGCCTCGCTGGTGGTCGTGGCCGACCCGCTGGTGTCCGTCCCTGTCGTGTTGACAGTTCCGCTCTGGGTGGCGGTCCGGTTGTCGGAGCCGGTGGCCGTGATCGTCACCTCATGGGACTGACCGTCGCAGGGAACAGGGATGTTGCCCGAGCCGCTCGTGGGCTGGCCGGCGTCGGCCGGAACGGGCTCACCATCGACGGAGAAGTCGACCGTCTCGGCCCCGGTCGTCTCCCAAGTCGCCTCGGCCTGTCCCGACTCGCCCTCACAGGTGGCATCGGAAGCCACCTCGAAGCTGGTGATCTCGGGTGCAGCGCCGCCTCCGCCTCCGCCACCTCCGCCACCGCCCCCCGACGTGGTGGCCGAACCGCCACCTGAGGTCGTGGTGGTGGTCGTGTCACCGCCGTTGTCGTCGTCGTCGCCGCAACCGGCGGCGACCAGTGCGACCACCGAGAGGACAGCCAGGATTCGCAGTACGCGTGTCATCAAGGACGAGAAGGTACCGCAGCGAACGCGCCGGGTCGACGATGCCGCTCGCCGTCGGTCTGCCGAGCGACAGCAGCCCGCCGTCTACAGTCCGGCCCGCGCCGCATCGACGATCTGGCCCGTGGCCGGTTCCCGGTGCCTGCAGAGGAGGGCGATATGGGGTGGAGCGAGGGCAGGCAGCTGACCTCGACTACCTGGGGCATCGTGCGGTCCCAGCGTCAACTGTGGGTGATCGTCGTCCGCGGTGCCGTCCTGGCCGGCTTGGTCGGTCTGGTCGTGAGCATCCCCGGAATCCTGCTCGTCACCTCCGACACCACGGGATTGGTAGTGCTGGGATGGATCGTGCTGGTCGTCGCCGCATTCCTGGCCGCGATGGTGTGGATGTTCCACGCCGGTGCCCTCGCCTACGCGGCCGACGAGGCGCTTCGATCGGGCACCAGCCCCAGCGCCGGGGAGGCACTGAAGGCCACCGCACCGCGGCGAGGCTCACTGGCCGGTTGGGCGGCGATCACCGTGGCCGTCGGCTGGCTGCTGGCGGTCCTGCGCGGCAACGCCTCCGGTGGAGGGGCGATGGCCATCATCCGCGTGCTCGGCGCCGGCGTTCTGGCCGCCGCATGGTCCCTCCTCACCTTCCTGGTCGTGCCCGTCATCGTGTTGGAGGGCGCCGGTCCGGTGCACGCCATGAAACGCTCCGGCCACATCCTGCGAGAGCGATGGGGGACCCAGATCGCCGGGAACTTCCGCATCGGTGGCCTCGTCGCGCTGCTCGTCATCCTCCCCGCCGTGGCATTGGTCGTCGTCGGGGGGCTGATCGCCACCACCGGCAGCGCAGCCGGCGAGGCGGGTGGCGGCGTCATCCTGGCGGTGGGAGTGGTGATCCTGGCCGTGGCCCTGGCACTGCTCAGCGCCATGCGAGCGGTGTTCGGCGTCGCCCTCTACCGCTACGCCGACACCGGAGCGCCCGTGGGGCCCTTCTCGTCGGCGGAGCTGGCCGGCGCCGTGAGGGCCAGGTAGCCCCAGGGCACGGCCTCGAGAAGCGAGGCCGCATCATGTGTCCCCAGCGGTGCAGAATCCTGCGACGCAGTGACCGGGGAGGGTAAGTCATGCTGTCGGCCTATCGGGTACTCGACCTCAGCGACGAACGCGGTCAGCTCTGCGGTCAGATCCTGGCCGACCTGGGAGCCGAGGTCATCCTCGTCGAGCCTCCTGGCGGCAGCCCCTCGCGGCGGGTCGGTCCCTTCCGAGGTGACGTAGAGGACGTCGAGAACAGCCTCTTCCACTGGGCATACAACCGGGGCAAGCGCTCGGTGGTGCTCGACTTGCAGACCGACGAGGGCCGTGACCGCCTGCTCGAGCTGGCGGCAGGGGCCGACATCCTCGTGGACTCGGCTGACCCCGGAGAGCTGGCCGGCCGCGGCTTCGGTCCCCAGGACCTGTCGGCGGTGAACCCGGCACTGGTGCACGTGTCGATCACCGCCTTCGGGCACGACGGCCCCAAGGCCACCTGGGCCTACAGCGACCTGACCCTGGCGGCCGCCTCCGGAGTGGCCTCCCTGACCGGCAACGAGGACAGGCCGCCGCTGCGAACCAGCCTGCCCCAGGTGTTCCACCACGCCGCGGCCGACGCAGCCGGCGCCGCACTGGTGGCCCTGTACGACCGTCAACACCGGTCCGGCCTGGGCCAGCACATCGACATCTCTGCACAGCACTCCCACAGCGTGTCCACCCAGTCGTTCCTGCTGTCCGGCCCCACCAACTCGGGGCACGCCAGCCGGGTGGCCGGCGGGATCCGCATGCAGGGGCTCGACAC
>Ga0299914_10002392_pt1 | contig 12922 bp, 21 predicted proteins | sample RVTome_10_FD_201361 | JGI IMG/M metagenome (GOLD analysis project Ga0299914, IMG submission 201361) | Soil microbial communities from uranium-contaminated site in the Upper Colorado River Basin, Wyoming, United States - RVT153D57 (version 2) ...
ACCTTGCGCTTGGCCCGCACGATGCGCTGGGCCATCGTCGCCTCAGGCACGAGGAACGCTCGAGCGATCTCGGTCGTCGAGAGGCCGCCGACCGCCCGAAGCGTGAGCGCGACCTGGGCCTCGGTCGTGAGCGCGGGGTGGCAGCAGCAGAACAGCAGCTTGAGCTGGTCGTCGCGGATCTCACTCGGCTCGTCGGCGCCAGGGTCGGGTGCCTGGACCGAGTGCAGCGCGGCGAGCAGCGCGGCCTTCTGACGGCCGGTCGACTCACGGCGCAGCCGATCGAGCGCCTTGCGCCAGGCGGTGGTGCGCAACCAGGCTGCCGGCGACCGGGGCACGCCGTGGCGTGGCCAGTCGAGGAGGGCTGCCTCGAAGGCGTCCTGCAGCGCGTCCTGCGCGAGCTCGAGGTCGCCGTGGCAGCGACGTACCAGCGATGCGAGCACGGCTCCCCCGTCGCGGGACGCCGCGACGAGTGCGTCGTCGACCTCGGTGCCGACGGTCAACTGAAGTCGGCGACCGGTCGCACCTCGACGCATCCCCACGCCGCGGTTGGGATGCGGGCGGCATAGCCGATGGCCTCGTCGAGGTCGTCGGCTTCGATCAGGAAGAACCCGGCGAACACCTCCTTGGTCTCGGCGAACGGTCCATCGGTCACAAGCCGCTCGTGGTCCCGCACCCGGACGGTGGTCGCAGTCCCGGTTCCGTCCAGCGGCTCGGCCGCCAACAGCTTTCCGGCCCGGTCGAGCTCCTGGCGGAGCGCGCCATAGGCCGCCATCATGTCGTCCCACCCGGGCACGTCCGGAGTCGGGCGGGTCGCCTCGTCGTGGTAGATGGCGAGGACGTACCTCATCGTCGTGTCTCTCCTCGTCGGGCCCGGTTGGCCAGCGACCGGGCGTTTCGCTCGGCGCACGGTCGCCGGCCGAATCCGGTCACATGTCGATGGCTTCGCAGACCTCCACGCTGCCACCGCTGGCGAGGACCGGACAGCCCTTGGCATAGTCGACCGCCGCGTCCAGACTGTCGGCGGTGACGATGCTGTAGCCGGTCAGTGGGTTGGCGCCACCACTTTCGGTGACTGAGCCGTCGCTGGCGACCGTCCGGACTGGACCGAACGGATTGCCCCCGTCGACGATCGCCTCGCCCAAGGCGCCGAACCATGCTCCCCACTCGGCCATGACCTTCTCCTGCGCCTCGGGCGTGGCCGCCATCCCGCCGCCGTGGTACCCGAACACGTACTTGGTCATCGATGTCTTCCCTTCGTCCGTGGCGCGGTGCGCACGCTTTGTGTCACCCCACTGACGAACAGGACGCGCCGACATCGACACCGTCGAAGGACAAATCCGTTTCGGCCACCCCATCGGACACCTGGCTCCGGCCGACAAGGAGCGCGGGTCGAGCTTCAGTGTGGACTTGACGCTGACGGCCGCGCCGATCCATGTCAACGGGCGGGTTGCGGAGCGACGCATCGGCACCTCCGAGCTCGCGCCGCGAGGTCACCCGCCCCTCCTCGTCCGGCAGTGCATCCGAGCGACACGCATCCGGCTCGTGTTCGTGGTCGTCCGGTTCCAGAGCGGTCCACGTCACGGTCCTGTCGGCTGCTCCGGGTCATCGCCGGCGGCGAGCTCGTCAGCGAACCGGCGGAGACGCGACATGGTCTCGTCGTCGGGGATCGAATGTCGAGCGAGGGCCGCCTTCACTTTACGGTAGGTGGCCGCTTCCAGACCGCAGTGACGGCACACCTCGAGATGGGCGGCCACCCGGCGGGCCGTCCCCTGATCGATCTCGTCGTCCAGGTACTGCTGCAACACCCGGCCAACTCGCGCGCATTCCCTCGAGGGCGGCAGTCCAATCAGCCGTCGCATGGTCGCTGTGGCCGTCATCGGTCGAACCCCTTCACATCGAATCCAACCCGGTCGAGGTGCCGTCTCATCCGCTTCCGCGCTCGATGAAGGCGGCTCATGACCGTGCCGATCGGCACACCGAGCATCTCAGCCGCCTCTCTGTAGCTGAGTCCTGCGACGTCGACGAGCTCGACGGGCCACCGGAACCGCTCCGGCAGCCCAGCCAGGGCGGCGGCGATGCGGTCATCGATCGAGGAACGTGCCACGGCCTCGCGTAGGACCGTGTCCTGGACGAGGTCCTCTGCGTCGGCGCGGTTGGCGGTGAGCCCGATCGCCACCCGGTAGAGAAGGTCGAGCTCGGGGACGCTGTTCGCGAGGGCGTCGCTGGGGGTGGAGCGACGTTCAGTGGCGCGTCCGCAGCGCGAAGAGGGCGAAGGTGAACACAGCCAAGTCGGCGACCAAGGTCAGCTGGTCGCGGCGGGCTCGGCCAGCAGTATGGTGGTCTCGGGTTGAAACGCGCTCCACGCGAACCAGAAGGTGTCGAGGTGCTCGACGGGCTGCAGTTGCGACCCGCGCAGCGGCCCGTCGGTGGCCCGGCCGAGGATGTTCCACATCGAGCCGGTCTCCACATCCCGGAAGGTGTCACCGTCGGCGGTGATGGTGAGGCGCTGTCCGTCGGCCTCGGGCACGAACACGCCGGTGGCGCCGATGTCACGTCCATCGACGATGGATCTGGTGTCCAGGGCCGAGGCGGTGCCGGGCTTGGCCAGCGCGACGAGGGTTTCGCCGCCGATGTCGAACTCGAGGACGCGCTGATCGACGAGGGCCTCCTGAACGATGGCCACCGCCTCGCCCCCACGCTCCACGGTCAGCACCCTGGTCTTGGCGGCGAGAACCCGGTCGTACTCTCCGCGGAACAGCAATGGCCTGGACTCCGGGTTGTCGTAGTTGGTGTAGGGGTTGCGGCCGTAGTCGCGGTCGAACCCGGTGTCGCGGCTCAGCACAAGACCGTCGGGGCGCGCCGCCCGGTAGTCGGCGAAGGACACGGTCTGCAGCGGGAAGCGGTCCAACTCGGTTCCCGTCAGCACGCCGACGACCGCGCCAGCGGTGAAGTGGCTCCACAGCGACTCGGTCTGGCGGTCGTACATCACCAGCGCCGAGTTGTACAGCGATCCCGACGTCCCGAAATCCAGCACCCGGTTCCCGACCCGACGGTCGTAGGCGACGGCGCTGTTGCACAGAGGGCAGTACGACACGGTGACCGGCACACTGCCCACGATGTCGTTGACCAGCTCGTGCCAGGTCATGACCTGCAGCGGGTAGGCGCGGACATCACCGGCCATGTCGAGGACCAGGACCGGCTCGCCCGCAGCCAGCCAGTCCACCGAGCACTGCCGGACGAACTTCGGATCGTCGATGGCCGGGATGCCGTCCGGCGGTGGGCCGCCCGAAACGATCTCGTCGGGATCGACCAGCGGGTCCGGAAAGGCTGGATCGGTGCGGTCGCGGAGCGCCGACGGCACGTCCTCACGCGGCGACGGCTCGATCTGCGGCGCCTCGACCGGGTCATCGGTTGCACAGGTCGCCGCGACGTGGTCGCTCAGCGCCGTGACAGGGTCACCCGCCTGCCCATCGGCGGCCTGCCCCTGCTCGTCGCCGCCCGGTGGTGGCGCGGCGGCAGCCGTCGCCGAACTCCCGCGGGCCGCTGGCTCGCCGGAATCTTGGCTGTCGGAACCACAGGCAGCGGCAAGAAGCGCAACGGTGAGCGCGATGGTGGCGCTGCGGGACATGGGCAGGGAACCACCTGTTCGGGCCCAGCATTCCCAGATGCCGCCGGGCCGGGCGTGCCGGCGAGGTACAACAAGGATGGCGCCGGCACGCCAGCCATGAGGAGGAGCGCCGAATGCGAACCGGTGACGACGTGGGCGATTTCTCGCTCCCCGACGACCGCGGGACGTCGTGGACGCTGGCGTCTCAGCGTGGCCGACCTGTGCTCCTCATCTTCCACCGCCACCTCAGATGACTGCCCTGCCAGGAGCACGTGATCGCCGTGCGCGATCGCCTCGAGGAGCTTGGCGACATCTCTGTGGCCGTGGTCACGTTCAGCGACGTGTCCGAGCTGGCCGCCTACCGCGAGCATCTGGGTGTGCCGTTCCCCCTCCTGTCGGACCCGAGCCGGGCGCTCTACCGCCGGTTCGACCTCGGCAGGGGCACGCTACGGGCGGTCTATGGCTGGGGGACGCTCCGGCGCTATGCCCAGCTGCTCCGCCGAGGTCGCCGGTTGCGCCGCCCCATCGCGGACACACGCCAGCTCGGCGGCGACTTCGTGATCGATCCGGCCGGGGTCCTGGTGGCCACCTTCCGTGAGACGTCACCAGTCGACCGGCCGACCGTCGACGAGCTGGTGTCGCTGGTGCGCCGTGCCCGGTGAGATCAGTCCCGGTCACCGTGACGGCCGCGCAGCGCGTCTGCCAGGTCGCCGGCGACGGCCTCTCCCGAAGGACCCATTCCCACAACGAAGGCATCGAAGGACTTGCTCATCACGCTCCTCCCGGTCGACGGACCGGCGTCGCTCCGTCGCCCCGCCGTGGCGCTCGTTCGGGAAACCCGCCGGGTGCCGGCGCGCTTCCGGTACCCGTGCATGGGTGCCGCCCACCGGATCGGGAAGCATCATCGGCGCTTGCGGGTTGAAGCCGCGACCCGAGCGGGTCGACTGGCCGACAACGCGATGAGGATCCTCTTGGTACTGGTGGCCACAGGCATCCTGGCGGCGGCCTGTGGCGACGACGACAGCTCTCCGGCCGGCGATGGCATCCTGCCGTTCGAGGAGGTGCAGGCCAGCGAGATGGTCTTCGAGGCCGACCCGGCCGATCCGGGGCGTGGCATCTTCCAGGTCACGACCAGCGAGCCGATGATCTGCGCCATCGTGTGGGGTCCGACCGAGGCGCTGGGCCGCTTCAACAACAGTCTGGCGATGAACGGCACCGGCATCACCCAGCACGATGTCTTCCTACCCGGCGCCGAACCGGGCGTGACGTACCGGTTCGTCGTGCAGGGCACCACCGCCGACGGCCAGTTGTACCGCTCCGATCTCGGCGAGTTCACGATCGCCGACACCGGCAGCGCCACCCAACCCCGGGCCGACACCGGTGGCGAGCCACCGGAGGGGGTGAACCTCGCCATCGACGCCACCATCATCGACGCCAGCAGCGAGTTCTCCGCGGCCTGGGCGGCAGGCAACGCCATCGACGACGACACAGCGACCGAGTGGTCCACCGCAGGCGACGGTGACGACGGCTACATCACCCTCGACCTCGGCGAGCGACGCGACATCGCCGCGGTGGAGCTCGTCACCCGGTCCATGGCGGACGGGTCGGGCATCACCCACACGTACACCGCCACCGTGGACGACACCACCCTCGGGCCGTTCGCTGCGGCGACTCCCGCGACGCGACGGGTCCAGCGCATCGACGTCCCCGGTCGCACCGTGCGCTTCGACATCGAGTCCTCCACTGGGGGCAACACCGGCGCGGTCGAGATCCGCGTATACGCGCCCCGGTAGGGGGGCCCGCAAGCAGTGCTGAGCTCGGGCAGCGCGACCGATCGTGCCCCGCTCAGCGTTCGGCTCGCCGCCCCAGTGGAAGCACGCGGGGGGCGGTAGCACCAGGTGCCGGGTCCGGATCTGTCGCGCAACGTCGGTCGACTGGCACCCGGCCGGGTCGAACGACCGCGCCGGGCATGAAGCCCGGCGCGGACCTCTCCGGGTGGCCGGAGCCAGGAGCCCCTCCCGCGCGCCGACCGGTCGCCGGAATGGTGGCAGCCTCGACGGGGTTTGGCTCCATCGGCCGTCCCGTGGAGGTGTGCTGTGACCTTGGTGCCGTCGCGTCCCCGTGTCGACCGTGACGAAGTGTTCCTCGAGTACACGAAGAGCATCTGCCCGGTGTGCAAGGCGGTGATCGACGCAGAGGTCAACGTCCGCGACGGCAAGGTGTGGCTGCGCAAGCGCTGCCGGAATCACGGCCCTTTCGAGGCGCTGTTGTACGGGGACGCCGAGATGTACCTCGACATCCAGCGGTTCAACAAGCCCGGCACCCTGCCCCTCGAGTTCCAGACCGACGTCCGCGACGGCTGCCCCCTCGACTGTGGGCTGTGCCCCGACCACAAGCAACACGCCTGCCTGGGCCTCATCGAGGTCAACAGCGGTTGCAACCTGGACTGCCCGGTTTGTTTCGCCGACAGCGGGCACCAATCCGACGGCTTCTCCCTGACGCTGGAGCAGGTCGAATCCGGCCTCGACGCCTTCGTGTCCGCCGAGGGTGAGCCCGAGGTGGTGATGCTCTCCGGCGGCGAGCCGTCGATCCATCCCCGGATCCTCGAGTTCTGCGCCATGGCCCGCGACAAGGGCGTGCGCACGGTGGTGCTCAACACCAACGGCATCCGCCTCGCCCACGACCGCAGCTTCGCCCCGGCGCTGGCCGACCTCGGGGTGAAGATCTACTTCCAGTTCGACGGGCTCGGCGAAGCGACCCATCGCGCACTGCGCGGTCGTGACCTCCGCCATGTGAAGGCCGCTGCGCTGGATCGCTGCGCCGACGCCGGGCTGGCGGTGATGCTGGTCGCGGCGATCGAGGCCGGTGTGAACACCCACGAGCTCGGGTCGATCGTCCGCCACGGCATCGCGCATCCCGCGGTGCGCGGCGTGGTGTTCCAGCCGGTCACCCACGCCGGCCGGCATCTCACCTTCGATCCCCGTCGACGCCTGACGAACGCCGACATCATCCACGGCCTGGTCGAGCAGTGCCCCGACTGGTTCCGCCCCTCCGACTTCTTCCCTGTGCCCTGCTGCTCCCCCACCTGCCGGTCCATCACCTACCTGCTCGCCGATGACCGCGACGTCCTGCCCATCCCACGGCTGCTGCCGATGGAGGACTACCTCGACTACCTCGCCAATCGCGCCCTGCCCGACCCGAGCCTGCGGCGCGTTCTCGAGGGCCTCTGGAGCGCCTCGGCCATTCCGGGTACCGATGCCATGGTCGAGGGGCTCGGGGCGGCGCTCGCCAGCCTCGGTCTGCCGGACGACCTGCGGACCATCGCCAGCGCGGCGCTCGAGACCTGCGCGGCATGCGGCATCGACTTCCCCGCCACCCTCGCCGAGCTGACCTCCAAGGCGTTCATGATCGTCGTCCAGGACTTCCAGGACGCCTACACGCTCAACGTCCGCCAGCTGATGAAGTGCTGCGTCGAGCAGATCACCCCCGACGGACGCCTGATCCCCTTTTGCGCCTACAACTCCGTCGGCTACCGCGAGCAGGTCCGCGAACAGCTGTCGGGCATGCCCGTGGCCACCGTCGTGCCGAACGCGGCTGAGCTGTCCGAGCTTCTGGTGCCCACCCGGCACGGCTCGCGCACCGTCAACGGTCCGGCGGCGAAGCCCCAGAGTACGGCGGTTCAGGTCAACCTCGGGCGGACACTGCGATGACCGGCCAACAGGCGAGGGCGTCGCTGCCGCCGCTCCTGCAGATGATCAACGACCTGCGTTCGAGCGGCAGCGACACCGAGGCATCGGTCAAGTCCTGTTGCGCCACGGTCTACGGAATCGATCTCGTCGCGCTCTTCCTTGGGGAGAGCTATCACCCCGGCGGCACCCAACTCACCCGACGGCTTGCCGACCGGCTCGGCCTCCAGCCGGGCGAGCGGGTGCTCGATGTCGCCTGCGGCATCGGCACCACAGCCCTGCTGCTCGCCGCCGAACGCGACGTGGACGTGGTCGGTGTCGAACTCGGTGCCGCCCAGATCGCCAAGGCCCGCGCCCGGGCCTCGGAGGCGGGCCTGAGCCACCGGTCCCGCTTCGAGCTGGGCGACGCCGAGCAACTTCCTGTCGATGACGGCCAGTTCGACGCTGTCGTCTGCGAGTGCGCCCTGTGCACCTTCCCCGACAAGGCGACAGCCGCCGCCGAGATGGTGCGCGCCCTGCGTCCCGGCGGCCGAGTGGGAATCACGGACATCTGGCTCGACCCAGCCAAGCTCGACCTCGAGCTGCGCGGCCTCGCGGGACGGATTGCCTGCGTCGCCGACGCCCGCCCGATCGCCGACACGGTCGCAGTGCTCGACCGAGCCGGCCTCACCATCAGAGAGGTAGAGCACCACGACGATGCGCTGCGCGACACCATCGATCGAATCGTCGTCCGGCTGCGCGCCCTGCGCCTCGTCGACCTACCCGCCCTCCGAGGTTTCGACTTCGCGCTCGGGATCGACGTCGCCGGCCGGCTCGGCGAGCTCGTCGATCGTGGGCACGCCGGATACGCGCTCATCACTGCAGTCAGAGGCTGATGCGACTCCCGCCGGCGAGACCTTGACAGATTGATTGCGTTCCTCCTTAATTTAGAGATTACTTGATCAAGGGAGGGTGCCCGTGAGCGAACCAACCCCGGTCGACCTGTACCGCCGCGCCGCGCTCACCCAGACCTGCACCTCGCCGCTGGTCCTCGACTTGACCGTCCGCGATACCACAGCCGGCACGTTCATGGACGTTCTCATCCACACCTGGGATCACGCCGCCGCCACGGGCCGGCCCGCTGACCTCGATCCCGAGCTGGTCGACGCGTGCTGTGTGATGTTCCTTCCCGACATGCCCGAGCGTGGCCGCGCCGCGGGCATCGTCGGATCGGCCGTCGTCATCGGCGACGACGCCACACCGCAACAGCGACTCCTCGCTGCGATGGGACGCACACCATGAGCGGCGAGGACCCGATCGAGACCGCTCTGCACGCCATCTCGCACCGAGGCCGGCGCGCCATGCTGCGCCTTGCCTGGGACGCCGAGCGATCCTCGTCGGAACTGGCGGAGGCCGCTGGGCTCTCCCGGTCGGCGGCGAGCCAGCACCTGAAGGTGCTGCGCGACGCCGGACTGGTCCACGTCCGCGTCGACGCCAACCGCCGCCTCTACCAGGTCGAGCCCACGCGCCTAGCCAGCCTGCGGGCGTTCCTAGACGACTTCTGGGGAGATCGCCTCGACACCCTCAAGCAGACCGCGGAGACCATCCACGGCGGGGGCAGGACCCAGGAGCGGGACAGCGCATGAAGCTGGTGGAGAGGACCATCCAGATCAACGCCCCAGCCGCACTGCTGTACGAGCTGTTCACCGACGCCGCGCACCTCGTGCGCTGGGTCGCCGCAACCGCCGAGGTCGACGCCCGTGTCGGCGGCGTCGTCCGCTGGACCCATGCCAACGGCGATGCCTGCTCGGGGCGCTTCGTCGAGCTGGTCCCTGCGCGGCGGATCGTGTTCACCTACGGCTGGGAACGCGCCGACGTCGAGGTTCCGCCCGGGTCGACCACCGTGGAGATCACCCTCGAGGCTCGTGGTGACAGAACCGAGCTCCGCCTGGTGCACCGCGGTCTCGCCGGGCCGATGGCCGATGCTCACGCCGGCGGCTGGGCCAACTATCTCGGCCGCCTCGTCGCCGTGGCCGAGGGCCGCGACCCCGGACCCGACGCCCTCGCTGGCGAGCGCGTACCCAACGCCGCCGAGCTCGGCCTCCGATGACCGCTGCCACACCCGGCGAGGCGCGGTTCTGGGACCTCGCGCAACCGCTGCTGAGCCGACCGGGCGTCGAGCGCTCGACGATGATGGGCCTGCCCTGCATGCGGATCCACGGTGCCTTCTTCGCCAGCTGCGACCGCCGAACCGGTGACCTGCTGGTGAAGCTCCCCGAAGACCGTGTCGATGGGCTCGTGAGCTCCGGCCGCGCCCACGCCTTCGCCCCGGCGGGGCGACGATTCCGAGAATGGGCGGCCGTTCCGGCCGAGCGCGGCCGGAGCTGGAAACGGCTTCTCGACGAAGCTCTCGACTTCGTCGGCGGCGACAGCTGATGCCATCGCCCCGCTTCGTCTTCCCGCCCGAGACGCTCCAGTTCCTCGCCGAGCTGGGGGCCCACAACGACAAGGCCTGGTTCACCGCGAACCGGGACCGGTACCAGGCCGCCTACCTGGACCCGGCCACCGCGCTCGTCCTGATCGTCGGCCCTGCGCTGCAGGACCTGATCCCAGGCATCGCCGCCGAGCCACGCGTCAACGGGTCGATCTTCCGCATCAACCGCGACACCCGCTTCAGCAAGGACAAGACCCCCTACAAGGCCCACCTCGACTTCTGGTTCTGGGAGGGCGACCGGAAGGACGCCGTCTCGGGGCTGTTCCTCCGCATCGCACCGGCCGGCATCACCGTCGGCGCCGGTGCCCACGGCTTCGACCGCTCCCGACTCGCCCGCTACCGGGCGGCAGTAGCCGATCCGACCGCCGGTCGGGAGCTTGCGGCGGCGGTCACTCGCTTGCAACGCAGGGGCCACGAGATCGGAGGCGAGACCTACACACGGATCCCGCGGGGATTCAGCGTCGACGCCGACTGTGAACGGCTCCTGCGACACAGCGCCCTCTACGCCCACGCCCAGCTCACAGCCGCCCTCGCCACCGAACCAGAGCTCGTCCCGAAACTGATGAAGCTCTGGCGCGCCTTCGTCCCGCTTCACGCCTGGCTCACCACGCACGTGGAGTAGCGGGCCTCGTCGCTGGGCTTCGCCTCGTCCCAACCACTCGAAGCATCGTCGCCGGCACGGCATCGAAGCAGACGGAGGTCGTGGAGGCCAGTGGATGACCGTCGGGCCGAACCTCACGCCGGCCACGAGTCCACACCGGCCCGCAGTTGGCCGTGCTTGCCGGTCGGCCGGCGCCGTTGGTAAAGACGACACGGTCGAGAGGGCGCCGTCGCTCGATGTGCAACCGGAGCCGCTCGACCAACTGAGGCGGCAGCGGGACCTCCCTGGTTGCGTCCTCGTGGCCGCGGGTTCAGTGCCTTCATCTCGTGAACGTCACCTCCGGCGGAGCAACGCCGGCCCGGTGAAGTCGTGGCACCCCGAAGCAGAGCGAGTCCCCACCCCGTCGGCGGCAGATCGAGGTCGGAACACTGAAGGCCGATCGCCTCCGTCGGCCGGAGACCAGCCATGCCAACCGACGCATACGGAGCGGCATAGCGGGCACCGCCACTCGACGTGGTCGAGGGGGTTCCCGTCGATGAGCCCTCGTCGCAACGCGCTGCGGAGCACCGGGTGCGTCCGGCCGGTAGCCGACCTCGCGCAGCCAAGCGTCGAGATCGCCGGGCGGCGGACCTGCTCGCGACGTCACCAGCCAGTCCCGCGACAGACCCACCACGTCAACCCATCGACCGTGCACCACGACACCGGCATCCCGTGTGGACGTCGAAGCCCTCTGGCGGAGATCCGCTTCTACGTCGATGCGGATCTTCTCGCGCTGGCGCGAGCGCTTGTCGCCTCCAGGTACGACGTCACGTTTCCTGGCGAGCTTCGCATCGTGGCCGCGAACTGGCGCCGGATCGAGCAGCTCGTCGCCACGGATGGCCCGTCGGCACACATCGCCTCGATGACCCGCTTCCGAGCCATCGACCTGCGGGACGTCCATTGACCGTACGCACCGCTGCCGACTGGCTCGTGGACGCTCGCCCGGGTCGTCGGCAGTCCGGCACGGGTTCGAATGAGTCGAGTTCTCTTCTCAGGGAGCGGAGGGAGTGGGATTCGAACCCACGGAGGCTCGCGCCTCAACGGTTTTCAAGGCGGCCGCGCCTCGGGGACGGGGCTGGGACGCCGGCGGCAGCCATACCGTAGGTATAGTCAGAGTATGAGCACGGCCACGGACGCGACGACCATCAAGGTGAGCCGAGCCACCAGGGATCGGCTCCGCCAAGCCGTCCCTGACGGCACCCTCGAGCAGGCCATCAACCGCGCCCTCGACGCGCTCGAGGAACAGCAGTTCTGGTTCGAGTGCGACGCCTACCGGGCCGAGTTCGAGGCGCTGCCCGTCGCACAGCAAGAGGCCATCCGGGCTGAGGAGGCTCAGCTCGACGCCGACCTGCGCGCCTGGGCCACTTCTGGGCGGTGACGCTGTACCTGGCCGACGTCGGCGAGGACCGCCGGAGAAGGGTTCTGGTCGTGTCCGGCCCGCGGTTCGGGGCGACCACCGGACGGGCGGTGGTCGTGCCCGAGATCGGTTTCGATCCTGACCTGCCGTTGTCGCCGTGGCGAGTGCCCTTCGAGGAGACCGCGGCCTTGGCCGTCGACCGCCTGACAACGGTGCCGAAAGACGTCCTGCACCACCAGGTCGGTCAGCTGCCCATCAGTGAGACCCAACAGGTCCGGCGGCTCATCGTTCGAGGGCTCACGGCGTAGCACCACCGCGGTGCGCTGCGAACGATGCAACCAGGCCGATCGGCTCACCATCCGGCGGGCCGAGCTGGCCGAACGCGACGGCAAGGTGGCCGTCATCCTCGAGATACCCATGCAGGAATGCCTGCCTGTGATGATCGCGGCGGCGTTGGTGATGCCCCAGGCGTGCCAGGCGACGGTCTGTGCGGCCCACGGCACGATGGTGCGCCCCAACGAGCACATAGAGGGCGGCGTAGCGGGCCGCCGGCCGAGAGCCCAGCGACATGGTCCACGATCTCGACGACGTCCGCGAGTGACGGGACGGTGCCGACGTCGACGGCGATGTCGCGCCCTGGCGCGCGCCACTCGACCTGGTCGAGGGGATTCGTCTCGATGAGCCCTCGCCGCACCGCTCCGAGCGTCGTCCGGCGTCGACGGACCACCGCCGCTGCCATGTTCGTGCCGTCTCGCTTCGTCGTGGCGGCGGTGCACGCGCTCGAGGAGAGTGGTACCGCAGTGGTACGGCGCCCGCTCTGTCCATGGTCGAAGGCTTGCGCATCCGAACACCCGAGGCGGGAAAACCATCACTGGTCCGGGTTCTCCGGAGCGGAGGGAGTGGGATTCGAACCCACGGAGGCTCGCGCCTCAACGGTTTTCAAGACCGTCGCATTCGTCCGCTCTGCCATCCCTCCGGAGCGCGGTCCCAGGGTACGGCTGTCTCAGCGCACCTGACGCCGGATGGCGTGCACCCAGGCCTCGGCCTGCTGGTAGGCCTGTGCGGTCTCGCGCCGGACCTCGCCAGCGCCGTCGCCGTCGGCCGGATAGGACCCGAGGAACTTGACGTCCCCCTGGGTCATCTTCAGCTCACGCAGGCA
>Ga0299914_10002393_pt1 | contig 12919 bp, 12 predicted proteins | sample RVTome_10_FD_201361 | JGI IMG/M metagenome (GOLD analysis project Ga0299914, IMG submission 201361) | Soil microbial communities from uranium-contaminated site in the Upper Colorado River Basin, Wyoming, United States - RVT153D57 (version 2) ...
TAGTCATCCGCAGACCGGCTCGGGAGTCGGCACAGTTTCGGCCGACGGGCAGATGGATCACCTTGATGACATGCCGCCGGACCCGTCGACCGCCACCGACGTCCTCATCGCCGGCGCCGGCATCGCCGGCCTCGAGGCCGCCCTCGCGCTGAAGGCCTTCGCGGGCGACCGGGTTCGCGTGCGGATGCTCGACCCGGGCGACCGCCTGGCGCCGGCGCCCGAGGCGACCGCCCAGCCCTTCGGCCGGGTCGCCCGTCCGCTGGCGCTCGCGCCCCTCGCCGAGCGCGCGGGCGCCGAGCTCCACCACGACGGGCTCGCCCGGGTGCTGGCGGACGAGCGCGTGGCCGTGACCCGCGACGGCGAGCGCATCCCCTACGACCGGCTGGTGGTCGCGGTGGGCGCGCGCAGGGCGCCGGTCCTCCCCGGCATCCTGCCCTTCGGCGGGCCCGAGGACGTGGCGCCCGTGCGCCAGATGCTCGGCCGCATCGTGCAGGGCGCGCGGCGGGGCATCCTCACGCATCTGGCGTTCGTGGCCCCGGCGGGCGTCGGCTGGCCGCTCGCCGCCTACGAGCTGGCCCTGCAGACGGCGCGGCACGTCGGCCGCCGCGGAGTCCGCGAGGGCGTGACGATCACGCTCGTGACCGCCGAGGACGCGCCCCTGGCGGTGTTCGGCGCCGAGTCCAGCCGTGCCGTCGCGGCCGACCTGACCGGCGCGGACGTCGACGTCCGCTGCGGATCGGTCGTCCGCGAGTGGTCGTGGGGCCGGCTCACGCTGATCCCGACGGGCGAGGTGCGCGCCGACCGGGTCGTCGCGCTGCCGGCCCTGCGCGGGCCGGGGATCCCCGGCCTGCCGTGCGACCGGCTCGGCTTCGTCCTGGCGGGCCGCGACGGCGCCGTGGTGGACGCGCCCGGCGTCTTCGTCGTCGGCGACGCCGGGACGTTCGCCGTCAAGCAGGGCGGCATCGGCTGCCAGCAGGCCGACGCGGTGGCGAGCATCATCGCCCGAGGGCTCGGCGCGCCGGTCGAGCCGGTGCCCTTCGAGCCGGTCCTGCGGGGATGGCTCTGGGACGGCGACGGCGGCCGCTTCCTGCGCGCCGACCTCCCCGGCGGGCGGGGGGAGAGCGCCGGCGTCACCTCCGTCGACGCGTCGCTGTGGGAGCCCGAGGGCAAGGTGGCCGGGCGCTTCCTGTCGGCGTTCCTGCGCGAGCAGCTGGGATCCGTGCGCCTCGCCGACCGGGCCACCTCCGCATGACGCGCCGGCCGGCCGGGGCGATCGCCGGGGCCGCGATCGCCGAGACCCACATCTCCTGGGTCGTCCTCCTCGGCGACCGGGCCTACAAGCTCCTCAAGCCGGTCGACCACGGGTTCCTCGACCACCGCTCGCGCGAGGCCCGCGAGCGGGCCTGCCACCGCGAGACCGAGGTCAACCGCCGCTTCGCGCCGGACGTCTACCTCGGGGTGCTCGACGTGGTGGACGAGGAGGGTCGCGTCCGCGACCACCTCCTGGAGATGCGGCGGATGCCGGCCGAGCGGCGCCTGTCCGCGCTGTTGGCGACCCCCGAGGCGCCGGCCCTGGTGCGCGAGGCCGCCCAGGCGGTGGCCGCCTTCCACGCGCGGGCGCCCACCTCCCCAAAGATCGCGCGGGCCGGCTCGCCGGAACGGCTGCGCGCGAACTGGGACCAGGGCCTCGACCAGGTCGACGCGGTCGCCGCCGACCTGCTCCCCGCCGCGGAGCGCGGGCGGGTGCGCGAGCTGGCCCACCGCTACCTCGCCGGCCGCGAGCCGCTCCTCGCGCGCCGCGTCGAGGACGGCTGGGTGCGCGACGGCCACGGCGACCTGCTGGCCGACGACGTCTTCTGCCTGGCCGACGGGCCGCGGTTCCTCGACTGCCTCGCCTTCGACGACGGCCTGCGCCACGCCGACGTGCTCGCCGACGCCGCGTTCCTGGCGATGGACCTGGAGGCGCACGGCGACGCGGGGCTCGCCGAGCTGCTCCTGGACAGCTGGGCCGGCGCGCTCGGCGAGGAGCACCCGGCCTCGCTCGCCGATCACTACGTCGCCTACCGCGCGCACGTCCGCGCGAAGGTGACGAGCCTTCGCCACGCGCAGGGCGATGCCGCCGCGGCGCCGCTGGCGCGGCGCCTGCACGGGCTCGCGCTCGCGCACCTCGAGCGCTCGCGGGTGCGGCTGGTGCTGGTCGGCGGGGCGCCGGGGACGGGCAAGTCGACCGTCGCGGCCGCGCTCGCCGAGCGGATCGGGTGGACGGTCCTGAGCTCCGACGCGCTCCGCGCCGGCGTCGCCGGCGGGACCGCCGGCGGGGCCGCCGGCGTCGCCGGCGCGTCCGGCGGGCCGGACCCCTACGGCGAGGGCCGCTATGCGCCCGAGCGGCGCGCCGGCGTCTACGCCTCGCTGCTCGAGGGCGCCGCGGGGCTGCTCGCGCTGGGCGAGCCCGTGATCCTCGACGCCTCGTGGGGCGACGCCGCCCGGCGGGAGGCCGCGCGGTCCCTGGCGCGGTCGGCCCACGCCGACGTCGTGGAGCTGCGCTGCGAGGCGCCCGAGACGCTCACCGCCCGGCGGATCGCCGAGCGGCTGGCGGCCGGTCGCGGTCCGTCCGAGGCGACGCCCGAGATCGCGCGCCGGCTCGCCGCCGACGCCGACCGGTGGCCCGAGGCCTCGCCGCTGCCCACCGACCGCGCGCTCGAGGCGACCGTCGACGCGGCCCTCGCCCACGTCGGCGCCGCCGGGGGCGCGAGGGTAGGGTCGAGACCATGACGACGCGCTCCGGCGGCGCCCGAACCGTGATGCCTCCCCTGCGGCCCGTCGAGGTCGAGGTCCCGGTGCAGTCGATCGCGCGCTTCGAGGAGCTGCTGGACCCGGCGGACCACGCCCGCCAGCTCGAGGTCGTCTCCGGCGCCTCCCGGCGCCTGCGCGGCAGGGTCGTGTGGCACGTCAACTCCACCGCCCGCGGGGGCGGCGTCGCGGAGATGATGGGCCCGCTGATCGGCTTCGCGCGCGGACTCGGCGTCGACGCGCGCTGGCTCGTGATCGCCGGGACGCCGGAGTTCTTCCGGATCACCAAGCGGCTGCACAACATGCTGCACGGCTCCCCCGGCGACGGCGGCGACCTCGGCCGGCGCGAGCGCGGCCTGTACGAGCGGGTGCTGGCCGCCAACGCGGTCGAGCTCGAGGCCCTGGTGCGGGCCGGCGACATCGTGGTCCTGCACGACCCGCAGACCGCGGGGCTGGTCCCGGTGCTGCGGCGGGAGGGGGCGATCGTCGTCTGGCGCTCGCACATCGGCCACGACGATCAGGACGACCCCGAGGTTCGCCGGGGCTGGGGCTTCCTCGAGCCGTACCTTCGCGAGGCGCACGCCACGGTCTTCTCCCGTCAGGCCTACGTGCCGGACTGCTGCGACGCCGGGCGGTCGCGCATCATCCGGCCCTCCATCGACCCGTTCTCGCCGAAGAACCAGGACCTCTCGGAGGACGTGGTGCGGGCGATCCTCGTGCACGTTGGCCTCGTGGAGGGCCCGCCGGGCCCGGCGCTGCCGGTCTTCCACCGCCACGACGGCTCCCCGGAACGCGTCGACCGCGGGGTCGACATCGTCCGCGTGGGCCGCGCGCCGAGCTGGGACGCGCCGCTGGTCGTGCAGGCGTCGCGCTGGGACCGCCTCAAGGACCACATGGGCGTGATGGAGGGCTTCGCCCGCCTCGACCCCGCGGCCACCGGCGACGCGCGGCTGGTGCTGGCCGGCCCCGCGGTCACCGGGGTGGCCGACGACCCCGAGGGCCCTGCGGTGCTGTCGGAGGTCCTCGCGGCCTGGCGCGAGCTGCCCCACGAACGCCGGCACCGGGTGCAGATCGCCGCGCTGCCGATGGTCGACGTGCACGAGAACGCCGCCATCCTCAACGCCCTCCAGCGGCACGCGAGCGTGATCGTGCAGAAGAGCCTGCAGGAGGGCTTCGGCCTCACGGTGACCGAGGCGATGTGGAAGGCGCGGCCGGTCCTCGCGAGCGACGTCGGCGGCATCCGCGACCAGATCGACGACGGGCGCGACGGCGTGCTGTTGCCCGACCCGGCCGACCTCGACGGGTTCGCCGCCGCATTGGGCCGCCTGCTGGCCGACCCGGCCGCCGCCCGCCGGCTCGGGGAGGCGGCCCGCGAGCGGGTGCGGCGCGACTTCCTCGGGCTGCGCCACCTGGCCGACTACGCCGAGCTGATGGAGGAGGTCACGACGTGAGGATCCGAGACGTCATGAGCGCCCGACCGATCGTGGTGCGTGACGGCGAGCCGCCGGAGGATCTGCGCCGGCTGATGGAGGCCGGCCGCGTCCACCACCTGCCGGTCGTCGAGGGGGGCCGGCTCGTCGGCCTCTGGACCGCGACCGAGGAGGGCCCGCTGGTGATGCTGGGGCCCGAGGCGGTCCACGAGACGGGCCCGGACGTGGACGCGGCCGAGGCGATGCAGGCGCTGCTGTCGGACTCGGAGGTCGTGCTCGTCTGGGACGCCGGCGTCCCGGCCGGGGTCCTCACCCGCGCCGACGCCCTCGCCCTGGTGCGCGCGGCGCTCGATCGCGGCATGGGGCGGCGCCACCCGCGGCCGGTCGTCGTGCGTCTGGCCGGACCGGCCGGCGCGGGGAAGACGACGCTGCTGATCCGCACGCTGCCCCTGCTCGGGCGCCTCGACGTCGCCGTGGTGCAGGCCAACGCGCAGGAGCGCGGCGAGCCGGCCGAGCTGGGCGGCGCCCGGGCGGTCGACGACCCGGGCGCCCACTGGCGAAGCGGCCTGCAGCGGGCGGTGGAGCGCCTGTCCGACGCCCAGCTGATCCTGGTCGAGGACCGCGACGGGCCGCTCGAGCCCTCGCGCGGCATCGGCGAGGACGTGCAGGTGGCCGTCGTCGCCGCCGCCGAGTGCGGCGAGGTGCTCCCCGTCGCGCTCGAGGAGGCGCAGGCGCTGGTGGTCACGCGCTGCGACGAGATGCAGGCCCCTCAGCTGGAGGCGCTCGCGGAGGGCCTTCGCGAGCGCCTGCACGGGGTGGAGGTCTTCGGCGTGGCGGCCGGGCACGACGACCGCGGGCTCGAGGACTGGGCGCGCTGGGTGGAGGGGCAGGTCCTCAGCCGACGCGGGTAGCTCCGCCGGCCCCGGCGGCCCGTCATGCGGCGGGCCGGTTGGGCTCGTTCCCGCGCGGCTCGTCGTCCTCGTCCTCGTCGCGCTCGATGCGCAGGAACGAGATCGTGCCATCATCCTCGAGCGTCGCGACGAGCACGTCCTCCAGCCGGGCGATCCCCTGCTTGCGGGCCTCGGCCTCCAGCTCCTCGAAGCGGATGCGCTCCTGGCGCATCGTGCGCTCCACCGGCGCCCCGTCCTTCCACACCGGCGCGGGCTCGCCCTCGAACAGCCGGGCGAACCAGCCCGAGCGCAGCGAGATCCACGACGTCGCGAGCGTCAGGAGCGCGAGGGTGGAGATGATGGCCATCGCGCCCACGACGGAGTGGTCCTCGAGGGTCACCGCCTGTTGGATCAGGTCGCCCATCACGATCAGCAGCACGAGCTCGAACGGGTTGAGCTGCGCGAGCTCGCGCTTGCCCATGCCGCGCAGGATCAGCCACACGAAGAAGAAGATGAACGCGGCCCGCAGGATCACGTCCATCAGGGCAGCACCACCGTCGTGATCCGCGCGTCGAGCAGGACCCGCCCGCCGAGGGCGACCGTCAACGGGCTGGTGAACCGCACTCCCGGCGCCTGCTGGTCGATGCTCATGGCGAGCGACGCGCGCAGCGTCGCGCCGGGGGCGAGCGCGGCGAAGCGGTACTCGACCAGGCCGTCCCCGACCGCCGCCGCCTCGACGAGCTCCGGCGTGACGCCCTCGAGCTGGAGGGCCTCCAGGTACTCCCCCGAGAGGACCAGCACCGGGACCCGCGCCACCGGCGCCGCGTTGCGGACCTCCACGACCAGAGTCGGCTTGAGCCCCTGACGGGTGATGCGCGGGTACTCGACGTCCACGTCGCCGGATCCGGAGCTCGCCCGCGCGGAGGACTCGCGCTCGATCAGGCCGACGAGGCCCGTCGCGACCACCGCCAGCATGACCGCGTAGGCGATGTAGCGCAGCACGAGGTCCTGCCGGGTCATGGATCGGAGTTCGGGGGGCGGGGTGGCGCTCCTTCGGCGCGGCGGGCGCTACACGCGCACGAGCACCTTGATCGCGCGCCGCTCGTCCATCGCCGCATAGCCGTCGGGGACCTCGTCGAGCCCGACGGCCAGGTCCATCACCGGCGAGGGGTCGAGCCGGCCGGCGAGGACGTCGGCCAGCAGCTCGGGGATGTACGCGCGTACCGGCGCGACCCCGCCGGCCAGGCGCACGTTGCGCATGTGGACGTCGAGCAGCCCGACCGGCTCGGGCGGGATGCCGACGTGGCCGACCACCCCGCCGGGGCGCGCCGACCCGATCGCCGTCGCGTACGAGGCCGCCGTGCCGACGCACTCGAGCACGTGCGCGGCCCCGCCGCCGGTGGCCTCGCGCACCCGCTCGACGGCCGCGGCCCCGCGGTCGGTGACGACGTCGGTCGCGCCGAAGCGGCGGGCGAGCTCCAGGCGGTCGGGGTGGTGGCCGAGCGCGATGATCCGCTCGGCGCCCAGGCGCCGGGCGGCAAGCACCGCGCACAGGCCGACCGACCCGTCCCCGACCACGACCGCCGTCGCCCCCGGCCGCACCCCGGCCGACAGGGCGGCGTGGTGGCCCGTGCCCATGACGTCGGTCAGGGTGGCGAGCGACGCGGCCAGGCGGTGGTCCGCCACGTCCGCCTCGCCGGGGAGCGCCACCAGCGTGCCGTCCGCCAGCGGCGCGCGCACCGCCTCGCCCTGGCCGCCGTCGTTGGGGCCTCCCCAGTAGCCGCCGGTGCGGCAGGAGGTCTGCAGCCCCGCGCGACAGAACTCGCAGGTGCCGTCGGAGAACGCGAAGGGGGCGATCACGCGCCGGCCGGGCCGCAGGGTCCGCACCTCGCTCCCGACCGCCTCCACGACGCCGATGAACTCGTGCCCGGTCCGCCCGCCGGGGCGGCCGTAGAGCTCGAGCTCGCCGCGGTACGGCCACAGGTCGCTGCCGCAGATGCAGGCGTGGGTGACGCGCACGAGCGCGTCGGTCGGCTCGCGCAGCGCCGCGTCGGGCACCTCCTCGACGCGGACGTCGCGCGGGCCGTGGTACACCGTGGCCCTCATGGGCGCCCTCCCGGGGTCGGGCGCGCTCGGCGCGCCGGCGGTCGTCGGCCCGACGCTACGCTTCGGGGATGGATCCCGCTCCGCACCGGCGCAGGCCGCGCGCCCGCCCGCCCGAGCCGCCCGAGGAACGGGGCCGGCCGGCCGAGCCGGCGGACGAGCCGACCGCGGCGCCCGCGCGCGGCCCGAAACCGTTCCGGCTGATCCTGGCGGCCGGGGCGCTCGCGATCGTCGCCGTGATCGTGATCGCGGCCGCGACGGGCACGGCCGACGACCTGCCCTGGGGGGCGATCATCGGGGTCGTCGTCGTGATGGCGTTCGCCTACGCGGCGGCACGGAGGCGGCGCGTGCCCCCAGAGGACGACGACGGGGACGCCTGAGCCGGGAGGGCCGCGGGGCGGCGGTTATGCTGCGCCGGTGCGATCCGGGCTGATGAACGCGCCGCTCTGGTTCACGGCGGTGCGGATCGCGCTGATCCCGCCGCTGATGGTGCTGCTGCTCGTGGACGGAATCCCGGGCGCCCGCTGGTGGGCGTTCGCCGTCTTCGTGGTGGCCTGCGCGACCGACTCGATCGACGGGTGGCTGGCGCGCTCGCGCGGCCAGGTGACCATCGCCGGGGCGTTCCTCGACCCGCTCGCCGACAAGCTGCTGATCAGCGCCGTGCTGGTGTCCCTGGTCGAGACACAGGAGGTCGCCGCCTGGGTGGCGATGGTGATCATCGCCCGCGAGTTCGCGGTGACCGGGCTGCGCCTGGTGGCGGCGGCCGAGGACGTGATCATCTCGGCCGGGCGCTTCGGCAAGGCCAAGGCGTTCAGCCAGAACGTCGCGCTCGCGGCGATCATCGTCCCGGGGGTGGCGGCGCCGGCCGAGGACGTCCTGCTCGGGATCGCCCTCGTGCTGACCGTGCTCAGCGGGGCGCACTACTTCCTCGTCGCCCGCTGGCGGCTCTTCTCCGGCAAGGGGACCGTCAGCCCCGACGCGATCGAGGAGCCGTGAACGAGGCGGTCGCCGTGGTCCTGGCCTACCTGCTCGGCTCGGTGCCGTTCGCCTTCCTGGCGGGCCGGGCCCGGGGGATCGACCTGCGGACCGTGGGAAGCGGCAACCTCGGCGCCGCGAACGTCTTTCGCAACCTCGGGCGCGGGATGGGGATCGCCGTCATGGCGGCCGACATCTGCAAGGGCGTCCTCGCCGTGGTGATCGCCCGCCTGATCACCGACGACCCATGGCCCGCGATCGCCGCCGGCGCGGCCATGGCGGGCCATGTCTTCCCGGTCTGGCTGCGCTTCAAGGGCGGCAAGGGGGTCGCCGTCGGCGGCGGCGCGGTGATCGGCCTGATGCCGCTGGCGGCGGTCATCCTGCTGGCGCTCTGGGCGCTGATCGTGATCACCACCCGCTACACGTCGCTCGCCGCCATCGTCGGGTCGGCGGTCGCCACGCCGCTCGTCTGGGCCCTCGGCTATCCGACCTCGCGCATCGTCTTCACCGGCCTGGCGGCCGCCGCGGTGCTCGCGCTGCACCGCGCGAACCTGCGCCGCCTGCTCCGGGGCCAGGAGCTTCGCATCCAGCTCTCGCGCCCGCGCCGGGCCTGACCCCCCGGCGCGGCGGCGGCGCAATCCCCTCGCCGGGCGGTTCGGCGCGCCGCGCAGCGGGGGTTTGATGAGGCTTTTGACAGGGCACCGGGACCGGTGGATATTCGTGCGGATCCACACAACCTGAGGGCGTCTCCGCGGCCGGCCGACCGTCTGGCCCGCGCCGCGAGACCGCTGAGAGGAGGTGGGCGTGGCAACCGAGGCACCAACGGCCCAGGGTGGCTGGGCGAGGACCATGGGGTCCGACGCCGAGTGGCGCCGGAAGGTCTGGGGCGAGTACCTGTCGGAGTTTCTCGGGACCTTCGTGCTCATCGCGTTCGGCACCGGCGTGGTCGCCATGGCCGTCGTCGGGCTGCCGCAATCCGGGCGCGGCGACGGGATCATCTCCGACGGCGACTGGCTGCTCATCACCTGGGGGTGGGGCATGGCCGTCGCGTTCGGCGTCTACGTGGCCGGCGGCATCAGCGGCGCCCACATCAACCCCGCCGTGACCCTGGCCTTCGCCACCTTCCGTGGCTTCCCCTGGCGCAAGGTGCCGGGCTACGTGATCTCCCAGGTGCTCGGCGCGATCGCGGGCGCGGCGCTCGTCTACCTCAACTACAAGGACGCGATCGGTTCATTTGAAGAGGCGAACGGCTTGATGCGCGAAGACAGCGGCACCGCGACCGTCCCGATCTTCGTCACGTTCCCGGCCGAGTACTTCACCGACTACCTGGGCCCGTTCATCAGCGAGCTCACCGGGACGGCGTTCCTGATCCTCTTCGTCTTCGCGGTCGTCGACCTGATGAACGTGCCCCCCAGGGCGAACATGGGACCGCTGGTGATCGGCCTCGCCGTCTTCGCGATCGGCATGTCGTTCGGCGCCAACTCGGGCTACGCGATCAACCCCGCTCGCGACCTCGGCCCGCGGATCCTCGCCTGGCTCGAGGGCTGGGGGACCGCGGCGTTCCCCGGCGACTACGGGAACCTCACGGCGTACTGGTGGGTGCCGATCGTCGCCCCCTTGGTGGGAGCGCTGATCGGAGCCGTCGTCTACGACTTCTTCATCCAGCACGTCCTCAAGTCGCGCCACGTCCCGGAGCCCGAGGGCGTGGAGGAGCGCGGCAGGGTCGTCGAGGAGGAGTGATGAAGAAGCTCATCAACGAGGTGGACGCGGTCGTCGCCCAGTCGCTGCGGGGCGTGGAGGCCGCGCACGGCGACCTGGTGCGGGTCAACGACGACCCGGCCTACGTCGTGCGCGCCGACGCCCCCGTCTCGGGCAAGGTCGGCGTGCTGTCGGGCGGCGGCTCGGGCCACGAGCCGATGCACGGCGGCTTCGTCGGCATGGGCATGCTGGACGCCGCCTGCCCGGGGGAGGTCTTCACCTCCCCCACGCCCGACCAGATGTACGAGGCGACCAAGGCGATCGACGGCGGCGCCGGGGTGCTGCACATCGTCAAGAACTACACCGGCGACGTGCTCAACTTCGAGATGGCGGCCGACCTGGCCCGGGCGGACGGCATCGAGGTGGAGGCCGTGGTCACCGACGACGACGTCGCGGTGCAGGACAGCCTCTACACGGCGGGGCGCCGCGGCGTCGGCGTGACCGTCCTCGCGGAGAAGATCGTCGGGGCGGCGGCCGAGGAGGGGCGCAGCCTCGCCGATGTCGCCGAGCTGTGCCGGCGGGTGAACGCCCAGGGCCGCAGCATGGGCATGGCCCTCACCTCCTGCGTCGTGCCGGCCGCCGGCACGCCCACCTTCGAGCTGGGCGACGAGGAGATGGAGATCGGCATCGGCATCCACGGTGAGCCGGGGCGCGAGCGCGTGCCGCTCGCCTCGGCCCACGAGGTGGTGGAGCGCCTCGCCGTTCCGATCGTCGAGGACCTGCCCTTCTCCTCGGGCGACGAGGTGCTCGCGTTCGTCAACGGCATGGGCGGCACGCCGCTGATCGAGCTCTACATCGTCTACGCCGAGCTCCACGACCTGCTCGAGGCGCGCGGCATCCGGATCGCCCGCAACCTCGTGGGCCCGTACATCACCTCGCTGGAGATGGCCGGGACCTCGATCACGCTGCTGCGTCTCGACGAGGAGCTGACGCGCCTCTGGGATGCGCCCGTGCGCACCGCCGGCCTGCGCTGGGGCGCATGAGCGAGGCCGCGCCAGGCTCGGGGGCCGGGGTGGTCACGGCCCCCGAGGCGGCCCGCTGGATCCGCGCCTTCGCCGCGGCCGTGGCCGAGCGCAAGGACGAGCTCACCAAGCTCGACCAGGCGATCGGCGACGCCGACCACGGCATCAACATGGACCGCGGGATGCGCGCCGTCGTCGAGAAGCTCGACGGCGGGGAGCCCGACGACGTCGGGGGCCTCATGCGCACCGTCGCGATGACGCTGATCTCGAAGGTCGGCGGAGCGAGCGGCCCGCTCTACGGGACCTTCTTCCTGCAGTTCGGCTCGGCGGCGGCGAGCCCCGGGCTCAGCCCCGAGGAATGGTCGGCGTGCTTCGACGCCGCGGTGGCGGGGGTGCGGTCTCGTGGCAAGGCCGAGCCCGGAGACAAGACCATGCTGGACGCGCTCATCCCCGCCGGCGACGCCCTGCGCGCGGCGCTCGGCGAGGGCGCGACGTTCCCGGCGGCCCTGGCCCGGGCGGCGGACGCCGCCGAGGCCGGCATGGAGGCCACCATCCCGCTCGTCGCCCGCAAGGGCCGCGCGAGCTACCTCGGCGAGCGCAGCGCCGGCCACCAGGACCCCGGCGCCACGTCGAGCGCGATCCTGGTGCGGTGCGCCGCCCAGACGTGGGGCTCGTGACAGCGACCGGATCGGAGGAGTGACGTGGCGCAATACGCAGCGGCGATCGACCAGGGGACCACGAGCACCCGGTTCATGATCTTCGACCACGGCGGCAGCGTCGTGTCGATCGCCCAGAAGGAGCACGAGCAGATCTACCCGCGGGCGGGGTGGGTGGAGCACGACCCGGCCGAGGTCTGGCAGCGCACCGAGGAGGTGATCGGCGAGGCGCTGTCGTCGGCCGGCATCGGCAAGGACGAGCTCGCCGCGATCGGCATCACCAACCAGCGCGAGACCGCCGTGGTCTGGGACCGCACGACCGGGGAGGCCGTCTACAACGCCATCGTCTGGCAGGACACCCGCACGGACCGGATCTGCGACCGCCTCGCCGCGGACGGGGGCCAGGACCGCTTCCGCCCGAAGACCGGCCTGCCGATCGCCACCTACTTCTCGGGCCCCAAGGTGCGCTGGATCCTCGACAACGTCGACGGGGTCGCCGGCCGCGCCGAGTCCGGCGACCTGCTGTTCGGCAACATGGACACCTGGGTGATCTGGAACCTGACCGGCGGCACGGACGGAGGCCTGCACATCACCGACGTGACCAACGCCAGCCGGACGCTGCTGATGGACCTCGAGACGCTCGACTGGGACCAGGAGCTGCTCGACGCCATCGGCGTCCCGCGGGCGATGCTGCCAGAGATCCACGCCTCGAGCGAGGTCTACGGCGAGGCGCGCATCCCGGCGGTGGACGGCGTCAAGGTGGCCGGGGACCTCGGCGACCAGCAGGCCGCGCTCTTCGGCCAGACCTGCTTCGCCGTCGGCGAGGCCAAGAACACCTACGGCACCGGCAATTTCCTGCTGCTCAACACCGGCACCGAGGCCGTGCCGTCCAAGCACGGCCTGGTCACGACGGCCGGCTACCGCATCGGCGACGCGCCGACGGTCTACGCGCTCGAGGGCTCGATCGCGATCACCGGGGCGCTCGTGCAGTGGCTGCGCGACAACCTGAAGATGATCGAGGCGGCGCCCGAGGTGGAGGACCTGGCGATGACCGTCGAGGACAACGGCGGCGTGTACTTCGTCCCGGCGTTCTCGGGGCTGTTCGCCCCGTACTGGAAGAGCGACGCGCGGGGCGTGATCGCGGGCCTGACCCGCTACGTGACCGCCGGGCACATCGCGCGGGCGGTGCTCGAGGCCACCGCCTACCAGAGCCGCGAGGTGGTGGAGGCGATGAACGCCGACTCCGGCGTCGACCTCGAGTCGCTCAAGGTCGACGGCGGCATGGTCGCCAACGACCTGCTGATGCAGTTCCAGGCCGACCTGCTCGACGTGGACGTGATCCGCCCGGCGGTCGC
>Ga0299914_10002394_pt1 | contig 12918 bp, 11 predicted proteins | sample RVTome_10_FD_201361 | JGI IMG/M metagenome (GOLD analysis project Ga0299914, IMG submission 201361) | Soil microbial communities from uranium-contaminated site in the Upper Colorado River Basin, Wyoming, United States - RVT153D57 (version 2) ...
GAGACGTCGTTTAGGACGATCAAATCGGACTTCTTACGTGCCAGCTTCTCTTTCGCTCGCGTGAGGCCCTCCTCCCCATGCTCGGCGGCAAAGCCGACGATGGTTTGCTGATCGGTGCGTGAGGCGGCTAGGCCGGCGAGGATGTCTTCGGTTGGCTCGAGGTGGAGGTCGAGGCTGTCCTGGCGCTTGAGCTTTCCCGCTGCCGGCTCGCTTGCTCGGAAGTCAGCCGGAGCCGCGGCCATCAGGAGGACGTGGGTGGAGGGGAACTCCGCCTGGGCCGCTCTCGCCAGCTGCTCCGCCGTCTCCACGTCGATGCGGTGGACCCCCGCCGGCTCGGGGAGGGAGACGTTGGCTGCGATCAGGGTTACGTCGGCGCCCCTGCGGGCGGCGGCCGCGGCAAGGGCGACGCCCATGCGGCCGCTGGAGCGGTTGCCGATGAAGCGGACCGAGTCGATCGGCTCGTGGGTGCCGCCGGCGGTGACGAGGACGCGCAGGCCGTCCCAGGGGCGATGCCCCACGGGCAGTGCCGACTCGACCCGGGCGAGCAGATGCTCGGGGTCGGGCAGGCGGCCCTTGCCGAACTCCCCGCGGGAGGCGAGCTGCCCCTCTTCGGGGTCGATCACGTTGACCCCCCGCCCGCGCAGGGTGTCCAGATTCGCCTGGGTCGCCGCGTCGGCGTACATGCGGTCGTTCATCGCCGGGGCGAGAAGGCGGGGGGCGACGCAGGCGAGAAAGGAGGTGGTGAGCATCGAATCCGCCATGCCCGCCGCCAGCTTGGCGATCGTGTTCGCCGAGGCGGGCGCGACCAGGAAGGCGTCGCAGTTGGCGACGACCTCTAGGTGGCCGATCGGGTCGTGCTCGGGCGCCGGATCGCCGGGGAACGCTCCGCGCATCGGGTCGCGCTCGAAATCGGAGATCAGCACCGGCGCGCCGACGATCCCTTCGAAAGAGGCGGCGCCGACGAAGCGGGTGGCGCTCTCGGTCATGACCACGCGCACGCCGTGGCCGGCCACGGTCGCCAGCCGAGCCAGCTCCAACGACTTGTAGGCGGCTATCCCACCGCTTACGCCGAGCAGGATCCTGGCCATTCGATCTCCTCCTACGGTCCGGTCGGCCCCGGAGCGGGGCTTAGGCGCGGTACTCGTATCTGAGCTTGCCGTCGGCAAGCTCTTCCAGCGCCATCGAAAGGTAGTTCTTGCCGCTCTGGGTCTCGACCATCGGCGGCGGGTACTCGCCGAAGCCGCCCTCGCCGAGGTTGTGGAAGTAGCTGTTGATCTGGCGCGCGCGCTTCGCCGCGACCACGACGGCGGCGTAGTGGGAATCGGTGTGGTCCAGCAGTTTGTCGACGCGTGGCTTGATCATTCGGCCGCGGAGTCTAGAGGCAATCCCAACTCGGCGCGCACGATCCCCTCCAGCTCGCCGGCCGCGCGGTCGAGATCGTCGTTGACCACGAGGTGGGGAAACTCGTCCTGTGCGGCCAGTTCCTGCTCCGCCACCTCGAGCCGCAGGTCGATCGCTTCGGCGGAGTCCGTCCCGCGTGAGATCAAGCGCTCCCGCAGGACCGCGGGGTCGGGAGGGGCGATGAAGACCTGGACCGACTCGCGCATCGCGGCGCGAACCTGGCGCGCCCCCTGCACTTCGATCTCGAGCAGCACCGACCGCCCCGCTTCGAGCCGGCGCCGGACCTCGGAGCGCAGCGTCCCGTAGCGGTTGCCGCTGTAAGTGGCGAACTCGAGGAAGTCCTCGGCCTCGATCCGGCGATCGAACTCCTCGCGCGAGAGGAAGTGGTAGTCGCGCCCGTCGACCTCGCCCTCGCGCGGCGCGCGCGTCGTCGCGGAGATCGAGAGCTCGAGGTCCGGCACACGTTCCAGCAGCCGCGAGATCAGCGTTCCCTTGCCAACGCCCGACGGACCGGTGATTACGAATACCTTCGCCATGGGGCCGGAGATATTGACCGGCGGAGCGGTCGGCTACCGGCGCAGTTGGGAGACGAGCTCGGCTCGTTGGCGCTCGGAGAGGCCGCCGATCGTCTTCGACGGCGAGATCCGGCACTGGTTGAGGATGCGGTTCGTCTTCACCCGTCCGTACTTGGGGACCGCGAGCAGCATGTCGAAGACCTTCGCCGTCAGCACGAACTCCGGCGGGTCGAGCAGAAGCGCGTGAATGTTGGCCTTGCCCGCCTTCAGGTCCTTCTTCAGCTTGGCGCGGGCGGTGCGGATGCCGTTCGCCCGCCGCAACGCGTCCATCCGCTGGTCCAGCGACCTCTCGGGGGCCGCTGCGGAGGTCTTGACTGGGGCAGGCATGTGGGCGGCGAGTATAGCCGCGGCTTAGTCGGGCGCAAGGGCATTTGACTCATTTCAGGGCAAATTCACCTAGACCTCGAGTTGAGGTCGAGCATGACCCCGCTCGGCGGCTCCTGAGGAAAGCTCCTCGGCGACCCTTCGACCCGCCCGCGGATCCCTGAAGCTCTCGGTCCCGACGGCGACGAGCGTCGCCCCGGCGGCGATGAATTCGCGCGCGTCGGCGCCGTTGGAGATCCCGCCCATTCCGACGATCGGCACTTCGACGGCCGCGGCCACGGCCCTCAACTGCGCGATCGCCACCGGGCGAACCGCCGGGCCCGAGAGGCCCCCGTGGCCGGCGGCGACCCCCGGCTCGCCGGTCGCTGGGTCAATCGCGCTCGCCTTCAGCGTGTTGATCAGGGAGACCGCATCGGCGCCGCCCTCCCGCGCGGCGACCGCCACCGCCGCCGGGTCCGCGACGTTGGGCGTCAGCTTGACGATCAGCGGCTTGCCGGTCAGAGGGCGCAGCGTTTCCAGCAGCGCCAGCGTCTCGGCGGGCTGCTCGCCGACGATCAGGCCCGAGTGCACGTTGGGGCAGGACACGTTCAGCTCGATCGCGGCGACCTCTTCGCGCTCCCCCACCCCCGTGACCAGGCGCGCGAACTTCTCGGCGCTCGTCCCCATCACCGAGACGATCAGCGGCACGGGCAGCTCGGCAAGGCGCGGCAGATCCTCGGCCAGGAAGCCCTCCAAGCCCTTGTTGGGCAGTCCGATCGAGTTGATCATCCCCGCCGGCGTCTCCCAGATCCGCTGCGGCTCGTTGCCGGCACGTGGCTCCGGCGTGATCGTCTTGGAGACGAAGGCAGAGAAAGGGAACGCCTCCAACAGCTCGTCGCCGTACACCCGCCTGGCGGCGATGGCGTCAAACGTCCCCGACGCGTTGATCACGGGGTTCCGAAGCTCTATCCCGCAGAAATCAAGCAACTCGAATCACCGGCCCATCTACGCAGAGGCGGAGGTAGCCGCCATCGGGTCTCGGCACCGCGCAGCCGTAGCATGCGCCGTAGCCACAGGCCATCGGTGCCTCCATCGCCAGCTCGCAAGGGACTTCCATTCTCTGGCAGAGAGCGTGAACTGCATCGAGCATCGGGGGAGGGCCGCATGCGTAGACGGCGGCGCTGCCCGCGTCGTCGCCTTCGAGCATGGTCGCGAGCAGGTCTGTGACGTAGCCCCTGTGGCCGACGTGGCCGTCTTCGCTGGCGAGACGAACTTCGCAGCAGGAGAAGAGGTCGTCGAGGCCGCCCGAGTGGGCCCTGTCGCGGAAGCCGAGCAGGACGCGAGCGGGGATGTTGCGCTCGGCGAAGCGGCGGCGCAGGATGGCGAGAGGGGCGACGCCGATGCCGCCGCCGACCAAGATCGCCCCGGCGGCGCCGGGGGAAAGGTCGCGGGGCGGCGAGAAGGCGTTGCCGAGGGGACCGTTGACCCAGACCCCCTCCCCCTCCCTCAGCTCGCAGAGCCGGTCGGTTCCCGGCCCGATCCCCTCGATCAGAAAATCCAACCGTACCCCGCCGAGTTCGCCTTTATTCCCGCTATCCGGGAATAAAGGCGAACTCGGCGCGCAATCGGCTATGGAGAGGGCGCGTGGGAGGTAGGGGCGGCCGCCCTGCTGCTCCCAGTGGGACTCGGTGGCGAGCATGTAGAACTGGCCCGGCCGGGGCTCGGGGCCTTCCTCGTCGATCAAGGAGAAGAGGCGATAGCCGCCCGAGGCTCTGCTCTCGACTACGGGGCAGAGCCGTCGCCCAAAGGGGGCGGTCATCGAGGCTGGGCGGCCCTGGTAGAGCCGTGGATCTCTTGGAGCGAGCGAACCTCGGCTTCTCTTTCCCTCTGCGCGGCGATCGCGCGGACGGCCGCCGAGGCGCCGGTCATCGTCGTCACGCAGGGGATTCCCTCCCGCACGGCGGCGGTGCGGATCTCGTAGCCGTCGGCGCGGGCGCCGGAGCCGGTCGGGGTGTTGATCACCAGGGCGCAGCGGCGCTCTCTGATCAGGTCGACGACGTTTGGTGAGCCCTCGGCGATCTTGCTGATCGGCGTCACCGGCACTCCCATCCCCGAGATCGCCTGCGCGGTGCCGCCGGTGGCGATCACCTCGAAGCCGAGGTCGTGGAAGCGCGCGGCGATCTGGGTCGCCGCGGGCTTGTCGGTGTCGGTGACGGTGACAAAGACGGAACCCTCGGTCGGCAGAGTCACCCCGGCCGCGGCCTGAGCCTTGCCGAAGGCGGTGGGGAAGTCGGCGGCTATGCCCATCACCTCCCCCGTGCTCTTCATCTCCGGCCCCAGCACCGAGTCGGCGCCGGCGAAGCGGGCGAAGGGAAGCACCGCTTCCTTGACGCTGACGTGGCCGGGCTGTCCCTCCGGCAGTTCCTGCTCGGCGAGCCCCTGCCCCATCATCAGCCGCGCGGCGACCTTGGCCAGCGGCGTTCCGATCGCCTTGGAGACGAACGGCACCGTGCGCGAGGCGCGCGGGTTTGCTTCGATCACGTGCAGCTTGGAGCCGGCGAGCGCGTACTGGATGTTGATCAGACCGACGACGCCCAGCTCAAGGGCGATCCGCTTGGTCGTCGCCCGGATCTCCTCCAGCATCTCCTCGCCGAGGCTCATCGGCGGGATCACGCAGGCGGAGTCGCCGGAGTGCACCCCCGCCTCCTCGACGTGCTGCATGATCCCGGCGACCCAGACGTCCTCGCCGTCGGCGAGAGCGTCGACGTCGACCTCGATCGCGTTCTCGAGGAAGCGGTCGAGCAGCAGGGGGTGCTCCTGGTCGGCCTTGACGTGGGCATCGAGGTAGGCGGAGAGGTCCTCTGTCGAGTAACAGATCTCCATCGCCCTGCCGCCGAGGACGTAAGAAGGTCGGACCAGCAGCGGGAAGCCGACCTCTTCGGCTATCACCATCGCCTCGTCGGCAGAGAGCGCGGTGCCGTAGGGCGGGTGGGCGATGTCGAGGCGGCGCAGCAGGGCGCCGAAACGGCCGCGGTCCTCGGCCAGGTCGATCGCGTCGACCGGGGTGCCGAGAAGCGGAACGCCCGCCTCCTCCAGGTCCCGCGCCAGCTTCAGCGGCGTCTGGCCGCCGAACTGGACGATCACCCCCTCGGGGCGCTCCTGCTCGCAGACGGCGAGCACGTCCTCCGCGGTGAGCGGCTCGAAGTAGAGGCGGTCGGAGGTGTCGTAATCAGTGGAGACCGTCTCCGGGTTGCAGTTGACCATCACCGCGTCGCGGCCAAGCTCGCGCGCGGTCATCGCGGCATGCACGCAGCAGTAGTCGAACTCGATCCCCTGCCCGATCCGGTTCGGCCCGGCGCCGAGGATGACGACCGAGTCGCGCTCGCCGCGGCGAACCTCCGAGGCGGGGGCGCCGCCGGGCCCTGGCCGCTCGTGCGTCGAGTAGTAGTAAGGAGTCGCCGCCTCGAACTCGGCGGCGCAGGTATCGACCGCCTTGTAGGCGCGGGCGAGGCCCTCTGTGCCGTCGCCCTCTACGGCCAGCGCCCGCAACTCGCGCAGGAACCAGCGATCGACCAGGCAGCGCTCGTGCACCGCCTCGACGCCGAGACCGCGGCCGAAGGCCTCGAGGATCTGGTCGAAGCGCTCGGCGCAGGGCGTTGCGATCCGCTCCAGCAACTCGTCGTCAGCCTCGGGGAAGTCCGCGGTGGCATCCAACTCCCGCGAGCGCATCGCCTTGGCGAATGACTCGCGGAATGTGCGGCCGATGGCCATCGCCTCGCCGACGCTCTGCATGTAGGTGGAGAGGCGGCCCTCGGCGCCGGGGAACTTCTCGAAGGCGAAACGCGGGATCTTGGTGACGACATAGTCGATCGTCGGTTCGAAGGCGGCGGGTGTGGCGCGGGTGATGTCGTTGGGTATCTCCTCCAGGGCGTAGCCGACCGCCAGCTTCGCCGCCATCTTCGCGATCGGAAAGCCGGTCGCCTTCGAGGCGAGTGCGGAAGAGCGCGAGACGCGCGGGTTCATCTCGATCACCACGATCGCGCCGCTTTCCGGGTTGACGGCGAACTGGACGTTGGAGCCGCCGGTCTCGACGCCGACGGCGCGGATCACCTTGATCGCCTGGTCGCGCAGCTCCTGGTAGAGCGGATCGGTCAGCGTCTGCGCCGGGGCCACGGTGACCGAGTCGCCCGTATGCACTCCCATCGGATCGACGTTCTCAATCGAGCAGATGATCACGACGTTGTCGTTGCGGTCGCGCATCACCTCCAGCTCGAACTCGCCCCAGCCGATCACGGATTCCTCGATCAGGACCTGGTTGATCGGGCTGGCGGCCAGTCCCTCGGAGACGACCTGGCGCAGCTCTGTCTCGGTCCCCCCCACGCCACCACCCTCGCCGCCCATGGTGAAGGCGGGGCGGACGATCGCCGGCAGCGCGATGCGGCCGTCGGCCAGCGCCGCCTCCACCTCGCCGAGGCTCTCCACCGTCATCGACCAAGGCACGCGCAGCCCGGCCGCGTCCATCGTGCGGCGGAACTCTTCGCGATCCTCGGCGCGGTGGATCGCTCTGTGGTCGGCGCCGATCAGTTCGACGCCGAAGCGCTCCAGCGTGCCGTCGTCGTGGAGCGCCATCGCCACGTTGAGCGCGGTCTGCCCGCCGAGCGTCGGCAGCAGCGCGTCGGGGCGCTCCTTCTCGACGATCTTCGCCACCGGGCCCGGCAGCAGCGGCTCCACATAGGTGGCGGTGGCGAACTCCGGGTCGGTCATGATCGTCGCCGGATTGGAGTTGACGAGAACGACCTCGTACCCCTCCTCCAGCAGCACCTTGCAGGCTTGAGCGCCGGAGTAGTCGAACTCCGCCGCCTGGCCGATCACGATCGGGCCGGAGCCGATCACCATGATCTTGCCGATGTCGTCGCGGCGGGGCATCAGGCAGCCGCCATCTCGAGGAAGCGATCGAAGAGATGGCGCGCGTCGTGCGGCCCGGGACCGGCCTCGGGGTGGTACTGGACGGTGGCCCCCGGCACCTCATCGAGGACGAGGCCCTCGACGGTGCGGTCGTAGAGGTTGAGGTGCGACAGCTCGGCGGCGCCGAAGTCCGTCTCCCAGCGCACCGGCTCGTCACCTTCGATCCGCGTTTCGCCTCCCGGGCCCTGGACGGCGAAGCCGTGGTTCTGGGAGGTGATGTCGATTCGCCCCGTGCCCAGGTCCTTGACCGGGTGGTTGACGCCGCGATGGCCGAAGGGAAGCTTGAAGGTCTCCAGGCCGACGGCGCGGCAGAGCAGCTGGTGGCCGAGGCAGATGCCGAAGACCGGCTTCTTGCCGACCAGTTCGCGAACCGTGTCGACCACATACCCGAGCGCGGCGGGGTCGCCGGGCCCGTTGGCGAGGAAGACCAGGTCGGGGTCTTCCGCCAAGACGTCTCCCGCGGCCGTCTCGCAGGGCAGCAGCGTGAGCCTGCAGCCGCGCTCGCGCAGCTGGCGGACGATGCTCATCTTGATCCCGGTGTCGATGCCGACGACATGCGCTCCCTCACCCTCGAAGCGGACCGGCTCGGGTGGGGTCACGGTGCGGGCGAGGTCGGCGCCGTCCATCGAGGGCTCGGCGGCGACCCGCTCACGCGCCTCGGCCTCGGCCACCTCGCCGGGGAAGACGCCGCCGCGCATCGAGCCGGCGTCGCGGATGTGACGCACCAGGGCCCGCGTGTCGACGCCGGTGATCCCGGGCACCCCGCAGTCGCCGAGCCAGTCGAGCCAGCCACCCTCTGCGGTGGCGACGTCCTCGCCGTTGTGGGCGTCGCGCATGACGACTCCGCGGGCGTGGACGCGGTCGGATTCCATCGCCGCCGCCGAAACGCCGTAGTTGCCGATCAGCGGATAGGTGAAGATGATGATCTGACCGGCGTAGGAGGGATCGGTGACCGACTCCTGATAGCCGGTCATCGCGGTGTTGAAGACGACCTCGCCCGTGATCGGCTCGAGCGGGCCCACCGCCTCGCCGTCAAAGCGGGCGCCGTCTTCGAGCAGGACGTAGGCACTCATGCCGCGACCCCCAGGGAGAAGGAGCGCAGGCGATAGGCGACCTGGCCACCGGCGACGGTCATCAGCACGCGGCCCGTCAACTTGCGCCCGGCACACCAGGAGTTTTGCGAGCGGCTCTCGTAGCCACCCTCGCCCACCGTCCACTCGGCGTCGAGGTCGCAGAGAGCGATGTTCGCCTCGTTGCCGGGCGCCAAGCTCGGGCGCGCGAGGTCGAAGGGCTCGGCCCCGCCGGCCATCCGCTCGACGACCAGCGCGAGGTCAAGGACGCCGGGCAGGACTAGGTCGGTGTGGATCGCGGCGAAAGCGGTCTCCAACCCGGTCACCCCCATGGCCGCCTGCTCGAAGGGAACCTCCTTATCCTCGCTCGCGTGCGGGGCGTGGTCGGTGGCGACGCAGTCGATCGTGCCGTCGCGCAGGCCCTCGATCAGCGCCTGGCGGTCGGCTTCGGCGCGCAACGGCGGATTCATCTTGAAGCGGCCGGCGTCGAGGCTGCGCACCTCCTCATCGGTGAGGCAGAGATGGTGGGGCGAGGCCTCGCAGGTGATCCGCACCCCGGCCGCCTTGGCCGCGCGCACGGCGCCGACCGACTCCGCGGCGGAGAGGTGCTGGACGTGAATACCCCCCTCCTCGTAGCCGGCCAGGGCCGCGTCGCGGGCGATCATCGTCGACTCGGAGACAGAAGGAATGCCGGCGAGGCCCAGCGCGGCCGAGACCGACCCCTCGTGCATGACTCCGTCGGCGGAGAGCTCGGGGTCCTCCTCGTGAAGGGCGATGACGCCCCCGCAGAGCCGCTGGTACTGGAGGGCGCGGCGGAGGATGCGAGCGCTCTGCACCGGTAGCCCGTCATCGGTGAAGCCGACTGCGCCGGCGTCGCGCAACTCGGCCATCTCGGTCAGCTCCTCTCCCCGCATGGCGCGGGTAACCGTGGCGAGGAAGCCGACCGGGACCGATGCCTCCGCGCGGGCCTGCTCGCGCAGCGCCTCGATGTCGGCGGCGGTGGAGACCGTCGGATCGGTGTTGGCCATCGCGAGGACGCCGCAGTAGCCGCCTGCGGCGGCGGCGCGCGTCCCCGTCTCGATGTCCTCTTTGTGTTCCTGCCCGGGAGCGCGCAGGTGGACATGCGGGTCGAAGAAGCCCGGGAAGGCGTGAAAGCCCTCGGCCTCGACAACCTCGGCCCCGTCCGCGTCGGCGGCACCCGGCGCGGACAGCTCGGCAATGCGGCCGTCGCGGACCACCACGTCGTGGACGGCATCGATCCCGGCGACGGGGTCCAGGACCGACGCGCCGCGCAGAACGACGTTGGCGCTCTCACCGGAGCGCATGTCGAGCGCTTCCGCGAGGCTCACGCCGGCTGCCCTATGGGGGTCGGCGACGGTCGCTCGGCGGCGTCCTCGCCTTCGGCGGGCGCCGGTCGCTCACTGCCGGCCAGAAGCTCATAGAGGATCGCCATCCGCACGACCAGGCCGGAGGCGACCTGCTCGGCGATGAGCGACTGCGGCGAGTCGATCGCCGCCGCCGAGAGCTCGACCCCGCGGTTGACCGGGCCGGGATGCATCAGCAGCTGACGGGCGCCGAGACGGCGCGAGTCGATCTGGAAGTGGGTCGCGTACTCCCGCAGCGAGGGGACGAAGCTTTCTCTCATGCGCTCGTTCTGCATCCGCAGCGCGTAGACGACATCGGCTTCGTCGAGGCGGTCGAGCGTATGGGCGACCTCGCAACCCAGCTCCTCGATCCCGCGCGGGATCAGGGTCGGGGGCCCGCATACGGTCACCTCGGCGCCCATCTTGCGAAAGGCGATCAGGTTGGAGCGGGCGACGCGGCTGTGCAGGACGTCGCCGACGATCCAGATCCGCCTTCCCTCGAGGCTGTCGAGGCGACGGCGCAGGGTGAAGACGTCGAGCAGGGCCTGGCTCGGATGCTCGTGCTTGCCGTCGCCGGCATTGACTACGGCGGCCTCGGTCCAGCCGGCGACCAGCTGAGCGGCTCCCGCGTAGGGATGGCGGATGACGATCGCCGCCGGGTCGTAGGCGGAAAGGGTGGCGACGGTGTCCTTCAGCGACTCGCCCTTGTCGACCGAGGAGCCGGCTGCCTTGACCGAGACGAGGTCAGCGGAGAGGCGCTTCGCCGCCAGCTCGAATGAGGAGCTGGTGCGGGTGCTCGACTCGTAGAAGAGGGTGACGACGGTGCGGCCGCGCAGAGTCGGCACTTTTTTGATGTCGCGGCGGCCAACCTCGGCGAAGCTCTCGGCACGGTCGAGGATCGCCTCGATCTCCTCCCGGGAGAGCTGGTCGACTCCGAGCAGATGCCTCATGCGGGCACCTCCGCCGCCTCGGAGATGGTCACTTCGTCGGCCCCGTCGGACTCCTCCAGCCGCACGTTGACCCGCTCTCCCCGGGCGGTCGGCAGGTTCTTGCCGACGTAGTCGGGGCGGATCGGCAGCTCGCGATGGCCGCGGTCGCAGAGGACCGCCAGTTGCACCCGTTCGGGGCGGCCGTAGTCGAAGAGCGCGTCGATCGCGGCACGCACGGTGCGGCCGGTGAAGAGCACGTCGTCGACGAGGACGACGGTGCGGCCCGCGAGATCGAAGTCGATGTGGGACGCGTGGACGACGGGGGCCGCCGCCGGCTCCTTGGCGGCGATGTCGTCGCGGTAGAAGGAGATGTCGATGTCCCCGATGGGGACCTCGGCCTCGGTCAGCTCGGTGAGCAGGGAATGCAGGCGACGGGCGATCAGGGCGCCGCGCGTGTGGATCCCGACGATCGCCAAGCCCTCGGCCTCCGGGTTCTTCTCGGCGATCTCATGGGCGATCCGCTTCAGCGTCCGCCTGACATCGTCGTGCCCAAGCACGACCTTCTCGCTCACCTCATGCTCCTTACTGGCCTCACGGGACCGGATTAAAGGACGCGACGAGAGTACCAGCGTCGAGCGACGTTTCGTGAGAACCTGCCCATGTGAAGGCGGACGTTCGGGGAATTCTCGAGGCGCACGAGGCGGCCGGCAGGCGATTCGAAGCCGGGGACTTGAGCAGCTTCGTGCGCGAAGCCGGGGACGGCGACGCGGTGGTCTGCCTGCACGGGGTGCCGGTCAGCTCGTTTCTCTACCGCAGGGTGCTACCGGAGCTTGCGGCGCGCGGGCTGCGCGGGATCGCCTTCGACTTTCCCGGCCTGGGCCTTGCCGACCGGCCCGAGGGCTTCGACTACTCGTGGAGCGGGCTCGCGCGCTGGACCGGCGAGGCGATCGACGCGCTGGGGATCGAGCGTTGCCACCTCGTGGTCCACGACATCGGCGGGCCGATCGGCTTCGAGTGGGCGATTCGCAACCCGGAGCGAGTGCTCTCGCTGACCGCACTCAACACGTTGGTGGACGCGGCGACGTTTCACCGGCCCTGGCCGATGCACCCGTTCTCGATCCGGGGGGTCGGCGAACTGTGGCTGCGCAGCATGGTGAGGCAGCCCTTCGGCCAGATCTACTACTTGACGGGAATAGAGAATCGCTCGGCGGTCCCCCGCGCCGAGGTCTACGCCCATCATGCGCTGCTGCGCCGCGAGGACGGCGGCCGCGCCTTCCTGCGGATCATGCGCGGATTCGAGCTGACCGCCGAGAAGGAGCGCTTCTTCTTCGAGGGGCTCGCCGACCGTCCCTACCCCGCCCAGGTCGTCTGGGGGGACCGCGACCGGATGCTGGGCGAGACGAGGCGCCGGGAGGTCATGCGGGCGCTGGCGGTCGACCGGGCGACGCTTCTGCCCGCCAAGCACTTCCTCCAGGAGGACCAGGCGCCCGCCGTCGCCGATGCCGTTGCGAAGCTAGGCGCCTCTGTCTGAGGGCGGCTCGGCCCGCTCGCGGGCGCCGTTTGGGACCAGGACCGGCTCGCCCCGCTCCGGAAAGGGAACCTCGATCACGTCGAAGTCGCGCGGGGCGATGACGTTCTCGTAGACCTCTCTCGCCTCCTCCAGGACCTTGCCGACGTGGTAGCGGGAGGAGATGTGGACCATTGCCAAGAGCTTCACGTGCGCTTCCTGGGCCACGGCGGCGGCCTGCCCCACCGTCGAATGCCCGGTGTCAGCCGCCCGCTGGGCCTCCTCCTCGGAGAAGCTCGCGTCGTGGACGAGTAGCTCGGCGTCGGCGGCCGCGGACACGGTGGCGTGGCACGGGGCCGTGTCCCCGGTGATCACGATCGTGCGCCCGGGACGGGATTCGCCGATCACGTCCTTGGGGCTGACCGGGCCGGAGGCGCCCTTGACCTCCTCCCCACGCTGCAGGGCGGCGAAGGCCGGACCCTCGGGAACGCCCAGGCGCTTCGCCGCCTCCAGGTCGAAGCGACCGGGGCGGTCCTCTTCGACCAGGGCGTATCCGTTGGCCCACACGCTGTGCTCCACCTGGAAGGCACGGACCTCGGCATCCTCGAGCGGGACCGCGTCGCCGGGGTCCAGCTCGATCAGCTCCAGCGGGTAGCCGATCTTGCCGACGATCCGGGCCAGGGTCTTGAAGAGGTCGCGCAGCCCGCGCGGGCCGTAGATCCGCAGCGGCGCCTGGCGGTCGGTGAGGTCCCAGGTCTTCATCAGGCCCGGCAAGCCGAGAATGTGGTCGGCGTGAAAGTGGGT
>Ga0299914_10002395_pt1 | contig 12914 bp, 11 predicted proteins | sample RVTome_10_FD_201361 | JGI IMG/M metagenome (GOLD analysis project Ga0299914, IMG submission 201361) | Soil microbial communities from uranium-contaminated site in the Upper Colorado River Basin, Wyoming, United States - RVT153D57 (version 2) ...
TCGCGGCGATCGTCGCCCGGCCCACGTCGGACCCTCCGGGCACGACGCCGAGGAGGCCGACGACCGCGGCGAGGCTCGCATCGACCGCGGTCGAGCCGAGCCACTTCGAGAGGTGCCCGTCGGCGACACCGTCGGCGCGGAGCAGATCGACGATCGCGGCCACGGTCTCGAGGGCGGATGCCTCGTGATCGGCGTCGAGCACGCCGAGCGCGACGGCCTCGCGGAGGCCCGCCGCGATGCATCCGAGGGTCGAGACGTGCACGTGCATCGCGTGCTCCTCCCACCAGTCGAAGCACGGGCGCCGCCACGACGAGCAGAGGTACTCGACGCTGAGCGTGATCGCGCGGGCCCAGCGCGAGGCATCCGTGCCGTGCCGGCGTGCGTGCTCGCCGACCGCCCACAGCCACGTGCCGTAGCCGTCGAGCTGGAAGTCCCACCAGTCGTCGTCGCCGGCCCGCCCATCGAACGTGAAGCGCGTCGGCAGCATCGCAGCGTCGGCTACCGGACGTCCCGCCGTCGCGGCGGCGACGATCGATCCGACCTCGGATGCGCGCATCTCGAGCACCGCAGCGCACCAGTCGAAGAAGCGCTCGGCGGATTCGATCCGGCCATAGCTCGACATGCCATCGGCGATGAAGGCGCCGTCGCGGAACCAGCTGTATCCGGTGTACGCGGAGAAGGTCGGGCTCGCCGGATAGGCGCCGCCCGCATCCTGCAGCGAGGCGATGAGGTCTGCGCTCGACTCGAGGAGTCGGGCGATCGATCGGGACCGGTCGGTCTGGGGCAGGGTCATCCGTCTGCTGCTTTCGTGGTTGTGCGGTCGTGGGATCGCGGATTCGGCGGGGCCGGGTCGTGGAGCCGGGCGGATGCCCGGCCGGTGCCCGGCCCCACCTGGCTCAGCCGCCGATCGCGGCGTTGATGCGCTCCTCGGCTGCGGCGAGCGCATCGGCGACCGACTTCCGGCCGGACTGCGCCTCGACGAGCTCCTCGGTCATGATGTCCTGCATCTCCTGCTGGCCCTCTGCCACGACCGGGGGCAGGGCGATGCCGTCGAGCGAGTCGAAGACCGCCTGGCGGTTCGCGGGCGCATCCTTCTCGAGATAGGTCGCGAGCGCCGCCTCGTCGGAGATCGGCGGGAGCTCCCAGCCGGAGTCGAGGCGTGTCTGCACCATCACGTCACTCGAGGTGAGGAACTCGGCGAACGTCGCGGCGGCCTCGGGGTGCTCGGAGCCGGACGAGACGCCGACGGCGTTCGAGAACACCGCGCTCGCCTGTTCCGTGTTGCCGGGCTCGACGGCGATGTCCCAGCCGAACGGCACATCCGCCACGGCGCCGAACACCCAGATGCCCGTGTGCATCATCGCGAGCTTGCCATCCGTGAACAGGTTCGTGTCGAAGTCAGGGGTGCCCTGGCCCTGCTCGATCGTGGGCATCACGGTGCCGCTCTTGCCCACGAGCCACTCGGCTGCCTCGATGCCCTCGGGCGAGTTGAACCCGACCTTCGTGCCCGATTCGTCGAGGAACTCGCCGCCGTTCTGGGCGAGCACCTTGTAGAACTCGTAGAAGCTCACGGGCTGGTGATCGCCCCAGACCCCTGCGGCCTCGTCGGTGAGCGCCTCGGCCGCGGCCTGCTCGTCGGCCCAGGTCCAGTCCGAGCTCGGGTAGTCGAGCCCCGCCGCGTCGAACAGGTCGGCGTTGTAGTACAGCACCACGGCGGAGAACGAACTCGGCAGCGCATACTGGGTGCCGTCCGTCTGGTAGGCCTCGAGCAGGCTCTGCCGGTAGGCCCCGGGGTTCTCGACCGGAAGCTCGGCGAGCACGCCGTTCGCCTGGTACTGGGCGTAGTTGGCGTACTCGATGTCGAACACGTCGGAGACGGTGCCTGCGGCGAGGTCGGTCTGCAGCGCCGTGCCGTAGTCGGCGTAGGGCAGCGTGGTGACCTCGACGGTGATGTCGGGGTTCTCCACCTCGAACGCGTCCACGATCGCCTGGAGGTTCTCCTCGTTGCCGTCGTTCGAGATGAAGTTCGTGTAGGTGATGGTGACCGGGCCGGATTCCTGATCGCCGCCGGCCGAGCAGCCGCTCAGGGCGATGGCGGCAGTGGCGGCGAGGCCGACGATGCCGAGTGCTGTGGTCCTCATGGTGGGTATCTCCTTCGATATGGGTGAGGTGCAACGGGTGGTGCGGGAACCGCGTGGCTCGGCCGTCACTTGAGGCCGGCGTTCGCGACGCCCTGGATGACGTACTTCTGGGCGAAGAGGTAGATGGCGAGCATCGGCAGGATGCTGATGACGGAGCCGGCCATGACGATGTCCCACTGGGTCGTGTACTGCCCCTGCAGGCCGGCGAGCGCGACGGGCAGGGTCTGCAACTCGGGCGAGCGCAACACGACGAGCGGCCAGAGGAAGCTGTTCCAGCTGCCCATGAACGCGAAGACCGCGAGGGTGGCGAGCGCAGGGCGGATGTTCGGGAGGATGACCGTCCAGAAGATCCGGAAGTGCCCGGCCCCGTCGAGCGCGGCGGCCTCGTCGAGCTCGACCGGCACCTGGTTCATCGCCTGCCGCAGCAGGAAGATGCCGAATGCCGCGGCGAAGGTCGGGAGGAGTGCGCCGAGATACGTGTTGACGAGCCCGAACGCCCTGAGCTCGGCGAAGAGCGGAACGACGAGCACCTGCAACGGGATCATCATCGTCGCGAGGTAGACGCCGAAGACGACGGTGCGTCCTCGGAACGGGAGCCTGCTGAACGCGTACGCCGCGGTCGCACTCGTGAACAACTGCACGAGCGTGGTGATCACGGCGAGCAGCAGGCTGTTGCCCACGGCGCGGGCGAACGGCACCTGCTGGAAGAGTTGAAAGTAGGCGTCGAGCCCGGGTTCGGCGGGAACGAGCTCCGGGGTCGAGCTGAGACCGCTGCCGGGGCTGAGCGACGTGACGAGGGTCCAGTAGAACGGGAAGAACATCACAAGTGCCCCGAGCACGATCACGACGTGCAGGAGGATCTTCCGCGCGAGCACGGCCCGTGCAGCCGGCGTGCGTCCTGCCGCAGTCGGGGTCGCGGCGGCGACGCTCATCGTGTCATCCATAGTTGACCCACTTCCGCTGCCCGCGGATCTGCACGACGGTGACGGCGAGGATGACCATGAAGAGCAGCCACGAGAGCGCGGATGCCTCACCGGCCTTGCCGTACCGGAAGGTCAGGTCGTAGATCTGCTGCACGACGACCTGGGTCGCGCCGCCCGGTCCTCCCCCGGTCATCGCGTACACCTGGTCGAAGACCTGGAAGCCGTTGATGAGGGAGATCACGACGACGAAGAACGTGGCGGGTGAAAGCAAGGGCAGCGTGATCGAGAACAGCCGCCGCCACCAGCCGGCGCCGTCGACCCGGGCGGCGTCGACGAGCTCGGGATCGATCGCCTGGAGTCCCGCGAGCAGGATCACCATGACGAACCCGAGGTCCTTCCACGCCGAGGCGAGGATGATCGAGGGCATCGCCCATGCGGGGTCGGACCACCATCCCGGGCCCTCGACGCCGAAGAAGCCGAGCACGGTGTTGACGACGCCGTTGCTGGGGTTGAGCAGCCAGCGCCACACAAGCGCGACGACGATCCAGCTCGTGACGACGGGAAGGAAGTACACGCCCCGCAACAGCGTGCGACCGCGAAGCGCCGTGTTGAGGGCGAGGGCGATCGCGAGTCCGCCGACGTAGACGAGCGGCAGGTAGCCGACGATGTAGTACACCGTGTGCAGGAAGACGTCGCCCGTCTCGGGATCGGTGAGCAGCTCCAGGTAGTTGTCGAGCCCGACCCACTTCGCCGGAGCGAGCAGGTTCCACTCGGTGAGGCTGATCCACGCCGCGGCGATCATGGGCCCGAGCACGAAGAGCACGAGCGGAACAGCGCTCGGCAGAAGGAAGGCGAGCACGGTGAGTGCGTATCGCCATCGACGGGAACGGCGACTTCGCGGTGGCGGTGGCGCCGCTGCGCCGATCTCGTGGGAGCGGCCGACGACCTCGGCGGCCGCTTCGCCGATGAACGTGGTCATGATCGGCCGGCCTGTTCGACGAGCCTCGCGCGGATGAGCCGGCCCTGGTCACCGGATGCCCCGACGGAGTCGAACGGCGTCGCGAGCACGAGTGCGGCTGCGCCCTGGGCCCAGCTCTCGTCCTGCCACGTCTCGACCTCGACGGGCAGGCTGCGCCGGTGGCGGAGCAGGTGGGAGCGGAACGCGGGTTCGAAGCCGTACGACCAGTGCCGCCACGCGGCAGTGCCCTCGCCGAGCACAACGACGAACGCCGGATCGATCGTGTGCACGACACCGGCGAGCGTACGGCCGAGGAGGCTGCCCGCCTCGCTGTAGACCCGCGCCGCCCGTTCGTCGCCCGCTTCGGCCGCGGCGTGCAGTGCGGCGATGCCGCCGGTCGCGGAGACGACCCCATCGGCGCGGGCGCGGCTGACGAGCGCCGCTTCCCCGATGTACGCCTCGAGGCATCCGTCATTGCCGCAACTGCACGTCGGACCGCCGTCAGTGATCGGGATGTGGCCGATCTCGCCGGCGCCTCCGGATGCCGCCCGCAGCACGCTGCCCTCGACGACGATGCCGGCGCCGATACCTGTTCCGATGGTCACGACGAGGAAGTTGTCGTGCGAACGGCCGAGCCCGAAGAGTCGCTCGGCGACGGCGAGGGCGTTCACGTTGTTCTCGACGATGACCGGCAGGTCGAGCGCGCGGCGGAGGGCATGGCCGAGTTCGACACCACTCCAGCCGAGCTGCGGGGCATCGACGATGCCGCTCGCGGGCTGGTCGACGCTGCCCGGCACCCCGACGCCGAGGCCGAGGAGGGTGGCGCCGGTGCCGCCGGAGATGAAGTGCCGGATCCGCTCGACGAGCTCGGTCAGGTAGGTGCTCGATGCCGCATCGAACGGCTCGCTCGCGGAACGCAGCACCCGTCCGTCGATGCCGACCTCGACGAAGGCGACGTGGTCGGCGACCACCTTCACCCCGATCGCACGACTCGACGACGCTGCGAGGCCGAGCATCCGCGCCGGTCGGCCTCCGCTCGACGGTGCCTGCTCGAGTTCGACGACGAGTCCGTCGGCGATGAGGTCCTTGACGAGCTGGGTCATCAGGGCCGGCGACACGGCGAGCACTCGGGCCAGGTCGGCGCGGGAGGCCGGACCGTTCGCGCCGAGCTGCGCGAGGATCGCCGAGCGATTGACGTCGGTGCGGGTGGTGGAGCGGATCGCCATTGATGCCTCTGGGTCGGTCGTGCGGGTTCTGAAGTTAGTTTAGTACTAAATAAAGATCAGAAACAAGCACGATGAAGCTTTCCCTCCGTTCGCGTCACGTGCGTGGACTCATCGGTGGGGGTCACTTCCGGACATACCATCGAGGGTCCACACGCCGCGGGTGGCCGGAAATGACCCCCGCGGGCGGGCAAGGGTGGCGGCGCACGGCGGCTGCACCGCGCGGGCCCGAGCAGGGGGAGCGGCGCACCGCCGCTGCACTGCGCGGGCGGGGGCAGGGGGAGCGGCGCACCCGCGGCTGCACTGCGCGGGCGGGCGGGCAGGGGGAACGGCGCACCGCGGCTGCACTGCGCGGGCGCGGGGAAACGCGCCGCCGCTAGACGGCGCGTGCGGTGAGCAGCGAGATCACGCTGGCAGCGACGACGCGATCGGCGTCGAGCTCGGCGAGGCGGCCGCCCCGAAGCTCGCCCGCGGCGGCGTGCAGCAGGGCGGTGAAGCACGTCGTGAGCCATCCGGAGTCGAGGTCGCGACGCACGACGCCCTCACGCTGGCCGCGCTCGATGAGCGCCTGCACGCGCGCCATCGGCTCGGCGTGGTGGGCGAGGATGCGCTCGTTGGACAGCGACTCCTCTGCGACGCCGAGCAGACGGTGGAAGGAGTCGACGATGCGCCAGGACCTCCGCACGAGCCGGTCGAGCGCGACGATCGGATCGCCCGTGAGGTCGACCGCGGCGAGCTCGGCCTCCGAGCGGTCGATGGTGCGGATGAGCACGGCTTCGAGCAGGTCCTCGCGGGAGGCGAAGTGGCCGTACACGGTGACCCGGCCGACGCCCGCTGCCCTGGCGATATCGGACATGCTCGCCTTGGGATCGATGGTGAAGCGCTCGAGCGCCGCGTCGAGGATCGCGTCGCGGTTGCGGAGTGCGTCACTGCGTTGCGGGCGGATCACTGGCTCGGTCACCCCTTGACCCTATCTCAAACATGGGTGTATAAGTTAACGAACTTGTACAGCACTGTTCGAGATAGGACCGTCATGACACATCCGCACTCCCCTGATCTCGTCGCGCCGCCCGAGCCGGCAGGGCGACCCACTCGCCGAGGTGGCCTCACGCTCGTCCTGCTCGCCCTCGCGCAGGCGATGCTCGTGCTGGACATCACCGTCGTGAATGTCGCGCTGCCCGTGCTGAGCCGAGAGCTCGGGCTCGAGCCGGCGCTCGCGGGCTGGGCCATCGCCGCCTACGCTGTGCCGTTCGGCGGGCTCCTCATCCTCGGCGGGCGCCTCGCCGATATCTTCGGCGCGCGACGAATGCTGCTCACCGGGCTCGCGATCTTCACCGTCGCCTCGCTCGCGGCGGGCCTCGCCACCGATGCGACGTGGTTCCTCGTCGCACGAGCGGCGCAGGGCATCGGCGCTGCGCTCCTCTCGCCCGCGGCGCTCGCGACGCTGCTCCATCGCTTCGAGGGCCCTGCCCGCCGTCGCGCGCTCGCCGTTTGGGGAGCGGTCGGCGGCGCCGGAGCGGCGATCGGCGTGCTGCTCGGCGGCCTCCTGACCGGTGGCCCGGGCTGGCGGTGGATCTTCTTCATCAACGTGCCCGTCGGCGTTGCAGTCGCCATCGCGGTGCCGTTCATCGTGGCCGGCGCCGTCGTCGTCCGCCGCGGCCGAGTCGATGTGCTCGGCGCTGTGCTCGCGACCGCGGGCTTCGCGAGCCTCGTCGCCTCGATCTCGTCGGCCGAGTTGATGGAGCCGGCGGTCGCGTGGACGCTCGCCGCGGCGGGCGCGCTGCTCCTTGGCGCGTTCATCCTCGTGCAACGTCGGGCGGCGAACCCGCTCGTTCGGCTCGGCCTGCTGCGGTCGCGGCCGGTCGCGACCGGCTCGATGCTCATGCTCGTCGCGACGGGCCTGCTCGTCGGCGGGTTCTTCATGTTCTCGTTCGAGCTGCAGGACGGCTCGGGTTGGTCGCCGATCGCCACCGGCCTCGCATTCCTGCCGATCTCGGTGGGCATCATCGCCGGTGCGCACGTGGCCGCGAGAGCGCTCGGCCGATTCGGAGCGAGGGTGGTCGCCCCGGCGGGCATGATCGTTGCAGCGCTCGGACTCGCGACCACGACGAGCGTGATCTCGTCGGGCCAGAGTCCGGCGTTCGCCATCGCCGGCATGACCGTTGCGGCCTTCGGGCTCGGCACCGGGTTCGTGAGCGCGAGCACCACCACCCTCTCGCATGTCAGCGGCCATGAGGCGGGCACAGCGTCGGGAGTGCTGAACTCGTTCCACGAACTCGGCAGCGCCGTCGGCGTAGCGGTGTTCGCCGCGATCGCGGTGACGAGCCTCGGTCTCGGCTTCGGCGTGGCCGCCGGGATCGCCGCGGCAACCGCGGTGATCGCGGCATTCGTGTTGCCGCCGGGAGTGATCGGCGGGGGAGACGTGAAGTTCGTGCACTGATGCGTTCGCCCCGGCGCCGCGAGCGGCACCGGGGCGAACCTCAGTCGATCAGGACGCGGCCGCGGCGGCGTACGCGGTCTGCGCGACCGATCCGTAGTACGGCCCGAACATCACGTTCGGGATGTTGTTGTACCCGAAGCTGTTGAGCGAGTTCTGCGCCCCGGAGCCGAGGAACCAGGGGCCGCCCGACGAACCGCCGGTCATGTCGCACGGGATGCCCTGCGACTGCGTCTGGCCGTACGGGTCGGCGCTGGCCGTGCCGGCGCACGATTGCAGCGTCTGCCCGTCGAACGGGGCGGCGGCGGGGTATCCGAACGCCTCGTAGGCAAGCCCGCGCGCCTGGTTGAACGCGATCGCGGAGGCACCGACGGCCTGGGCGAGCGTGCGTCCGTTCAACGATGCCACCTTCACGAAGGCCGTGTCGTACGTGATGTCGCCACCCTTCGTCCACTGGGTGGGAGCCGAGAAGGAGGTCGCCGCCCACTGACCGTACGGCGCCGCGCCGTTCTCGTACGCGGGAACGAAGATCCAGCGGCTCGCGAACTTGCCGCGACCCCCGTGCACGCAGTGACCTGCCGTGGAGACGACGCTGCCGTTGGCGGCGCTCACGGAGTTCGCCGAGCACACGTAGTTGCGACCGCCCAGGGTGAAGAACACCTTGCCGATGTTCGCGACGGGCGCCTCACTGGTCGCGAACAGGTCGACGTCCTGGGCCGGAGTGGGCTTGCCGTAGGTGACCGGGGCCCCCTTGGCGACCTCGCTCGCCGGCGTCGACGCCACCCGGTCTGCGACCAGCACGTCCGCGGGAATCGCCCCGCGCATCCGCTCGGGCGTCCAGTACTGGGCGGCGGCCTCTGACTCGGCTGTCGGGACGGCGACGTGGTCGACCCCCGGCGATCCCGAGGGCGGCGCGGCGACGGCCGCGGTCGGCGCGGCGAGCAGCGCACTCGCGACGAGCGCGGCGCCGACGAGCCCGGAGCGAAGAGACGTGAGTTTCATGGACGTTGTGTCCTCTCTGAGGCCGGCGACTCCGTCCCCCATCGGTGCACGGAGTCGCGGTGAACTGAATGCGCCAGAGCGTCTCACGTGTCCCCCGTTCGGGGCAGCGCCGGAGGGCGGGTTCGTGGACATCGACGAACATCGGCGCGGAACCGAAGAATGCGTCCCATGCTCGCGCCCGGCGGGTTAGGCTCCCCGTTTGGCCGCGCAGGGCCGGGCCCTCGGATGCCGCAACGGGGCGCTGCGGCATCCGGCGAGCGCCCGGGTTTCCTGTGCGAGGATGGACGCGTCCAGCTCGGACGCATCACCCCACCTTCGAGGAGCCATCGCTCGCATGTGCGGCATCGTCGGCATCGTCTCCACCGAGCCCGTCAACCAGCAGATCTACGACAGCCTCCTCCTCTTGCAGCACCGGGGCCAAGACAGCACCGGCATCGCCACCGCCGACGGGCCCGTGTTCCATATGGCGAAGGCGCGTGGGCAGGTGCGTGAGGCGTTCCGCACCCGTGACATGCGGGCGCTCCTCGGCAACATCGGCCTCGGCCACGTGCGGTACACCACGAAGGGCGCCGCCGAGCGCGAAGAGGAGGCGCAGCCGTTCTACGTGAACGCGCCGTACGGGATCATCCTCGTGCACAACGGCAACCTCACGAACACCCGCGAACTCTCGAGCGACCTGTTCAACATCGACCGTCGTCACGTGAACTCGACGAGCGACACCGAGATGCTGCTGAACGTGCTCGCCACCGAGCTGCAGGGCCAGATCACGGGCCTCGACCTCGACCCCGACCAGGTGTTCCAGGCCGTCGAGCAGGTGCACGAGCGCGTCGAGGGCTCCTACGCGGTCATCGCGCTGATCGCCGGCTACGGCCTGCTCGCGTTCCGCGACCCCTACGGCATCCGCCCGCTCATCCTCGGCAGGCGGCTGACGGATGCCGGCAAAGAGGAGTGGATCGTGGCATCCGAGTCGCTCGTGCTCGAGAACGGCGACTACGAGATCGTGCGCGACGTGGAACCCGGCGAGGCGATCTTCATCACGCTCGACGGCCAGATGATCTCGCGGCAGTGCGCGAAGTACCCGCGGCTCGTGCCGTGTTCGTTCGAGTACGTCTACCTGGCCCGTCCCGACTCCGTGATGAACGGCATCTCGGTGTACGAGGCGCGGCTGCAGATGGGCAACCGCCTCGCGACGACGATCGAGACCCACATGGACAAGGGCGACATCGATGTCGTCATGCCCATCCCCGACTCGTCGCGGCCAGCCGCCATGCAGGTCGCGCAGAAGCTCGGCATCGAGTACCGCGAGGGCTTCTACAAGAACCGCTACGTCGGCCGCACGTTCATCATGCCCGGGCAGGCGCAGCGCCGCCGCTCGGTGCGCCAGAAGCTCAACGCGATGGGCACGGAGTTCAAGGGCAAGAACGTCCTCATCGTCGACGACTCGATCGTGCGCGGCACGACCTCGAAGGAGATCGTCGAGATGGCGCGCGCGGCCGGCGCCAACAAGGTGACGTTCACCTCGGCCGCTCCCCCGGTGCGCTACCCGCACGTCTACGGCATCAACATGCCGAGCCGGCAGGAGCTCGTCGCGCACGGCCGCAAGATCCCCGAGATCGCCCGCGAGCTCGGCGCCGACCACATGATCTACCAGGAGGTCGCCGACCTGCAGGCGGCGATCACGCAGGGCACGTCGATCGAGCAGCTCGACATGTCGTGCTTCACAGGCGACTACATCACCGGAACCGTCACCGAGGAGTACCTCGAGTGGGTCGAGAAGACGCAGCTCAGCTGAGCGGATGCCGCGGCATCGTGCTCAGCCTCGTCTGAAGGGCGAGCTCAGGATTACTCGTCGTCGATGCGGTGCGTCGATTCGTGCTCGACGGTCACCGAACGCACCCGCCGAGCGGTCGTGCGGTCGATGAGGAGCGCCACGACGGCACCGAGGGCGGCGCCGACCGTCGCGCAGATCAGGAGCAGGAATCCGAACACCTGGCCCTTGTCGAACTCGATCAGCTCACCCTCGACCGTGGGCTCTCCCGAGAACGCGAACGTGAGGATGAGCGCCGTCACCGCACCGACGAGCGCACCGAGGGTGATGAATCGACCGTAACGCGGTGCCCGACGCATGGTGACGGTGTCGCTCGTGACCTCGATCTCGAGCGGTCCGCCGACCACCGGCCGGGGGGAGGGCTCGGGCGTCTCGGGGGCGTTCTGCGTGTCGCTCACCCCTCCATTGTCGCGCACGACGGGAGCAGCGGCATCCGTCGCCCGCTCAGTCGCCCAGTCAGCTGAGCGCCACGACCAGGGCGAGCGCCAGGAGCACGACCAGCATGGGCGTCATCGTGTACCGCTCGGGCTTGCTGCGGGAGATCGCATTCAGCGGGATGCCCAGGACGAAGTAGCCCACGATCACCCACGTGGCGACGTCCACCACGATCTCGGGCAGCACCAACGGCATGAGCCCCGCCCGCATGAGGAACACCCACGCGAACACGGCGTAGAGCAGGATCGAGACGGCGCTTCCGATGCGCTTTCCCCTTGGCAGCACCCGGTCGGCGCCGCCCCACGCGAAGTGGCCGAGCGGGGCACCGAGGATCAGCGCGAACTGCAAGACGGCGAGTACCCCGAGAATGACGCAGAGGGCGATGGCGGCGATGGCTGCGGGAGTCACGGTGCGAGCGTACCGGCAGTGGGCTGACCCAGACCACTACCCCGCCCTCGCCGGCTGCTCGGGATGGGTGTCGTGCGATCGCCCGCTGGGGCTGCGCCAGCGGATGACGCCGTCGGCGTGCTGCCACATGCGCCACCCGGTGTTGTGTTTCAGGCGATGGTGGTGCCGACAGAGGTGAGAGAGATTGTCGTGGTCGGTGCATCCGTCGTCGTCGTAGGCCACGGTGTGGTCGATGTCGGAACCCGTCACCGGCTTCTCGCAGCCAGGGAACCGGCAGCGGCCGTCGCGGATGCGGAGCCAGCCGGCGAGATCGGCGGGCACGCGCCGGGTCTTGCGCCCGTATCGGAGCATCGCCCCGGTGACCGGGTCGGTGAGGATCGGCCGGATGGAGGGAACGTGCGACATGATGAGCCCGGCCGTCTCGATGTCGATCGGGCCGACCCCGTCGAGCGTGGCCGGCTGCTCACCGTGGCCCAGCATGGTGAGCGCAGGAATCGTGAGGTGCACCGTCGCGCGCACCGCGCCGAGGTCGCCCCGGCGGGGTGCCGCCTCGGGCTCAGAGCGGTCGAGCAGCAACGACACCGCGGCATCCGCCTCGCGTTGCGCCCGGGTGCGCGCGTCGTTCCGCTCGCGAACACCGACCATCGCGCCGATGCGCGCCCGGATCGCGACCGCCTCCTCGGCGGCGCAGAACAGGTTCACCCAGGCCATGCCGTCATGCGCCGGCTCGACGACGAGCCGCCGCTCCTCGAGGGCACGCCGCTTGCGCAGCTCTGGGGCAGTGGGCTGGTAGCGGTGCTCCATGCGCCGCAACGCCCGGCGGAACGCGACCGGCGTCATCCGCACCGCCTTCTGCAGCGCTTCGCGCTCGAACTCGCGGGCCCGCTCGTCGGGGATCAGCCCGACCGCGTCGATGAGATCGCGCACATGCTGCAGCGACACCTCCCCCGCCGCCAGTGCCTCGGCCGTGGCCGGAAGCCGCACCGCGAGGGCCGTCGCATCGTGCACGTGCCGCACCGCCGACCGCTCGTGCATTCGCAGCGCGGACGCCAACTCGGTCGAGCACGCGCGGTCGGCCCACTCGCGATTCTCGCGGTCGGTGCGGGCGGGATTCGCCTCGACCTCGCGCATCGCCTCGCGGAGCTCATGCACCCAACGCAGCTGCTCGGCCTGCGCGGCACGAATCGAGCGCTCGAGCTCGGTGATGTGCTCGAGCGCCTCGGCGAGTCGCATGGTGGGTTCCATGACACCCATCCGACCACGACCCACTGACATCCAAAATCAGCTGCTGATCTGGGATTTCCCCTGTGGAGAACTTCGCCTCACCGCCACCTGTGGAGGACGAGTCGGATGCAGAGCAGCACCGGAGCGGAGCGGCATCCGTCAGACGCCGGCTCAGCCCGGCAGCACGGGCAGGTGCCCGCCGAGGTCGGCCCGCTGACCCGACGCATGCACACGACCGGCCGAGCGGGCCTCATCCCACGTGAGGTCGCCCACCGCGAGCGCGAGCCAGGTCGCGGCATCCGTCTCGATCACGTTCGGCGGCGTGCCGCGCGTGT
>Ga0299914_10002396_pt1 | contig 12911 bp, 12 predicted proteins | sample RVTome_10_FD_201361 | JGI IMG/M metagenome (GOLD analysis project Ga0299914, IMG submission 201361) | Soil microbial communities from uranium-contaminated site in the Upper Colorado River Basin, Wyoming, United States - RVT153D57 (version 2) ...
CCCCAGCATTCAGCGCAGCGTCGTCACCACCCGCATGCGCCCATCCGTGGCCTGGAGGAAGAACCCTTCGAACTCCCGGCGGATCCGATCCACCTTCTGCACGTGCGCATCGTTCGGCGTGCGGCCGGCGCCCACGACGAGGATGTAGGCCTGGCGGTGGACGCGCGGCGCCTGGCCGGCCGCGGGCACGCGCTCGCCGTTGATCGCGATGACGTCCTGGATGAGCACGTCGCGGCGCGTGCCGTTGAACTGCACGCCGATATCGGGCGGATCGTCGGGTTCCGTGGACGGAACGACGTTGGTCGGGCTCTGGACGTAGAAGAAGGGCGGCACCTCGGTGGGCGGCACGAGCCCCATCGCGTACTGATCGAGGAGGCTGTACCGCTCGACGGCGGCCACGGTCCGGAACGTCCCGCCGCCGAGATCCTCGATGTCGTTGCCCTCCATGACCGACGCGTCGGAATCGAAGAAGAAGCTCCAGTGCGCGAGGTCGCGGCCGAGCAGCGCGTCCGACTGGTCGCCGTTGTGATCGCGGAAGTCGAAGAAGGCGAGCCACCGGTGGCCCACCTCGTGCGCCAGGACCGAGAGCGTGCTGTTCTCCCCGAGCACGCGCGCGCGCGGGTTCTCGGGGTACTTGCCGGCGAAGTCCATCACGGCAAAGCTCTGCAGGCGTCCGTCGCTGCCGAACTCGCGCGAGGCGTCGAAGAGCTGCATGCCGATGCCCCGGATGTCGTTGGCCACTGTCGTCTCGTACGCGAACGCATCCTGGACGAGCGGGGCGTCGGTCCAGATGATCAGCTGATCGTAGTCGTCCGGATGCGACTCGTAGAACCGGCGGGCGATCCCGACCGTGTCCAGCAGGGGGCTGTCGGCGAAGCGCTCGCCCACGGCGGCGGCGCCGCCCTCCACGCTCTGGTCGCTCAAATTCACCGCCGCGAACTCGCCCGTCCGGCCCGGCGAGACCGCGACGACGGCGTCCGGCAGCGCGATCGCGTCGCCGTACTTCATCTCGATGGCCCCGTCCGGGAGGAGCGTGACCTGGACGGTGGTGGTCCGCGCCTCGTCGAACCCCCGGACGCCGCACCAGGTCACCGTGTACTGGTCGGCCGCCGCGTGCGCGAACACGCGGCCGCCGGTCGACGGATCGAGGTCGGCGAAGAACGGCGCGACGCGAGGCGGCCCGGTCAGCACCCGCGACACGTTGCGCTCGGTGCTCGCGCGGTCCTCCGCCTCGAAGGTGACGTTGCCGTCGGAGTTCACGAAGGCGTCCGACTGGCCCGCGCCGAAGAACGGGAACGCGAAGGGCACCGCCACGGGCTCGCTGTCATCGTCGTCGAGGGTGAGGAGCGAGCCGAGCGTGGAGCGGAAGGCGGCGTCGATGCGGCTGACCGAGTAGCCGCCCTGCGGGTTGGGCGCGAAGCGCAGGCCCGCGCCGCCGAGGTCGAACGTGTTGGCCGGCGCGATGAGATCCCCTTCGTCCTGGAGGACCGCAATCTCGCCGATGTCCACGGCGTCCCGCCCCGTGGTGAGCGGCGCACGCGGACCCTGGCGGGCGGCGTGCTGGCGATGCGTCCAGAGCGCGTCGAAGACGCGCCAGCGCGGGTTGTGATCGAGCGACGTGGCGGCTTTGGAGGTGGCGGGTTCGGGCGCGGAGGCCCGGGCCGCGAGACGGCGCGGGCCTTCGAGCGCCGCCGCCGTGGAACACGGGTTGGGCGTACCGGGCCCCGGGCCGGAGCCCGGGGGCGGCGTGCCGTTGCCATTGCCGTTGCCGTTGCCGTTGCCGTTGCAGGCGGCGAAGGCCGCCGCGGCACACAGCACGGGCAGGAGCGCGCGGCGGATCGGCATGAGGCCTCGGTCTACTTGATGTCCTTGAGCTTCTCGAGGATCGTCTTCGCGTCGCCCAGCTCGCGGGCGTCGGGCGGCGCCGTCGCCACGAACTTCTCGATGTCCGCCTTGCCTTCCGGCAGCTTCTTGGCCGCGATGTAGGCGCGCCCGCGATAGTAGTAGATCTCGGCCTGGCTGGGGAAGTGCTCGAGGAGGGCCGTCAGGATCGTGACCGCCTCCTCGGGCTTGTCGTCGCGAATGAGCGAGATCGCCCCGTTGATGTACGGATACGGGTCCTTCGCCTGCGACATGTCCGTGGACTTCAGGATCTCCAGCCCTTCCGACGTCTCGCCGCCTTCCATGAGCAGATCGGCGAGGAGCAGCTTCGTCTCCATGTTGTCCGGTTCCTTCTCCAGGATCAGACGCAGGTGCTCGACGGCCTTCGGATAGTTCTTCTCGCCCGCGTAGGTCGCGGCGATGAAGCGATTGAGCTGCACGACCGAGGGGTACTTGGCGAGCAGGTCCTCGTACACCTTGCGGGCCTCCGGGAACCGCGAGGACTTCAACATCGCCTGGGCGCGTTCGAGCTCCGCCTGAATCTCCGCGTTGGGATCGGCCGCGGCCTTCGGCAGCGTGACGTCCACCTTCTGGAGGTTCGCCTGCCCGGTGACGGTGACCGTGCCGCGCTGGGTCTGATGCCCGTCCTTCGCGATCTCCAGCGTCCAGTCGCCGAACGCCACCCGATTGAACGCCCACTCGCCCTTGTCGTTCGAGGAGGTCTCGAGCGGGGTGGTCTCGCCGGCCTTCGTGGCCCGGACGGTCGCGCCGGCAACAGGCTGGCCGCTCTCGTCCACGACCTTGCCGGTAATCCGCCCCTCGCTCTTCGCCTGGGCGTGAAGCGCCCGCGGAACGACGAGCGCGAGCGCAAGCAGGAATACAAAGCCCAATCTGGTTCTCATGATGATTCCTTGGGGAGTCAGGACACGCAGGGCGCAACCACGCGGCCGGAGGCCGATCATCGAAGCAGTGTACCGGATTGGGGAAGGCCGGGACGAGCGCGGCGGGCTGGAGACGGCGGCAACGATCAGGGGTACAAAAAACAACCGCCGATCGCCTCCTCCAAAGCGACCGGCGGCGCGGGCAGAACCCGCTGCCGAAGCACGCACAAGCTTCGGACTGAAAAAACGCGTCCGGGCCCAGGGGGCCCCGGCTGCTACTTCGCGAACCTGTCGAAGATGTCGACCAGCTCGGTCAGCCGTCTGGTCTTCTCCGGCTCGCCCTTGGTGATGCCCTCCGGGACGCACTTCTCGACGTGGAACCTGAGGACCGCCAGGCTGATTCGGTTCAGCGCGGCCTCCGCGGCGGCGAGCTGCTGCAGGATGTCCACGCAGAGCCGCGGCTCCTGCACCATCCGGCGGATCCCGCGAACCTGCCCCTCGATTCGATTCAGCCGCGTGACCAGGCTTTGCTGTTGCGATTCGTCTAACATTGGCGCTCCCGGGTGCACCGCGCGTACGGCGTATAAGGCTTCCATCAATCTAGTCCGGCCTTTACTACGCCGCTAAGCCCAGTTCGTTTCGGGCACCTGATTACCTGAGCGCACGCAAGACTCGTCGCGCCGCAACGCTATGCAAGCAGCACGCCCCAGCAGGCGTGCCAATCGTCCCAGTCCGATGCGCGGATTTTCTAGGATTCCGCATTTGCGCTCGTTGGGAACTGGAGTTCAGGATACGGTCTGCCGGATCAGCGAAGCCCTTCCGATCCATTTTTTTGAAAAGCTGAGCCTCGGAATTTTTTTAGGAGTGGACCCCAGGCCGGATTTGACACGGACTTCGAATATGAATGAACATTCATTCATGCCCGTCGCCGCCTCGGCCCGCGCCCGTGGCCACGCCGCCAGAATCGACCGGCGGGACGCCATCCTTCGCGCGGCCATCGACACGTTCGCCGAGCGCGGCTTCTTCAACGCGCAGGTGGCCGACGTGGCGCGCGCCGCCGGCGTGGCCGCCGGCACGGTCTATCTCTACTTCCGCGGCAAGGACGACCTGCTCGTCTCGATCTTCGAGCGCACGATGACCGAGGCGATCGCGGAGGGCCGCGGCCTGCTGGCGCGGACGCGCGGCCCGGCCGAACAGCTCCGCGGGATCGCGCGCCTGCACCTCGGACGCCTCGGGCGCGACCGCGCCCTGGCCGTGGTCTTCCAGGTGGAGCTGCGGCAGTCCACGAAGTTCATGGAGCGGTTCTCGTCCACGAGGCTTCGCGAGTACCTCGGACTGATCAGGGACGTCATCGCTGACGGGCAGGCGAAGGGCGTGTTGAGGCCCCACGTGAACCCCACGCTGGCGGCCAAGCTGTTCTTCGGCGCCCTCGACGAGATGGCGACGAACTGGATCCTCAGCCGGCGGAAGTATTCGCTTGCGAGCGAGGCGGATGCGATTTTGGATCTCTTCCTGGGCGGCCTGGGCACGCGACCGGCCGGAGAGGACTGATCCGCGGCGCGCGGAGCGGCGATTGAGCAGACACGAAGGACGCGAGCGCATGCAGATCCGGTCAGTCGCCGTGCTCGGCGCCGGCACGATGGGCGCCCAGATTGCCGCGCACTTCGCCAACGCGGGGGTTCCGGCGCTGCTGCTCGACGTCACGCGCGAGGCGGCACGCGACGGGCTCGAGCGCGCGCGCCGCCTGAAGCCCGATCCCTTCTTCACCGCGGCCGCCCACGCGCTCGTCCGCACGGGCGGCTTCGACGAGGACCTCGCCGGCATCGCCGCCTGCGACTGGATCGTCGAGGCGATCGTCGAGCGGCTCGACGCCAAGCGGGCGCTCCTCGCGCGCGTCGAACCCCACCGTGCGCCCCGCGCCGTCGTCAGCTCCAATACCTCGGGCATCCCGATCGCCTCGATCGCGGAGGACCGCTCGCCCGCTTTCCGCGCGCACTGGCTGGGCACGCACTTCTTCAACCCGCCCAGGTACCTCCACCTCCTCGAGGCGATCCCGACCCCGGACACCTCGCCGGACGTCCTCGACGCCGTCGCCCGCTTCGCCGATCACCGGCTCGGCAAGGGCGTCGTCGTCGCGAAGGACACGCCCGGCTTCATCGCGAATCGTCTCGGGATCCACGGCGTGGCGAGGACGCTCCAGGTACTGGCGCGCGGCGAGTACACGATCGAGGAGATCGACGCGATCACGGGTCCGGTTATCGGCCGGCCGAAGAGCGCCACGTTTCGCACGGTGGACATCGCGGGCCTCGACATCCTCGCGCACGTCGCCCGGGATCTCGCGGAGCGCCTGCCGGACGCGGCGTCCCGCGATGCCTTCGAGCTGCCGCCGTTCGTCGGCGCGCTCGTCGAGCGGGGCTGGACCGGCGCCAAGGCCGGCCGGGGATTCTACCGCAGGGATCCGTCCGGCGAGATCCTCACCCTCGACCCGGCCACCCTCTCCTACCGGGCGAAACAGCCGGCGAAGTTCCCGTCCATCGAGGCCGCGCGCGCGATCGACTCGATCGGCGAGCGCCTCGGGGCGCTCTTCACCGGCCAGGATCGCGCGGGCGCGTTTCTGCGCGGCACGCTCGGCGCCACACTCGTCTACGCCGCCCGGGTGGCACCGGACATCGCGGGTTCGATTGACGACGTCGATCGCGCGATGCGGTGGGGATTCGGGTGGGAGCTGGGGCCATTCGAGGCGTGGGACGCGATCGGGATCGACCGCGTGCTCGAGGCCTGCGCGGTCACCGACGTGCCGCCGCTCGCCGCGGAGGCCCGGGCCCGCGGCGGTTTCAGGCCCGGCGGCACACTGCCCCCGGCCGCCCCCGATCTGCTCCTCCTCCAATCCTCGAAGGCCGCCGGCCGCGTCGTGAAGCGGAACGCGGGTGCGAGCCTGGTCGATCTCGGCGACGGCGTGCTCGGCTGCGAATTCCACTCGAAGATGAACGCCATCGGCGGTGACACCATCCAGATGCTGCACGCCGGGGTGAAGGAGGCGGCGGGCGGCTTCCGCGCGCTCGTGGTCGGCAGCGAGGCGGCGAACTTCTCGGCCGGCGCGAACCTGATGCTGCTCCTGCTGGAGGCGCAGGACGGCAACTGGGACGAGGTCGAGCTGATGGTCCGCGCCTTCCAGGGCGCGACAATGGCCCTGAAGTACGCGCCGGTGCCGGTCGTGATCGCGCCGGCCGGCCTCGCGCTGGGCGGCGGCTGCGAGATCATCCTGCACGGGGACCGCGTCCAGGCCGCCGCCGAGAGCTACATCGGGCTCGTCGAGGTCGGCGTCGGCCTGATCCCGGCGGGCGGCGGCACGAAGGAGATGCTCGCGCGCGCGATGGAGGATGCGCCGCCCGGGGTCGATCCGCTGCCCTGCGTGCAACGCGTGTTCGAGACGATCGCCTTCGCGAGGATCTCGACGAGCGCGCCCGACGCCCGGCGGCCCGGCTACCTCCGCGAGGCCGACGGCGTGACGATGAATGGTGAGCGGCTCATGTCGGACGCGAAGACGCTGGCCCTGGCGCTGGCCGAGAGCTACGCGCCGCCGCAGCCGCGGGCGGCCATCCGCGTGGGCGGCGAAGGGCTGCTCGCGGCGCTGAAGCTCGGCGTGCACCTCGCGCTCCGATCCGGGCGGATCAGCGACCACGACGCGCTCATCGGGCGGAAGCTCGCCTGGATCCTGGCTGGCGGCGACCTGCCGCACGCGGCCACGCTCACCGAGCAGCAGATTCTGGATCTCGAACGCGAAGCGTTCCTCAGCCTGTGCGGCGAGCGGAAGACGCAGGAGCGCATCGCGTACACGCTGAAGACCGGCAAGACCCTGAGGAACTGACGTGCCATGGCGACTCTCGCAGGCGGCCGTGCCCGATGAGGATGTTCGATCGCGGATCGGGACCGCCGCTCGTCGTGATCCCCGGCGTGCAGGGCCGGTGGGAGTGGATGCAGCCGGCGCTCGTGGCGCTCAGCCGGTCCTGCCGGACCATCTCGTACTCGCTGTGCGGGGACTTCGGGTCCGGCTCTCGCCCGGACCCGGGTCTCGGATTCGACAACTACCTGCGCCAGCTCGACGCGGTGGTCGATCGGGCGGGCGTCGCGCGGCCCGCGATCTGCGGCGTGTCGTACGGAGGGTGGATAGCCCTGCGGTACGCGGCGCTGCGGCCCGATCGCGTGAGCGCGCTGATTCTCGTCTCCGCGCCCGCGCCCGGCTGGACGCCGTCGTCGCGCCAGCGGCGGTACCTCGCGGCGCCCTTGTTGTCCGCGCCCGTGTTCGTGGCCGCGGCGCCCTTCCGCATGTGGCCGGAGATCCGGCAGGCGCTGCCGGTCTGGCGCCCGCGGCTTCGCTTTCTCGTTACGCACGGGTGCCGCGTCGCCACGGCGCCGATGATCCCGCCGCTCATGGCGGCGCGCGTGCGGGAAGTGCAGGCGCTCGACTTCCACGCCGACTGCCGGCGGGTGCGGGCGCCCGCGCTGATCGTGACCGGGGAGCCCGGCCTGGATTCCGTGGTCCCCGTGGAGGTGACGCAGCGCTACCGGACGCTCATCCCCGGGTCACGCTACGAGATGATGGAAGGCACCGGGCACCTCGGGCTCGTGACGCAGCCGGACCGTTTCGCGAATCTCGTGAGCAGGTTCGTCCATGCCAGCCCTGACTGATCTGACCGGCCCCGCCGGTCCGCTCGAAGCCATTCTGGATCCGCCCGCCGGCGGCGGGGACGCCGCGCCGCGCGCCGCCGTCGCCCTGGCGCACCCGCATCCGCAGTTCGGCGGTTCCATGAACACCAAGGCGGTCTATCAGGCCGCCAAGGGACTGTCGCGCGTCGGCTGCGCCGTGCTCCGGTTCAACTTCCGCGGCGTCGGCCGGAGCGCCGGGGCGTTCGATCGCGGCGAGGGCGAGCAGCAGGATTTCACCGCGGCGCTGGACGATCTGGCGGCACGGTACCCGGGCGCGCGCCTGTGGGCGGCCGGCTTCTCGTTCGGCGCCTGGGTCGCGATGGAGGTCGGCGCGGTCGATCCCCGCGTGTCGGCGCTCATCGGCATCGCGCCGCCGGTCGCCACATCGATCTCCGGCATGGCGTACGAGTTCGCGAGCACGCTCGCCAGCTCGAAGCCGAAGTTCTTGGTTCAGGGGGAGAGCGACGACATCTGCCCGCTCCAGGCGCTGTGGCAGTTCTACGGGCAACTGCAGGAGCCGAAGGAGCTTGTCGTCATCGACGGAGCCGATCATCTGTTCGAGGGGCAGACGGTGGAAGTGGGTGAGGCGCTCGAGGGTCTGCTCGCTGATTTCTGACTCGCGGTCCGTAGTCCGTGGTCCGTGGGTCAGCGCCTGCGGCCCGCGCGAGCCGCCGGAGGGAAGCCGCCGCGCAGCGGCGGCCGGCGCGCGCGCGCGAGCGGGGGTGGGGCCCCGCGAGCATCAAGAATGCTGACAGAGCCGGTCCGGCCTTCTACATCCTGGATTTGAGCGGGGGAATCATGAAAGACGCCGTCATTGTGTCAGCGGTTCGAACGGCGGTTGGCAAGGCGCCGGCGGGGACGCTGCGGTTCACGAGGCCGGACGAGATGGCTGCGGTCGTGATCGCGGAGGCGCTGAAGCGCGCGCCCGGCGTCGCGGGCGGGGATGTGGACGACGTGATTCTCGGATGCGCGATGCCGGAGGCGGAGCAGGGGCTGAACGTGGCGCGGATAGCGAGCCTGCGCGCGGGGGTGCCCGTGTCCGCGTCGGCGGTCACCGTGAACCGCTTCTGCTCGTCCGGCCTCCAGTCGATCGCGTATGCCGCCGAGCGGATCAGGGCCGGCTTCGCCGAGACGATCATCGCGGGCGGGACCGAGTCGATGAGCCTGATCCCGATGGGCGGGCACAAGGTCGCGCCGAATCCGGCGCTCGTCGAGACCTATCCCGACGTCTATCTGAGCACCGGCCTGGTGGCCGAGAACCACGCGCGGGAAGCGTCGGCCTCACGCGAGGAACAGGACGCGTTCGCGCTGCGGAGCCATCAGCGCGCGATTGCGGCGATCGACGCGGGGCGCTTCGAGGACGAGATCGTGCCCCTGCAGGTCAGGCTGGCGATGAACGGCGACGGCGTCCGCACGCTCACGTTCGATACGGACGAAGGACCGCGGCGCGACACCTCGGCGGAGGCGCTCGCGAAGCTGAAGCCGGCCTTCCACGCGAATGGCACCGTGACGGCCGGCAACGCCTCGCAGACGAGCGACGGCGCGGCGGCCGTGGTGGTCATGTCCGCCGATCGGGCGGCATCGGTCGGGCTGAAGCCCCTCGCCCGCTTCGTCGCGTTCGCCACGGCCGGCGTCGAGCCGGAGCGCTTCGGGATCGGCCCCGTTCCGGCCATTCGCAAGGCGCTGAAGCTCGCCGGCCTCACGCTGGACCAGATCGATCTCATCGAGCTGAACGAGGCGTTCGCGTCGCAGGTCATCGCCTGCCTCCGCGAACTGCCGATCGATCCGGAGCGCCTGAACGTCAACGGCGGCGCGATCGCGCTCGGCCACCCGCTCGGCTGCACCGGCGCGCGGATGACCGCCACCTTGCTCTACGAGATGAAGCGGAGGAGTTCACGTTACGGCATGGTCACGATGTGTGTTGGGGGTGGCATGGGCGCTGCCGGGATCTTCGAGCGCATCTAGGCCCAGGATTCACTCTCATCGTGTCTTCGTGTCATCGTTCCCATCGTGGGCACCGTATGTGCGTGGCAGTGACAAGTCGAGTGAAATTGCGGGTGTAACGGGCGCGACAGACGTAGCGCAGGCCTTCAGGCCTGCCAGCGCCGCGAGGGCAGACCGAAGGTCTGCGCTACCGTGAACGAGGAGTTGCGTCCGGACTCACCACGGGCTACGAGCCACCGGCTACGGACCGCGGGCCGCGGCAAGGAGCAGTTATGACAGTTACCGAAACGGCACTCAAAGGCGGCATCTGGCTCATCGACGAGACCGGCGGCGACATCTTCACGCCCGAGAAGATGACCGACGAGCACCGGCTGATCGGCCAGACGGCCGACGAGTTCGTCGCCAACGAGGTCGCCGGTGTCCTCGACCGTCTCGAGCAGAAGGACTGGGCGCTGGCGCGCGACCTCGTGAAGCGCGCGGGCGGGCTGGGGCTGCTCGGCACCGACGTCCCGGAGGACTATGGCGGCATCGGCCTCGACAAGGTCTCGTCGGTGATCGTCGGCGAGGCGGTCGGCCGCGTCGCGTCCTTCGCGACCACGTTCGGCGCGCAGACGGGGCTCGCGATCACGCCGCTCCTGGGCTTCGGGACCGACGGGCAGAAGCGCCGCTATCTGCCGGCGCTCGTCTCCGGCGAGACCATCGGCGCCTACGCGCTCAGCGAGTCCGGGTCCGGATCCGACGCGCTCGGCGCGAAGGCCAGGGCGGCCCGGCAGCCGGACGGCTCCTTCGTCCTCAACGGCGAGAAGATGTGGATCACCAACGGCGGCTTCGCCGACGTCTTCATCGTCTTTGCGAAGGTGGACGGCGAGGCGTTCACCGCCTTTCTCGTCGAGCGCGGCTTCCCCGGCGTGAGCAGCGGGAAGGAGGAGCACAAGCTCGGCCTCCATGGTTCGTCCACGACGCCGCTCATCCTCCAGGACGCGAGGGTCCCGGCGGAGAACGTCCTCGGCGAGATCGGCAGGGGCCACAAGGTCGCCTTCAACGTGCTGAACTACGGCCGCTTCAAGCTGGCCGCGATGTGCAGCGGCGGGGCGCGCGCCGTCATCGCCGAGGCCGCGAAGTACGCGGCGAGCCGCAAGCAGTTCGGACAGCCGATCGCCTCGTTCGGCGCGATCAAGCACAAGCTGGCCGAGATGGCCGCCCGTGAATACGCCGTCGAGGCGATGCTGTACCGTACGGCTGGCCTCATCGACGGCATGCTCCAGGGGAGCCACGACAACCAGGCGGTGCTCGCCGCCCTCGAGGAGTTCGCCGTCGAGGCCTCGATCCTGAAGGTCGCCGGCAGCGAGATGCTCGACTACGTGCTCGACGAGAACGTGCAGATCCACGGCGGGAATGGCTTCGTGCGCGACTACCCGGCCGAGCGGCACTACCGCGACGCGCGCGTGAACCGGATCTTCGAGGGCACCAACGAGATCAACCGGCTGCTCATCCCCGGCATGCTGGCGCGGCGCGCCGTCAAGGGCGCGCTCCCGCTGATTGCCGCGGCGCGGAAGCTCCAGGACGAGCTGCTCACGCCGTCCATGCCCGAGGCGGCCGGCGACGCGCCGCTCGAGCAGGAGCTGCGCACGGTGGCCGGCATGAAGAAGGCGGCGCTGATGGTCCTCGGCACGGCCATGCAGACCTACGGCGAGAAGCTGAGCGACGAGCAGGAAGTGCTGTCGCTCGCCGCCGACATGATCATCGAGGTGTACGCCGCCGAGAGCGCCGCGCTGCGCGCGGCCGGGGCCGGCGAGCTGCACGAAGCGGCCGCGCGGCTCGTCGTGCACGATGCGGCCGGCCGCCTCGAGCTCGCTGCGCGCACGGCGCTCGCCGCCATGGCGGAGGGCGACACGCTCCGGACGCTCCTCGCCGCGCTGCGGCGCACGGTCAAGCCGCAGCCGGTCGATACCGTCGCGCTCCGCCGCCGCCTCGCCGATGCCGTCGTCGAGCGAAAGGGGTATCCTTTCTGAACGGGCCGGCTGAAGAATGCCCGGGCCCATGGAAAATGAAAGATGGAAATTGGAAGAACGCCAGGGTTTCCGGGGCTCGAGCCGAGCGAAATCCGCCGGGTGAGCCGCGCCCTGCCATCTTCCATCTTCCATCTTCCATTTTCCATCCTGATGGTCGTCATGGCCCTGAGCGCCTGCAGCCGCGCCCCTGAGCTCACCTACGAGCAGGAAATCGCCGCCTGGCGCGCGGAGAAGGACGGGTACATGCGGTCCTCCGAGTCGCCGGCGCCGCCCGAGGAGCGCGGCACGTTCCCGCCGCTGGAGTACTTCCCGATCTCGGCCGGCTACCGCGTCCCCGCGCAGCTCGAGGTGATCCCGGGCGACGAGATCATCGAGATGTCCACGTCGACGGGCCTGCGCCGGAAGATGCGCCGGATCGGCACGCTGCGCTTCACGCTCCAGGGGCAGCCGCTCACGCTCACCGCGTTCGTCGATGCGTCGGACCAGGACGTCCGCCGCCTGTTCGTGCCGTTCAACGACCTGACCAACGGCACCGAGACCTATCCCGGCGGCCGCTATCTCGACCTCGATCGCACCACCACGGGCATCTACGATCTCGACTTCAACCGCGCCTACAACCCGTTCTGCGTCTTCAACGTGGCCTACGACTGCCCCATCCCGCCGCGCGAGAACCGGCTGACGGTGCCGATCCGCGCCGGCGAGAAGCTCTTCCCCGCGTGATCGCCGCCATCGTCTTCGACTTCGACGGCGTGCTGGCCGACTCCGAGCCGCTGCACCTGCGCGCCTGCCAGGAAGTCCTGTCGACGATGGGCGCGGCGCTGCCGCGGGAGGAGTACTACGCCCGGTATCTCGGCTACGACGACCAGGCGATGTTCCGGGCCCTGTCGGAGGACAGGGGCTGGGGGCTGACGCCGCCGCAGATTGCGACGCTCATCGCCGAGAAGACGGCCGCCCTCGAGGACATCATGGCCGGGACCGACGTGCTCTACCAGGGCGCGGCCGCATGCGTCGAGCGGCTGGCCTCGCGGTGGCCGCTCGGGATTGCGTCAGGGGCGCTCCGCCAGGAGATCGACGCGATCCTGCGCCCTCGCAGACTGAACCGGCACTTCAAGTTCATCGTCGCCGCCGGCGACGCCGGCGCGAGCAAGCCGGCGCCGGATCCGTATGCCCTGGCCGCGGAACTTCACGGGGTCCCCGGGGAGCGGTGCCTGGCGATCGAGGACTCCCGCTGGGGCATCGAGTCGGCCAAGGCCGCAGGGATGTGGTGCGTGGCCATCACGCACACCTACCCGGTCGCGGAGCTGATGGCCGCCGACACGATCGTCTCGTCCCTCGACGACATCACGGTGGAGCTGGTGCGGTCGCTCGCGGCGACGTGACGCGAATGCAGTTCTGACCCCACCCGACGCGGCCACACGCCGCCACGCGCCGTCACGAAGGCCCGATGAAACGATGACACGAAGAAGAGGTCCATGGGTGTCCTCAT
>Ga0299914_10002397_pt1 | contig 12910 bp, 14 predicted proteins | sample RVTome_10_FD_201361 | JGI IMG/M metagenome (GOLD analysis project Ga0299914, IMG submission 201361) | Soil microbial communities from uranium-contaminated site in the Upper Colorado River Basin, Wyoming, United States - RVT153D57 (version 2) ...
CGAGCAGCAATATCTAAGGTGGTGACGTGATCACCACCGCCGAGCCGACCAGGTTGTCTCCCCACATCGACAGCGGATTCGTTTCATCGCTCGTAGACCGTCTCCTGGGGCACGGGGTAGGGGAGAGCTCGGCGGTCATCAGCCCGTTCGACGAGTCCGAGGTCACCCTTGTCCCCGTGGCCAGCCCCAATGACGTGGTGGCCGCCGTCGACCGGGCCAGGACTGCGCAGCGGGCTTGGGCCAATCGGTCGGTTGCCGACCGCAAGCGGGTGCTGTCGGCATTCCACGACCTCCTGATCGACAAGGCCGACATCGCCATGGATCTGGTCCAACTGGAGTCGGGAAAGGCAAGGATCCCCGCATTCGAGGAGATCTACGACACCATCGCCACGACCCACTACTACCTGAAGGTCGGCCCCGGCCTGCTCCGGACCAAGCGGCGAGCGGTCTCCCTTCCCGGGTTAACCACAGCACACGAGCTTCGACACCCGGTCGGAGTGGTGGGATGCATCACCCCCTGGAACTTCCCGTTCACACTCTCCATCTCTGACATGATCCCCGCTCTGCTCGCCGGCAACGGTGTGGTGATCAAGCCGGACGAGAAGACCCCGCTGAGTGCCATGTATGGCGCCAGACTCCTCGAGGACGCCGGGATTCCGCCCGGTCTGGTCCAGGTCGTGACCGGCCCGGGAGAGGTGATCGGCCCGGCGCTGATTGGGGCGGTCGACTTCATCATGTTCACCGGATCGACGGAGATCGGGCGTCAGGTGGCAGAACAGGCGGGGCGCAGGCTGATCGGCTCCTCGATGGAGCTCGGCGGCAAGAACAGCGCCATCGTCCTCGCCGATGCCGACTTGGACAAGACCGTGCCCGGTATCTCTCGAGCGGTGTTCGCCAACGGCGGCCAGCTCTGCATCGCCATGGAGCGGATCCATGTGGACGAGAGCATCCGCGCCGAGTTCACCAGGCGTTTCGTGGAGCACACCAGGAGTCTGGTGATGACCCCGGGCTTCGACTTCTCGTCTTCGCTCTCGTCGATGATCACCAGAGAGCACCTGGAGAAGGTCGACGCCCACGTTCAGGATGCGGTGGCCAATGGGGCGACCTTGCTGACCGGAGGCAAGGCGCGGCCCGACGTCGGGCCGCTGTTCTATGAGCCCACCGTGCTCACCGATGTGGACGAGTCGATGGAGCTCTGCCGCGGCGAGACCTTCGGCCCGGTGGTCACCATCTACGGGTTCGAGTCGGTCGAGGACGCGATCAGGGACGCCAATGCCTCCGAGTACGGCCTCAACTTCAGCGTGTGGACGGCGGACACCCGACGGGGTGTGGAGCTGGCAAGTCGCCTCCAGGCCGGCACGGTCGGGGTGAACGACGGATATGCCGCCGCCTGGTCGTCGTTCGACGCGCCCATGGGTGGAATGAAGGCGTCCGGCCAGGGCCGGCGTCACGGATCCGAAGGGCTGCTCAAGTACACCGAGGCCCAGACGATCGCCGTGCAGAAGATCGGCCCCGCCTTCGCCCCGGTCGGCGGTCTCGGATATGAGACCTACCACCGCCTCCTCGGCAAGGTGCTCAAGCTGCTCAAGTGGGTGCCTTTCTACAAGTAGCGCTCACCAGGGCGGTCCCTTCAAGTCGATCGTCCCCGATCGAGGCGCCGCCCGATTGACATCTCCCACCATCACCCTGTTGTAGGTGAAGACCTCAGGCTCGCCGAACTGACTGACCAAGAGCTCTCCGGCGAAGAGACGCCAGCCCAACCTCTCGTAGTAGGCGATGAGCTCATCGCGGCAGACGAGCAAGGCGAAGTCGACCCCATTGCCCGCCAGGAAGTCGAGGGCGCGGCCGATCCCGATGGCGGCGTAGCCCTTTCCCCGGTGATCCGGATGGGTGGCGATGCCACCGACCCCTCCGATCGAGACAGGCTCCCCATCATGAGCCCCCTCCCTCTCGACCACGCCCGTGTACGAGACCAGGGCCGCGGAATCGTCCCGGACGAAGACACCCCATTGCGGGGCGGCCCACTCCCTCGAAGCACCGTCCCAGGTGACTCCGGGCTCAGGTGGGTAGACCGCCTCTTTTAGCGTTGTCAGCGCCTCGAGATCTTCATCGCTGAAGAGTTCTCGGGGCGTGAGGGTGGTGGCGAGACTCATTCCTCGCTCATCTCGGCGAGATCGGCTGCCAACACGTCACGGTCCTCCTCGTCTTCGATATCGGCGAGAGCGGCCCTGGCCAGTTCCAGGTGCTCGGTGAACATCTCCACGTCGTCGACGATGGCGGCTGCCCTGGCGATGGCCTCGTGGGCGAAGCCTATGACGAAAGGGTCGAGGTCGTACTCGATGGAGATCTCCAGGGATCGCTCACCGAAGCGTCGGGCGAGGTCGGCGTAGCCGAGCACCGCGGCCACCCGGGAGACCTGCCAGTCGGCGATGGCCCGGTTGCGCTCGGTCCCCACCTCGTACCAGTGGTAGCGCTGGGCAAAGGTGGTCGCCAGCAACTCCTCTTCGTCTTCTCGGGTCAGGTCGTCTGAGTCGAGCAGCTCCCAGGTGCGGTTGAACGCCCGGGGAGCGAAGGTGCGGCTCCAGACGGAGAGATCCTCGGGCGTCGGGTCTTTGATCGGCTCGGTCAATGCGGACTCCAACCTTCCTAGTCTGCGGTATCCGATGAACGCCGCAACGATACGCAGCGATGCCTGACCACATGACGGTGGAGGTTGGGGGAGAGGACGTCCGGGTCTCCTCCCCGGACCGAGTGGTGTTCCCCGACAAGGGTTGGACCAAGGGCGATGTGGTTCGCCACTTCGTGCAGGTCGCCGAGGGAGCCGCCAGGGGGATCACCCGCCGACCCACGATGCTGAAGCGCTACATGCAGGACGTCACCGTCGAGCCCATCTATCACAAGCGGGCCGCCAAGAACTCCCCATTCGAGACGGTGCAGATCCGCTTCCCCTCCCAGAGACCGGGACGCATGAACGTGCCTGTGACCCAAGCCGACGTGATCCGTCTCGTGCAGCTGGGCTGCCTCGACTTTCATCCGTGGCCGGTGCGCTCCGAAGACATCGACCACCCCGACGAGCTCAGATTCGACTTCGATCCCACGGAGGGATTCGACTTCGGCCACGTCCGCCAGGCGGCAGCCGGCGCCAAGGATCTCCTCGACGAGCTCGGGCTGGTGGGCTGGCCGAAGACCTCGGGGAGCCGTGGGATCCACGTCTATGTACGCATCGAGCCTCTCTGGGACTTCTTCCAGACACGACGCGCAGTCCTCGCTTTCGCCCGTGAGTTGGAGCGCCGAATGGAAGGCCTGGTCACCACGAGTTGGTGGAAGGAGCAACGCCAGGGAGTGTTCGTCGACTACAACCAGAACGCACGCGACAAGACGGTCTCTTCGGCCTATGGGGTGAGGCCAACCGGCTTCGTCTCCACACCGATCACCTGGGACGAGCTGGCCGATGTCGAGATCACCGACTTTCCCCTCGGGTCATTTGCCGAGCGTTGGGATGTCGTCGGCGACCTGACCGAGGGCATCGACGAGTCGGCGGGGCGGATCGACACCCTCATGGAATGGGTCCTCCGCGACGAGGAGAACGGAATCGGTGACGCGCCGTGGCCTCCCCACTATCCGAAGATGCCCGGCGAGCCCCCCAGGGTCCAGCCGTCGAAGCAACGGCGCGCCGACGACGAGTACTGATGGCTGGCGGCGCCTCGGGAGCGCCGATGCCTCAATCAGACTGCCGCCCCCGGCGAGGGCCTACAGAGCGTCGCGGCGACGAAGCGCCCAGGTGAGGACCGAGGTGCCCAGAACCAAGACGACCGCGAGCTTGGCCAGCCCACCCCCGACGCCGGGAGCCACTGTGAGCAGCTCGTCGGGGATGTCGGCCCCTTTCTCGCCGAGGAGATCGACGTAGATGGACCCGGCGATCCGCCAGATGGAGAGCTGGGCGAGCCCGGACACCAGTCCGGAAAGGGCGAGCTCCACGAGGATCAGGTAGCCGAGGCCGACGAGCACCGACCTCGAGAACAGGTAGCCCACCGGCACGAAGACCGACGCATAGCCCACTCCGGCGGCGAGGAGCATTGCGCCGCCCGGCAGGAGCACTGACATGTCGGCGCCATGGGCCAAGCCGGCGAGCACGGTCGCCAGCCACCCGCCCACCGCGATGGTGGCTGCGGCCATCACTCCGGCGAGTATCGATGAGATGGCGATGGAGAGTCGGGACATTGGCCGCATGTAGATGTAGGGGAGGGTGCCGGCGTCGCGTTCGTCGCGCAGGGTGGAGACGGTCAAGATCAGCGCAGCGATCGCATAGGTGAACCCCACCGAGAGCATGATCCCCACGATGGCTTCGTCGAGGTCGCCGGCGTCGATCCCGGCCACAGCGATGATCAGCCCTGGCACCGATGCCAACAGGACCAGCCAGAAGACACGACTGCGACGCATGAGACGGCGGTAGAGGTGCATGGCGAGGACCATCAACGCCCCTCCACGAGGTAGCGGAACACCGACTCCAGAGACTCGTCTGCGGGCTCGATGCGGGAGATGGCCACCCCGCATTCCACCGCCAACCCGGGGAGCCGGAGGGCGACTTCGCGTGCGTCGGAGGCCTCGATCGTGAGCTGTTCGCCGTCGATGTGGACTCCGATCACATCACCGGTCTCGATGAGCCGGGTGGCGAGGGTGCGCGGGTCGGGCGAGTCGACGAATATCAGCCGGGGCTTGTCGGTCATGGCTGCCCGGATCGTGGCGACACTCCCCACCGCGGCGAGTCGGCCGTCGACCATCGCGATGACCCTGTCGGCCATCCGCTCCACTTCGTGGAGCACGTGGGAGGAGACGACCACCGTCCGGCCTGCCGCCCCCAGCTCCTTGAAGAGCTTGATGAGCTGGGCGCGTTGCACCGGGTCGGCGCCGTTCAATGGCTCGTCCAAGAGGAGGATCTGTGGGTTGGGGACGAGCGCCGACGCCACCTTGGCACGTTGCCGCATCCCCTTCGAGTACCCGCCGAGGGAGCGCTCGGCTGCTCCCGTGAGCTCCACGGTCTCGAGCACCTCCTGGGCCCGGCCCTTGGGGTCGTCGACACCGGCGAGCTTGGCGGCCAGCTCGACGAACTGGCGTCCGGTGAGATGCTCGTAGACGGCCTCGTCCTCAGGGACCAGCGTCAGGTCGCGATACACGTTCGGGTCCTGCCGCGGGTCTCGACCGAGGACGGACACCGACCCCTGTGAGGGCACCTGGAGACCGGCGATGACCCGCATGAGTGTGGTCTTCCCGGCACCGTTGGGGCCGAGCAGGCCGGTGACGCCGGGCCCGAACCCGATGGTGACCTCGCTGACCGCCACCTTGGGACCGAACCACTTGGAGAGCTCTCTGACCTCGACCGTGTCGGTCACGCCAATCTCCGATATCGAGCGCGCACGATGATCGCCGAAACCACCACGGCCACGGCAATGACCGCAGCGGCAGTCCACCCATCGAAACCGACTGCCTCAGCCGGGTAGGTGACGGTGTCACGGAACAGGTCGTCCCGGATGATGCGGGGCAGATGATCGAAAGCGAGGAGCGAGGTCCAGCGTGATCCGGGGAAGGAGGCCTCAGAGATCTGTGCCGCGATGAACCGGCCGGGGATCAGGACTCCGAGGAAGGCAGCCGAGGCCACTCCCGGGCGATTGATGACCGCCGAGAGGAGGAATGCGAGCGCACCGTGCATGGCCACGAAGCTCAGAGTGATCACGGGCACCTTCCAGAGCACGTCGATGTTGTCACCCATGTAGGTGAGGAAGCCGTCGTCGGATATCAGACCCAACCCGAGATGCAGGACCAGCTGGGGGATCAGGTAGATGCCACCGACCACGGTGGCGAACGCGGCCACCTTCGAGCTCAGATACCCGTCGACTGTCAAGGGCCTGGAGAAGTAGACCGAGAGAACACCCCGCGTCCGGTCGGGGATCAGCAGCCAGGGAGCGGCGAAGGCTATGAAGAGGAGACCTATCCAACTGTAGAGGTCGAAGAGCTCGCCATAGGTGGGGACCCCTTCGGAGAGGGACTGAGCGAGGTCGCCGATGAACCAGTGGACTCCGATGACGATTGCCGCCATGCCGATGGCGATCGAGATCATCACCCAGGGATATACCTTCTCCCGCGCCTTGCGCCCCAAGCCGAGCACCCGCCGGATGCCGTCCTTGTACACCGCCTTGCGTGCGCCGCCAGGACCCGTTCGCTCCCCGTCGTAGGTCCGATACCCCCGGTCGTATATGACCTGATCGGTCATGGCCCTGCCTCCTCGCTCGGCTGGAGGAAGAGGTCCTCGAGCGATGCCGAGCCTCTCACCATTCGGATCAGCCCAGCATCGACGGCTGCACTGTCCTCGAGGATCGCCTGCTCGACACCCTGATCGCCCGGGCCGACGACCAGACGCATCCCGTCGACGGTCACCGTCAGCCCGCGGTTGGTCAGCCGCTCGGCGAGCCGGGTTGCCTCGGCGACCACCTCGACCTGGACCGTCCCCCGTTTCTCGAAGCCCTGCAGCGGCCCGGAGCGGAGAAGGTCCCCGGCGTCGAGCATGACCACCCACGAGCAAGTGTCCTCGATGTCGGTGAGGACGTGGGAGCTGACGATCACGTTTATGTCGAACTCTCCGAGACGTCTGATCAGCTGCAGCATCTGGGCGCGGCCCGCCGGGTCGAGGCCCGATGCCGGTTCGTCGAGCAAGAGCAGGTCGGGATCGTGGACGATCGCCTGAGCCAATTTCACACGCTGCTGCATGCCGGTGGAGAAGTCGCCCAGGAAGCGGAAGCGCTCTTCCTCTAGACCGACGAGGAACAGGGTCTCCGAGGAGCGGCGACGCGCCTCGCGTGCGGGGATCCCGGCGAGTTGGGCCGTATAAGACACGAAGTCGGCTGCGGTCTGGTCCTTTGGCAGGCAGTTGCCTTCGGGCATGTAGCCGAGCTTTGCCCTGACAGCGAGGGGCTCGGTCTGGGGATCGTGTCCCATGACCGTCATCTCGCCGGCGGTCGGGTGGAGGAGGCCGAGGAGGAGGCGGAGCATCGTGGTCTTGCCGGCACCGTTGGCCCCGACCAGACCGGTCACTCCCGGGGGGACCTCGAGATCGAGCTCGCGCAGGGCGACCACCTCTCCGTAGTCGTGGGTCAGCCCCCTGATCTCGACGACATTGTCCTGGCCCATTCTCGGGGAGTGTGGCACTTCCCTCGGCTAGGAGAAATCAGGGATCACCCCTACCCACCCCGGGGCCCGCAAACGCTTCTGTGTCGATTTTGTGGGCTGACAGCCCACAAAATCGACACAGAACGGTCTTACCCGGGCGCTGGCGCTGGAATTTCATCGGGCGACTACGTCGTGGAAGCCGGCGCCCTCTGGCCGCTCCAGTTGGTCCATGGTGCAGTCGGTGGCGTCTTTGTCGGGGCGCCAGCGGTGGAAGCGGGAGGCGTGCCGGAAACGGTCCCCCTCGAGCTGGTCGTAGCTGACCTCGACCACCACGCCGGGCTGGACGGGGGTCCACGAGCTGTCCTTGCCCGCCGACCACCGGCTCTCCCCACCGGGGGCCCTGGCAGCCTCGTCGAAGCTCTCATTGGAGGCCAGAGCCAGGAACCGCTGATAGAGCTCGGTGCGGTCGACATCGGGGAATCCTGAGCAGTGCCCGATGAAGTGGAAATCTCCGCCTTCGTTGTAGAGCCCGAGGAGCAGCGACCCGATCTTGCCTCCGTCCTTGTGCTCGCGGAACCCCCCGACGACCACATCGATCGTTCGGCGGTGCTTGATCTTGATCATGGCCCGCTTGCCGTGCTGGTAGGCCAGATCGGGGCTCTTGGCGATGATGCCGTCACAACCCGCGGGCTCGTACTCGTCGAACCACGCCTTCGCAGTGTCCTCGTCGTCGGTCTGCGGGGTGAGATGCCAGGGGTGTTCCAGACCAGCGGTCAGGGCGACGAGACGCTCCCGCCGCTCGGAGAAGGGGCGCTCCCGCAGATCCTCGCCCTCGTGGGCGAGGAGGTCGAAGGCGACCAGCTCGGCGGGTGTGGCTCCGGACAGCATGTTGATCCGTGACTCGGCCGGGTGGATCCGCTGCTGCAGGCTGTCGAAGTCTGTGACACCGTCGACGACCACGACGATCTCTCCATCGACGACGGTGCCGACCGGAAGTTGCTCGAGCGCCGATGTCAGTTCGGGGAAGTAGCGGAGAAGAGGGCGTTTGTTCCTGGAGTCGATGCGCATTTCGGGCGCTCCCCAGGAGAGCGAACGGAACCCGTCCCACTTCGGCTCGTATACGAAGCTGCCTTTGGGCCAGCTCTCGGACACCTTGGCCTCCATCGTCTCTAGAGGCGGGGGGAATGGGTGACTCATATGGGCTGGAGTGTATGTCTGGATAGCCTGGTGACCGGATGTGGAACAAGCTCCTGACGAAGTCGAGGCTCACCTACGACGTGTTCGTGGCGGCCGGCAAGGAGTTTGGCGCCGATCGTGGCTCGCGCATGGCTTCCGCCATCGCCTACCGGGTCATGTTCGCCCTCGCCCCGATGTTTCTCCTCGCGGTCAGCATCCTCGGGATCTTCCTTGGCAGCAATGAGGCGGCCCAGGCAGAGATCCTGCAACGGGTCAATGAGCTGGCGGGCGCCACTGTCGCCGATGCCCTCGAGACATTCTTGGCCTCGGTGGAGGTCTCCGGCGGCACCGCAGCCATCCTCGGCGTGATCCTCCTCTTCTGGACCGCCTCCAGCCTGTTCATAGAGATACAGGGGAACCTCAACGACGTCTTCCATGTGCCTCAGGAACGGGTGAGCGGTGTCATGGGCTTCATCCGCAAGCGCACCCTTGGCTTCCTCTGGGTCGTCGGAGTCGGTGTCGCCTTGTTCGCCGTCTGGTTTCTCAACGCGGCGTGGCGCTTCTTGGGTGACGAGCTCCTCCCGCCAGGTGCCGAGCGGGTCCACTTCCTCGTGGGCCTCCTCACCCCGATCGTGTCGGTGCTCCTGCTCCCGCTGCTCCTCGGGCTCTTCTTCCAGACGATGAGCGCGGTCAAGGTCCGCTGGCGTGCGATCTGGTGGGGCTCGTTCTTCACGTCGATTGCATTCCTGGCCGCGGCGTACGGGACCGGGCTCTACTTCTCCTGGGACAGCGAGACGTCGGCCAGTCAGGTGGCGGCCTCGCTGTTCGTGATCCTGCTCCTCGCCTTCGTCCTCGCCTCGGTGTTCTTGTTCGGGGCGGAGGTGACCAAGGTCTACAACGACTACCTGGAGGGCGGAGACGTGGCACCCCCGAGCGCCCGGCCGCTGAAGACGCCCGAGCCCTTGGTGGCCGAACCGCCCCCTCTGGCCACTTCCACGTTGGTCGCCTTCTTGGCCGGGCTGGTGCTGGGCTGGCGGCGGCGACGTTGAGCTCTCTGGCCGATCTCATCGTGAGCCAATAACCTCTCGAGACGATGGCCATCGACATCCCCGGCTTCGTCGCCGACTTCAAGGAGCACGCCACAGACCACGGGTTCCACGTGCACGACGAGCGCCATTTCGTGGAGACGTACTCGCTGCGTCAGTCTTGGGAGGTTGACGTGCATCCCGAGGCGGGCTGTGGAGGCCCCATCGATCTCCATGTCGCCCTGGACGTCGATCCCAACGTCCTGCTCACCCTGAGGTCGAAATTGGAGGAGATGGACGATTTCGAGGAACCGGCCGACGAGTTCTTCTTCGACCTCTACTTCAACTGGGCGGTCCCCCCGCTCCACGACCCGCCAGACCTCCTGGTTCTCGCCACCGATCTCGCCGGTCTGGGCGGGATGGACCTCCCCATCGAGGTCTCGGCCGTGGACTCGTACTCGGATGTGATGGGCACCCCGGAGCGTCGTCTTCAAGTGACCGGAAAGAGCCAGGTAAGCCTGGTCGGCATCCTCATGGGCCGTGAGCAACTCTGCGAGGTCCTCGACAGCGCCCGTGAGGTCAGCGAATACCTCCTGGACAGGGTCACCGGCTGGATGGAGCTGCCCGGGTAACCGGTCCGGCTAGAAGACGATGCTGATCAGCGACCAGACGCCCAGCGCGGCGGTCGTCACGCACAACGCGTAGAAGAGCCCCATGGTCAAGGGTTTGGCCGCTGGAGCTTCCTGGACTGCGGAGGCGACGTCTGCCGTCGCAGGCTCGGGTGGGACGAGGAGCACCGGTTCATCTGGCCCCGCACCATTGACCGCGGCGGCGAACAGGCCGGGTTGGTTGGGGACGAAGTGAAGTGTCTCGTCCTCGGCGGTGATCGCATAGGCGGTGTCGCCGATGTGTGCGATCTGGCACTCGGCTGCGCTCCAGTTGCCGATCTCCGTGCCCGAGGCCGAGAGACGCACGTAGTCGTCGTCGAGCTCGACGATCACGGGAACGTCGGTCTGGTCGAGTGTCACCACCCCGTCGTATATCGGCACGTCTCACTCCCGTCAGGTAGCGGGCAAACCCCGTGGCGCGTGGGCACCCTCAGAAAGGTACTCCGATCGCCTCGCATATGAATCGGGTGTAGGGCGCGGCCAACTTGAATGTTTTGGCCAGGTCGGCGGGCAATGAAGTCGATGTGACGGTCTTCTGGGTGAGCCTGGTCCCCGCGCTGAAGCTGCGCAGCCTGAGGTCGTCGGGGTAGGGGTGGTCGGCGCCGTCGAGCTCTTTGGGGACGTTCTTCAAGCGGTCGTCGTCATGACCGGCAACCTCCCAGGTCGAGGTGAAACGGGTCCCGTGGGCGGCACCAGCCCATCCGTCGGGGTCGTCGTAGATGGCCTGGCGGATCTGTCCGGCGAGCTTCGTCTCGGGGTGCCACATGCCGGCGCCGGCGAAGTTCTGCCCGGGCTCGATGTGCAGGTAGAAGCCGGGCGCGTGGACATCTCTAGCCTGCTCATGTCGGAAGTGGATGCCCACATTGGTCTTGTAGGGGAGACCCTTGGAGAACCGCATGTCCCGGTAGGGCCGCATCAGTGAGCCTCCCTGGGATCGGGCGTCAGCGGTGAAGTGGGGCGATATGTCGGTCAGATGACGGCCGAAGTCGACGATGAAGTCGAGGGCCGGCTCCCTGATGTCCCGGAGGTAGCGGTCTTTGTTGGCTTCCCACCATGTCTTTTCGTTGTTTGCGTCGAGCTCTTTGAGGAACTCGAACGATGAGCGGGTGAAGTATCTGCTCGTCAACTGGCCTCCTCGGTCAATGAGAACCTACGTCGCCGCGGTGACGCATTGGAAGGGGGTCGTCTCATCGAATTGCAAGCGATCAGCCCTGTCATATGATTGTCGAGCCAATTGACCGTCGTCCTAGCCGCCGCCGAGAGCCCCAGCGCAAATTTCGCATCCTTCGATGTTCCCTTCTGGGTGTGGATGGCGCTGGTCGCCGCCATCACGATCATGCTGGTGGCCGACCTCCTCTTGGTCCACCGAACCCCTCACGAGATATCGATCAAAGAGGCCGGGATCGAGTCGGCGGTGTGGATCAGCATCGGCCTCGCCTTCACCGGGGTCATGTTCTGGTGGCAGGGGGGCCAGGCGGCAGGGGAGTACCTCGCCGGGTACCTCATCGAGAAGAGCCTGTCCGTGGACAACGTCTTCGTATGGGCCGTGATCTTCAGCTACTTCGCCATTCCCCGGAAGTACCAGTTCAGGGTGCTCTTCTGGGGCATCTTCGGTGCCCTGGTGCTCCGGGCGATCTTCATCTTCGCCGGCGTGGCCCTCATCGAGCGGTTCGATTGGGTCCTCTACGTGTTCGGGGCGTTCCTGCTGTTCACCGCGTGGCGGATCTATAGACACGACGAGGCAGAGGTTCATCCCGAGAACAACCCGGTGCTCAGGTTGGTGCAGAAAGTGGTGCCGTCCACTCCAGAGCTCGACGGCCAGAAGCTGTTCACCAGGAAGTACGGCCGTCTGCTCGCCACCCCCCTGTTTGCGGTCCTCATCCTGGTGGAGACCACCGACGTCGTGTTCGCCGTCGACTCGATCCCGGCAATCCTCGCCGTATCCCATGAGGAGTTCATCGTGTTCTCCTCGAATGCTTTCGCCATCCTCGGCCTACGGGCGTTGTACTTCCTGCTGGCCGGGATGCAGGGCCGCTTCCGCTATCTCAACACGGGCCTGGCGGTGATCCTCGCCTTCGTCGGGGTCAAGATGCTCCTTCTCGAGGTCTATCACATGCCCACGTGGCTCAGCTTGTCGGTCATCGCCGCAGTCCTCACCGTGACCATCTGGGCGTCCCTGCGGGCAGAGAAGAATGAAGGTGGCCCGCATCCCGGCGACGGCGACCCGAAGGTTCGGGTTCCGCCCGACGATGGCACGAATGGGAGAGACACATGAGCATGACCCTCGCATTCGGTGACGATCGGTCCGAGGGCGCCGGTGTGTGCTGGCAGTGGATCGCCTCCCATCGTTGGGAGGGGTGGAGTCTCGAGGTGGTGACCGCCGAGGCTCCCGCCGACATGCATCCGGTCCCCCCCGACCAGGCCGAGCTGCACGTCTGGGAGCCCGACGAGCCACGGCAGGCGACGGAAGCCGGTTTCGAATCCATCACGCACCTGCGCGCCGATGTCGACCCGCGAGTGGCGCTCATCTCGAAGACCTGGGACCTGGTGGCCATCGGACCCCGCGGCTCGGGACTGCTGAAGAGCCTCCACATGGGGAGCACGGCGGACTGGCTCCTCCGCGAGCCGACCTCGCCTCTCCTGGTCGCCAAGCGCCCCGAGCCCGTCGAGCGGGTTCTGGTCGCCGCCGACGGCTCGCCGCATGCTGCCCGTGCCATCGCCACCCTGGCGTCGCTGCCGTGGCTCGACGCGACCTCGGTCAGGATCGTCGCGGTAGACGACGGGAAGGTGGACACCGGAGCCGCGCTCTCTGGGGCCGCCCAGGCGTTGGAATCTGGTGACGTCGACCTCGAGACCGTGTCTCACATGGGGAATGCCACC
>Ga0299914_10002398_pt1 | contig 12907 bp, 13 predicted proteins | sample RVTome_10_FD_201361 | JGI IMG/M metagenome (GOLD analysis project Ga0299914, IMG submission 201361) | Soil microbial communities from uranium-contaminated site in the Upper Colorado River Basin, Wyoming, United States - RVT153D57 (version 2) ...
GCTGGTCGTGGACGTAGGTCACCGCGTCGGGGCCGCGGCAGGCGAGCAGCCGCCGCTCGTCGCGTTCGAGCACTCCCGCTTTCTCGCGCAGGGCGCGGTACTGACCGTCGAGCTCGACCGTGGTCATGAAGCTGATTCTAGGCGTGGATCGCGGCCTGGTTTTTGATCTGCCAAAATCTCGGTTGTGGAAGAGCGAAAGAACGTCGCGACCGCAGAGCAGGCCGAGGCCGACGCCGCCGAGCGCAGCATGCGGATGAGCCGTCGCCGGCTCCTCGGCGGCGCGCTCGCGGCCGGCCCCGCCCTGGCCGCGCTCCACGAGGTGATCCCGCACCAGGGGTTGCACGACGCGCTGGGCGGCGATCAGCACCAGCGGGCGCTCGCCGCCGCGGCCGGGCACGACGGACACGACGGGCACGGCGTCCCCGTGCACGCGAACGGCCTCGGCACCGCGGGGCCCACGTTCCGCGACGGCGCCAACGTCGACCACGACGCGAACGGCTTCAACCCGACCCAGATCCTGCGCGACTTCGACCACGGCAAGACGCGGCGCCTGGCGAGCGGCCGCACCCTGCGCGAATGGACCCTGGTCGCGGCCGACAAGGAGATCGAGATCGCGCCCGGCATCAGGTTCCCGGCGTGGACCTACAACGGGCGGATTCCCGGCCCGACGCTCCGCTGCCGCGAGGGGGACAAGCTACGGATCCGGTTCGTCAACGGCTCCGCGCATCCCCACACCGTCCACTTCCACGGGCTGCATCCGTCCAACATGGACGGCGTCCCCGGGCAGGGCGCCGGGATCATCGCGCCGGGGAAGTCGACCGTCTACGAGTTCGACGCGGAGCCGTTCGGGCTCCACCTCTACCACTGTCACGTGGCCCCGCTCGCCGAGCACATCGCCCGCGGCATGTACGGCACGTTCATCGTCGATCCCAAGCAGGGACGGGACGACGCCGACGAGATGGTGATGGTGCAGCACGGCTACAACACGACGTTCGACGGGGAGGGCAACCAGTTCTACGCGGTGAACGGGATCCCGTTCCACTACATGGCGGAGCCGATTGCGGTCGAGCGGGGCGCAGCGGTCCGGATCTACCTGGTCAACGCCCTCGAATACGACCCGATCAACTCGTTCCACATCCACGGCAACTTCTTCGACTACTACCCGACCGGCACCAGGCTCGAGCCGACCGAGTTCACCGACACCGTGATCCAGGGCCAGGCGCAGCGGGGAATCTGCGAGCTGACCTTCCCGCACGCCGGGCCGTTCATGTTCCACGCCCACAAGACCGAGTTCGCCGAGCTCGGCTGGATGGGCTTCTTCGACGTGGGCTGACGGTGGAGGCGCGCGGCGAAACCTTCGATCGCGGGCCGTTGGCGTCGGTCCCGGCCTGGGCCCTGGGCGCCGCCGCGGCGGCGCTGATCGCGGTCGTGCTCGTCCTGCTCGCGGTCGCGGGCGACGACAGCCTTCCGGACCGCCTCGGCCCTCCGGTCGAGGAGCTGGCCGTCGAGCGCACCCAGCTGGAGCCGAACCGGATCGAGCTGACGCTCCGCAACACGGGGCCGGACGCGGTCACCGTCTCGCAGGTCTTCGTAAACGACGCGTTCGTCGACTTCGCCGGCGGCGAGGAGGCGATCGGCCGGCTCGGCTCCGACAGTCTCACGCTCACCTATCCGTGGCAGGAGGGCCAGCCGTACCTGATCTCGATCGTCACGGCGACCGGGCTCGTGATCGAGCACGAGATCCCGGCCGCCGTCGAGACGCCCAGGGCCGACGGCGACCTGTTCGCGCTCATGGCGCTGCTCGGGACCTACGTCGGGATCGTCCCCGTCCTGCTCGGGATGATGCTCCTGCCGGCGATGCGCCGGTTCCGGCCCGATTGGATCCGCGTGCTGATGGCCGTGACCGTCGGCCTGCTGGCGTTCCTGGCGGTCGACGCGACGCTCGAGGGCCTCGACCTGGCGCGGGAGTCCGGCGGGGCGTTCGGGGGAGCGGAACTGCTGGTCCTGGGCGCCGCCCTGGCCTATCTGGTCCTGACCGCGGTCGACCGGCGCCTCCGCGCGCGCGGCGAGGCGGCGGGCGAGGGGGTCGAGGGCGGCTCGCGCCTGGCGCTGATGATCGCGCTCGGCATCGGGCTCCACAACCTCGGCGAGGGCCTTGCGATCGGCTCCGCGTACGCGATCGGCGAGCTCGCCCTCGGCGCCTTCCTGGTGGTCGGCTTCGCGATCCACAACACGACCGAGGGCTTCGCGATCGTCGCCCCGCTGACCCGGTCACGCCCCTCGGTGCGGCGGCTCGTGGCGCTCGGGCTGATCGCCGGCGCGCCGGCGATCCTCGGTGGGATCATCGGCGCCTCGGTGACCAACCCGGAGCTCTCCACGTTGCTCCTCGGAGTCGGCGTGGGGGCGGTCGTCCAGGTGATCGTCCAGATCGCGCCCGCGATGCGCGATCGCGCCGGGCGCCTGCTCGACACCGCGACGGCCGGCGGCGTCGCCGTCGGCCTGATCGCCTTCTACCTGACGGGTCTCCTGATCTCGGTCTGACCATGGCCCACTCCGGTTTCAGACGACCCGACGCGCCCAACACCGAGGCGGTCGAGGACTATGCCAAGGCGCTGCACGCGCTGGCGAAGCGGAGCGAGGGCGGGGTTTCGACCTCGGCCCTGGCGGAGCGGCTCGGCGTGTCGCCGGGCTCGGTCACGGCGATGCTGAAGCGCATGCAGGAGATGGGGCTCGTCGATCACGAGCCGTACCGCGGCGCGCTGCTCACGCTGGAGGGCGAGCGCGTGGCGCTCGAGGTGATCCGCCACCACCGGTTGCTGGAGTCGTATCTGACCGAGGCGCTCGGGATGCCCTGGGACCGTGTCCACGACGAAGCCGAGGTCCTCGAGCACTACATCTCGGAGGAGCTGGAGGAGCTGATCGCGGCGGCGCTCGGCGATCCCGAGCGCGACCCGCACGGCGACCCGATCCCCGATCGCCAGCTCGCGGTGGACAGCCAGCCCGGAGTGCCGCTGGCGGAGCTGCCGACGGGGGGCGGGGGCACTCTCGCCCGCGTCTCCGACTCCGATCCCGAGATGCTCCGCTTCCTCGCGGAGCGCGGGATTCGGCCGGGCACTCGTCTCACGGTGCGCGAGCGCGAGCCGTTCGGGGGCTCGGTCTCGATCGAGGTCGACGGGACGCTGCACGCGATCGGAGCGGAGCTCGCGCGGCGGATGGTGATCGCCGGAGCGGGGTAGGGTTGGGCCGTGGCCCTCGCCGACCAGTTCCAGGAGATCCTCGACTCGCTGCCCGACGACTGGACCGACCTGACCCTGGACATGCGGCTGCCGGACGAGGAGCGCTACGTCGACGCGTCGGTGATCCTGACCCAGATCAACGCCCAGCCCTACTCGAAGGCCGATTGGCACTGGCGGCTGCTCGTCGCCAACAAGTTCGGCCACGCCGCGGCGGCGCCGACCGTGAAGGGGACCTTGGCGCTGCTCGACCAGGAGGGCATCGAGGCGGAACTGGTCGTGCGCGATTTCCGCGAAGGCCGCGCCGAGGTCCAGCAGCTCTGGGGCCGCCCCGAGTCGGTGCGCCGCCAGTTCCGGGCGAGCCGACGCCTGTAGCGACGCCGACTCGCGACTTCGGGGGCGATAGCGCCCATAAGTGGCGACTCGCAACTTCGGTGGCGATGGCGCCCGTAACTGGCGACTCGCGGGTTTGGTGGCGATGGCGCGCTTAAGTGGCGGCTCGCGGGTGCTTCAGGGTTGAGCGAAGGCGCGCCAGTTGGCGATTCGCCCGGGGTCCGCGACGCCCGGGTCGACGCCGGCCGCGAACGCGTCGGCTTCGGTGAGCGCCTCGATCTGTGCCTCCTGGACCGAGCGTTCGAGGCCCGGCTCCGCGGTGAGCAGCGCTTCGAGCGCGGCCGCGGGGTCGTCGTCGGCCAGCGCGTAGCCGCGCTCGATCCCGGCGCGGAGCGCGTCCACGAGCTCGGGCTCGGACTCGACGAGCTCTCGGGTCGTGACGACGAGGAGCTCCGGGAACGGCTCGCCGGTGGCCTCGCCCACCCGGAACTCACGGGTCGGGACCCCGAGCTCGCGTAGGGCGACGCCCTCGGCGTTCCAGAACGCCGTCGCGGCGTCGACCCGGCCGGCGGAGAGCGCCGCGACGGAGTCGAACCCGACCGTCGTGCGGTCGACCCTTGCCGGGTCGCCGCCGTCGCTTGCGACGACACGGTCCAGCACCGCATCGTCGGACGGGAGCCCAGTGACGCCGACGGTCGCGCCCTCGAGGTCGCGGGGGCGCCGGATCGCGTCGCGGTCGGCGGCGATCACCGAGCCCAGAGGCACCTGCACCAGCGCCGCGACCGGAACCAGGTCGAGCCCGCGGTCGCGCGCGATCCCCCAGTCGTTGATGTCGAGCACCGCGAACTCGGCCCGCCCCGCCTGGAGCAGCTTCGGAGCGTCGGTCGACTCCCCGGGAGCGCGGATCTCGAGCTCGAGGCCCTCCCCGGCGAACCAGCCCCGTCCGGCCGCGGCGTAGAGGCCTGCGTGCACGGCGTTGGGGGTGAAGTCGAGCACCAGCGTCGCCTCGCTCGAGGCGCCCGGTTCAGCGCCGTCGTCGCCACAGGCGGCGAGGCCCACGACGATGACGGCCGCCAGCAGCGCGACGACCCGCGTCATCGCCGCGGCAGGCTACTCGGTGGGGCTCGCCCTCGCGCGCTCTCGAACCCCGTTTCTGCGGCGGCACCGAAACGCTCGTCCCGACGCCGGTCCGGGCAGCGAGAGGGTCGACGGCACGCGCGAGCGCTGAGCCTGGATAGACTGCCGCGGCGCGGGTCGGCTCTCGACCCGTGCGCGGGTACACGAACTCAGTCCATCAGGAGGTAGAAAGCAGTGCAGGATCGAGGTCTCGCGGCCTACATCGCGGAGTTGCTCGGGACGCTTTTCCTGGTCTTCATCATCGGCACGGTCGTCACGCTGTTCGTGGCGAGCTCGCCCGAGGCGCAGACCGGGTCCGACTTCGCGGTCGTCGGCCTCGTCCACGCGTTCATGCTCTTCGGGCTGATCATCGCGTTCGGCGCGGTGTCCGGCGGTCACTTCAACCCCGCGATCACGGTCGCCGCGGCGATCCAGCGCCGGATCGACCCGGTCGACGCCGCGGTGTACATCCTGGCCCAGCTCTCGGGTGGCGTCCTCGGCGCCCTGCTCGTCAAGGGCCTCCTGCTCGACGAGGGACGCGCGCTCGGCTACGGCAACCCCGAGGTCAGCAGCCTGCTCGGCGGCAACTTCGACGGATTCGTCGTCGAAGGCCTCGGCACGTTCCTCCTGGTGCTCGTGGTCCTCGCCGTCGCGATGAACCCGCGCGCCCGGCAGGAGTGGGCGCCGTACGCGATCGGCACCACCCTGGGCTTCGCCGTCATGATCTTCGGCCCGCTCACCGGCGGCTCGTTCAACCCCGCCCGCTGGTTCGGCCCGGCGCTGATCGGCGACGGCCTCGACGGCTCCGATCTCCTGGTGTACGTCCTCGGGCCGCTGGTCGGAGCGGCGCTCGCGTGGGCGGTGTACCGCTTCGTGATCGCCGGCCCCCAGTTCGCGGAGGGCGCGGAGCCGCCCACCTCGGACGCCCGCGCCGTCGGCCAGGCGGTCAAGGACGCCGAGGTCAGGGCGCGCAACGAGTAGCACCCGTCCAGCCACCCGGCCCCGTGGCGCAAAGGCCCGGGGCCGGCCGGCCCCGGCCCTGCGCTAGCTTGCCGCCATGCGCCGGGTCACGTTCTCGCGCAACTACACACTCTCGCTCTCGCGGACGTGTCGCTGCGTATGCAAGTACTGCTCGTTCGCGACCCGCAAGGCGCACCTCTACTCACCCCACGAGGTCGAGCAGCGGCTCGACGAGGCGCTGAGGCGAAACGCCAAGGAACTGCTCGTCCTGACCGGCGAGCAGCCCGAGGTCAACGCCGAGGTTGCCACGCGACTGCGCTCCCACGGCCACGACGACTTCGTCTCCTACGTCGTCTGGGCCTGCGAGCGCGCCCTCGAGCGGGGGCTGCTGCCCCACACGAACCTCGGGGCGCTCGACCGCGAGGACCTCGCCCGGCTGCGGGAGGTGACCGCGTCGCAGGGACTGATGCTGGAGTCGATCTCGGAGCGGCTGATGGAGACCGTCCACGCCGGCTCGCCTTCCAAGCACCCGGCGGTGCGGATGGCCACGATCGACGCGGCCGGTGAGCTCCGGATTCCGTTCACCTCGGGGGTCCTCGTCGGGATCGGTGAGACCGAGGACGAGCGCGTCGCGTCGCTCGAAGCGCTCGCCGCTTCACACGGACGCCACTGCCACATTCAGGAGGTCATCCTCCAGAACTTTGTCCCGCACCCCCGTTACTACGGGCGGGAGGTGGCGGAGATCGCCGATCGCGCCGCGAGGACGCGCTGGCAGGACGGGCATGCGGCTGGCGGCTCGCGGCTCGCGGCCGACGATCTCAAGCCAGCCGCCAGCCGCCAGCCGCCAGCCGAGTCCCTCCCCGACTGGGCCACCCCGATCACGCTCGAAGACATGAAGCGCCTGGTCGCCGAGACCAGGCGGCTGATGCCCGACGTCGGGATCCAGGTCCCGCCGAACCTGGCCGACTGGTGGGACGAGCTGGTGGCCGTGGGCGCGACCGACCTCGGCGGCCTGTCGGCGAACGGCGACCACATCTCGCCCGAGCACGCGTTCCCGAGCCCGCACGAGGTACGCAAGCGGCTGAAGCCGCAGGGCTACGCGCTGACCGAGCGCCTCTGCGCCTACCCGCAGTACCTCGAGCCGGAGTGGGTCGAGCAGGGAGTGCTCGACGTCGTGAAGCTCAAGTACTGGAGCTTCATCCCGCGCAAGGGCTCGGGCCGTCGAGCCGAGCGGGTCCTGGACCCGGAGCTGGCTCCGGCGGCGATCGAGAAGGTCGAGCGGGACGAGGCGCTGAGCGAGGCGGAGCTGACCGCGCTCTTCGCCGAGACGCGCCCCGCGGTGATCGCGGCCATGCGGGCCGCCGCCGACCGCCTTCGCCGCGAGCTCGCCGGCGACCTCACCACCTTCGTCGTCAACCGCAACGTCAACTTCACCAACATCTGCATGGTCGGCTGCGCGTTCTGCGGGTTCGGCCAGGGGCGGCGCTCGCCGGACGCGTACAACGTGACCGAGGAGGACTTCCAGCAGCGCATCGCCGAGGCGATCGAGTTCGGCGCGACCGAGATCTGCATGCAGGGCGGGATCCACCCGGACTACACCCTCGAGCGCTACGGCCGCTGGCTCGCCCTGGCCAAGGAGGTCGCGCCGCAGCTCCACCTGCACGCGTACTCGCCGATGGAGGTCCACTTCATGTGCGAGCGATCCGGGCGCTCGCCCGCCCAGGTGTTCGACTACCTCCGCGAGCAGGGCCTGGGGTCGACGCCGGGCACCGCGGCGGAGGTGCTGCACGACGGGGTCCGCGCCCGGATCTCGCCGAACAAGCTGCCGGCGGCGCGCTGGGTCGAGATCATCGAGGCCTGCCACGCCACCGGCCTGCGCTCGACGTCGACGGTGATGTTCGGGCACATCGAGGAGCCCTGGGAGCTCGCGCGCCACATGCGCGTCGTCCGCGAGCTCCAGGAGCGAACCGGTGGGATCACCGAGTTCGTGCCGCTGAGCTTCATCCCGTACCACACGATGCTCGGGCGCACCCACGGCATCGAGGAGATCTCCCGCGCCGACAACCTCAAGCACACCGCGGCGTTCCGGCTCGCGCTCGGCCGGACGGTCAAGAACCTGCAGGCGAGCTGGGTCAAGATGGGGCTCGACGCCGCCACCGAGAGCCTCAGCTGGGGCGTCAACGACCTCGGCGGCACGCTGATGGAGGAGAACATCTCGCGGATGGCGGGCTCGCAGCACGGGGTGCGGCTCGAACCGGCCGACCTGATCGGCGCCGCCCGGGCCGCGGGCCGGACCCCGGCGCAGCGGACGACGCTCTACGAGATCGTCGAGACGTACTGACCCGCGCAGCTAGTGATGGGGCTGCTTGCCCTCGGTCTCGCGGAGGCGGTCGGCGACGGCCGCGAGCACCTTGAGCGCGACCCCGGGGACCTCCTCGAGCAGCGTCGAGAACTCGCGCGACCCGAGTACGACGAGGCGCATGTCTGTCTCCGCCCTGACCGTCGCCGAGCGCGGGGCCGCGTGGAGCAGGGCCATCTCCCCGAAGCACTCGCCCGGGCCCATCAGCCGGCTCTTCTTGCCGCGGACCGACGCCCGCGCCTTGCCCTCCTCGATCACGAAGCACTCGCGCCCGGGATCGCCCTGGCGCATCAGGACCTTCCCGGCGGCGACCTCGATCTCGGTCGAGAGCGCCGCGATTCGAGCGAGATCGCGCTTGCTGCAAGCCGAGAACAGCTGGACGTGCCCGAGCCGCTGGATCTTCGGGTCGCGTGACCGTCGCCGCGCTGGTGACCTCATCGCCGCGAGTATCCCATGAGCGGGGGATGCGAGGATGGGCCGATGCGCGCGATGCTGCTGCGAACGCCGCGGGAGCCGCTCGAGCCGGCCGATCTGCCCGACCCGCAGCCCGGCCCCGGGGAGGCGCTCGTGCGCATCGGAGCCTGCGGCGTCTGCCGCACGGACCTCCACATCGTGGACGGCGATTTGACCGAGCCGAAGCTCCCCCTGGTGCCCGGCCACCAGATCGTGGGGGAGGTGGTGGGAGCCGGCGGGCGGTTCACGGCGGGCGAGCGGGTCGGCATCCCGTGGCTCGGCTGGACGTGCGGCGAGTGCCGCTTCTGCCTCGCCGGCCGCGAGAACCTGTGCGAGCGGGCCGAGTTCACCGGCTATACCCGAGACGGCGGGTACGCCGAGCTGGCGGTGGCCGACGAGCGCTATTGCTTCCCGCTGCCGGAGGGCTACAGCGACGTGCAGGCGGCCCCGCTTCTCTGCGCGGGCCTGATCGGATACCGGGCGCTTCGCTTCTGCGGCGACGCGGAGCGCCTCGGCCTCTACGGGTTCGGCGGATCGGCGCACATCGTCTGTCAGGTCGCCCGGCACCAGGGCAGGCGGGTCTTCGCCGTCACCCGCGGCGACGACGAGACCAAGGAGTTTGCGCGCAGCCTCGGCGCCGAGTGGGCCGGGACCAGCGCTGACCTGCCGGAGGAGCTCGACGCGGCGATCGTCTTCGCCCCCGTGGGCGAGCTGGTCGTCGCCGCGCTCCGCGCGCTCGCCCCAGGCGGCACCGTGGTCTGCGCCGGGATTCACATGAGCGACATCCCCGCGTTCCCCTACGAGGCGCTCTGGCGGGAGCGGTCGATTCGCTCGGTCGCGAACCTCACCCGGCGCGACGGCGAGGAGCTGCTCTCGGTCGCGCCCGAGGCCGGCGTCCGCACCGAGGTTCACGAGTACCCGCTCGACGCCGCGAACCGGGCCCTCGACGACCTGCGGGCAGGCCGCTTCACCGGCGCCGCCGTCCTGCTCGTCTAGCGGAACAGGTCCTCGGCCTCGCCGCGGCGGAGCGCCGCCGCTCCGGGGCCGTCCTCGGCGATCAGGTGCGGACCGAGGCCCGAGACCACCGCGGCCGGAAGCCCGGCGTCCTTGGCGCGCGCCAGGTCCGCCGCCGCAGCGGCCTCGTCGGCGACCGCGATCGCAGTCGCCGCGAGCGGGCGGCCGGTCCGGTCGCGGCGCCCGCGCCAGTCGTCCAGAGGCGCCAGGCCGGCGCAGCCGATCGCGACGTCCGTCTGGCCCAATCGCCAGGGCCGCCCGAAGCTGTCGGCGACGACCACCGCCGGCGCCGTACCGCTCGCCGCGCGGATCTCGGCGCGCAGGGTTCGAGCGGACCGGTCGGGATCCTCCGGCAGCAGCGCCACCCGCTCCCCTCCCGGCACGTTCGAGGCGTCGATCCCGGCGTTCGCGCAGACCAGGCCGTGGTGCGTCTCGACGATCAGGACACCCCGCTCGGCGCGGACCAAGCGGCGGCTCTCGCCGAGGATCAGCTCGACCAGGCGCGGGTCCTTGCCGAGCGCGGCGCCGAGCTCGAGCGCCCTGGCGCCGGGATCGACGGCGCTCAGCTCGCGCAGCCGCCCCTCGGCCTTCGAGACGACCTTCTGCGACACCACGACGACGTCGTCGGCAGCCGCCCGGGCCGCGTCGGCAAGCATCGCTCCCAACGGCGCACCGGGCTCGACCTCGGGCAAGCCCTCGACGGGGCGGATCGCGATCACAGCTCGGCGAGCGCCCGCGCCGTCGCCGGTGCCGCATCGGCGTCGGCGGCGAGCCGATCGCGAAGCGCCGCGAGATCGTGCGGCGTGTCGAGGTCGAGCGCCAGCGACGGCAGTCGCTCGATGCTCGCGCGCCAACCGGCCCGGCGAGCGCGGTCGAGGTGGCGCTCGCAGCTGCCGGGGCCGAACGCGGGCCCGATCGCGTCGGCCGGTGCCATCAACAGCGCGTTGGTACCGGTGCCGTGCCGGTCCGGCACCACCGCCACCGCCCCGTCCTCGAGTCGATCGAGCGCGCCGTCGAGCTCCTCGGCCCGGAGCAGCGGGCAGTCGCCGGGCAACAGCGCGGCGCAGCGCGCGCCATGCGATCGGGCGCGGACGATCCCGAGCGTCGCCGCCTCCGAATGACCGGGGTCCGCGGGGTCCCGGAGGACCTCGAGCGGCGTCGCGATGCGCTTGGCGGCATCAAGTGCGATCCGCTCGGCGCGCCCTTCGCCGGTGACGATGATCAGCCGTTCGACCGACTCCGCCGCGCCCGTGGCGTGCAGCACGTCGGCCAGCATCGCGCGGAGCAGGGCGGCGCGCTCGGGCGGCCCGATCTCGTCGCCGAGCAGTCGGATCTTGGCCCTCGCGAAGCGCTTGACCGGGAGGATCACGGTGGCGTTCAAGCGGACTCCCAGATCATCTGCTTCGCATACCGAATCAGCGAGTCAGCTCCGTGGCGAACGCGAGCACGCGCTCCGCGAGGTTCCGGCGGCCATCCCGGCCCTCCATCAGTGTCGGGCAGACGAGCGCTACGAGATCCTCGGGGGGCGGGCCGGTATCCCCCTCGTCGACGACGATCCCGTCGAGCAGGCCCTCATACAGCGACGCCAACCCGGCGGCGCTCACCGGCCGACCGACGGCGGCCATGAACGCCTCGGTCGGCCCCTTGACCGCGTGGCCCGCGACGAACGGGCTCACGGCGACGACCGGAGCGGCCGCCGTGGCGATAGCGTCGCGGATCCCCGGGACGGCGAGGATCGGCCCGATCGAGATCACCGGGTTCGACGGCCCGATCACGATCAGATCGGCGCCGGCGATGGCGGCGTGCACCTCGGGGGTCGGGCCGGCATCGGCGAGGCCCTCGACCTCGACGCCCTCGATCGGAGCGGCGCCGCCGTCGAGGATCAGGAACTCCTGCAGGCGGCGCCAGCCGGCGGGGGTCTTGACCCGGGTACGGACCCGCTCCTCGCACATCGGCAGGACGCTCGCCACGACGCCGAGTCCGCGGGCGATCTGCGCCTGCGCCGCCGTGAGCGTCCCGCCCTCGGCGCGGAAATGGGTCCGGTAGAGGCACGCTGCGAGGTCGCGGTCCGAGAGGCGAAACCACTCCGGCGCGCCGAGCTCGACGAGCCGTTCGTGCACGGTGAACGAGTCGTCGCGGATCCCCCAGCCGCGTTCCTCGTCGATCTGCCCGGCAAGCCAGTAGGTGCAGAGGTCGGGATCGGGCGAGACCAAGAGGCCGTGGACCTCGCAGTCGTCGCCGGTGTTGGCGATGACGCTGAGGTCGGCCCCGATGAGGCCCTGTGTGCCGGCGGCGAGCTTCGCGCCGCCGGTTCCGCCGGCCAGCAGCGCGACCCTCGTCACGCCCAGTGGTCGGCGTCGGGCAGGCCCATGATCCGGATGCCGGCGTGGACCTTGTAGCGGACGTTGATCGAGATCAGAAGCGGCGTGAGCTGCTCGACGAAGCGCGCGGCCTCGAGCGGCCCCGCGTTCACCGCGCGCAATCCGGGAATCGCCTCGACCAGCTCCGCGACTCGTGCCTTGTCGGCCTTGCGCTCGCCGCAGATCAGCACGTCCTCGTCGAGCCGGGACTCGCGGTCGGCGAGCTCCGGGGCGCCCACCGTGTGGAAGGCGGCGACCACCGTGACCCCTTCGGGCACCATCTCCTGCGCCTGCTCGGCGGCCGACCCCTGCCAGACGCCCAGGGTCCGGGTGGCCTTGCCGGAAACCGCGGCGGCCAGCGGCACCGTGCAGTCGACCAGCAGCTGGCCCGGCTCGAGCGCCTCCTTGAGGTTGGTGAGGTTCTCCGATTGGGCCCGGAACGGGACCGCCAGCACGACCACCGGGCCCTGCTTCGCGGCGTCGGCGTTGGTCAGCCCTTCGACCTCGGCGTCGGGCACGGCCTCGCTGATCCGGTCGGCTGCCTGCTGCGCGCGGCCGGCGTCGCGAGACCCGATCGCCACCGGGCGGCCGGCCAGCGCCCACCGGAAGGCAAGGCCCCAGCCCAGCGCGCCGGTGCCGCCGATGATCGGGATCGCGTCGCCAGCCATCGGCGCCGCAGTCTAGATAGGCGCCCGATACGAGGCCATATGCTCCGTTCGCATGCGGCTCGAAGGCAGAAAGGCGCTCGTCACCGGCGGGGCGAGCGGCATCGGCGCCGCGACGGCGAGGCGGCTGGCGGCCGAGGGCGCCGAGGTCGTGATCGGCGACCGCAACGAGGAGGGCGCGGCCGCGGTCGCCGCCGAGATATCGGGCGAAGCGGCCCGGCTGGACGTGACCGAGCCGGCGTCCGCGGAGGCCCTGGCCGAGGCCCACGGCCCGTTCGCGATCCTGGTCAACAACGCCGGCACGGACGAGTTCGGATTCTTCGCCGACACCGATCCGGGCGTCTGGCAGCGGGTGATCGCCGTCAACCTGATGGGGGTCCTCGCATGCACGCACGCCGTCCTCGGCGGGATGCA
>Ga0299914_10002399_pt1 | contig 12901 bp, 12 predicted proteins | sample RVTome_10_FD_201361 | JGI IMG/M metagenome (GOLD analysis project Ga0299914, IMG submission 201361) | Soil microbial communities from uranium-contaminated site in the Upper Colorado River Basin, Wyoming, United States - RVT153D57 (version 2) ...
GATATATTTTCAATCACCAATGGATTATAGTATAATGCTTCATGCATAGCTGGTGCGATAAAGATAGGAATTTTTGATCCTAATGCCATAGACAAAATAGAGGTTATGGTAGTATCGTCTATTCCATTTGCAAATTTACCAATAGAATTAGCTGTACAGGGATACACAATTATTAAATCTGATTTGTTAAAATCTGCTAATTTAATATGTTCCATATCAGCCGTTAATTTGGTAACAACATCATTTCCAGTGGCCCATCTTAAATAATTAGGATGTAATAATATGGTAGCAGAATTTGAAATTACTGGGAACACATTAGCACCATGTCTCATTAGTAGACGAGCAAAATCAATTGCTTTGTAGGCAGCAACACTCCCACATACACAAAGAACTATCTTTTTGTCTTTTAAAGTATTTCCCCATGTATTTGTTATATCTTTTGAAGGATGTAGATCACTAGTCATTCTTTCTTTTCTCACTGATTGGGGGGGGAGGAGGAGGAGGAACAGGACGACTATGAGATTTTTTGTGAATTTTTTTTATTGTTTTTACTAAACGTTCATATTCTTTATCTTCTATTTTGTATGAATGTTTTTCTTCTGGAAATTTACCTGTTTTAACATCTATAATATAACTTTGTATTGCATTCAGAATTACCTCTGAAAGATTAGTATATGTTTTTACAAATCGTGGTTTGATATTATCATACAGATTTAACATATCATGTAAAACCAGAACTTGTCCATCACAATGAGGACCTGATCCAATACCAATTGTTGGAATTTTTAAACTTTTAGAGATCAATTCTGCAACTTCTGAAGTCACCATCTCCAATACAATTGCAAAAACTCCAGTCTTCTCTAGTTCTATTGCTTCTCTTAGTAGTTGAGAGCCCCTCACAGCAGTATTGCCTTGTACTTTGTATCCCTCCCAAAGTTTAGTGGTTTGAGGTTTTAATCCTATATGACCCATTACAGGGATTCCCACCTCAATAATTGCCTTAATTCTATCAATAATTTCGATTCCACCTTCAAGTTTAACTGCGTCACTTCCCGATTTTATGAATCGAATAGCATTCTTAACTGCATGCTTTATGTCAATTTGGTATGACCCAAAAGGCATATCAGATACTATAAGAGATCTCTTGGTACCTACAGATACTGCTCTTGAAAAAATAAGCATTTCTTTCATATTTACAGGTACAGTAGAATTATAACCTAGCATAACCATTCCTCCACTGTCACCGACCAATATAATATCAATACCTGTATTATCACATATTTTTGCACTCCAATAATCATAAGATGTAATAACCGAAATTTTTTCATTATTTTTCATAGATACAATATCGTTAACAACCAATTTCTTTAGTGCAGTTTTTTTATTTTTATTATTATTATTACTAGTCATTATTGTTCACAATTCCATCTACGTATTATTTTTAATGAATTCTCAATATTATGTTTATTATTAAAATTATTCAATATTTTCAATAGAGAGTTCTGACTCATTTGTTTCAATTGTTTTGAAGTTTTAACAAGTTCGGGAATAGCTCTTACAATATTGTCTATTATACTTATTGTGGCATTCTGTGCCGTTCGTGAAAGAGGATTCAGATCAACTGTAATTACTTTTTTTTGCATATTAATTAATGCCTGTGTACGGTCACCATCTTCTAAGGGTACCAAAACGACATCAGCTAGAAATATTCCTTCAGGATCAACATGTCTCCGATTACTAGTCAGCTCTGGTATTTTTAGAAATTTTTTTTGACCCACTCCAAGAATATTGTTTGCTCCATTTTTTTTTAGAGTTTCGGCGATTAAATTTTCTCGTCTTTTATTTCTATAGAACAGGTTAACTTCTATTGATGATCTAGTTTCATTGGCTAGATCAACAATCTCTTTAGGACATAATGCTGTCGTATTTCCATTTACAGATATTACAGGTCTCTTAGCAAGTAACAATAAACTTGATGCCGCTTTAATTGCATCAAAAGCATAATTAGATGTTTTTTCACCAATAAGATAATCGAATGCTTCTCCTCTACCATGAGCTATTAGCCCTTCACTAACTACCAAGCCAGATTTGAAACCATTAGCAAGTAATTGTCTTATTGCAAGAGATTTTGCTCTTGGGTGATTGGATGGTATATGATTAGTTTCGATCAAAATTTTCTATCACTGCTCCTCGATTATCAATATCCGAAACTATCAAAGTACCCCGGAACTTCTTCAACACGGAGGTAACTGTAGAAATCTCGTTAGGAGGAACCAATGTGAAAATTGTTTCTCCAAACATACCTATACTACAATCTATCCCAGAATTGTTTAAGTCTTTTATTGGTTTGGCACACACTCCTTTTGTCAATCCTAAGAAATCTGCGAACTCATAAGACATTCTTAAAAAAGAATTAACATCTTTAGATAATAATAATCGTTCTACCATCTTTTTGCCAAGAATATTAGCATTATTTGAATAATTAGAAAGAATTTTTTTTGTGGAGAGAGGACTAATACAAAGAATAATAGCTTTGTAATTTTCTAGTTCTATTTTAGTTACTTTACCTATTCCTGGAGCTCCAAAACTAGTCCTGATCTCTAGTCCACCATAAAATTCTGAGATTACAGTACCTAAACCCGTATTGCATTCAATTTCTGCTATATGTGCAATTTGAGCGGCCTCTTCCTTTAAGAATTTTATATCAAGGGCTTTATTCAAAGCATAAGAAAGGCTTAAAGCCGCTGCTCCACTTGTTCCTAATCCATAACCAATAGGAATATCTATAAAGTGATTTATTTTTATATAATAGGTAGCATCAAATTTATCAAGATAATACTGTGCTACCCATTCTGAAACTTCTGCATTATTTGTTAATGAATTATTAATATAGATCTGATACCATTTATTCTTCGATTTGTAAAGTTCTACAGACGTGGTTACTCCTTTTTTAAAAGAAAAACCAGCCCCTTTAGATCCATAAAAAAGTAGATCTGTGTTTTGGTTTTTTTTATCCTTTGGTTTTTCAAAAAAACCTGTAATATGACCAGGACTGAATGCTGTACACCTAGCAACGATGTCACCAGTTTCAGAAGTGGTCATAGACTTAAAGTAAATATAACATGAAAATATAAAAATATCGATACCAACCTATAATAAAACGAGTTACTTTTATACAAATCGATTCTTAAATATTGTAATTAAATTGTCTATTACATGGTAAAATTTAATTTATGCTAGTTTTTCATTGTTGTTCCTGTTGGGATCACTCTTTATTCATTTAAATTATATAAATAAATTTTTTAAATTTTAAATGAAAAGAAAGAAATTTTATAGGAAAAATGGAATATAGTAAGAGGCGATAACTATTGTCCAAGGATATAGAAATTATTTGTATTGGCAATGAAATATTGAACGGAACTACAATTGAAAAAAATTCATCTTGGCTCACAACAAGAATAAGACGAATAGGAGGTAATGTATCCAGAATAACAACAATTCGAGATGATGCTAAGGAGATTGAATTAACAATAAATGAAGCATTAAGCCGTCATCCTGTATGGATAATAACATCTGGTGGTCTTGGTCCTACATATGATGATATTACCATTGAATCAATTGGAAGAGCACTGAAAAGGAAATTCATATGCGATCCTATTGCATTAGCAATTCTGAAGAAAAATTATTTTAAGCGTGGTATAAAGAAATTAAATAAATATCAATTAAAGATGTCTTTTGTACCTGAAAATTCCCAAATAATAGATAATTTAATAGGTACCGCGCCATCAGTATTAATTAAATATAGAGAAACAAAAATAATTTGTTTGCCAGGTGTACCTATAGAATTAAGACACATTTTTAAAAAGAATATATCTACAATGATAATAAATGAGTACAAGGACATCATTTTCAAAGAACAATTTATAAAGACAATTAAAATCAGAGAGAGTCAGATTGCAAAATTTTTAGAAACGATTACTAAGAAATATGATGAAAAGGAATACGATTTTTATATCAAAACACATGCAAAAAATCCAACCTCAAAAGTACCAAAAATAAATATTTATGTTTCTATTAAAGGCTATGATGAAAAAATAGTAAATATAAAATTCGAGAATATAATAAATAAAATTAAAAAAGAAATATACAGATTAGAGGGAGAAATAAATTTGTAATTAATGAATAGCAAGAAAAGTATTTGTAGAAATAAATGGACGTAAAGAGTCTTGTATAGTAGCATATACCTTTAGAGTAACAGGTCCTAATGGAATTTTATCCGTTTCCTCTATTGGTAAAGCAATTTTAAAGTAGCCTACTTTATTATGTATTGGTACTGCTTTTCCCTGTGAAATAATATTTCCATTATAATCGGTAAGAAAGAATTCTGCCGTTACAGAAGGTGAATTTGTTGTAGTCAGTGGAATATTATCAACTAGAATCTGATATTCAAAAATATTTTCTTCTCCGATCTTTATAAACTTAGAGAAATTAAGAGATGCGACTTGAATGGATTTAGGGTTTACAAAGTTTGACCAATAATCTCGTTCAAAAGGATAGGAAGAATCATTAAAGATTTTAATATCAATGATTCTTCCTGATGGATTATATCTGTCTAAATAGAAGGCACCATTACTTATTAGTGCATGATTATGTTTTTCTATCCAATCTATACTAGCCTCATATCTATCTTTTGCTTCTTCTAGACTTACAATACCCTTGAGAGGAGAAGGAATAAAGTTTTCATTCTTCATCTTAAGGAGCTCTTGTTTTATTAAATTCGCATGCTCTGGAATTATTAACGATAACCATTCTGCATTCTTTGTAGTTGATTGGGATTTAGAAAATGAAAGATCATTGGATAAAACTAATCTTTCAGAAGCTGCAGTTATCTCCCAAGGTTCTTGAGCCCACACTCCTGCACTTGCAGCTATTTCTTTATCATCATAATGCCATTGATCCAAATATGATTCTACAATATCATCCCCATTTTCAGAGATAAATCTCACTCCTTTAAAATAAGGTAATCCCAGCTCTACTCTGGAAGTATATTCTGGATCAATAGTAAGATCACCATCTCCACTATTTGTGCCCCATTCATACATAAAATATAAAGAGTATAATAAGTCAGATTTATCCATTGGAATTCCGTTATGCCAGTTGGAGTACAAAATTTTATATGTAACTTTGCTTAATGATGTGGAATTCTTTTCTACAGGTATCCATCCCAATGCACTATTCCAAATAATAGTATCCGGATGAATTTGTATTCTCTCATCAGGACCATTTGTTGTTGAATTTAGAATTTGATTTCTCATTGAAATAACTTCTCCTGTAAAGGGATGTCTCAGAGTAGCACTATCAGCAATATTAGAGTAGATATTTATGCTATAAGCGTCACTAAATCCACCTATATTATTCCACGCACCTTGATAAATTTGTTTAACTCCTACTTTTAGAGAATGATCTCTTTCAGATTTTGCGTTCAGTAATGAATATTTGCTTGTAATACCAGCCCCAAAATCATTTACTAGACCAGTTACAGAAGAAGAAACAGCATAAGGATCAATATTCTTGACTAAAAAAATACGTACTGACTCTTCAATTCCCATTCTGGTTGCCTCGTTAAGTAAATTATTTCTTTCATTTTCAGAGGTAAAGTTTGAGAAGACTAATTTTTGAGTTATTTTATCCAATGTAGAATTCCTATATTGCCAAAATCCAGGATTTTGATTTCCTGGCATGTTAGCATACCAAGGGGCATACATTTGAGCAAGGACTGCATCATTATACTTTATAAAAGATGTAGATCCAGCAAATGCTTCAGTATATACATGCCATAAAAATTTCTGCGGATCCGATCCTTGAGTAAGGGTAACAGCTTTATTTAGATCGCTATAATCCTTTATAATTGTAAAACCCAATTGGTCAAGTTCTGAAGAAACTAATTCTCCGAGAACTTTCCTTTGAAGATCATCACTCCGTATTAAAACTTTTAATTTAATAGGTTTATCCTTAAAATACCATTTCTCATCTTTTAATTTTGCTCCATGTGCTAGCAAAGTTTTTTTAATTTGTTTTAATGCATAATCTGGATCATAATGGAATCCAAATGACTCAACAGTGTCCATTACTACAGGATAATCAGGTGAGAAAAGACCAAAAGGATCGTACATTGGAATTCCATAACCATGTAATACCTCATTTGAAATAAAATTTCGGTTTATTAAAAAATTTATAGCAAACCTAATATCACGAAATTCAAAGGGATTGATGGTATCATTATTTGATGATGGAGAAGGATTTAACAAAATTCCAAATGAACCGCCAATTTTATTAAATAATGTAACACTCACATCGTTTTTTATATCTGTAACTAAGTCAAGAGGAATACGAAAAAAATATGTATCCAAGTTGCCAGACTTTATTTCCTCAATAGCAACATTTTCATCCAAATAATGGATAAATCTTACACTGTCAATATTTTTTGTTTCTTCTTGAGTTGAAAATTCAAAAGATAACTGAAAACCCAACAAGAAACAAAGAGAGAGGAGAAGAATAAGATAGAAATTAGTAAATTTATTCATAATTAATGCTCACAGCATAAAATAGGTTTACCTACAACAATAACGGTTATTCTTGAAATACAGCTTAAAAATTAGTTAAAGTTTGAGATGAGTTTTCAATCCTTTATAACGATTCCTAATAGTTACTTCCGTGACTCCTGCAGCCTCTGCTACATCCTTTTGTGTCTTATTTTCTCCATTCATAACGCATGCAACATATAATGCAGCTGCTGCTAGACCCATTGGATCTTTCCCTGCTGAAATTTTACCTTCCTCCGCTTTTTTAAGAATTTCTAGGGCTTTACGTTTAGTTTTTTCAGACAATCCTGCTTTGCTAGCAATTCTTGCAACACATTTTACTGGATCTACAACTGGCATTCTTAAGTCAAGCTCTCTAATTAAAAGTCGATAACAACGTGCAACATCCTTTTTCTTTATATTGCTTGCATTTGCTATATCTTTTAGGGTTCTAGGTGTTTCTGTATCACGACATGCAGCATATAATGCAGCTGCAACGAGAGCAGAAATAGATCGGCCTCTTACTAATCCTTTTTCTAACGCCTTTCTATAGATATATGCGGCCTTTTCTATTACTGCATCTCCCACTGCTAGTTTGTCTTTTAGCCTATCTAACTCACTAAAAGCTTGTCTAAAATTACGATCGACTGGTTCATGGACCTGACTTCTGCTATCCCATGTTCTAAGCCTTTCAATAGTGCTTTTCATTGAAGAGGAAAGTGGTTTACCAGAAGCATCTTTGTCCACAGGTCCTATAATGGTTGCTAATCCCATGTCGTGCATAGCTAAAGAAGTTGGAATTCCTGCACGGCTTCTATCTTCGTGTTCTTCTTTGGAAAATGCTCTCCATTCCGGCCCTGTTTCTTCTATTCTTTCATTAATGACAAAACCACAATTTCCACAAAACATCTCACCTGTAGAATTGTCAGTCACCATCGGACCTTTGCCACATCTTGGGCACCGATCGCCAAAAAGCGATATATCTTTAACCATTCATTTCACCACAAAACTTTTTAATAACTAAATCCGTACTATTTATATTTTATTCTAACATATAAATATTACCCTATTAATAGGCAGGGGGATCAACATTCTATAAAATTTACCCGAATTAAATCCGAAAAGTTTTATATCATCGACAAATAACTTTATTGCACTTCTATTGCTTCTTGGTTAAATCCTTTTTTTACTAAATAACTTTTAACGTCTTCACGATGGTCACCTTGTAACATAATAAAACCATCTTTAGCTGTTCCACCACATGCAAATTGGCTTTTAAGCTCTTTAACAATATTGTGCATATTGGTTACTTTAGGATCTATCCCTTCTATCATAGTGGTAGTCTTAGAAAATCTCCGAGTTTCGAGGCGGATGATTATTCTTGTCTCTTCTTTTTCAAGTTCACCACAAGGACATAAATCATCAGGTAATCCACATTTTTTACATATAACCGCCATATTATATTTATCTATACTTTTCTTAGCTTCTTATTAAGCCTTACCTAGTACCTTTAAAAAGATTCTGATTTTATAAACCATCCTGATTACAATAAACGATAGCTATTTAAGGAATAATGTTTTATATTTTGTGAATTGAGCAGCAAAAAGAAAAATGCACCATTACCAGCATCTAGTGCTGGTTTATTAAGATTCTTTGAGGATGAAACGAAAGGAGTAAAGGTGAAACCAGAAGTTGTTCTTGGAGTTACTGGGGCTTTAATTGCAATTTCGATCATGATTCGAGTGATATTTCCAGTTGTAGGTGCATAACGACTCAATCTTATAAGATGGAAAATGACCATGACAGTGTATCTAATATTCATAAAAGATGGTCTCTAACTAGGATCAACTTTTCATCATATAAAATTTCTTTAGCAATATCGATAATTAGTTCGATAGGTATAATATTAGGTTTTAATCATTTTTATCTAATACTAAATTTAATACAATTAGTTGTATTTACAATAACAGGTATATCTTTTCTCGTCTTCAGTTATTTCTTAGATCTTTTTTTGTTAAGAAAAACACCAGTTAATAAAATATCCAAAATTCTCCATGTCTCAGCTTTTTCGAATTTGCTATGGTTACTTATCCTTATCCTTGGATATCTTGCTTTTATTATTTTTCAGAAAGATGTTCCTCCTAAGGAACACCTGTTTGAGGGAATGATGTTAGCAATTGGGCTAAGGATAGGAATATTTACTTCAGTTTTTGGCGCTAATTTAGTACAAGCACTAAAAACTGCAATAATTCAGCCTATAGTTTTTTTCGTTTTAATTATTCCTTCTTCTCTATTTATTGAAATTTTTTTCGATGTTGTAGCAATTTCTTTTGGTTTAATTTTAACAGGTTTAGGTATAGGATGGACGATACTTGCCGATAGAGCAGGAAGACCAAATGTACAGAGTACTTTTGCGCTTCTCCAAGCTTTCCTTTCAGCATGGACAGAAAACAAGGTAGAAAATATAGAAAAAATTTTGTTATCCAAGTCTAAAAATGAGTTGGTTGATACACATATTGTTAAATTTACTAACAAACATCATAACCTTTATTGGGTTTTACCCAATATTCACCCTGGTCCTTTTAAAGAAATTGGTGGAAGTAATCTTCCTTATCAAATATATAATCATTTTTCTCAAAAAGCAGTTGTATTTCACAGTGCCTCTGACCATTCCTTGAACATTCCATCAAAAGGTGAGGTCAGGGAATACCTAAAGTCACTATCTAATACACAAAAGACCCTAGATTATGGAAGTACATGCTCAATACCTATTCAAATAAAAAATAAAAAAGCAACGGTTACAGGGATAATCCTTGGCAATACTCCTATTCTGATGCTCTCTTTTGCTCCTTCGGGTATGGAAGATATTTCAGAAGAAATTAGTAAAGAATTGGAAACATATTCAAAAAATGAAGGATTTAAGAGACTTTTTATAATAGACAGTCATAATGCCATGGGAAAAAAAATTGGAAAAAGTGAAAATGAAGAATTGTTAGTTGCAGGAAAAACATGTCTAAAAACCTTAAAAAAATCTCCACAATATAGTTTTAAAATTGCTCAATCAAATACAAACGAGAATAAAAATCATATAGTATTTGGAGAAGACATTGGAAAAAGTGGTCTTTCTATTATCCTTATTGATGTAAACAAAGATAATGATGATGACAATAACAGTAATAACAATATTCAATATGTAATAGGTTGGGCTGATTCTAATAATATGAAAAGTGGGTTAAGAGAATATATTATAAAATATTTAGAACAAAAAGGAATAAGAATGTTAGAACTTTGTTCATCAGATACCCATGAGAAGTCTGGAATTAGAACCTCAGAAGGATATTATCCATTTGGTCACATAACAAAATTTGAAACAATAGCAGAGTATTATCATCAGCTTGTACAACTAGCGTATAAAAAATTAGAAGTTTATGGATATGAAGTATTACACATTGTATCAACAGTAAAGGTTATGGGAACGGACCAATTTCGTGATTATTCTAATGCTTTAGATACAGCAATGAATTTAACTAAAAAATACCTAATCGTCACTTTTGGAGTAATTTTACTTATGTTGATAATTACCAATTAAATGGAATACATTAGTCATAATATTATTACTTTTAATGTATATTCCATTACTTACATTAATGCTAGAGTATTAAAGATTTATAGATAGAATAAATTATTTGCTTTAGAATTTTGATACATATTAGTTTTTAGTTAATTATAGAACATAATCAAATAGTTACGTTTCATATTGAAAAAATAAAAATTTATATTCTTCAAAAGGTCTAGATAACATATAAAAACATATCAATCAACTTAGTTTCTAACCACAATATCAGATGTGAATGTATATCTGAGAATAGAGTAAACATAGATCATTCTTTTGTGTAGATATGGAATTTACTTGGCTAGAAGACCACACTAGTAATAGTTAGGAATAGCTGGAGAGATAATTCAATTCTGTTACTTTTGATAAACCAAAATAATTTTAAATTACTATTAGAAGTTAAAAAAGATAGAGGATCTCAAGATAAAGTTTGAGAAGACTAGTAGAATAATATAATCGAATATAAAACTGATTAATTTTGTCAGATTAAATTCTCTATGAGAAATGGGTTATTAAATTAACACGTTATGGATAACAAATGAGGCTTTAGTTCTAATCTTATGATTAGCTATGTTCTTTTTTCATATGGCTATCAAGTTCTTTTTCATTTTTAGCTATATAATTGCATATATTACATGTTTTCTTATCTTTTCGTCCTTGTAGATAGTCGACAAAATGCATCAGATATATTGTTATACCCCACATAAACTATAAAGAGCCAAATTATATTTATGACTTTAAGTAATTCTTCTTGCTTTTGTCATCTTTTTTATTATCATTATTATAAACTGTAATGGTTCTAACTTAATATTCAAACTAAATTATGTTTTACTCGTCTCGATTTTTTTTTGGTTTTCAACTGTTCTTAATATTAATTTATATTTTCCGTTTCTTGGTCTGATCCTTAATCTATAACCACAACATGGACACCAAGTACCTTGCCAATCAATATAGATCTCACATACCTGACAGCGTTTTTGCCCTATCAAATATCGTCCCCCATTTCGAGGTTTTATTGCTTTATGACGTTGACAAATTCCCTTACATGTCATATTTCTTCAGCAGTATACTAATTGAAAACATAATAATGAATATATTGTAAACTGGAGGTATTATATATTATACATTTACATAAACAACTTCATTGTTCAAATTATAGCTTATTGAGAGTTTTATAATAAAATTATTATCTTTCTCTTCTATATCCTTTTTAAGAAAAACTATCATAATATTTGAAATATCTGCTATTACATTTATACTTCTCACTATATTCTATAAATAGAATAAAGAACATCTTTTCCTTTGATCCCCGTTTTAATTCTTTCCTGTTAATGATTCAAAAAATTGAATTAGTCTTCCATTAAAGCCATAATTATATTTCATTAATTCTGTAATTTTCTCCACACAATTTAAACAAATATTGTAATATTTATCCGAAAGATCCTCGTTAACATAAGTGCTAACTTCCGATATTTTGGTTTTGTTGTTGTTACTACTATTACTACTACTACTACTAACATTTAGATATACTAAGGTGTTAATTTCATTATTACAAATATCACAGGTTTTGATTTGCTCTTCTTTTACTATATCTTTTGTGGTCGAAATATCTTCTATCATATATATTTTCTGTGTATAATGTTACCAATAATGTTTTCCTTAATTAATTCATATTTTACTTCCTAGAACTAATTTCTTAAAAGGAATCACCAAGTAATTAATGAAATCTGCAGTTTGATTTTTACAAGAAGAAACAATTAATTCTATCAAGCCAAAGAATATTAGGAGTAAAATATTGTTTGGTAATAATTTGGATCAGTTCACATCGTCCTTTGTAGACATTTTTAAGTTTTATAAAAGGATATCGGAACAGTATACAGACCATATGATCTTGGATTCTGTCAAGCAATCAGTACCAGATAAGATATTAAAATTATGTCTCGATCACCAATCGTTAATCCCTCTCTTATATTGGTTCAAAAATGACTTGATGAAATGGATGCCAAAGGAAGTACAATGTTCGAGTTGTAATATGCAGATGAAAGTCCAAGTTATAGATGGTGATTCAACGATATTGCGCAAAACAGAAGTTCATTCATGTGGCAAATGTGGATCCTCTATAATATTTCCTCGGTACGTTAAAATACAAAAAATTGCAGAAACAAAGATCGGCAGGTGTAGTGAATGGTCTATACTCTTTGGTGCTATTCTAAATTCATTGTCACTACAGACTAGAATAGTGCACGATTTTCTTGATCATTGTTGGAATGAATCTTTGATAAATAATAAATGGATACACCTTGACTCAACTTTGAACTATCCTATTTCTTTTAACCACCCTTATTATTATGAACAAAATTGGGGAAAGGACTATGAGTATGTTTTAGCATTCTCTGCCAATAGCATCGAGGATGTTACTAGATGTTATACTGAAAAGTGGCACATGATTAAGAAAAGGAGGGAAAAGGAAGATAAAACAGACATATTGAAGAAACTTTATTCGAGAGTATAATTTCATTCATTCTAATCCAGATGAATATAAATCTGATTTATTTTTTTACAGTTTCCGGTATACTAATATCATATTTGAGTGAAACAACTGGGTTAGAATATCGCTAGAGTAATAGAATTATAAAATTATTCACAATAACGTGATAAATATACAAGCGCTTTTATCTTCCCAATCTTGGAAGATTCTTTGATGTTA
>Ga0299914_10002400_pt1 | contig 12888 bp, 11 predicted proteins | sample RVTome_10_FD_201361 | JGI IMG/M metagenome (GOLD analysis project Ga0299914, IMG submission 201361) | Soil microbial communities from uranium-contaminated site in the Upper Colorado River Basin, Wyoming, United States - RVT153D57 (version 2) ...
TACGTGAACGATGCCTTTGGTGCGTCACACCGAGCCCACGCCTCGATCGTCGGCCCTCCGACGGTCATGCCGAGCGCCGCCGGTCGACTCGTCGAGCGAGAGGTGGAAGTGCTCTCGAGGGTGCGCGACGAGGGCAAGCACCCGTTCGTCGCGGTGTTGGGAGGAGCGAAGGTCAGCGACAAGCTCGGGGTGATCGACGCGCTGCTCACCCGATGCGATTCGATCCTCGTCGGCGGTGCAATGGCGTTCACGTTCCTCGTCGCGCTCGGTCGCTCGGTCGGCGATTCGCTCGTCGAGCCGGAGATGGTCGGCGAATGCGAGCGGCTGCTGGACACAGGACGGGTGCAGATCCCTTCGGACGTCGTGATCGCCCGAGCCGTGGACGCCGAGGCCGAGGCCCGCGTCGTCGGTGTCGGCGCGATCCCGAGCGGCTGGAAGGGCCTCGACATCGGGCCCGGGACCGCAGCCGAGTTCGCCGACGAGATCGTGGAAGCGGCCACGGTGTTGTGGAACGGCCCGATGGGCGTCTTCGAGCTCGCTCCGTTCGCGGCTGGGACACGAGCGGTCGCGGAGGCCGTCGCGCAGTGTCGAGGCTTCACGGTCGTCGGCGGGGGAGACAGCGCAGCCGCGGTGCGGGCATTCGGCCTCGCGGGTGAGGTCGACCACGTGAGCACGGGTGGTGGCGCCACGCTGGAGTTCCTCGAGCTGGGAACGCTCCCCGGCCTCGATGCTCTGCGCCCATGAGGCGTTCACCGGGGGTAATAATCGCTCGCTATGAACGCATCGAGAAAGCCGATCATCGCCGGCAACTGGAAGATGCACCACGATCACTTCACAGCGATCCAGGTCACCCAGAAGCTCTCGTACCTGCTCGACGCACCCGACTACGACCGCTGCGACGTCGTGCTCTGCGTGCCGTTCACCGACCTCCGCTCGGTGCAGACCACGATCGACGCGGACAACCTTTCACTCCTGGTGGGCGCGCAGGACTGCTTCTACGAGGACAAGGGCGCGTTCACGGGCGAGATCAGCCCGGTGTTCCTCGCGAAGCTCTCGGTTTCCTACGTGATCGTGGGACACTCCGAGCGTCGCCAGCTCTTCGGCGAGACCGACGAGGTCGTCGCGAAGAAGACGCGTGCGGTGCTCGAACACCAGATGTCGCCGATCGTCTGCGTCGGCGAGACCCTCGAGGAGCGTGACGCGGGGAACACCGATCAACGCGTCGTCGCACAGGTCAAGGCCGTCTTCGCCGGTATGCGTGCGACCGATGCGCAGCGATGCGTCGTCGCGTACGAACCGATCTGGGCGATCGGCACCGGCAGGACCGCGAGCGCGCAGGAGGCCGACGCCACGATCGGGGTGATCCGACGAGCGCTTGTCGACCTCGTGCCGAAAGCCGAGGTTCGGATCCAGTACGGCGGGAGCGTCAAGCCCGGGAACATCAGCGAGCTCATGGCACAGCCCGAGATCGACGGGGCGCTCGTCGGCGGCGCGTCGCTCGATCCCGAAGAGTTCGCCCGCACCGTCAAGTACTAGCGGACGTCGTGACGCCGCTACACTCGATCGCCGTGGTCCTCGCGTTCAACGCCTTCGATGCCGCGATCCTCGTGCTCGACATCATCGCAGCGTTCCTCCTCCTGCTGTTCGTGCTCCTGCACGCCGGTCGCGGAGGCGGCCTCTCCGACATGTTCGGCGGAGGGCAGCTCGGCGGAGCGATGGCGGGCTCGACCGTCGTCGAACGCAACCTGGACCGGATCACCGTGATCACGGCGATCGTCTTCGTCTTCACGACGATCATCCTGTCGCTTCGCCTCGGCGGCTGATCAGGGCCGATTCGGCTTCAGGCATCCGCGTCTGGGGCCGATGAATACGTCATCCTGGTTGTTTACCCGTGGGAGGACGCGCTCGTGCGCACGAATCGAGGATGGTGGCGTGTCGCCGCGTTCGTGACGGCTGTGGTCGTCGTCGGCGCCGCATGCAGTGACGACGGGTCGGACGATACCGACGCAACGGATGACGGTTCCACGATCGTCGTGGGAGCCGAGGAGCTCCCCGACGTTCTGAACCCACTCACGAGCGACACGTCCTGGACCAGCTGGCTGGTGGGCCCTGCGCTCGCGCGCGGCTACCAGGTGCAGCCCGACTTCACGTACGAGCCCTGGCTCTTCGAGGACGACTGCACCGTCGACAGTGACGAGCCCTTCACGGTCTCGTGCCGGATCCGCGAAGATGCGACGTGGTCGGACGGCACGAGTGTCACCGCCGACGATTTCGAGTTCACCTACGAGACGATGATCGACCCGGACAACCTCGTCTGGTCGACGTTCGGGTACGAGTTCGTGACAACGTTCGACGTCACGAGCCCCACGGAGTTCTCGTTGACGTTCGACGAGCCGTTCGCGCCCTATCGCGACCTCTGGGCATCGGGGACGGCGATCCTCCCGAAGCACGTCCTGGAGGGCACGGACTTCAACACCGTCTGGAACGAGTGCATCTGCGACCCGGACAGCGGCGACGCGATCGGGAGCGGACCCTTCCTCGTCGAGAGCTTCCAGCCCGACGAACGCGTCGTTCTCGAGAAGAACGACGGGTACTGGGACGGGGAGCCCAAGTCCGATCGGGTCGAGTTCGTGCTCACCCCGGACACCGACGCCGAGGTGAACGAGCTCGACGCAGGTGACGTCGACCTCATCGCTCCGCAGGAGAGCATCGATCTCCGGGAGCGCATCGAAGCCATCGACGGCGCGGTCTTCGAGACGGGCCTCGGCTCGTCCTTCGAGCACCTGGACCTGCTCACGACCACCCCAGGATTGGACGACCCCGTCGTGCGTCAGGCGATCGTGACGGCACTGCCCCGCCAGCAGATCGTCGACACGGTCGCGCGGCCGACGAACGACGACGTGACAGTGCTCGACAACTCGATCTACGTCACCAACCAAGCCGAGTACGTCCCGAACTGGAGCATCTACCCGGCAAGCGGCGACCTCGGCGCGGCCGCGAGCATGCTCGACGCTGCGGGATGGGTGAGCGATGGCGGCGTGCGAGCGAGGGACGGCGTCGAGCTGAGCTTCACGCTCGGTACGACGTCGGGGAACGAAGGACGGGAGCTCGCCGAGCAGATCATCCAGGAACAGCTCGCCGAGATCGACATCGCGATCGAGATCGAGAACGCCGACGACTTCTTCGACCGTGTCGATGCCTTCGAGTACCCGATGGCGCTCTATGCGTTCGATGCCACGCCTGACCCGTCGTGGGCTGCGGAGGTGTACACCACGGATGGCGCGCTCAACGGCACCGCCCAGTCGAACGAGGAGGTCGATGCGCTGCTCGCCCAGGCCAACACCGAGACCGATCCTGATGCGCGCGCCGCGACCGTGAATGCCGCAGACCGGACCATGGCCGAGTCGGTCGTGTCGGTGATCCCGCTCTATCAGAAGCCCGCGGTGATCGGGCTTCGCGGTGTCACGGGTGTCGTGATCAATGCGACGCTCGAGGGCTTCACCTGGAACATCGAAGACTGGGAGCGTTCGGGCTGAACCCGTGATCGCCTACGCCGCGCGCCGGCTGCTCAGCGCGATCCCCATCGTGGTGCTGGCGACGTTGATCGTGTTCCTGCTCGTCTCGGCGACCGGGGATCCGCTCGCGGAGGCACGGCGACGACCGGGCGTGGCGACGGCGACGATCGAACGCCGCGAGCAGCAGTACCACCTCGACCGCTCGAAGCCCGTGCAGTACGTGCTCTGGCTCGGTGACTTCGTGCGCGGCGACTGGGGTGAGTCGTTCTCGACAGGCCGTCCGGTGGCAGCGACGGTCCGCAACGCCGCGTGGAACACAGCGCTCCTCGTCGTCCCGGCAGCCCTGATCTCGGTCTTCCTCGCCCTCGCCGCGGGGACCTTCGCGGCGCGCCGGCACCGGCATCTCGGCGACCACGTGGTGAATGGCCTGACGGCGTTCGGCATCTCCATGCCCGAGTTCTGGTTCGCGCTCGTGCTCCAGCTCGTGTTCGTCATCTGGCTCGGGCAGTGGTTCGACCTCGACCTGTTCGCCATCGGTCGCAAGTACTCACCCGGGCGGCAGGGAGACGTGCTCGACCTCGTCCAGCACATGGTCTTGCCGGTCGCGGCGTTGACGATCACGAACGTCGCGATCTGGACCCGGTTCCACCGTGACAGCATGGTGGATGCACTCCGGGCCGACGAGCTCGACACCGCACGAGCGGCTGGGATCCCCGAGCGCAGGGTGGTGCGGCGACACGCCCTCCGGAACTCGCTCGGGCCCTTCGTCACCGTCGTGGCGCTCGACGTCGGCCTTCTCCTCGGTGGGGTCGTGGTCGTGGAACGCATCTTCGCATGGCCTGGGCTCGGCCTCCTCTTCGTCAACGCCCTCAATACACGTGACTATCCGGTCATCCTTGCGTGGATGACGCTCGCAGCGGTGTTCGTCGTCGTCGCCAACGTGGTCGGCGATCTGGTCTCGGCTGCGCTCGATCCGCGGGTGCGGCTGCGATGAGTGGTGGACCATGAGCGCGGTCGAGGACGCGATCCGTTCCCGGGACGGGATCGTCGAGCCACCGAGGACACGGGCACGCGCAGGTCGGAGGTTCGTCGCCAATCGAGGGGCCGTCGCGGGCTCGGTGCTCCTCTTCACCCTCGCCATCCTGTGCTGGGTCGGTCCATGGTTCCTCGAGAGCCCGACATCGCTCGATCTCGACGCGACCCTCGAGCCCCCGTCGGCCGAACACTGGCTCGGGACCGACGCGCTCGGCCGGGACATGCTGAGTCGCGTGCTCGTTGCAGGCCGATCCTCGCTCGGGATCGCGCTCGCCGTTGCAGTCGGCGCGAGCGCGATCGGCACGGCGGTCGGCGTCGTCGCGGGCTATCGCGGCGGAATGCTCGACGGAATCCTCATGAGCGTCACCGACCTGTGGCTGGTGCTGCCTGCGCTGCCCGTGCTCGCCGTCGCAGCCTCGATCGGTGTGGTCGATCTCCCGGGGCCTCTTCCCGCGCTCGACCTGTCGGGAAGCGTCGGCGTCGCCGTCGTGTTGATGTTGCTGCTGTGGAGCGTCACTGCCCGAGTGGTCCGTGCGACCGCACGTTCGGTGCGCGAGCGAGCCTTCGTCGGGGCGGCTCGCGCCGCTGGCGCCCGACCGCGGTCGATCATGGCGCGTCACGTCATGCCGCACTGCCTCGGACCGATCCTCGTCGAGGGGGCCCTCCTCGCAGCAGGCGCGATCCTGCTGGAGAGCACCCTCTCGTTCCTCGGTTTCGGGGTGCAACCGCCGACGCCGACATGGGGGAACCTCCTCGACGGGGCGCTCGGCAACCTCCAGCATGCGTGGTGGTTGGCCGTCTTCCCCGGTCTCGCGATCTTCCTCGCAGTGCTGTCGATCTACACGATCAGCGACGGCCTCCGCGACGCCTTCGACCCGAGGCGAGCATGACGGCCCGGCTCGTGGTCGACGGGCTCACGGTCGACGTGAGGACCGAGCACGGCACCGCGCGCGTCGTCGACGACGTCAGCTTCACCGTCGAGCCCGGCGAGTGCGTCGCGATCGTGGGGGAGTCCGGCGCGGGGAAGACGCTGACGGCGCGCGCGGTACTCGGCCTCTTGCCACGCGGCGCGACGATCGTCGCTGGGGAAGTGCACTGGCGCGACCGCGACCTGGCACGGACCGATGCGAGATCACGCCGTGGAATGCTCGGGAGCGAGATCGCGTACGTGCCGCAGGAGCCTGCGCTGGACCCGGTCATGCGCATCGGGAAGCAGCTCGTGGAGGCGATGCGAGTACACGGTGTGCGTGCTGGGGACGCGCGGCGACGAGCCCCCGGCCTGCTCAGTGCAGTCGGGATCGCCGACGCCTCGCGCCGCCTGCGCTCATATCCCCATCAGCTCTCGGGCGGGATGCAACAGCGGGTGATGGTCGCGCTCGCCCTCGCGAACGATCCCGAGCTGGTGATCGCCGACGAACCGACGACCGGTCTCGACGTCATCACGCAGACCCAGGTCCTCGAGCTGCTCGAGCGACTTCGACACGCCGAGGGCCGTTCGTTGCTGCTCGTGACCCACGATCTCGGCGTGGTCGCCGGGGTGGCCGATCGGGTCCTCGTGATGTATGCGGGGCGCATCGTGGAGGAGTCCCGGGCTGAGGTGCTCTTCGCGCGCCCGCGCCACCCTTACACGGCAGGGCTCCTCGGGGCGGTCCCGCGCCTGGGCGACCGGCGAGATGCTCTGCGCGCCATTCCCGGCGCCGCGCCGCAACCGGGACGACTTCCGGTCGGCTGTGTGTTCCACCCGCGGTGTCGATATGCCGAACCTTCCTGTCTCGTCCTGGCACCACGCCTGGATCCCGTCGACGCCGATACCCGCGTCGCCTGCATCCGCGTGGACGCCATCCAGGACGCTGTCGCTCGATGGGTGCAGCGATGACCGCGCTGCTCGAGGTCGACGGCGTCGTGAAGACGTTTGCCGCACCGCATCGGCGCCGCCTCCGGGCCGTCGACGAGGTCTCCTTCTCGCTCGAGCGTGGGCGGACGTTGGCGCTGGTCGGCGAGTCGGGCTGCGGGAAGACGACGACGTCACGAATCGTGGCCCGACTGCTCGAGCCCGACGAGGGAGGAGTCAGCATCGACGGGGTCGACCTCACCCACGCCCGGGGAGGGAGCCTCCGGCGCTTGCGGCGCCGGTTCCAGATCGTGTTCCAGGATCCGAGCAGCTCGCTCGACCCACGCTGGACGGTCGCCAGGATCGTCGAGGAACCCCTCCGTGCCCACCGCCAGCCGCGCTCGCGTGTCGACGTGCTGCTCGACCAGGTCGGTCTCGACCCCGCGACGAGGCATCGATATCCCAACGAGCTCTCGAGCGGCCAGCGTCAGCGGGTGGCACTCGCGAGAGCACTGGCGCTCGACCCCGAGCTCCTCGTGCTCGACGAACCGGTGTCCGCGCTCGACGTCTCGGTACGTGCCCAGATCCTCAACTTGCTCGTCAACCTCCAGCGTGAACGCCAGCTCTCCTACCTCTACGTCACCCACGACCTCGCGACGGTCCAATACCTGGCCGACGAGGTCGCGGTCATGTATCTCGGCAGGATCGTCGAGCACGGCACAACGGCCGAGGTGTCGACCCACCCGCGTCATCCGTACACCCGCGCGCTGCTCGACGCGATCCCCGTGCCGGACCCGAGCGCTGCCCGAAGTGCCGAGAGAGCCACGCTCGTCGGTGAGCTCCCGAGCGCGATCGATCCCCCGAGCGGATGTCGCTTCCGCACTCGTTGCCCCAAGGCGCAGGACCTGTGTGCCCACGAGGAGCCGGCGTTGACCGACTCGGAGGGTCATGCCGTGGCATGCCACTTCCCGAACTGACGATGGAGCTTCGAGGGATGTTCGACCACACGTGGCGGCGGCCGTCGACGCGACGCGCAGTGGTGCTCCTCACGGTCGGGTTCCTCGCGCTCGGCGCGTCCCTCACGGCGTGCAACGGGACGGGACCCGACGACGAGGCACCGATCGAGGGCGGCACGTTGCGCGTCGCGACGGTCGGACCGATCGAGGTGGATCCCGCACTCGCCGTCGATCAGTCCCGAGCGGCGATCGCGGACCTCCTCTACGACCCGCTCGTCAACCTCGATCCGGCGACCCTCGCACCGACTCCCGAGCTCGCCGAGTGGGAGGCGTCCGAGCGACAACGTCGATTCACGTTCACCCTCGACGATCACGCGCGCTTTGGCGACGGCAGCCGCGTCACGTCGGCGGATGTCGTCGCGTCGTGGACACACGTCGTCGATCCGGAGACCGCTTCACCCCTTGCTGAGCTGTTCGCCCCGATCGCAGGCTACGAGGAGGCACGCGCGGGAGACGGTGTCCTCGCCGGGGTTTCCACGCAGGACGACCGGACGATCGTCGTCGAGCTCTCGGCGCCGCTCGCGGACTTCCCCACGTACCTCGCGCACCCAGGACTCGGCATCGTGCGCGCCGGATCCCTCGACGACCCGGACGGCCCCGTGGGGAGCGGCCCGTTCCGGCTCGCATCGCACGACGAGAGCGCGGCGCGCCTGGTACCGACGGAGGATCATGACGTCGTGCTCGACGCCCTCGAGCTGATCGTGGTCACCGATGCGCAGGCGGCGGCCGACGCCGTCGAGGACGGGAGTGCCGACCTCGCGGTGCTCCTCGGCGAGACGGCACCTCCCGACGGTGCGACGGTATCGAGCGCTGCCTACCTTGCGGTGTCCTACTACGGGCTGAACATGGCGCACCCTGCACTGGCCGACGAGCGCTTCCGCGCCGCGATCGTCCTGGCGATCGACGCGAGCAAGGTCGTCGACGCCGGCTACGGAGACGCCGCCGATCCAGCGGTGAGCGTCGCTCCTGAACCCCTGCCCGGTGTGGGACCCGGGACGTGCGACGACCGGTGCGGGCCCGACCGCGGTCGGGCGACCGACCTCCTCGACCAGGTGTTCGGCGATGCGACGCCGTCCGCGATCACGATCGACTTCGACGAGACCGAGGTCCAGCACGCGGTCGCTGCCGAGATCGAGCGACAGCTCGAGGACATCGGCATCCCCGTCGAGCTTCGGCCGCTGCCCGCGGACGACTACGACGCGTTCCTCGTCGACGGCGATCCGATGCTGTTCCGCTTCGGGTGGGTCGGCGACGTGGCCTCGGCTCGGGCATTCCTCGCCCCTGCGTTCCTCCCCGACGCACCCGAGAACCTGGTTCGCCTCGACGCTCCCGACGTGGCGGCCGCCCTCGACGAGGCCGCGAGGACCGGCGACGACGCAGCACGGGCGGACCGCTACCACGATGCCCAGGAGGCGATCCTCGACGCGTACGCCGTCGTCCCCATCGCCCAGTTCCTCACGCGCTACGCCGCCGCCCCATTCGTTCGAGACCTGGAGATCACGGCTTTCGGCTCGTTCTCCGGTGAGGAGATCTGGCGCGACGACGGAGATGAGTGAAGCCGGCGCCGGTCTCGCCGATACATGTAGGTGATGAGCAGGATCGATCGGCGAGGGACGGCCCGGCGGATGGCGGGCCCCGTGTGGATGCTCGGGATCGTCGCGATCGTGCTCGGCCTCAGCAAGATCCACGCTGTCCGGGCCGGGTACGACTTCAGTGGGTCGTCGCGCATGATGTGGGCGGTCGGGTTCATCCTCGTGCTCTGGACGGTCGGGTACGCATTCGGCGTCCCTGGGGAGCCGGTACGGGGGCGCCTCCTCACCGCCGCACTCGCTGCCGGCGGGGCGGTCCTCGCCGTGTCCGTCGCCCAGCTCTTCATCGGCGACGCGCTGCTCCCGCGCTTGGTGGTGTTCGGCACGGGTCTGTGCGCGATCCCGTGGGGCGTCGTGTGCGAACGACTGGCGGTGCGCGGGGCGCAGGGTGAGGCGATCCTCGTCGTCGGCAACCTCGACGACGAGCAGGAGCTCCGTGCTGACCTGCGGGAGCACGCGGAGCGTTCAGCGGTCCTCGCCGGACTGTGTCCGACCGACGCTGCACGCCCGACCCCCGACGACCCAGCGCCGGTCGTGTCCTGCGCGCGTCGCGCCGGCGCCACGATGCTCGTCCTCACGCGTGACGCCCAGGAGGAAGATCTGATCATCACCCAGGCCGCTGTGCTCCACGAGGCCGGGCTACGCGTGCGAACGTTGCTCGCCTTCTCCGAGGATTGGCTGGGCAAGCTCCCCGTCGCCGATCTCGAGCGGATCTCCGTCCTCTTCGACATCGGCGAGATCCATGGCACGGCCTACTCGCGGGTCAAGCGAATGGTCGACGTCGCGATGGCGGTCGTCGGGACACTGACACTCGCTCTGGTCTTCCCCGTCGTGCTGGTCGGCGACCTCGTCGCCAATCGGGGTCGCGTGCTCTATCGGCAACCCCGAGTCGGTCGATACGGTCGTGAGTTCAACATCCTGAAGTTCCGGACGATGCGCGAGAGTCCGGAGGCGACGACATGGACCGAGGAACGCGACACTCGGGTGACCGGGTTCGGCAGGTTGCTGCGGACGACGCACCTCGACGAGCTGCCGCAGGTGCTGAACGTGCTGCGGGGTGACCTCGCGATCGTGGGCCCGCGACCGGAGCAGCCGCGCTACGTCTCCGAGCTGCGCGAGAAGATCCCGTTCTACGACGTGCGTCATCTCGTACGGCCGGGTATCACGGGCTGGGCGCAGGTGAAGTACCACTACGGGGCGGACGAGCTCGACGCGCTCGAGAAGCTCCAGTACGAGATGTGGTACCTCCGTCACCAGTCGCTCCTCGTCGATGCACGGATCGCCCTGCGGACCGTTCGGCACGTGGTGGGCACTTCCGGCCGCTGAACGTGCTGGTCATGGGCCACACGGATCATCAAGGTCGCCCTGGAAGGGGTCGACACTCCGAACGTGGACGAAACAGAACGGCTGGATCCCGACACGCTCGACGAGGTCTTGGAGCGGGTCCTCGTCGGCTACCCGGACGCGGCGATCGCCGCGGTGACCCCCGAGGGGTCGTTCTGTGACATGCCCTCGAGCTTCGAGACCGGGTCGCGGCGAGTGATGCAACGGGGTTCCTCCGCCATGGACTTCGTGGCGCCCGAGGAGCGCCCGACGGTGATCGAAGCCTGGAAGCAGGCACGCACCGTCGGGGTGTCGCGCGCCGTGCTCCGTTCGGCGACTGACCCCGACGTGAAGGAGACGCTCCACCTCGTCGACGCCATGCATCGCCACGGGGTCTACCTCGCGATCATCGACTACGACGGTGAGATGCCGCTGCAAGCGCCGATCGAGCCGGTGCGCGACGCGACGAAGATGGGTCGAGTCCGAAAGGACGAGGTCTCCACCATCGTCGATCTCGACGCCGGAGCCGTCGAGCTGCTCGGGTTCGATCTCGACGACGTGACCGGTCGCCGATCCCTCGACTTCATCCATCCCGACGACCACGATCGTGCGATCGACTGCTGGATGGCGATGCTCGGGGATCCCGGGGGCGTGCGAACCGTCCGTCTTCGCCATCTTCGCAAGGACGGCTCGTACCTGTGGGTCGACATCTCGAATCGGAACCTGCTCGGCGCCACCGAAGGATGCGTTGTCGCGGACATGGTCGACGTCTCCGAAGAGATGGCGGCCCAGGAGGCGCTGCGCGAGCGTGAGCAGCTCCTGGTACGGCTGACCGAATCGCTGCCCCTCGGAGTGCTCCAGATCGACAGCGACCGCCAGGTCGTCTTCGCTAATCAGCGGTTCTACGAGATCACCGGTTGCGAACCTGCTGACGGCCTCGACGAGCAGCTGGCGACAGTCGTCCAGAACGATCGCGAGATTCTCGACGAGGCCGTCACCGGTGTACTCGAAGAAGGCATCGATCAGGACATCCAGCTCCGCGCGCGGCGACCCGGAGAGGAGAAGGTGCGGCTCCTCCAGGTCGGACTTCGAGCCTTGACGAGCGAGGCCGGTCGCGTCACCGGCGCGGTCGCGTGCGTCGAGGACGTCACCGAGAGCGTGCTGCTCCAGCTCGAGCTGGAGCACCGTGCGACACAGGACGCCCTGACGGGCTGTTTCAATCGGGCATCGACCATGGGGATGCTCGACGACCATCTCGCGTCGGCTTTCCATGCCAGCAGCGGCACCGCGCTGCTCTTCTTCGACGTCGACGACTTCAAGCAGGTGAACGACCGGCTCGGACATGCTGCCGGTGACGAGGTGCTGCGCAAGGTCGTCGAGCGAGCCGAGACCGCGATCCGACAGCACGACGTGCTCGGTCGCCTCGGTGGTGACGAGTTTCTCGTCGTCTGCCCCGGCATCGGAGACGAGGCGGGGGCGATGATGCTCGCCGAACGTATGACCGAGACGGTGAGCCGACCGGTCGAGTGGGGGGACGAAGCGATCGACGTGCGCATCAGCGTCGGGGTCGTATGGTGCGACGCGCAGCGCGCAGAGGGTGAGCTGCTCGTGGCCCACGCGGACCGTCTCATGTACGAGGCGAAGCACGCAGGAAGCGGTCGCCCGGTCGGACGCGCCGCCGACGCACGCGCGTGAGCGCAAGGCTGGTGCGCCGCGGTGCCGCCGCGTCGCGTCGCTAGAATCCCGCTTCGCCGTCCGGGCCGACGAACGTCACCGGACTGTGCACGTCGGAGTGGCGGAATCGGCAGACGCGCTAGCTTGAGGGGCTAGTGCCCGCAAGGGCGTGGGGGTTCAAGTCCCCCCTCCGACACGCAGTTGACCCCACGCCGGTCGGATCTCACTCGTCGTCCTCCGGGTACGACGCGCGGAACAGTCGAACCGGTTCGGAGATGCCCTTCATGACCACGGGCCCAAGCTCGTCGAGGCGGGCGTCGCGATTCCTTTCGCCGAGGCAGATTCGGACTGCATCCGAGACGAGCAGCTCGCCCGGACCCGCGACCTCCGCGATGCGAGCCGCGACGTTGACGTCGTGACCCACGTAGTCGTCACCGCGTCGGTTTGGTGTGCCCCAGTGGAGGCCGATGCGCACCCAGAGGGGCGAGTGGGCTTCGAGGAAGCGACGACGGAGCTGTAGACAGGTGACGACTGCCGTGACCGCGTCTGCGAACCAGATCATGAGACCGTCGCCGAGCTCCTTGACGACCCGGGCGTTGTCCGGGAGCACGTCGCGAACAATTTGATCTTGGATGTCGAGCATCTCCATCGCGGCCCCGTCACCGTGCGCCGACGTGAACTCCGTGAACCCGACGATGTCGGTGAACGCGATGGCGCAGTGTGAGGGGATGCTCGAGCTGCTCACCGAGCCTCAACGGTGATGTTGCCGCTTCCTGCACGGACCCGGATCCGGCCGTTCGTTCCCACGGTCAGCGAGCTCCGGACCGTTCCGCTGCGAGCTTCAAGGTCGAGTGCCGGTCGCGCGTCGCGCGGAACGCTGACCCGCGCGTTCCCGGAGTGGACCT
>Ga0299914_10002401_pt1 | contig 12886 bp, 5 predicted proteins | sample RVTome_10_FD_201361 | JGI IMG/M metagenome (GOLD analysis project Ga0299914, IMG submission 201361) | Soil microbial communities from uranium-contaminated site in the Upper Colorado River Basin, Wyoming, United States - RVT153D57 (version 2) ...
GCGCCGAAAGCTATTTCTATTATCCGGCCGTTATCGATACCGTTCACGTTCGGCCGGCACCGTTGGCTTCAGATCTGACCACACAGAGAGAGGTGCCTGTCGAGATTCTGGTAAAAGGCTCAATGCCGGATGGATGTACGCAAATGCACGACGTGTTGCAGGAGCGCTACGGGCATATTATCCACGTCACTGTGCAGATGCGTCGGCCGCAGGGATCAGTGTGCACGCGTGTGATGCGGCCGTATAGGTTCTATCTTCGACTTGATGGGACCTATGGAGAGGGCGGTTACACGCTAAAACTGAACAATCGCGTTTTTCCGTTCTCCGTGCGCACGCCGCCGGCAGGCTAGGATACTACCGAAGATGGTCCGACTCTTTCTCTCTGCCGGCGCGTTCTTCGCAGGTCTCGGCGTCATGCTCGGTGCTTTCGGTGCGCATGCACTCGAAGGCAGGGTAACGCCCGCCCGCATCGAGGTGTTCGAAACGGGCGTTCGGTATCAGATGTATCATGCGCTCGGGCTGCTTGCCGTGGCATGGATCTCCTCTGCATGGCCCTCCTGGCAAATCACCTGGTCCGGCTACCTCTTCATCGCAGGTATCCTAATTTTCTCAGGTAGTCTGTATATCCTCGTCCTGACCGACACGCCGTGGCTCGGCGCCGTCACGCCGCTTGGTGGCCTATCACTCATCGCCGGCTGGATTCTCCTGCTGTGGGCGGCCGTCAGTCACGTCAGATAGGGTTTACGCAACCTCGTCCTCCTCGAACAACAGCGTGATGCTCGGCATCAGGCTATGCTGATTCGCGAGACGAAGAAGGGCGTCGGCAGCTTCTTCGGGCGTCTCGTAGGATGCGAATTCTTTACTGTCGACCGCGAGAACATATCCGATCTCGTCGGCATCAGCCGCTTCGTTCTCCCATTCGATGGCCTCCTCAATAATGAACGAACCATCATCGGGCATGAAGGAGGCGATATACCGCTCCTTCTCTGCGCTTACGTCAACGAGACTGAGACTGCCGATCGCGCCGAACTCTTCATCATAGAAGAGCGTCTCGGCGAGCAGACGTCGCGTGAAATGCTCGAGATTAAAGGCTTTCATAGATATACACGTTTTAAAGCGTCGTTTTGGGTGATTGTGACTCTAAATCTTATCCCGTCATAGATGATCCCGCACTTCGTCGACGGCTGCGGCATCGGCGAACCGCTCGAGAAATAAGGAGGCGTCGTCACCGCTCAGCCCGTCCACAGACGTGCCGAAGAGCTGCGCGAAGTGGCCGACAAGAGCGTCCGTCACTTCGCCTTCGTCGATCGTCCGGCCGAGCTCGGTCGATAGTGATGTTGCGCCCCTATCGGTAATGCCGCACGGATTGATGTGGGAGAAATAGCTGAGGTCGGTGTTGACGTTGAACGCAAACCCGTGCATGGTGACCCAACGACTGCAGCGAATGCCCATGGCGCAGATTTTGCGTTCGACGCCTCGCTGGTCCGGTCCCACCCATACACCCGTGCGACCCGTGAAACGATCACCGTGCACACCGAAATCCGCACAGGTACGGATAATCATCTCCTCAAGCTCGCGCAAATACCTGTGGATGTCCGTAAAGAAGCGGCCCAGATCTAAAATGGGATAGCCCACGATCTGTCCGGGACCGTGGAACGTGATGTCACCGCCGCGATCGATATGGTGAAAGTCGGCTCTGTATCGCGCGAGCGCATCCTCCGAGAGAAGAAGATTGGACTTGTCGCCACTCTTGCCGAGGGTATAAACGGGCGGGTGCTCCACGAGGAGCAGCACGTGCGGGGTCAATTCCGGTGGCTCGGATCGTTTGGCGCGGATGAGCCGGGCTTGTATCTGCCGCTGCAGTTCCCAGGCCACTTTATAATCCATCTGCCCGAGACTGCACACCACGAGGTGCTGTCGATTCGTCGGTTCCATGGACGATGTACGCCTGGCCGTCGCTGAGGCTCCTCAGTGGAAATGCGCCAGGTTGTGGAATCCGCCACCGGACCGGCCGCGCCGGGAAGAGTTGCCGGCGAAACGGCCGGCGCTGACGTTAATTATTCGCGATGCTCACGCGGATATTGAATCCCCCGTTCATGGTCGTAGCCGAGGGTTGACGGCTGTCCTCACTCTGGAAATTTTCGTAGCGCATCGTGAAGTCCGCGCTCACGCGATTCGAGAATTCGTAAGATACGCGCGGCACGACGGTAACACGGGTCGACGCTGTTACGATGGACACGTTGTCGCCTTCCAGAGCATCCGACAGCACGAAATCGGGACTCGTGATCGCATCCACGAGGCCGCGACGAATCGAGAAACGCTGATCGCCAAGCGTTGATCGCGAGACGGTCAGACTCAGACTGACGCGATTATTCAATCTCTTGCCGAAAAACGGCAGCGTCATCCCCTGTTTCTGATAGCTTGTCGTAAACGTAATCTCGCTAGTTTCATTCTCCGAGACTTCGAAATTCGACGTGCTGAGTGAATACGACGTACTCTTGTTCCAGGCGACATTGGTTTGAAGTCTTCCTTCAAAACTCAGGTCGAGTCCGACCACCGGCTGAAACCGCTCGTTGATTCGCATCGCTCCGACCTCATCCAGTGGGATGGTGAAGTGGATGCGATGGCCTCCGAGGTCGAAATCCCGGAGAACGTTGTCCGCGATGGGATTTTGCCGGAAGTCCGTCGTGTAGTCAGAGCTATACCCGTGTCGAAGACTGGCACTCTGGACGAGCGAACGGATCAGGGGCCAGTTCCCGATACCGGAGTAAGTCACCTGCCAGTTAGGCATTGGAAACGGCAGAAAACCTCGGCCATCTACCGTGCCAAGTCCGGATAGGTAGGTCTCTCTGAAGTCCTCCACGATCGACTCGTTAGTGAGGACGACACGGCCGTCCCCGTTTTCATCGCCGAATTCCAGGCCGTCACCGGGTGCGAGGTTTGCGTCCTGATGATAGGTATCGAGCTGCCGCTCAAATAAATCGAGATAATTCGCATTGAATGCCCACACCGACGCGCGGTTGGAGCCGTTGGATGTAAAGGTCGACTCGATCCCACTACCGGAACGAGAGCGGAATGTATAGTTTGAGCCGCTGTCCCAGTCGGCATTCCACGTGAGATTTACCTGCAGGCTGGGAGTGGGGTTTAGCGCGGTGCGCCCCTGGAGCCGGTTGGTGTTCTGACGGATATCCGTCACCTGAAGCGAAGGATCTATGATGCGTTGGTCGAGATCAACGTGGCGGTCAAAACCGAGGCGATATCCGATAGACGGACCCTGCCCTCGAAGCGCATCCAGGAGACTGTACGACGTTTCTACGTCGGTGATCTCCTCGCCCTGAGCGTCGAAGAACGGCCGACCCACATTGCTGGAACTCGCCGAGCGGTTCGCGGAATAGGTGATCGTAAAGTCGCGGATGCCCGTCACGGCCAGGACCGTCCTCCGTAACAGGGACACCGGATTAGGGAGAGGCAGACGAAAGCCCCCGCCGCCGTCGTCCTCTTCCTCGACGCTTGCTGCGGCCGCAGTCGTGTCGGCAGGCGCCGCCGCAGCGTCTTCGTCGACAGTTTCCTCATCTTCTGCCGCACGTTCCTCATCTTCTGCCGCAGTTTCCTCATCTTCTGCCGCCCGCCGCAGCTCTCGCTCCTGCTGACGCCGCTGACGCTCTTCCTCCGCCTCCCGTCTCCGAGCCTCTCTATCCTGAACGGCCTGCTGCTGTGCTTCCTCGAGCGATCGGTAGAAGGGAATCTTCCGAAATAGGTCTTGAGGTTTAAGTGTTATGCCGCCACGCACCTCGACGTTATTGCTGACGTTCGCGCCGTGGTTTCGACCGACAGCCCCGTTCTGCCATCCGAACTGGGTTCCGTACACGACGTCCTGTAGGCTGATCCAGTCTAATGCACTGATATTCGAGAGATTGGGGCGGAAGCTGCCTGTCAGGCGCGAGTCATGACGCTCCGTTCGCAGCCCCTCGTCGCCAGAGAAAATGCGATTGACCACCTTGCTGCTTGGAACGACGTACAGGTTTTCGATCTCAAATGCCGACACGCCGAAGAGAGAATCGGCCACCAGTCCCTGCTCGATGGCCTGTTGTCTGGAAACGTTTGGATAGTACCTCTCAGATCGGTCTGGATTCCGCACAATAACACTGGAGAGCGTATCAATTCCCAGTGCGTTGAGGCTCTGGTTCGTGTTGGTGTCGAATGAAAGATTCAGGAACTGAAACGGATTGTACTGCATCGCGAAATTGCGACGGTGCGACAACGCATGCTGCTGGCGGAGCGGAAACTCGACTTGCGTCGGCAGATTCGACCGTTCCTGTCCCGGAACGGTGCGAGGCCGGTCTTTCGATTCCGAAAAGTTGCGGGCGGCCGTTGCCGACGTCGTTATCGACTGGGGCGCGTAGTTGAACTGGAGATCACTCAGCGCGCCTATGATGGGAATGAAGTCCAAAAACCAGAATGGCTTTACTGTCCGTGGACGTCGGATATTCAGGCGGTAATTCAGCGTCGTCGTCCAGCGCCAGCTGTCGTTCATCTGCTGTGACGGATTTCGTGCGGCGCTGTTCGAAAGTGAATAGTTGAACGATAGCCCGTCGATCGTATTTCGCAGCAGGCGCGAATCGGACCCCGTTTTCTGGAGGCGTGTGTTAAACGACTGGGAGCGCGTGGCGGTCTGTGCCGCTTCGATCGCCTCCTGCTTCTTAGTCGAACGCTCCGCCTCCGTCAGCAGCTCGTCCTCATCGATCTGCGAGATTAGCTCCTCTAGACGAATGTCGCCCCGGTTCGGAGAAAAACGGGGCGTGGACGTATTCGACTGCACCTGAACGGAGACGGGAATGGTCCATCCAAATCGTTCCGGAATGAATTTGTCCAGATTCAGATCGGTAGTGACACTCCAGTTATTGAGGTTCCTCTGCTCACGCTCTCCAAGCGTGCTCTCCAGCCCGCCAAACCCATCGGTCTGCGCCTGAAAACTCGCCTTGACCTGACCGAGGTCGGCCAGTCTGATATCCGCATTGGCCATCGCCGCCCAGCCGTTGGTCTCGTCATAGCCGCTAACGCGCATCTCATTTACCCACACGGCCACATCCTCCAGGATATCCTCGGGTCGGCGGTTTGGCGCACCTCCAAATGTAGAATCGGCGGCGTTCCGGACGCCGATTACGATCGTATTGATACGACCGAGCGATGGCGTCCCCTTGATTCCGAGGCGCGTGCCCGGAGGCGCGAACTCATCGAGGGACGGACTAAGCGGTACCTCGTTCAGATCCGTCCAGTAGACGGAGTCGGTAGGGAATGCTCGTTCGTCGCGCGAGACTTTCAGCTGGTTCAACGCGCTGAGCTTCAGGTTTATCGAGTTGAGGTCGACGACCTCGCCGTTGAAGCTCTGATTCGTCTGCCACAGCGCATCGGGATCGCCGGCGGTGATAGGTGAGGGCGTGAGAGGCATTTCGTACTCGTAGTAGTCATTTCTCTCGTTCGCGCCGAGGCGAATAAACAGCGTCACCTTGTCGCGCGACTCGATTTCCTGCATGTCGCCCGTCAGTCCGTGCATGTGGGAGAACATACGCAGATTCGCATACTTCAGAAGATCCACGCCCTGGCTGTACGTCTTATAGATGGCACGCTGCTTGCCTGGCATGAGGTTTTCTACACGAAGCGCCATCGCTTGCTCGCGAGCGTTCTGAACACGTCCGTTCGCGAGCCGGTTCTGGCTTATGATCGTGCCTAGAGGTGTGTAATACGTATCGCTGTTCTCCTCGTTGTTGATGCTCGAAACGGAGAGACGTGTGTCGTTTATCAGTGTATCGCTCGGCAGCTCTCGCTCGAGCGTGATGGCGTCGGAAATCTGCCACTGCGCACCGACGAGCTCGAGTGTGGCAAAGCGAAGCGTGATCGGGACCTCGTTGCCTGTCGTCCACATGCGGATGGACTCGATCAGGCTGAAGTCCTGAATGCTGCCCACCTGGCGCGAAAAATCACGTACGGGAATGCGCACCTGATACCACCCCGTCTCCGCGCCGTCGTTACTGGTGATCTGCGTGACGACGTAGTCGTCAACTCGGTCGGGCGCCGACATCGAATCGAGAACGGCCTTCGACAGCGGCAGTTCGTATTGGAAATAGCTGTTGTCGCTGTCAGGATTCGAGTTGAGATTCAGGTCCTCCGTGTCCGGGATGGCGGAGTTGCCGCGCTTCCCGTGTACGTTCGGTGCAAGCGTATTCTGCGCCTCGAAAGAGTTAATCTCCATGCCGGCAAAGAAGCGGGTGAACCGCTCCTGAATCGATGCACCGCCGGGGAAGACCTCCCTATCATTGAAGAAGTCGCTGAGATAGAAATAGTAATCGTCTCCTGAAGGGTCGCGACGCGCCTTCTCTCTCTCAGCCGCATACCGTGGATCCTGATCATTAGGATCCAGCGCGTCGAGAAAATGGCGAAACTTATTGTGCTCTACCATCAAAGGCAGGTACCGCGTCGTGTCATACGAGGCGAGACCGTCAAGCCCGAGATCTTCCGTACGTCCCAGATCATCGTCGACGTCAACGGCGCCCGTTGCAGTACCTCGTGAGAGTCTACTCCATTCGTCGATATCCGCTGCGCTCGCACTCGTCAATGAGAGGCCGTCCTCCGTATTAAGCCTGCCGTTCGGTATCACATCCTCTGAGATTGAGCCGAGGTCCACATATAATTTGGCCGAAGCGCCGGCATCAAACTGCTGATTCTCCGGAAACGGCCGGAATACAAACTCGATGAACTCGATGTTCTTGTCTCCGAAGTCGGTGTAGCCTTCCGGAATTCGCTGCGTGATTCCGCCCCACGTATCCCGCGGGTTGTCAAGAAATTCCCGCAGGTCGGTCGTATAGTTGTACGGCCCGCGCTGAAACGGATCATAATAATAGTCGAGCGTCTGGATGTACGGATCGACCTCACCGGTAATATCCCGATTCGGGAAGACGTCAGCGATATGTACGCGAGCGACGGACGCATCAAGCGGCATCTTCAGTTCCGCAAGCACGTTCTGGTTGAGCGTGTACCATCCGAGCGTTCCGCGCCAGTTGGTGCGCAGCGAATCGTCCAGAACCGTATTCATTGACGAGGACACGCGGCCGATGGAATCGGGAGCAGCGGTGAGGCGCCAGGCGCCGGGCTGCTTCAGGGAATACGTAATCTCGAACCCCTCGAAGTCATCGAGATACGAGATGCCCTGGAGCTCGTCGGATTTGAAGTCCCGATTCTGTTTATCGAGCTCCTTTCGTGAGCGCTCAAAAGCTATCGTCTCACTGGCTCCAGGCCGTAACTGTGCAAACTCTCCAGTAACGTGGATTGAACTCGGCGCGCGTGTTTGGATAAACGGCAGCGCGTCGACAGCGCGGGTCAGCCACGTCGGCTGCAGGTCCAGAGCGCCGTCCACACCCCAGATGGTGTTTGAAATCGGCTCTTCACCGATTCGAAACTTGTCGATCGGTGACTTCTGGTTCAGATTGAAGATGGTGCCACCCAACGCGAGGCTGGGGCCGAAGACGTAATCGGCGCGTGCGCCAAGCAGCGTCTTTTTCTGGAGGTTGAAGAAGGAATTCTGCTCGTACGATATCTCAATGTCGCGCCCGGCGCTTAGATAGGCGGGGTTAGTTATCGTTACCGTACCGCCCGTGTAGTCGACGACGTAATCCTGCCCTTCCGCAAGGCGGCTACCACCCGAAGTAACGCGAACAGATCCTTCGATGACGCCCGCGAACGCCTTTAGATCATAGTAGTCCTGAACCGCACCTTTGTATCCGCCGCGAATGCGGTAGACGTCAAACTGCGTCTCCTTCTCAGCTTGCGTCTTCTTGTTCGTATAGAGGCTGTTGAAAGCATACAGATTCTTCCGGCGCTCCTTCTCCGATTCGGCGATTTCGAGGGCGTCGATGGTACGTGCGATTCGGTTGCCGAAGGGCTGCAGATAAGGGAAAATGAGCTTTCCAGTCGTCGGTTCGATCGTTACTCCCTGGAGGTAATCGAATCGGTCGTCGGGGCCCACGGCTCCGTCGACGTTGAGGCGGTCGAGGCCGAGGACATCCAGCAACGTTCGTTGCCCGGCGATCTCCGGAACCGTCTTCGACGCCGGTTTGCCGGGCGGCTGATGCTCGATCTGCAGCTCGAAATCAGTTGGATTGAACCCGCGTCCGGGAACACGATAGATGTTTCGAAGCTCGAGGTACCAGGCAGCAGGATTGAAATTCTGCTCGAGCGCAGGCTGGCGCAGCTGAACCGGCTTGAGCAGCTTGAGAACCAATCGGTCTTCGGTTTGTCCACCCGTTGAGCCGCCCGTTTCCGTGGACAGATCGCCTACTTTATAGACCTGCCCGTTTGCCATGTAGGTGTAAGAGACCGCAAGGGCCTCGCTCTCATTGAGGCTTTGCTCGAGTGAGATATAACCGAGGAGTGGATCGATGCTGTAATCGCGATTGCGAACCAGCTTCTTGAATCTGCCGGGTTGATAGTCGTCGTCGCTCAGGCCGCCGCTGAGGAGATAGTCATCAGGATTGGCGGTGCCGTTTCGTAGCCGCTGCTCAAGATCCGCCTCGTCATATCGGTCGATTGCCGCACTCGGAAGGGCCTGCGGGCCATCATCCGTATATTCATCGGCCTGGTCGACGAGCTCCGCCGGCTCAGCGAGGTCCACCATGGCCACGGCGTGGCGGGCGTTCTCCTCCTCAGAGCTGATCGGCTCGAGCTTCCACACCTCGATATCCGTGATGCGGTCGAAGCCGTTGGCCAGGAGGATATTCGGCGGCTGCGAGAGAGCGTCTTCCCATCTGTTTCGAAAGTAGTAGGCGAGGAAGTAGTGCGTGTTCTCGTCGTACTGGGTGGGTTTGAGCTCGAACTCGGTCGTTTCCGATCCACCCGAAATATCGAGGGTGTTCGACTGGCCTTCCTGCTGGCTGGCAACGGTCGTGAGACGCAGCCCGCCCATCTGAAGCTCGCTCTTGATTCCGAACAGGCTCTGACCGCCGCGAATCAATCGCGACGGCGTGGTGAGATGCACATTGCCCGCTTCGATGCTCTGGATGATCTCATCTTCATAGCCGCGGTACTGGAGGCGCAGCTGGTTCTGGAAGTCGAACTGGTTGTTCGTGTCCCAGTTGACGTCGATCTGCAGCTTGTCACCGATCGAGCCGGTGATGCCGAGCTGGAGATCCTGTTTGAAATCCGGATCGAGCCGTGCGGCCTTTCCCGTGAAGCTGATCTGTTGATCGCTCTTGCGATAGTCGAAACCGGCTCTGATATCCGCACGGCCGTTGACGCGAAGATCGACTTCAGGCTTACCGAAGATCGTCGTGAAGGCGCTCTGTTGACCTCCCGGCACGACCACGTTGAACCCGAGTCCGCCTCGCCGCTCACTCGCGCGTTGCCGCCTCTGAACCTCGATGGCCTCATGCCACCCCGCATCCAGATCGGCCGCCAGGCGTTCCTGCCGATAGCGTTCAAAATCGAGCGTGAGCGGATACCGGACCATCGATTCGCCGACAGATTCCCGGATCGTGAACTCGCGTTCTGTAGAATCGAGCTCCACCTCGTGCCTCCAATAACTTCCGAGTCCCGGATAGAACGGACGCTTCCTCCGCTGAATCGGCGAGGCTGTTCGGAGATCTCGAGGACGCGACGGAAGATAAAAGTCGGCGCGCGGCGTGTGTAGGGTATCCGTCGTATCCGAGTCGATGGTGTCGGCGAGCACCTGCATAGACATCAGGAGCGAATCTATGGCCGTCGAATCCGTCAGGATCAGAGTGGTGTCGACAGGCTCTTGCACGTCTGCCGCGACGGAGTCGGTGTCAACCAGGTCAGCGCCGGTGTCGATCTCGGCCGGATCGGGATCGACCGCGACCGAATCCGTGTCTGCCGCGACGGCATCGATATCGATTGCGACAGAATCCGTGTCGTCGGCGACGGCATCGATATCGATTGCAACTGAATCCGTGTCTGCAGCGACGGCTGCGACCGAATCGGTATCGACTGCGACTGAATCAGTGTCTGACGCGACCGTGCCGGTATCGACTGCCACAGCATCAGTATCGACCGCAACGGAATCCGTGTCTACCGAGACGGAATCGGTGTCGGCTGATACATGCCAACGCGCAAGGTTGGGACGAGAGCCGGGCGAACGGCCGCTGGCTGAAACGCTGATTAGTACGACGGCCGCGGCCACCGCGCCTCCGATCATTGTAGTGAGTATGCGCATCGGATGCCGATGCGGCCGCGACGTACGGGCGCAATCTTTTATGGCTGCCGACTCGGGAGGCACTTAAATCTGTTCTGACTTCGATTGATTAACGAGCGTTTCAGGATCGCGTCATACGCCGGATCATCAGCTAGCAGGTAGACGCTCTCCATTCACGTGCGAGAAAGCTGTAGCAAGAAGTGCCTATACGCGATCTCTCGTTTGACTCAGAACAGAATGTGATGGGAATTAAACCCGGCCCGGACACTCAGACGCATCTCGCCGGTCCTTGAGGAATGGCTCTGTTGGAATTTCCGAAGAGCCGAAAGTACCTTATATGACGGACGCCTTCAAGGTGGAAATACGTCCCGACGCGAAGGTCTAAGTATGTATGAATACGGGCCTTGATTCCGGTGAGTGGTTGCCCTTCTTGGAGCGCCGTCGTAGTACCGGAGGCGTTTCGTTTTGTTCTGGCACGGGGGAATTAATACTTTCGTCTCGCCTCGACTGTGATCGACTCATCTACACGTCACGGACCGCCAATGACTAGAACGCAATTCGTGTGCCGGAGTCTTACGTTTGGTCTAATCCTTGCGACTTTAACTGTGGCTGGCTGAGAGCGGGCGAATGGGGAATGAACTGCCGATGGCGGTGCCAGGGCACGGCAGTCACAGATCAGCTTATCGATTCATAAGACACCGACCAGGACCATATGGCCAGTCTGAGCAATCAAGTCGTCGTGATCACGGGAGCGGGCGGCCGCCTCGGCCGCCGCATCGTGCAGCGATTTGCCAATGAGGGTGCAACGATCGTCGCGATCGTTCTTAACGATGAGGAAGCCAGAAGCATACCGTTTCCCGAAAATGCGGAAGGATGGGCGTTTCCCGTCGATGTCACGAATGAACAGCTCGTACGCGCGTGCTTCAATCAGATCGGACAGCAATTTCCGGAAATTCATGCCCTGATTCATACGGTCGGGGGATGGGAAGAGAAGCCGTTTCTCGAGACCTCGATGCAGGATCTCGATTGGATGCTTCGCTTGAACCTGACATCCGCCTTTCTCTGTTTTCGAGAGGCGGCGCGCTTGATGGCCGGACGGGGTGGCCGGCTCATCGGCATTGCGTCGGCCCAGGGCGCCGATCGAGGCGCAGCGCGGCAGGTCGGCTATTCGGCCGCGAAGGCAGGTCTCATCCGGCTGGTTGAGTCCGTCGCTGCGGAAATGCAGGGTTCCGGCGTTACGGCCCACGCGATCGCGCCTTCGAAAATATTGTATGATGATGAGGATGGGCCCGGCGTACAGGTAGATGACGTCGTAGCGCTCTGTCATTCGCTCGTCACAAGCACCGGTGAGGCGTTGAACGGCACGACGCTGAGAGCTTACGGCTGAATTTCGACCTGCCGGCTGCACACGCTGCAAATGCCGGCTTGCACACGTCGCGAATGCGGGCTGTACACGTCGGAAATGCCGGCTGCACACGTTGCAAATGCCGGCTCCATAACCGATCCGAATGCCGGCTATCTGAGCGATCCGTAGGCCGGCTACCCGCGCGGTTCAGAGGCGGTCGATCCATCCTCCGGATTGTGAACCCGTACGTACCCGTCGTGCCAGCTCGTCTTGATGTCGAGCCCACGCTCGGCGAGCATTTCCAGAAAACGATCCCTGGGAACCACGTTCTCGGGTGGACGGGCTCCTCCACCGGGCACCTCCTTCGCTGCGATAAGCTGAGCGATGGTTGCCGTCGGTACGCTCGTACAACGTTGGATCGCCGTCATCTTGTGTGAAGCATCGAATCTCTCGATGAGTTCGTACACGAGCGTTCGCTTCTTCTTACCCACCTTCCCCTTCAGGAGCACGCGAAGCAATACCGCGTCCTCATGCATGCCACCAAGACGCTGCCGCATGCGCCGGATCAGAACATCTCGATACGAGAGGTGCGTTCTGACGTCGATACTCCGCGCTTCCCCAAATCCGAGCCCGAGCAAGAAGCGCATCTGATTCGCATGTCCCGGCCATCGGATCGTCTTGTGATCCAGCGACTTGACCTTTCCTGCGAGCTGCTCTGTGAGCGTCGATAATCCACCTGCCGTGCAGAATGATTCCATCCGTTCGAATGGGGCCGGAAAGCAGATGGGCTCATCGAGCGACAGCGGCTCGAGATGCTTGATTTTTCCGTTCTCGATCAGGTGGACGGGATGCGTATAGTCGTCGATGATTTTCTCCGCCGACCACGAAATTCGAAAGTTGAACGGTGGCTCCGGGTGCAGGGGCACGTCGCCTACACGGAGGTGGGCCGCATCCACCTCATCGAACTGATCGACACCATGCATGCAGAGGATGTTGACGAGGCCCGGCGCCAGGCCGCAATTCGGTACAATCCAGATGGATTTTTGTGCAGCACGCTCGTGCAGCTTGAGCTCTTTGCGGACGATCTCTTCATTTCCCCCGAGATCACAAAAGTGAATACCGAGATCGAGGCAGATCTCCGCAAGTATCGGATTCACCTCCGGCGCTGCACATCCGATCACGCAGTCGCTGCCGCGGAGTATGGGCTCCAGGACGCTGACGTCTCGTACGTCTACCTGAAAAGAGCGAAGCTTTGCGCTTTTCTCCTTGTCATGGAGATCCTGCAGCGATCTCGACCGAGCGTCGCAAACCTGGATCTGTTCGACCGCGGCCCTGTCCCA
>Ga0299914_10002402_pt1 | contig 12884 bp, 12 predicted proteins | sample RVTome_10_FD_201361 | JGI IMG/M metagenome (GOLD analysis project Ga0299914, IMG submission 201361) | Soil microbial communities from uranium-contaminated site in the Upper Colorado River Basin, Wyoming, United States - RVT153D57 (version 2) ...
CGCCATCGTGGTCCCACAAGATGAATCTCTTCGACGACCCGGCCACGCGCCCATGATGTCACCTTTGGGCGACCACGACGGCCGACAGGCCCGCGTAGTCTCTGAACGGAGGCGATGGACTTCGCAGAGGTCAGACGGAGGGTCTTCGCAGCCTATGCAATGGGCTCCTTCCAAGATGGCTTGGACGCAATCACGCAGGGTCGCACAGAACATCCCGACCAAGACGAGACGCTGACGTTCTGGGAAGCCTGTCTCTCTTCCATGGGCGGCGATCCGGGACACGCGCTCGCCGCCCTTACCGCGGGTCTGGATCGAGGACTGGCCTGGCACCCGAAGATGCTGGCCGATCCGGATCTCGATGCGGCCCGGGAGCTGGCTGGTTGGGACGAGTTCGAGAGACGATCGGCGAACATGATCCTCGCGCTTGCTGAGGAGCGGCCAGAACCCTTGGTCAGACTCTCTCCTCGCCCGGTCGGGACGGTCATAGCACTCCACGGAGGCGGCGCGGTGCCCGGGGATTTCTACTCCGAATGGGCGGCGGCTGTCCCCGCCGAGTGGACGTTGATCACGCCGATCGGCGATGTTCCCAGGTCAGGAGGAAGGTGGGCATGGCCCTACGACTTCTCGACGAGCTCTCTCGTGGAGGCTCTCGATGGTCAACCGCTCCACGAGCCCATCGTCATGGCGGGATTCTCCCAGGGCGCAGGTTTGGCCCTGAAGGCAGCTTGGAACGGCGTGTACGAGGTTTCCGGCCTGATTGTCGTTGCAGGCATGCTGGGCGTCGAGGAGTGGCACTCGTCGGCCAAGAAGCCGGTGCCCCTCTATCTGGTGATGGGCACCGACGACGACATCAGCTACGAGCCGAGCAAAGACACATGTGCGGCCCTCAGTGAGGCCGGTGTGGCAGTCCATGTGGATCTGCACGACGGATTGGGACACGAGTATCCCCCTGAGATGGGCGAGACGGTGCGCGCCGGTCTCGACTGGATTCAGCGCTCGAGGTGATCAGAGAGCCGCCGGAACTGGTCCTTGAAGGTCCGTCGGGCCAGGATCGGGTACAGCCATTTCGCTACGCCTGGCTTGCGCTTGAATATCGCAGTAGTGGTCTGTTCGACCAACGACCCGTCGTCTTCGGGGGAGACCTCGACTTTGACGTCTCTGATCTGGAACCGGTCCTCCACCCGCCAACGGATCGACCGCTCCCCCAATTCGACTATTTCGACGTCGACATCCGATTCCAGCGCCCTGCCCCGCATCTCGACGCTTTGATGGAACCGGAACGCCGAGCCCACACCGACACCGACCCCATTGACCTGAATCACCTCTGTCACGTTGGGGCACCAGATCGGGTCGTTGCGTGTGTCAGAGATGAACTCGAACACGGTCTCCGGACTCGCCGGGACGTAGGTCGACACGGTGACAGGACGCACTCGAAAGGTGGCGTCTTCGCTCACACCTCGGCCAGGACCTTCTCCATCACAGCGTCGTCGATGTCGTAGTTGGAGAAGACCGCTTGAACGTCATCGAGGTCGTCGAGGGCGTCGATCAATCGCAGCAGCTTCTTGGCATCGCTCTCCTCCACCGGCACCAGGGTCGAGGGCAGTTGGGTGACGTCAGCGGACTCCACGGTCATCCCACCAGCAAGGAGAGCACTCTTCACCGAGGAGAGAGCTCCTGCCTCGGTGACGACCTCGAAAAGGTCCTCGCCTCCGTCCCGAACGTCTTCGGCACCGGCGTCGAGAGCGGTGAGCATGACCTCCTCTTCGGAGCCCTTGGCCAGGATCAGGCCCTTTTGGCTGAAGAGATAACCAACCGAACCGGGCTCGCCCAGGTTGCCGTTGTGTCGGGTGAAGGTTGACCGCACGTCGGATGCAGCCCGGTTGCGGTTGTCGGTGAGGATCTGGACGTAGAGCGCCACTCCTCCCGGGCCGTACCCCTCGTAATAGATCTCCTCGTAGACGGCCCCTTCGACCTCGCCGGTGCCACGTTTGATCGCCCGATCGATGTTGTCGTTTGGCATCGACGCGGACTTGGCCTTCTCGACTGCGGTGGCCAGCGTCGGGTTGAACTCCGGGTTGCCACCACCTTCACGAGCAGCCACCTCGATCGCCTTGGCCAGCTTGCCGAAGAGCTTGCCGCGAGCCGCATCCTGACGGCCCTTTCGATGCTTGATGTTTGCCCATTTGGAATGTCCGGCCATCTGCAACCTCAGATCAGATCGAGAAGCATCTCATGTACTCGCCCGTCGCCGGTCAGCTCGGGGTGGAAGGAAGTAGCCAGGATCTTCCCCTGGCGAACCATCACCGGATGCTCGCCGATCTCGGAGAGGACTTCCACTTCGGAGCCGACCTTCTCGATCCATGGAGCCCTGATGAAGACGGCGTGGAACGGTTCGTCCAATCCGGTGATGTCGAGATCGGCCTCGAACGACTCGTTCTGCCTGCCGAAGGCGTTGCGCTTGACGACTACGTCGAGAGACCCGACCAGCGGCTGGTCGCCCTCGGTCACCGCCCCGGCGAGAAAGATCATCCCGGCGCATGTCCCATAGACCGGGAGGCCCTCGTCGATGATCGATCGGAGCGGCTCGAGCAGGCCGAAACGGACGGACATCTTGCCGATAGTCGTCGACTCGCCCCCCGGGATGACGAGAGCGTCGATTGCCCCGAGTTGATCGGGCGTCTTCACTGCGATGCCGGCCACGTCCAGCGAATCGAGAATGCGGAGATGCTCCCGCACGTCGCCCTGGAGGGCCAGGACTCCAATGCGGGACACGCTCACCAGCCTCGACGGGCCATCTGCTCGGCCTCGGAAAGAGTCTCCATCTCGAGCCCGGGCATGGCCTCCCCGAGACCCCGGGAGACTTTGGCGACCACTTCGGGCTCGTTCCAGAATGTCGTGGCCTCGACGATCGCTCGTGCGTACCCCTCGGGGTCGGAGCTCTTGAAGATCCCGGACCCGACGAACACGCCATCCACACCGAGTCCCATCATGAGCGCGGCATCGGCGGGCGTTGCTATCCCACCCGCGGCGAAGTTGACGACTGGGAGCGTTCCCGTCTCGGCGACCTCGCGCACGAGCTCGTAGGGGGTTCCCATGTCACGCGCCGCGGACATGAGCTGCGCGTCGTCCATGGAGGCGACTCTTCGGATCTCGTTGGTGACGGTGCGCATGTGCCTGACCGCTTCGACGACGTTGCCGGTGCCCGCCTCGCCCTTGGTGCGGATCATCGCCGCTCCCTCTCCGATGCGACGAAGAGCCTCACCGAGGTTGCGCGCTCCGCAGACGAACGGGGTGGTGAATGCCCATTTGTCGACATGATGCTCGTCGTCGGCTGGAGTGAGCACCTCGGATTCGTCGATGTAGTCGATGCCCAGTGATTGCAGCACCAGTGCCTCGGCGAAGTGGCCGATCCGGCACTTGGCCATGACCGGGATGCTCACCGCGCTCTGGATCTCCTCGATCATCGAGGGATCCGACATCCTGGCCACTCCGCCTTGCTTACGGATGTCCGACGGCACCCGCTCGAGGGCCATCACCGAAACCGCGCCGGCTTCCTCTGCGATCTTGGCCTGGTCGGCGTTGACGACGTCCATGATCACGCCGCCTTTGAGCATCTCGGCTAGGCCTCGCTTGACCCGATCTGTCCCTTTTTCCACAGTTGACAACTCCTTAGGAAGAACCCCGATTGTACAGCCCCTGCCGGGTCACTCCTAAGAGACGGCCTCCGCGTATATGTCCCGGTAGCGACCGGCGACCAGCGACCAATCGAACATCCTGGCCCGACCTCGGGCCATCTCGCCGAGTGATCGAGCCCGTGCATCGTCGTTGAGCAACCCGGCGATCGCCGAGGCGAGCGAGCCCGCATCTCCGGCGGGTACGTGCTCGACGGTCCCGGCAGCGATATCGACGAAGCCGGGGATGTCCGATGCCACCACCGCACAACCGGCCGCCATCGCCTCGAGGACCACTATGCCGAAGCTCTCCCCGCCCAGGTTTGGAGCTACGTACACCTGGCTGGAGGCGAGCAGGCGCCTCTTCTCCGGTCCGCTGATCGGCCCGGTGAACCGAGTCCCAGCCGGGACCTCACCTCTTCGAGCCCCCATGACGACGAGCTCCGCATCTGGCGCGCTGGCGCGTACCGCCGGCCACGCCTTGAGCAACACCTCGAGACCCTTTCTGGGCTCGTCGCGCCCGAGGAAGGCGACCTGGTTGGCGATTCGGGTGGCGGGCAGATCGTATGAGGCCACGTCGATGGCGTTGGGGACGATCTCGGGGTCGCCCCAATTCTCGGGGATCACCCGAGCAGCCGTCCTGCTGACCGCGGTGATCCTGGCCCGTCGGAGCCGCTTGCCCAGCCACGGAGCCCATCGGTAGACGCCGCCAACCCAATCTGGCGCATCGGAGTGGAATGTGGCCACGGTCGGGACGTCGAGCGAGAGGGCGGCCCATCCGACGAGGGGGACCAGCGGCTCATGGATGTGCACCACGTCGACATCAGAGAGTGCTTGCCTAACCTTTCGCCAGGAGAGGGGGCTCAAGGTCAATGGAGCCCTCGACTGGTTTGCCCGAACACTCGTGGCTCGACCCGCGGCAACAGTCACGTCTTCGATACCCGGGCCGTCGGCGAACCAGCTCTCTCCCGCACCGACGAAAACGACCTCTTCGCCCATCTCCCGGAGACGGTTCGCCAACTCGCCGCTCAATTGCTGGACGCCCCCCGGCTTGCCGATGTCGTACGGGCAGACCAGTCCGATTCTCATGTTGTGGGGTTGCGGTCCGAGGGCCAGTTCGGCTGGACGAGATGCCACTGGCGCGGAGCCTCGGCGATGATCGACTCCAACCTGGTGGCGAGGGCCTGGGTCAACGCCACGACTTTCTCGGTCCGGGAGCCGGTCTCCGGCAACGCAAGCGCCTCACCGATGACGACGCGGTAACCCCCGTCCTCGAAGTAGCAGCCGACGGGGAACAGCGGGGCCCCTGTGCGCAGGGCGAGAGTGGCCGGGCCTGGGGGAAGGGTGGTCTTCTCCCCGAAGAACTCGACCTCGACGCCTCGACCTTTCAAGTCACGGTCAGAGAGCAGAGCCACCGCCTTGTTGTCGGCGATCGCCTCCTCGAGACGTCTCATGACCTCCACCCGACCCGTGGCGAGGACGATCTCGATGCCGAACTCGGCCCGCATCCGGGTGAACCAATCAGTGATTCGGCTGTTGGGAAGCACTTCGGCGACTGCGACGACTGGAACCCCTTGGCTCACCGCGATGGGGGCGGCTGCTTCCCAGTTCCCCATGTGTGGCAGTGCGTAGATCATCCCAGTGCCGGCGTCGCGCGCGGAGAGAATTCTCTCCAGGCCCTGGACCTGGGTGGCGGCCAGCATGGACTCGACTCGGCGAGACCGAGCCCAGAGGGCCTCGGCGAAGTAGCGACCGTAGGAAGTCATCATCGCGACGGCGGCGCCCTCGGGATCGTCCCCGTCACCCAGCACTCTTCGGGCGTGACGGGCGGCCATCCTCCTGCGTCTCCCATCGACCCTGGCCCAGATCGCGCCGAAGCCCGAGCCGAGGGCACGAACCAGCCCGGCAGGGAGCAGGCCAACCAGGCCGACTCCGACTCGGAGACCGAGATAGGAGAGGAGGTCCTTCACTCGATGGAACGGTACGACCGCAGGAATCGGGTCACCGCCGTCAACCAGACGAGGACGACGAAGATCCAGAGCATCGGCTCGATGAAAGCGAAGATGAGCCCGGAACAGAAGAGGATCAGTCTCTCACTTCGGCCCATCAGGCCACCCGTCCCGTCCAGGCCCTCCGCCTCGGCGCGTGCCCGCATGTAAGGGACGAGCATGGCCCCGCCTACGGACAAGACGATCAGCAGGAGGATCCGGGCCTGGCCCTCCATGGCAAACGCCAATCCGGCGAAGGCCGCGATCTCACCAACCCGGTCAAATGCAGAGTCGAGGAAGGCCCCCCGGGCAGACACCTTCCCGGAGGCACGGGCGACCGCACCGTCGAGCCCATCGAGGAGTGAGCCCACGGCGATCACCCACGCGCCAGAGACGAGACGACCGGTGGCGACCATCACAGAGCCGGCGATGACCATCGCCAGACCCAAACCGGTCATCGCCGCCGGAGTCATGCCGATGGCCGAAAGAGCCCTGCCCATCGAGTCCAGGTATCGGGTCACATGAGGTCGGACCCGCATGTCGATCACGGCGAGAAAGTAGCACCCCCCTGGGAACGTCGTCTACAACCAGCGTTAGGATCGGAGTTTTCCACAAGGAGGTCGCGTGGTTCCCGAGAAAGTTCGAAACATCGCCTTGGTGGGCCACGGGGGGAGTGGAAAGACCACTCTGGGCGAGGCGATGTTGTTCGTAGGGGGAGCAACCAAGCGTGTCGGCTCGGTCACTGGGGGGACAACAGTCTTCGATCACGAGCCCGAGGAGATCGACCGCGGGATCTCTCTGAGCCTGGCCGTTGCCACGGTCGACTGGAAGGGAACCCGGGTCAACATCATCGACTCTCCGGGTGCGACCGAGTTCAGCGGTGACGCCCGCACCGCTCTCCGTGCTGCCGATCTCGCGCTGTTCGCCGTCTCTGCAGTCGACGGCGTGGAGGTGCAGACAGAGGCCCTCTGGCGAGCAGCCGAGGAAGAAGGCATTCCCCGAGCCATAGTCATCACCAAACTGGATCGGGAGCGCGCCTCGTACGAACGGGTCCTGGGCGAGTTGCGGGACAGCTTTGGGAAGTCGGTCGCCCCGATCCAGGTTCCGATCGGGTCGGAAGAGTCCCTTCGCGGGCTGGTCCGGGTGGCCACCGAGCGCGCTTACCAATACGCATCAGGCTCGGCCGTAGGAGCTCAGGTCGACCTTCCCGATGAGGTCGCCGACCTCGTCCACACGGCCCACACCGGGCTCATCGAAACGGTCGTCGAGACGGACGACCAGATGATGGAGGCCTACTTCGAGGGCAAGGAGCCAACCCGCGACCAGATCGTGGACACGATCCACCGAGGGATCATCAATGGCGAGATCCACCCGGTGCTGGTGACTTCCGCCGAGAAGCTGATCGGGATCGACACGCTCTTCGAGTTCATCGTCGACTACGGGCCCAATCCATTGGAGCGCAGGACTCCGAGTCTCCGCTCGGGATCTGCCCTCGAGCCGAGCGAGAACGGTCCCGTTCTCGCCTACGTCTTCAAGACCTTCTCCGATCCTTTCGTCGGTCGCATCTCACTGTTCCGCATCTACTCGGGCACCGTCAGGGCCGACCAGGAGCTGGAATTGGCTCGCGGCGGCAGGGTGCGACTTCACAATTTGTTCAAGCTCCAGGGGAAGGAGCACAACGACGTTGCAGACCTCCCTGTGGGCGGGATAGGCGCAGTGGCCAAGGTCGAAGACCTCCACCCGGGCGACACCCTCCGCTCCCCCGGTCTCGACGCGGTGATCGAGCCCACGAACTACCCGCGCCCGGTCGCCGAGTTGGCAATAGCCCCCCACTCTCACCACGACGACGAGAAGATGTCGACTGCCTTGCATCGCATCGAAGAGTCCGACCCAACCGTCAAGGTCGAGCGGAGAGTGGAGACCGGCGAGACCATCCTGTCGGGCCTCGGCGACACACATCTCGACGTGACCATCGCCCGGATCAAGCGGATGTTCGGTGTGGAGATCGACTCGACCGTCCCCAAGATCCCGTACCGGGAGTCGATCATGGCCACGGCCGAGGCGGAAGGGAAGCACAAGAAGCAATCGGGTGGCCGTGGGCAGTTCGGTGTCGCCATGGTTCGCTTCTCCCCCCGTCCCAGGGGCTCCGGCTACGAGTTCATCGACTCGATCAAGGGAGGATCCATACCGCGAGGCCTGATACCCGCGGTGGACAAGGGCATCCAGGAGGCCCTGCAGCGCGGCATCCTCGCCGGTTATCCCGTCGTCGACGTGGCGGCCGAGGTCTACGACGGCAAGTTTCACGCCGTCGACTCAGACGAGATGTCTTTCCGCATGGCAGGCATCCAGGCATTCCGGACGGCCAGCCAGAATCTTCGGCCGGTCCTCCTCGAACCGGTCATGCGGGTGTCGGTGACGGTGCCCGAGGACCACCTCGGCGACGTCATGGGTGACATCAACTCGAAGCGCGGAAAGGTCCTCGGCATGGAGGGCGAAGGCATCGTCCGCACCGTGAACGCCGAAGTGCCCATGGCCGAAATGCAGCAGTACGCTGCGGAGCTGCGGTCACTCACCTCGGGTAGGGGCACATTCGAGATGGAGTTCGACCACTACGAGGAGATGCCGCACAACGAGGCACAAGCAGTGATCGCGGCGCGCGACGCCGACGACTAGAGAGAGGATTGGAATGCCCGACGCAGTCATACGTTACGGAGACGAAGAGTTGAGCCTGCCGATCCACGAGGCAACCGAAGGCAACGACGGTCTCGACATCTCCTCACTCCGCCGGACGTTGGGACTCGTCACCCTGGACCGCGGGTTCGGCAATACAGCCGAAGGCGCCTCGGACGTGAGCTTTATCGATGGCGAGGAGGGGATTCTCCTCTACCGGGGGTATCCGATCGAGCAACTCGCAGAGCAAACCTCGTTTCTCGAAGTCGCCTATCTCTTGCAGTATGGGGAGTTGCCGACGAAGAGCGAGCTCGAGGCCTACGAGGAGTCGATCACCTACCACACGTTGCTCCGCGAGGACATGAAGTACCTCTTCGAAGCCTTCCCACATCGAGCCCATCCGATGCAGATCCTCGCCTCTGCCACCTCGGCCCTCGCTACCTACTACTCGGACGCCCTCGACCCGCTCGACCTCGACGCGGTCGATGTCAGCTCTAGGCGACTCATTGCCAAGACACCGACGATGATCGCCTGGTCGTACAAGTACTCCGTCCATCAGCCTTACGTCTATCCAGACAACACCCTGGGGTACACGGAGAACTTCCTACAGATGATGTTCTCGGTGCCGGCAGAGAAGTATCAGGTCGAGGACGTCGTCGCCAAGGCGCTGAACCTGTTGCTCGTACTGCACGCCGATCACGGGCAGAACTGCTCGTCCTCGGCGGTGCGTCTCGTCGGATCTGGCCATGCCAACATCTTCAGCTCTATCGCAGCAGGCATTGCCGCGCTCTCCGGCCCATTGCACGGTGGAGCCAACCAGGCCGTCCTGGAGATGCTCGACGGCATCGTCGCCTCCGGCCAGGATCTCGACACGGTGGTCAAACGCGCCAAGGACAAGAACGACCCATTTCGGCTCATGGGTTTCGGGCACAGGGTCTACAAGAACTTCGACCCTCGCGCCCGGATAATCAAGAAGGCGGCCGAGGACGTTCTCGACCAACTGGGGATCGACGACCCGATCCTCGACCTGGCCCGTCAGCTCGAGGAAGTCGCTCTCTCCGACGACTACTTCGTCGAACGCAAGCTCTACCCCAACGTCGACTTCTACTCAGGGATCATCTATCGCGCCATCGGGTTCCCAACCGACATGTTCACGGTGTTGTTCGCCTTGGGCCGGCTCCCCGGCTGGCTCGCCCAGTGGCGTGAGCTCGCCGCGGACCCGGACGCCCGAATATTCCGCCCTCGCCAGGTCTACACCGGTCCCACGACCAGAGACGTCGTGGCCCTCGATCAACGCTCCTGAGCTGCGGCTCACACTGGGTCAGAGCGGTGCGATGGTCTCCACGTAAGGAGCCTCGACAACCTCACCAGTGACCGCGTCCACGACGACCAGGGCTCGTTGGCTCGGTGGTTCGGTGGCGGCGTAGAGCATCACCGACCAACGCGGTCGCGACCTCCAACCGTTGAATCGGACAGTGGCAGAGGAATGGCCGACGGGGAACTCGACCACCTTGGCGGCCGTGGTCAGAGCCTCGTGCTCGTCTATCGACAACGGCCACGCGCTGAGGAAATGCCAAGCGGAGAGGGCACCGAACGCCAGGCCGAGCACCCAGCCTCCGTCGATCGTGGCTGCAGCGATCGCTCCTGCGACTAGATACACCCAGCCTGCGATGCGTCTCCGGGTCGGCTGCGGAAAGTGGTATTCGCCCTCGACATTGGAGTCGAGCTCCTCTTCGATGGCGACCTGGTCGGCGATGTCTCGCTCGATGTAGATCCCCTCACGGCCGATGCGTCGCTCGTCTTCGCTCATGCCGGAGCTCTCGCCATGTCGACGAGCCGGTTGGTCGCCTCCACCAAAGGGACGCCTCTGGTGTCGGTGTCATCGCCATATAGACGCAGGCCGACGGTTGCGTTGGCCACGTCGTCGTCACCGACCACGAGCACCGCGGGATGCTTCTGGGTCAGAGCCTTGCGGATCTTGTCACCCACGGTCTCGGTCGAGAGGTCGACTGTGGCCCGAAGGCCGGCATCCCTCAAGCGGGCTCTCACCTGACGGGCGAAGTCGTCGTGACGGTCCGCCACAGGGACGATCGACACCTGCACCGGCGCCAGCCACATCGGGAATGCGCCGGCGTAGTGCTCGACGAGGATCCCCATGAACCGCTCCAAGGAGCCGGCTTTGGCACAGTGGATCATGTAGGGGACCTCTGGCGAGTTCGTGGAGTCGACGTACTCGAGGCCAAAGCGTCGCGGCGTGTTGACGTCGAGTTGGATGGTCGAGCATTGCCAGCGACGTCCAATCGCGTCCTTGATGTGGATGTCGATCTTCGGGCCGTAGAAGGCACCCTCTCCGGGGGCCACCCGATAGTTGACACCGTGGGTCTCCAACGCATCGGCGAGAGCCTTCTCGGCGACGTCCCAGCGATGCTCCTCGTCGAGTATCGCCTTCTCGGGTCTGGTGCTCAGGTCGGCCTCGAAGTCGTCGAAGCCGAAGTCGCGCAGCCAGGTGAGGACGAAGTCCAGATGGAGTTTGAGCTCGTCCTGCATCTGAGACTCTGTGCAGAAGGTGTGGGAGTCATCCTGGGTGAACCCTCTCGCTCGGAGGATCCCATGGACCACACCTGACTGCTCATACCTGTAGACGCCACCCAACTCTCCGAGCCTCATCGGCAGCTCGCGATAGGAGCGCTGCTGGCTCTGGTAGATCAGGACGTGGAAGGGGCAGTTCATCGGCTTGATCCGATATGCGGGATCGCCCTCGTACTGCATGGGTGGGTACATGTTCTCGGCGTAGAAGTCGAGATGGCCCGAGGTCTCCCAGAGTTCCTCCCGGCCGATGTGAGGGGTGAAGACGAAATCGAAGCCGAATCTCTCGTGCAACCTGCGACTGTGGTCCTCGACGAGCTTTCGGAGCATGCCGCCGTTCGGGTGCCAAACCGCCAGCCCGGAGCCGAGCTCTGGCGGGAAGCTGAAGAGATCGAGCTCCGTGCCCAATCTGCGGTGATCGCGCTTCTCGGCTTCCTCGAGACGGTGCATGTACTGGTCGAGTTCTCCCTTGGATGGCCATGCCGTGCCGTAGATTCGCTGGAGCTGTTCGCGTTCCTGGTCGCCTCGCCAATAGGCCCCGGAGCTGCGCAGGAGCTTGAACGCCGGAATCCGGCCGGTGGCGGGAAGATGCGGGCCCCGGCAGAGGTCGACGAAACCGTCGTTGCGATAGACGGTCACCTCGTCCCCTCCCGCCATCTCACTCGGGTCGACACTCTCGATTATCTCCACCTTGAACTTGTGCGCCCCGAAGAGCGCGAGAGCCTGTTCGCGCGACATGGCCTCTCGCACGAAGGGCTGGTTCTCGGCGACGATCTCTGCCATGCGAAGCTCGATCTTCTCCAGGTCTTCGGGTGTGAACGGAGTCGCCACCTCGAAGTCGTAGTAGAAGCCGTCCTCGATGGGAGGGCCGATGGCGAAGGTGGAGCCAGGAAATAGGCCGAGGACGGCCTGAGCCAGTACGTGCGCCGAGGAATGACGCAAGATGTGGAGGCCTTCAGGGCCGGCGAGCGTGATGACTTCGAAGTCGACGACCCCATCGTCGCCGGCTTCGATCGGGCGACTCAGGTCTCGTTGCTCACCATTGACTTTGACCGCCACTGCGGCGCGGGCGAGCCCTGGCCCGATCGCCTCGGCGCCGTCGAGACCGGTGGCCCCGTCGGCGAGGCTCAACACCGATTTGTCTGGTAGACGAAGATCCACAGAAATGCCTCATTCTCGCTAGCCTGCGGCAGGGTAATTAGGTGACCAGGGATAGTCGCTTCGTATTCGATAGAGGTGTGTAGGGAATGACTTCAAGGGGACTGGTAGAGAGCCTTTATCCATCGGCGCGCATTCGCGAGCTGGCAGCCGGGCAGAACCAGGTCTTCAGGATCACAGAAAACGAAGTCGACACCTCAATCGTCAAGGTCTATCCCATGGCATCACGCGAGAAGCGGGAGCGTCATGCCCTGGAGGCTCTCTCCGGGATAGATGGCGTGCCCACGATCCTCAACCACGGCGTCGAAGGTGACCAGGCATGGCTGAAGATGACCGACGGTGGGAGCTGGAACCTCTCCAGCCTCCCGAAGAACCTCGAGGTCGTCGAGGCCGCCGGGCGAACCATGCGCAACGTTCACGACGCCAAAGCCGAGATCACCAACCTCGTGGTCGGAATCGACAGCGAGTATGTCAAGAGCCACTACAAGTCGACCATCGAGCGGCTCGGCCGTTATCGCCGGAGATTCGGCATGCAGCAGGTCGTCCTCGACAAGGCAATCGACATCGAGCCACCCCTGGCCACAGAACCTGTTCCATCCCACACCCGCCCCACACCTTCGAAGTTCGTGGTCAACGAGCAGGGCCAGGTCACGCTGGTCGACTGGGAGTGGGCCACGTTGGGCCCGCCCGAGTGGGATCTGACCCTCGCCGTATGGCAATTCGCGGTGAATCACGGTGAAGACGCCGCAGCCGCGTTCCGCAAGGGCTACGCAGCCGAGCTGCCGGAGAGCCGCTATCGCTCGTGGGTGGC
>Ga0299914_10002403_pt1 | contig 12876 bp, 13 predicted proteins | sample RVTome_10_FD_201361 | JGI IMG/M metagenome (GOLD analysis project Ga0299914, IMG submission 201361) | Soil microbial communities from uranium-contaminated site in the Upper Colorado River Basin, Wyoming, United States - RVT153D57 (version 2) ...
CCAGATCCGCGGAGCGGTAGATGCGCTTCGTGTCGCGGATGCCCATGGCCTGGCAGCGTGCCTCGTCCTCGGGCGTGCCGACAACGAGGCGCGCGAAGATCTCGCCGTTCAGGCACCGCATCGCGGCCGCTGTCAGCACGCCTTCCGGCGCCCCGCCGATGCCGATCACGGCGTGAACGCCGCTGCCGACGACGGCCGCGACGATGGCGGCCGAGAGATCGCCGTCGGCGATCAGACGGATCCGGGCGCCGGTCGCGCGGATGTCCGCAATCAGCTGCTCGTGCCGCGGCCGATCGAGAACCACGACCACGAGATCGTCCAGATCGCGCTCGAGGGAGCGCGCGATCGCCCGCAGGTTGTCGCCCACCGGCGCGTCGAGGTCGACGACACCGCGCGAGGGCGGCGGGACGACGAGCTTCTCCATGTAGAGATCGGGGGCGTGGAGCAGCCCGCCCTTTTCGGCCGCCGCCAGCACCGCGATGGCACCCGGCGCACCGGTGGAGCAGAGATTCGTCCCCTCCAGGGGATCGACGGCGATGTCGATCTGTGGAGGACCGAGCCCGGCGCGGCCGCCGGCCCGCCAGACGCTCGCCAGCCCGACGTTCTCGCCGATGTACAGCATCGGCGCCTTGTCGCGCTCCCCCTCGCCGATGACGATCGTGCCGTCGATGGGGACGGCGTCGAGCTCGCGGCGCATCGCCTCGACCGCCGCACGGTCCGACTTGTGCGCGTCCCCCTGGCCCATTGTCTGAGCGCAGGCGATGGCGGCCTGCTCCACGACACGGAGGAAGTGAAGCGAGAGATCGGTGTCCATGTCCGTCGTTGTAGGGGCGACCGCCCTGACTTCGCTCGCTCAGCTGCGGACGCGAGCTTCGTCGCGGTCTCGCCGCAGCGCCGGCGCGCGGAGGCGGACCGGTCGCCCCTACCCGGAACTCGGCGGCAGCTCGCGCCGCGTCGGGCGATCGGAACGGTAGCCGAGCACGTAGTCCGCCTGCATGATCTTGTGGATCTCGCGGGTGCCTTCGTAGATCACGGCGCCCTTGCAGTTGCGGTAGAAGCGCCCGACCGGGTACTCGTCCGAGTAGCCGTTGGCGCCATGGACCTGCACGGCGTCGCCCGCCGCCCGCTCCGAGGCGACGGTGGCGAACCACTTCGCGAGGCCGGTCTCCCGGGTGCTGCGGCGCCCCACGTTCTTCAGCCAGCCGGCGCGCAGCCAGAGGAGCCGCGCGGCCTGGTAGTCCGATTCCATCTGGGCGATCATCTCCTTCACCAGCTGGTGCTCGCCGATGGGGACCCCGAACGTCCTGCGCTCGCGCGCGTACGCCGCGCTCGCGTCGCGGCAGGCCCGGATGAGGCCGGTGGCGCCCGACGCCACCGTGAAGCGGCCCTGGTCGAGGGCGAACATGGCGATCTTGAAGCCCTCGCCCGGGTCCCCGACGAGGTTCGCCGCCGGGACCCGCACGTCGTCCATCGTGAAGTAGCCGGTGTTCCCCGCCAGGATGCCCCACTTCTCCTTCAGCGTGCCGCTGGCGAAGCCCTTGTACTCGCGCTCGACGATGAAAGCGCTGATGCCCGACGGATCGCGGCGCTTCCGCTTCTCCACGTCGGTCCAGGCGAACACCAGGAAGTGGTCCGCCACGTCGGCGAGCGAGATCCACGTCTTCTCGCCCGTGAGCCGGTAGTGGTCACCGTCCTTCACGGCGACCGTCTGGATGCCGCGCGCATCGGATCCCGCCGCGGGCTCGGTAAGGCCGAACGTGGCGATCTTCTCGCCGCGCGCCTGCGGCTCGAGATAGCGCTTCTTCTGCTCGTCGGTGCCCCAGGTGAGAAGGGTGAGCGAGTTGAGACCGACGTGCACCGACAGGATCACGCGCAGGGACGTGTCGACGTACTCGAGCTCCTCGCTGGCGATTCCCAGGCTGATGTAGTCCATGCCGGCGCCCCCGAACCGCTCGGGGATGCAGATGCCGAGCAGGCCGAGCTCCGCCATCTGCGGCAGGATGCCGCGGTCGAACTGGTGCGCGCGGTCCAGCTCGCGGATCCGCGGCGCGACGCTCTTCGCCGCCCACTCCCGCACCGACTCCTCGAGGAGCCGCTGCTCGTCGGTGAGATCGAAATCAACCATGGTCGTCGGCCGGCATCGACTGGCTAGTTTACCTTCACCGCGGCGGGACCTCGTCTCGGGCCGACCGGCTCACGCGGATCGGGTCGCCCCGGCGCAGCTCCAGGCGGGCGGCGGCACTGGCGCCGTTACAGGCGATCTCGAGGTGTTCGGTGCTGCCGAAGAGCGCCGCGACGGCGCCGGGCTCGATTTCCGCGTACGTGCCGACGAGGCGCTCGATCTCGTGCCCGCCAGCCTCGATGCGGATCGGGGCGCTGTGGCGGAACGCCTCGAACGTCCGCCGGTCCACGTTCGACACGAGATTGCCGAAGCGATCGACGCGCACGATCTCTCCGGTGAGCGCCGCGCCGGCGGCCTCGGGGACGGGGATCCGGAGCTGGTGAATCTGCGGGGCCGGACGTCCGAGTGCCGAGCAGTCGACACCTTTCGCCAGCCAGGCCGCCGCGGGCGCGAACCGGTCGCGTCCCTCGAACGTGCGGCTCACGGTCGCGCGCGCGTAGCGGCGCTCGGTGAGCTGCACGATGCGCTTCGGCTTCGTCTCGGCGAACACCGCCGTGAGCACGCCGTTGTCCGGCGCGACGAAGCGGTACTCACCCGCCTCTGCGGCCAGCCCGCATCGCGCCGAGCCGACCCCCGGATCGACGATGACCAGGAACACCGTGCCGGGAGGGAAGTAGCGATAACAGGCCGCCAGCTCGAGCGCGCCGGTCATGACGTCGTGGGGCGGCACGTCGTGCGAGATGTCGACCAGCGAGGCGTCGGGACAGATGGTGAGCACGACGCCCTTCATGGCGCCGACGTAGTGATCGGCCGTGCCGAAGTCCGTCAGCAGGGCGATGAGCGGACGGGCCATCTCATGCGGAGCTCTGGGCGGCCGCCAGATACGCCGGCTTGCGGAACAGGATCTCCCTGAGATTGGTCTGCAGCAGGAATGAGTCGGAGACGCGCAGGCCTTCGAACAGGCGGATGACGTCGCGGTTCTGCAGTACCCGCTGCCGGCCGCGGGACGCGGGGTGCGACCGGTGGCGGAGCGTCTGCTCGTCCACGACGACGTACTTCGTGTAGTGCTGGTCGCCGCGGCTCGTCGTGGCGAAGAAGGCCAGCAGCGAGGCGTCCGCCCGCATCACGCGGACCAGCTCCGCCGCCAGCGCCTGGGCGGCGGGCAGGTCGAGGTAATCGATCAGGTCCCAGGCCAGGACGCCGTCGATACTGCCGTCGGTGTGTGCGAGCCGCTTGCGGAAGAACGCGGCGAGATCCTCCGCGGTGCCGGCCTTGAGGTGCCGTTCGAGATCGCTGTACAGGTCCTCGATGAAGACCTTGCAGCCGAGGGTCTCGCCGAAGAAGGTGACATTGGAGCCGATGACCGGCCCGAGGTCGAGGAGGACGGGGGCCTCACGGCCGCCGAGCGTGCTCAGGAACTTGCGGAGGGCCTTGGTCGGGAAGGCGGGTGCGGAGGCGACGACGTGCGCATCGGGCCGGATGGGGGGATCGGTGGCACGCCGGCCGCCGAGCCGGGACCACAGACCGCCGAGACCACGACCGGTATCCTCCGCCGCCAATCGCACTCCTCGCGCATGCTGAAGACAAGACGGCGGCGCAATCGCCGCCGTCTCAGGTTGTTCGCGTCAGACCCCGACCTTCTGCGCGGGCTGCGGCTGGCTTCCCGCCGCGGGAGCCGCCGGCCGGGAGGGTTCCGCCGGCTTCTGCGCCGCCGGGCGCGCCGCAGCGGCCTTCTGCATGTCGACGCTGCCGCGGAAGTGTGCGCCTTCGGCAATGGCGACGCGCGGGGAGATGATGTCGCCATCCACGGACCCGTTGTCGCGAATGTCGACCTTCTCGCTCGCCGTGACGTTCCCGATCACTTCGCCGAGCACGACGACCGACTTGGCGAACACTTCCGCCTTGATCTTGCCATTGGGCCCGATCGTCAGCACGTGGTCGCGCAGCTCGATCTTGCCCTCGACATGGCCCTCGACCGTCAGGTCCTCGCTGCCGTTGAGCTCGCCCTTGATGACGACCGACTTGCCGATGTTGACCATCTCGCGGCTGCCGATCGAGCGCCCCTCGTCGGCGCGGCTGACCGGCGCCCCGGCAGGCGGCGGAGCAGGCGGCGGCGTTCCCGCAGGCTGGCCGGCGGGCTTCACCGCCTCATCGCGTTTCCACATGTCTGTACCTCCGCTGAGCGGTTTTCGAACGAATCAGGGCGCCATTCGTCTGGGCGTCTTACTCGGTTTGTGGGGAACCCGGCAGCGGCCAGTATAGGGACTCGCGAAAACCTTGTCTAGTCGTTTTATTGCTGAGAGTTAGCGGCGATGCTAAGATCGCTGCGAGGCATGCGGATCTACCTCGATCACAACGCCACGACGCCGCCGCACCCGGAGGTGGTCGAGGCGGTCGCCCGCGCGATGACCGATCTGGTCGGGAATCCCTCGAGCGTGCACGAGTTCGGTCAGACGGCGCGCGCAGCGCTCGACCAGGCGCGGGCCGAGGTCGCCGCTCTCATCGGCGGCGCGCCGGCCGAGGTCGTCTTCACCGCCGGCGGCACCGAGGCGAACAACTTCGCGATCCGGGGCGCCGCGGCGGCGGCGGAGGGCTCGGAGCGGACGGAGATCGTCACTACCACGATCGAGCACGAGTCCGTGCTGAACACGGTGCGCGCGCTCGGCCGGCGGAACTGGACGATGACGCTCCTGCCTGTCGACGAGAGCGGGATCGTCGAACCATCGGCGCTCGAGCGCGTCATCTCCAATCGCTCCGCTCTCGTGTCGGTGATGCACGCCAACAACGAGATCGGGACGATGCAGCCGCTGGAGGCGCTCTCGCGGATCGCGCACGCACACGGCGCGCTGATGCATACCGACGCCGTGCAGTCGGCCGGGAAGGTCCCCGTCGCCGTCCACGATCTCGGCGTCGATCTGCTGTCGATGTCGGGACACAAGTTCTACGGTCCGAAGGGCACCGGTGCCCTGTGGATCCGTCGCGGCACGCGGCTCGGGCCCCTGCTCACCGGCGGACGCCAGGAGCGCAACCGCCGGGCCGGCACGGAGAACCTGCCGGGCCTCGTAGGGCTCGGCGTCGCCGCGGCGCTGGCCGCGCGCAGGATCGAGGCGGAGACCGCGCGGCTGAGCGCACTCCGGGACGCGCTCGAAGAGGGGATCCTGCGGCAGGTTCCAGGCACGGCCGTCAACGGCGCCCGCACACCGCGTGTGCCGAACACGTGCAACATCAGCTTCGAGCGGATCGAGGCCGAGTCGCTCCTGATTGCGCTGGATCTCGAGGGCATTGCCGTCTCGACCGGATCGGCCTGCTCGTCGGGCACCCTGGAACCCTCCCACGTGCTGACGGCCATGGGCCTCGGGCCGGCACGGGCGCAGAGCTCGCTGCGGTTCAGTCTGGGCGCCGGGAACACACAGGCACATATCGACCGCGTGTTCGAAGTGCTCCCGTCTGCCGTGGAAAAGCTGCGCAGGCTCGCGCCGGCGGCGGTAGCCGGGTAGTTCGGGTGGCGACGCAGCCCCACAGCCACCCAGCTACCCAGCTACCCAGCAACCCAGCTACCTAGAATGCGTGTCGTAATCGCCATGTCAGGCGGCGTGGATTCGTCGGTGGCCGCCGCACTCGTCGCGCGCAGCGGGGCCGAGGCGGTCGGCGTGTCGATGCAGCTCTACGATCAGCGCGAGGGCGCCGGGGGACAGGGCTTCGGCAGCTGCTGCACGCTCGACGATCTGCACGACGCGCGCCGGGTGGCGCGCCGCCTCGGCATCCCGCACTACATCATGAACTTCGAGCGGCAGTTCGAGGAGCAGGTCATCGCCGACTTCGTCAGCGAGTACGGCCAGGCGCGGACGCCGCTGCCCTGCGCGCGGTGCAACAGCGACCTGAAGTTCTCGACGCTGCTCGACCGGGCTCGCGGCCTCGGCGCCACAGCCATCGCCACGGGACACTACGCGCGCGTGGACCGCGACGCGGCGACGGGAGCCTTCAGGCTGCGGCGGGGGCGGGACGAGGGGAAGGACCAGTCGTACTTCCTGTTCTCCCTCACGCAGGCGCAGCTGGCGGCCGCGCGCTTCCCTGTCGGCGAACTCACGAAGCCGGAGGTCCGCGCCCAGGCGCGCGAGCTGGATCTCCACGTCGCCGACAAGCGGGACAGCCACGAGATCTGCTTCGTCCCCGACGGCGACTATGCCGCGTTCGTCGAGCGCCGCAGCCCGCGCGCCGCGTCCCCGGGCGAGGTCACCGACGCGAACGGCCGCGTGCTCGGCCGCCATGCCGGCATTCACCGGTTCACCGTCGGTCAGCGCAAGGGGCTGGGGCTCTCGTCACGCGAGCCGCTGTACGTGCTCCGCGTCGAACCCGACACCCGGCAGGTGGTCGTGGGTCCGGCCGCTGCGCTCGACCGGACGGCGTGTGCGGTGCGCGAGGTGAACTGGATCGCAGGCGAGCCGCCGGCCGGCCCGGTCCACGCGCACGTCCAGATTCGCCACCGGCACCCGGCGGCTCCGGCGGTCGTGACGCCGCTCGAGCACCGGTGCGCGCGGGTCGAGTTCGCACAGCCGCAGCGCGCCATCGCGCCGGGCCAGGCGGCCGTCTTCTACCAGTCGGATGTCGTCCTGGGCGGGGGGTGGATTCAGTAGCAGGTGCCAACAGGTGCCAGCGGGTGCCAGCGGGTGCCAGCAGGTGCCAGCAGGTGCCGGGCGGGTGCCAACCGGTGCTGACAGAAGTCAGGACCTGCTGAGCCCGATGAGGCGCCGGATCGACGCGTCGGTCAGGCAGTGGCCGCCGCTTCACCAATGTGCTGCGGCAGGCCTTCCAGGTATTTCTCGGCATCGATCGCGGCCATGCAGCCGGAGCCCGCCGCGGTGATCGCCTGACGGTAGACGCTGTCCTGCACGTCCCCCGCCGCGAACACGCCCGGCACGCTCGTCCGGGTCCCCGCGTGCGTCACGATGTAGCCGTTGGGGGTCATCTCGATCTGGCCGCGGAAAAGATCGGTGTTCGGGCTGTGGCCGATGGCGACGAACAGGCCGTCGGCCGTCAGCTCGCTGACCTCGCCGGTGAGCGTGTTCCGCACGCGGATGCCCGTGACCTCGCCCTTCTCGACGTCGCGGACCTCCTGCACCTCGCTGTTCCAGACGAAGCGGATCTTCGGGTGCGTGAAGGCCTTGTCCTGCATGATCTTCGAGGCCCGCAGCCGATCCCGCCGGTGCACGACGGTGACCTCGGAGGCGAAGCGCGTGAGGTAGATCGCCTCCTCCATGGCCGTATCCCCCCCGCCGACGACGATGATGGGGCGCTCCTTGAAAAAGGCGCCGTCGCAGGTCGCGCAGCTCGACACACCGCGCCCGACGAGCGCGCGCTCCGACGGCAGGCCGAGCCATTTCGCCGATGCGCCGGTCGCGACGATCAGCGCCTGGGTGGCGTAGGACTCCTCGTCGGTCTTCACCGTGAAGGGGCGCTGTGAGAGATCGACGGCGCTGACCTGTCCCTGCACGATCTCGGCCCCGAACCGCAGCGCCTGCTGCCGCATCTCCTCCATCAGGTCCGGCCCCATGATGCCGTCCCGGTACCCGGGCCAGTTCTCGACCATGGTCGTCAGCATCAGCTGGCCACCGGACTCGAACCCTTCGATCACGAGCGGGGAGAGATTGGCGCGCGCCGCGTACAGGGCTGCGGTCAGGCCGGCGGGACCCGACCCGATGATGATGACCTGCCGGGCGCTCATGACATGTGCTTCTCGATGATCGACGCGAGCTGATCCTTGGTGACCTGGGCGCCCACCACGGAGTCGACGACCTGCCCGGACTTGAAGACGAGCAGCGTCGGAATGCCGCGGATCGAATACTGCGCGGGGGTCCGGGGGTTCTCGTCGACGTTCATCTTGCCGATGATGGCGCGTCCCTCGAAGTCCGCCGCGAGCGCCTCGACGGTGGGGGCGATCCGGCGGCAGGGCATGCACCACTCCGCCCAGAAGTCCACGAGCACCGGGCTTTGCGACTGCAGCACCGACTCGCTGAAGTTCCCGTCCGTGAACACCTGAACCTTGTCGGAAGCCATGACGATCATCTCCGTATGAAGGGCGGGGACCTCCGGCCGGGCCGGGACTCCTGGCGGGATCCCTCGAGGCCGAGTGTATCAGATGCGGATCCCGGCCTTGCGCCGGCCCTGCGACCCGCCACAGAATCAGGGCGTGTCCGACCATCGTCCGCGCGGACGCGCGGAGCCGCGGGACGTCGCCGAACTGAAACAGCTGAAGCAGGCCCATCCGGAGCTGTCGTCGGCCATCGACATGCAGCTGGCACTCCTGGACCTTCAGCGCCGCATCCAGTCGCGGGTCGCGACGCCGCTGCTTTCGTACGACGAGGTCAAGGCGCGGAGGCTGGCGACCGGACAGCGGCTGGTGGACTTCACCGAGATGCCGCTCGACTGGTCGGATTTCCGGCTCGCCTTCCGCCAGACCCTCGACGTCCTCAGGCGTTTCGGAGCCGTCGAGGAATCGGATCACGCGACGCTGCAGTCGCTGGTCCGCGACGGCAGCCGCATCGAGCCGATCGCGCGCGACTACTACGAACGGACGGCCGCGCCCGCCAGGGCGGCGGGCGCCACACCCGAGTCGACGATGCTCGACACGGTGCTCGCCCTCTCGATGCGGCCGTTCCTCGCCCGCTGCTGTGACGTCTGGGTCGGCCGGCTGGATCTCTCGATCTGGCAGCGCGCGTGGTGCCCGATCTGCGGAGGCGAGCCGGACTTCGGGGCTGTCGGCCAGGGCGGCGAACGGTCGCTGATCTGCGGCCGGTGCCTCGCTCAATGGCCCTTCCACCGCACGGCCTGTCCCTTCTGCGGGAACGACGGGGAGCAGGGCATCCGCTCGTTCGCCAGCCGCGACCGCCGCTACCGGGTCTACGGGTGCGAACGCTGCCGCAAGTATCTGAAGGCGTACGACGGCCGTGGCGCCTCCCGGCCGGTCATGCCGGCCGTCGACACCATCGCCACGCTGCCGCTGGACGCAGCGGCGATCCAGAACGGATTCGACGGATAGAACAGGCCTAGTGGCCCGTCTCCGCTGAATCAGTACCGGATGCCGGAGCGCGGCGCCCGGCTGGCAAGGCGCGAGGAGCGCGCAAATCGGGAATTTGTAAGCGACGAGCAACGCCGCCAGACGGGATGCCCCGCCCGGCAGATGGTACTGATTCAGCGGAGACGGGCCACTAGTGCGCTGCCGCGGCGGCTGCGTCCGTCGCGTCGGCGAACGCCGCCGTGGCGCGGCCCTTCAGCCAGTTGAACAGGTGCTGGGTCTCCATGAACCGGACGGCACTGGAGCGGGCACCCAGGACGACGACGGCGTACTGCTGTCCGGTCTGAGGCAGCTGGAGAAGGCTGGCAAGGCAGTAGCCGGCCTTTGAAATGAACCCGGTCTTCGCGCCGCGCACGTCGAACGACGCGGCCTCCACGTGGGGATTCGTGGCCCGGACGAACTGGTTGGTGTTGTTGAAATTGATGGTACGGCGCCCCGTGTGGATCGAGTGGTTGGGTTGCCGCATGATCTCCGCGATCCGCTCGTCGCTGGCCGCAAAGGCGATCAGCCTCGCCATGTCATAGGCCGACGAGACGTTCGCCGAGTCGAGGCCGGATGGATCCGCGTAGGTCGTGCTCTCGAGACCCAGCTCGAGCGCGCGCTCGTTCATCCGCGTCACGAACGCCTTCGGTCCTCCGGGTGACGTCCGCGCCAGCGCCCGCGCCGCCGCGTTGTCGGAGGCAATCAGCGCCAGGTGCAGCAGGTCGTCGATGGTGACGCGATCGCCGCTGCGCAGATAGGTGTGGTTGGCGCGATACACGTCGCCGCGCAGGACGGTCACCCGGCGGGACAGGTCGGTCGACTCCTCGAGGACGACGGCCGCCGTCATGACCTTGGTGATGCTGGCAATCGAGCGCTTGTCCTGGGAGTTCTCCTCCCAGAGCACCTCGCCGCTGACCGGGTCGTAGATGATGGCCGCGGCGGCGCGGACATCCGGCACCAGGTCCCCGTTCTCGTCCAGTTTGTAGCGCGGCGTCGCGGCCTCGAGCCACTGCCGCCGCGCGGCTTCGGCCCGCAGACGGGCCGCCCGGGCCCGGCGCGCCCGGGCGCGCTGCGCGGCGGAAACCTTCTTGCGGACGGTCTTTTGTCTGGCGGCCTCCGCCCTTGGGCCGGTGACCTGTGTCAGGGGCGACTGCGAAACCGGCGCGATCCGGCCTGCGGCCTCGAAGGGCACGCAGAGAAACGCGACCAGGACGGTGACACTACCGGCAAGCCAATGGCGGGAGGATCTGCGCACCGTTGGAAACCCTCGGGTTAGTAACGCTCTGGGTAAGTCATCGGCATGTTAACAGACAATCTATAGTTCGCCAATTACTTACAGCCGTTTTTGATCGCGTGCCGCGACGCCCGCCCGCGCGACGCTCGCCCTCGAAGCATCTCACCTGCCAGCCGGCACTCCCTGCCACGATCGGCAGGAGGATCCAACGCATTGGGACGGCAGATTCAAAACAAAGGGCGGCGGTCGTCGCAAGGTGGGGCGCTCCGGGCGCCTCGAGGAGCGCGCCGAACGGATCGCAGGACGCCGCCGTTCGCCCGCGACTGCCACCTTTCCTGCCTCGTATGGACACCAGGCGTCCGCGAATGGGAACACGCAGCGCCGGCACGAACCACAGCGATCACGATCGCGCACGGAGCACCGCACCGGCACAGGACTTGCTTTGTTGAAGGTCGTGGGAGCGGTCATGAGTCTGGTCCGATTGCTCGGCTTCACCACCCTCGCCTGTGGCTGCGTCGTCGGACGCTATCGAGAGGTCTCGACGAGCCGCGAGCTCGCATACGTGGAGGAGAAGGGCTCCGAGTGCCACCTTCACGGCCACCGCCGCAACCACACGCTCGCGGCGCCGAGCATCATCCCGATGCCCGCGCCGCTCCGCGTCCAGGTGTCCTGACCGCCACGCCGCGACACGCGCCGCGGCGCGACGTTTCCGGGTAACATGGGCGGCGGTGCCCCGGCCGCTCACGCCTCACACGGTCCTTCAGGGTCCTTCATCCACTTCCCGCTTCTTTCTCGGCGACTGCCGCGAGGGGCTCGCGCAGCTCGAGCCCGCCTCGATCGACGTCGTCGTCACCTCGCCGCCGTACAACCTGGGCGTCGCGTACCGCTCGTACGACGACCGCCGCCCCCGCGGCGACTATCTGGCGTGGACGGGGGAATGGGTGCAAGCCGTGGCTCGCGTCCTCGCGCCGCACGGTTCGCTATTCCTGAACGTGGGCGGCAAGCCGACGGATCCCTGGACGGCGCTCGACATCGCCCAGGCCGTGCGGCCGCACCTGCACCTGCAGAACGTCCTCCACTGGATCAAGTCGATTGCGGTGGAGCGTGAGGCGGCCGGGGCGGGCGCGGGCCTGAACCGCGACCTGGCCATCGGCCACTACAAGCCGATCAACAGCCGCCGGTTCGTCAACGACTGCCACGAGTTCGTCTTCCACTTCACCCCGCACGGGGACGTGCCGCTCGATCGGCTGTCCATCGGCGTGCGCTACCAGGACGAGTCGAACGTCTCACGCTGGCGGGCTGCGGGCGGGGGGACCCGCTGCCGCGGGAACACCTGGTTCCTGCCCTACGACACGATTCAGAGCCGGGATCGCGACCGTCCGCATCCCGCGACCTTCCCGTCGCGGCTGCCCGAGTTCTGCCTGAAGCTGCACGGCCTCAGAAAGGGGCTGGTCGCCGCGGATCCGTTCCTGGGGCTCGGAAGCACGGCGGTCGCGTGCGCCGCGCTGGGCGTGGACTTCATCGGGATGGAGATGGACGAAGGCTACCTGGAGGAGGCGGTCGCCCGGACGAGTGCGGCGCTGGAGGCGAGGCGGGCCGCCGGGTCGTCGCACCCCGCGGCCCGGGCGGCCGGAACCCGGCGGCACGGGTGACCGGCTAGTTCGTCTTCGGCTCCGGCGGCAGGCGCAGCGAATAGGCCTGCCGCGACCACACCTGCACGTCCTTCCGCTTCGTCTTCACCTCGAGCTTCCGGGTACGGTGCGTCGGATCGGGGTTGGTCGAGTAGTACCCCACCACGTAGTAGTCGCTCGTCTCGCTGTCGATCCGCTTGAGGGCCTTCGAGAAATCGTTCTGGTTGACGACGGCGAAGCCGCCGGTCAGCTCCGCGATGGTGCGAAGGCTTTCCTGGGACTTCCTGACGAAATTCTGCCACTCCACCGGATCGATGTTCTCGTCGATCTCCGCCCCTGCCACCAGGCCGCGCGGATCGAGCGTGTAGATGGTGGCGTTCGCCCGGTTCGCGGCGCGCGTCAGCTCCGCCATCTCGCGAATCAGGTCGGCGTCGGCGAACCGCTGGCTGGATCGCGTGAACGGATCGTACTCCGAGCGGTACTCCAGTCCGGCGCGGGTCTGCCCGACGATGTTCGGGTCGCCGTAGCGGGCCCCCTCGAAGGGATTCAGGTCGTATCCGCTGCTGACGTACACGATGGCCTTGCGGCGGTTCTGGATCTTCTCCAGACTGCGGACGATGTCGTAGGCGGTCGAGAAGGCGACGTGCGCGCGATAGCGCAGCTCGCTCGGCCCGTCCGGGCCCTCGCTGCCCTGGATGATCTCGCTCGGCCGCAGCGCGCCGCCGGAGATCTTGTTGGACGCCTCCTCCAGCCGGCTGCGGTCGTACGTCAGGTCGATGCTGATCGAGGAGGTGCCGGTCGAGACGACGCCGAACATGTCCCCCTCGTGAACCAG
>Ga0299914_10002404_pt1 | contig 12876 bp, 15 predicted proteins | sample RVTome_10_FD_201361 | JGI IMG/M metagenome (GOLD analysis project Ga0299914, IMG submission 201361) | Soil microbial communities from uranium-contaminated site in the Upper Colorado River Basin, Wyoming, United States - RVT153D57 (version 2) ...
ATCCGGCCGACGTTGCGCAGGAGCATCGCCAGCAGCACAACCACGACGAGCGCGGCGACGAGACCGATGATGAGCGCAATCGTCCAGTACTCGTGCGACGAGATCGCAAGAACCGTCATTTCCCGACAGCCACCTTCCGCAGCGCGCGCGCGGCGTGCAGGATCCTGACGCCGGAGTCGTTGATCCGCGCGACGCCGTCGAGCCCGTCCGTCTGGCGGCGGACGACTTCGACGGCCTGCTCGGATGTCTCGGCCTGGCCGGCGATCCGACCTGAGAGCGCCACGATCGCGATCACGATCACCGCGGCGACGGCGATCACCACGACCCCCAGCACGATCCCCACCGTCCAACCAGCAGCAGAGGCGATCGTCAGCACGCGACCTCCTCAGACAGACCCCGATCCATGGGTAAGAGCGGCACTCCTTCCGGCCTTCGCTCGGCCGCCCGACATTATCCCAGAACCCAACGGTTGTCCACGCGGCGTCTACCCTTGGGGCGGGAGCCCAACTTGAGCAGCCTGCCGACCTCCGAGAGCATCGCCGCCGATTGGTTGCGCGAAGGACGGCGAGTGGTCGGCGCCACGCTGGTCGAGGCGATCGGCTCGGCCCCGCTCGACCCGGGTGCGCAGATGCTGATCGACGATCGCAGCAACATCGAGGGGTCGGTGACCGGCGGCTGCGTGGAGGGTGCCCTAGTGGAGGAGGCGGAGCGAATCCTCGGCGGTGAACCGGCCAAGGTCGTGACCTACGGCGTCTCCGACGAGGAGGCGGCGGGCGTCGGCCTGATGTGCGGCGGGACCGTGCGCGTCTTCGTCCACGAGCATCGCAGCGACGCACTCCAAGCGCTGGACACTGTCGCCGGGGCGCGGGCTGCAGACGAGCCGGTCGCTCTCGCGACCCTCCTGGACGGCGACCGGGCCGGTGCCAAGATGGCGATCCTGCGCGACCGCGTGGTCGGCGGTCTCGGCGTCACCGAGCTGCTCGATCGGTCGGTCCAGCGCGACGCGCGCGGGCAGCTCGACGAGGGGATCTCCCGCCTTCGCCGCTACGGAGCCGGGGGTGAGCTGATGGGCTCCGATCTCTCCGTTTACATACAGGCCTTCTCGACCCAGCCGCGGATGGTGATCTTCGGTGCGATCGACTTCTCTGCCGAGATGGCGAAGGTCGCCAGCGAGATCGGCTACAAGGTCACGATCTGCGACGCACGCGGCCCGTTCATCAGGAGCCCGCGCTTCTCGCGCGCCGCCGAGGTCGTGGTCGACTGGCCCGACCGCTACCTGGAGGGCGAGGATCTCGGGGTGCGCGACGTCGTCCTGGTCTTCACCCACGATGTGAAGTTCGACGGGCCGGCGCTGATCGGCGCACTCGCCACCGAAGCCGGCTACATCGGCGCCCTCGGCAGCCGCAAGACGCAGGCAAGACGCGTGGAGCGGTTGCGCGACGCCGGCCTCGACGAGGAGTCGATCGCCAGGATTCACGCGCCGTGCGGGCTCGACATCGGTGCGCGCACGCCGCCGGAGACGGTCGTCTCCATCCTGGCCGAGGTGATCGCGGTGCGGACCGGTCGCGGCGGTGAGAGCCTGCGGGAGACGAGCGGCCCGATTCACGGACAGGGCGTAGCGCAAGACTCCCGATAGGCACCCTCGGGGCGGGACATACCCGGCAGATGAGTCGGGGCGAGTGGATTTGAACCAGCGACCGCTCGGCGCCCAAGCAGCACCGGCTCGCCTGAGATCTAGAAGACCTCGAGCGTCTCGGCCCCCCGCCGGGCGACCTCCTCGGCGACGTCGTCCTGCCCCGACCCCGCTTTCGCGCTGCACTGAATGCGGTAGAGCGTTCCGCCGAAGTCGAAGACGTAGGCGAAAACCCTGGACGGCGCGTCGAGAGCCGGCTGGTCGACGTCGTACTCCCAGTAGACGCCCGGCTCCCCCGCCGGTGCCACGGCCTCGTCGAGCTCATGAAGCTCGTACTGGTCGTCCACCTCGAGCTTCAGATCCTCCTCCTGCTGTACGTACTCGTCGGGGCTGAGGCCCTCGGACGGGAAGTGGTTGATGCCGAGGAGCATCTCACCGCCTGGGTCGAGGAGCCGCGTTTGTAGATGACCGGTGTCGCCTCCGATCGGTTCGTCGTCCACGGTCCGTTTCCAGCCGGCCGGCGCCTCGAGCTGGTAGTCGTCCGTGGTCAACTCCTCGAACTCGATCTCGGATTCGCCGTCGCCGCCACTGAGGACGACGAAGCCCACCGCCACCGCCGCCACCGCGGCGAGGAGGACCGCCGCCGCCGGGCCGATACGGCGCCGCCGGGGCCCTCCGTCCGGCTGCGCCGGGGCGTCCTCGATCGGCGGCGTCACCGGACCGGGCGGCTCGGCCGAAGGGGCTCCGGTCACCGGACGTGCGGCCGGCATCGCCTTCAACTCTTCGCGTCGACCTGCCGGCGGCTCCGCCGGCGCCCTCGGCGGCTGCTCCGCGGGCCGCGCGACTGGCGGCTCGCTGTCCGTCGTCACCTCCACTCCCTCGGCGGCGTGCCTTCCCTCCTCCTCGACGCCCGTTGGCTCCTCCGCCTCGCGCTGCCGACTCTCGGCGGTCTCGCGCTGGCTCGCCTCCTCACTCACGTGTGCCTGTTCCGTCGCTCGTTCGATGTTCGTGACCAGCTCCCCAACGCCGTAGTCGAACGCGTGATCGGCGATCCGGAGGGCGTGGAGTGCGGGCACCAGCTGCAGCCCGCTGGGCTCCTCGCCCGGAGACCACTGCGGCAGCTCCTTCCTGCGCGGCATGTGCGCGTCCTCCATGAGCGCGACGAAGATCCTGACCCTACGGTTGACCGCTGTCTCGATCTCTCGCCGGTGCCGGTCCTCCGGGTCGTCGAGACGGCGATTGCCCTCGTCGTCCGTCGCCTCGAGCCATTGGCGACCGATGAGGAGGACGAACACGTCACAGGAAGCGAGCGCGTCGTCGATCGCCTCCGCCCAAGGCCTCCCGGGCTCGATGTCGTTGATGTCCCTGAAGACCGCGTCGGGCCCGAAATGTTGAGCGAGGCGATCGTGGATGCTGCGCGCGAAGCCCTGGCTATCGTCGCGCCGGTAGGAGATGAAGATGCGGGGCTGGGGACCCGCCGCGCTCACTTGCTCTCCTCCGCCTCGCGCGCCGGCTCCTCTTGGTGTGAAGCCCAGGCGGCGTGCTCCTGTGAGACCAGACCCTCGACCCGCTCCGCGAGCAAGGCCTCCGGCTTCTCGGCCGCGGCGTATGGCCCGGCCCGGGCCAGGAAGAGGAACTTCTCGTGCTTCAGCCGCTCGCTGGTTGAGCGGTAGGCGGTCCAGTTCTGCTGGTATTGCTGCAGCTGCTGGACCCCCTCCAGGACCAGGATCAGCGCACCGATGCCGCTGATCAGCCACGCGGGCGCGGACTCCGCTGCCGCCACCGGGATCACCGCCGCGGCAACGATCTGGCAGACCTTCAGAACCTTGAACCAGAGTTGGTTGTACTGACTCTTGGCGCTATACCAAGCGATCTGATCCTCAAGGCGAGCCCAGGCCGGCGACGAAGCGAAGGCGCCAGCAATGTCGGCCTCGGCGTCCCTGCCGACCTCAACTGCGCTGGTTTGGCCTGTTGCGGTCACGCTTGGAACTGTCCGAAGGGGCGCGACACGCTGTCAAGACCCCCAGCCGGCGCGGAGGACACGCAGCGCGTAACCGGAGTACGCGACACCCCGGCGCGCCAGTGCCGCCACCGCGCGCTCCACCGCCTCCGTCGTATCGCTGCGGGCGCGGATCCGGTCGCGCAACCGGCCGCGCCCCCTCGCGGTCGAGAGCATGTCGATCGGGGTCCCGGTGGCCTGCGGGATCAGATGCATCGCGTAGTGGGCGTGCAGATCGACGATCAACTTCTTGCGGCCTCCGCCAAGTCGCTTCGTTGGCGAACCCGGTTCCAGGTGCTGCCCAATACCGCGAGCGAGGCGGAAACATGTGGCAGCCGGAGGATCTCGGTGCCGGAGTCGCCCGCGTAACGCACCGCCCTGCTCGCGATCACCCGTTCGCCGTCGTGCACGGTCAGGTACAGATGCCGCGAGCGCCGCAGGCGCGTGTTCGCCAAGCGATAGTCGACGATGCAGCGCCTTCCCTCAAGGCGCGCGCTGATTTCGGGCGGATTCGGGTAGAAGCGTTCCCCAAGCCGATAAAGGAGCCGACCCAACAAGGCGCGGAACTTGCGCCGGCCCATCTTCCGCTGAAAGGCGGCTGGGCTCTTCCATTTTGAGCTCTGGCGCGACGGGCTCGGGGGACCGTTTCCGATCCGGCCTGCGATGACCCTCTCACTGTTTCCCCACCGTCCGGGCCACTGCACCCAGTCGCCGAATCCCGCCACCTCTGGCCAGACCTCGGGCCCGTCGCCGTATGGGTGATCGATCCCGATCGGGTACGGATGCGTGCCCGCCTCGAAATAGGACGCGTGCGAGAGCGGCGACACGTATGCGACGGGGTGCCGGCCGCCGTCGCGCTCGACCCACTCTACGTCGCCGGCCGCGCGCGCCTCGCCCGAGTCGTGCTGCGCGTAGGCGAGCACTTCGGGCTCCCCGCCTGCGCCGAGGCCGACCTGGATCATTTCCCAGTCGCCCTCGTGCTTTCCGAACCCGAACAGGTTCTTCGGGTTGTAGTAGAGCCAGAACCAGTACTGCAGCCAGTCGCGCCCGCCGTCCTCGCGGATCACGCGGCCGTACACCGGCCCTGCATAGCGAGGGTCGCCCTCCATCCGGCGCGCGTCGCCGAGCACGTTCGGGGCTTGGCAGAAGCAGTCGTCCGACTGGGGTTCCCTGCCATCCGGATAGGCGGTCAACAGCTCGAGCGTCAGCTCTGGGTCGCCGCCGACGCGCGCGATCACCTCGCCGTCTGAGGTTTGCAGCAGGTTGCCGGCGTTCTCGACCATGCCGAGCACCGACGCGAGTCGGTAGTCGTACTGACGGTCCAGGCGCAGCAGCGGCTTGTGCCGCTCGAGCAGCCCGAGGTCTTCACTGAGGTCCGTGCCGGACTCAGCTTCGCGAGCCCAGGCGACTGGCGTCTCCCGCGTCTCGGCCCCGGTTGTCACCCAGCGTTCGCCTCCTCGGTGATGCCGAGCCTACACCCGCGTGTTGTGTGCCCAAGCCCCGTCCTCGTGTGTCGCGGGGCCACGCTGGTCATCGCGCTCCGCTCGCGGCCGCCGGGACCCTGCCGAGGGCGGCCGCGTCGGTGTCTCCGGCCTCTGCGTCCCTGGCCGCCTCGAGCTCCTCACGGACCGGGGTGATCGGCTCGTCGTAGTTCTCGAGCGCCGGCGGTCGGTAACCAGCCACCTGATCGCGGCGGCGGATCGCGCTCGACGCAACCGCCTCGCAGGTCAGGTGATCGGGGGTGATCGGGCGCCGGTATCGCCGAAGGAGCCGATACAGCCCCTTGCGCGAGTTGTGCAGTGACCCAAGCGCATCGGGAGCGACGCAGGCCGCCGTGATCCTGCGCGGGTCGTCGCCCGACACGTCGCAGGGACGCAGTCGCTCGGCGTCGAGCGCAAGGCCCGAGCGGCTCGCCCGGTCGGCCATCCAAAGCAGGGTGATCTCGGACAGGCTCGGATCGCGGTAGCCGCCGCCGATGTCGCAGTGGGCCCCCGAAAACCAGACCTGCTCAAGCGTCTGCTCGGCCTGTCCGGAGCCGAGCGTCCACGGCGTCGGCCGAAACGGGCCTCGGTCCTCGTCCATCGCGAGCGCCTGGTAGGCGTAGCGGACCCGGCTGCTCAGGTCGGTGTCGTGAAAACCCCAGCGCCGGTTGATGAGCCGGCCAAGCCCGAGCCCGTCGAGCGGGATTCCGAGCGAGCCGACTGTGTCCCACACGCCGATGAAATGCACCATCGGGTCTTGATCGGGGTGCGAGTGCATCCGCCGAAACAGCTGGGCCTCGATCCCGCGCGGCTTCGCGGTCGCGCGCCGCGCCCGGTAGAGGCGGTAGGCGTCGGGAATCCGAGCGACGTGCTGTTGGCACAAAATGCCGCTGTTCCGGACCAAACCGGCGAGGCTCCGCGCCGTGAACGCTCCGCGGCTGAAGCCGAGGAGGTAGAGCTCGTCGCCGGGCTCGTAGTTCTCGACCAGAAACCGGTAGCAGTCGCGCACGTTGCGCGAGATCCCGAACCCGAAGGCGCCTCCCCGCAGACGCTCGCGGCGCCTGGTTCCGACCCCGGGGTGGTAGTGGAGCAGCTGCGTCGTCCCGTCGGGCGCCTCGCGCATCACGGCCAGCGCGAACTTGGCGACGTTGGTCGGCGCCGCGAGCCCGCGATCCAGCTGATCGGGCCGGTTCCAGGTCCCGTCGCAGCAGACGATCAGGCGCTTGGCCATTCCCTCTTACGCCCCCTGACTCATCACCTTGGCCCGCTCGGGCGCCATTGCGCAGCTCAGCGCGCCACGTGGACGTGATTGTCGTGCAGGTTCTCCAGGGCGGTCCCCTCCGCACCACTGATCACCTGCCCGTTCTTGATCCACGGCGAGTTCGCAGGACCAAAGATCTCGAGCGCCTTCGGAAATTGCTTGACCGCCTTCTTCTGAAAGCCGACCATCTCGTCCAGCGTGCCGGCGAGATCGACGGCGTGGCCAAGGCCGTCGGCGTTGTTCTTCGCGAAGTGGTGCGAGGTGGCGGCGTGGCCTCCTCCGGTGGTCGAGGTGACGAACAGCCCCGCCTTGTTCGCCGCGACGATCACCTCCTTGATCAGGTCGGTCACGTTCGCCGGCTGGCCGTTGAAGTCGGGCTCGCCGCGTTCGAGCTTCTCGCGCAGTTCCTCGCACCGCTTTTTGCCCCGCTTGCGGGCCGCAGCCGACAGGGCCGAGCGGTCGCGCAGAAGCGCTTGGGTGTGCTCGCTCAGCCTCTCCTTGCCGATCTCGGCAACCTCCCGGTCGGCGAGCCCGATGATGAAGGCCGAGCGCCGAGCGGCGTTGAAGGTCTTCTGCCCGAGCTTGCTGTCGACATCGAGTCTCTTGCGCGAGAGCTGCTCGTGGCTCTTTCGGATCTCGTTCACCTCGCGCTGGAGGGCATTGACGTCCGCGCCCTCGGTGAGCGGGTCGGTCAGGCGGAGGTCGCGGTGGACGGAGTCGTCGCTGGTCTTGAACGCCCCCTTGACCCGCTTATCCCACTTCGCGCGCAGGGCCAGGACAGAGGCCGCATAGTCCAAATTCGGGTTCCCCTCGCCGCCGTTGTAGGCGCCGATCCCGGTGCGCTCCCCGTTTCGCTCGATGAGGCCACGCAGAAGCCGGAATCCGATCCGGCATTGCGCCTCAGCCTTGTGGGCTCCGCCCTCGGCCTCAGCCTGGCGGACGAAGTCGATCGAGGTGAGCTGGGTAAGGCCGACGCCGTTCGACGTCCCGCCCTTCTTCACATGTGCGAGAAGGGCCTGGACCCGGTCCTTGGTGACCTCCTGATGGCACCACGGCGCTGAGCTACGGGGCCCGAGGTCGCAGCCGAAGATGTTGCGAAAGCCCGACTCCTGCTCGACGAGCGCCAGGGCCAGGGGAACCGGGAGCCCGGCCCGGTTCGCCTCGCGAACGATCGTCGGACCAAACGAGAATCCTTGCGCCCTGACCAGCTCGGCGAGCGCCGCGTCCCTAGTCATCCTGATCCCTCCTTTTCTGCGTTCTTCTGAGGGCTGACCCCCGATCGATGAGGGCGAGCGCCCGCCCGCCCGACCGGGAAGTCGTCGGTCCGAAGTCGAGGCCTCGAGACCCAACCTCGAGAGTACGCCTATCGCCAGGCTCGTGCTGTGACGATCGTCACAACCTCGATCAAACGTCCACGCTGTCCGTCCCGTGGGCTCGCTCACCGCGCCTGCATCCTCGACGGGGCGGCCTGGCCGCTACGGCAGGGGGCTCTCGAACGACCCCGAGTCGCAGCCTGCCGCGGGCCGCGAAACTCCGCGCTGGTCGGCCGAAGGGCAGGTCGCCGCCGCTCCCAGCGCCGGGCTGTCCGCGAGCAGGGAGATGGTCGGCGTCGGCCCACCGTTCGCTGCGAGCTGGCCAATCTGCGCGCTCAGAGTGGTCGCCAAGAGCGAGCACGGCGCGGTCCACTGGGCGATCACGTTGCTGCCGGCGTTCGCGTAGTTGCCGTCGCATGCGGCGCCGCCACCCGTCGATCCAACCGTGTTCATCGCGATGATCGAGTCGCCGACTGTCACCGTCGATGTCGACTCGTGAAGGCCGCCGCCCGAGCCGCCGCCCTGATTGTCGGTGTCCGCCGCGTTGTAAGCGATCGTCGAGTTGTCGACCTCGAGCAGAGCGCCCGAGACCGCGCTGATCGCGCCGCCGCTGACCGTCGCCTCCCGGAGGCGAAGCGTACTCCGAACGACTCTCCGAGTCGCCGCAGCGAGTTCGTAGGCGCGCGCAAGCTACGCCGACGCTAGACGCCCGATGCTGAAAGGAACGAGAGCTAGAGGCTTTCGCAGTAGGCGTACGAGGTGATCTCGATCGGAGCTCCGATGTTGCCGTAGAACCCCGACACCTTCCATCCGCGTCTGCCGGCTCGCTTGGAGGCCATGAACCTCGGCGTTGCGGACCCGGAGTCGTCGGGGCTGCCGAAACCGCCGGATACGACGCGTTCACCGCGCTTGCAGCGGGCGGTGGCGGAGTCAAACGGAGTGTTCGGAGGGACGTCGCTGAGCGTCGTGCTGACGCTCCGCGCCCTCGGCTTTCGAGCCTTGTCGCAGGACGCCGTGGCGGTCAGCTCGCCCGCCTCATTTCCGTCGCTGAAGGCGGATGTCTCCCACTTGCGCTTGCCTGCCCGCCGCGATTCGGATACGTAGAGGACGGGAGTGTCCCCCACGGTGTCGATCGGCGACGCCTCAACACCGCCAGAGATCACCTTCGTGCCGCGGGGACATTTCGCGGTCGCGGTGACGAGCTGGCCCACCGGCGCCGGAACTGTGGTCCTAACAGCGCGGAGGGTCTGGTCGCGACAATAAGCGAACGATCTCAGGTCACCAGCGGCGTTCCCGTCATTGAACCCCGAGCTCGTCCATGAACGCCGTCCGGAGCGCTGGGAGGCGTCGAGCTCGATGAAGGGAAAGTTCACCGGCGGGTCCGAGAACTCGCTTGCGAACCCTCCTGAGACCACGCTGGTGCCCGAAGGACAGGTTGCCCCGACCGAACCATGCTGCTCGACCCCCAGCTCGTCGCTGTCCGAGACCGCTTGCAGTCGGTCCCCGGCCAGAGCTGGGCCGGCGACGAGTAGTGGCCCGAGCGCCACCAGCAGCGCAGGGAACCCGATGCGGGCAAGGAGATCCCTCATTCGCCCCACCATACCCCCGATGTGGATCGCTGGAAGATGGGCCGGTGTGGATTCGAACCACTAGCTCAAGACTCCGCTCCGGACGAGAAATCCAACACCGCGGTTTGCACTGAAAGCGCATATCTCCCGCTCTCGGAGATACTGCGCAGGGCGATGCGCAGGAGAACGTGGAGACCGTTCGACAGGCGTTCGAAGCCTGGAATGCCGGGGACATAGATGTGGAGCTGATGCCGCTGAAGAACGTGGAGATTGCCCTGCAACAAGTCGACGCTTTCAACCGACGCGATGTGGAAGGTGTCGTCGCATACGCCAGCCCGAAGGTTGAATGGGAGGACTCGATGTTCTGGACGGAGCACGTCCGGACCTACCGCGGACGAGCCGAGCTCCGAGATTGGGTCGAAAAGGTGCTGGAACCCTGGGAGACCCTCCGCGTCCGGGCCGACGAGCTCGCCGAAACGACCGAGGGCCGCGTCTTCGCGAGGCTGTCCTTGACGGGGCGCGGCAAGGCCAGCGGCGCGGTGACGGAGCAACACGCATGGACGGTCCTCTGGTTCGCGAACGGCCTGTGCACAAGGCGTCGGGTCTTTCGCGACCGCGACGAGGCCCTCGAAGCCGCCGGGCTTTCGGAGTAGGCGATGTCGGAGGAGAACGTCGAAACCATCCGCCGCGTGTACGAGCGCTGGCTCCAGGGGGACGAAGCCCTCTTCGAGGCTCTCGACGAAGGCATCGAGCTAAACCCTGACCCTGAAGCGGATTGGGTTGGAGTCGACGACACCTACCGCGGCCACGATGGCGTCCGCAGCTACATGGCTCAGGTCTACGAAGCCTTCGAGGACTACCGCCCCGAGGTGGAAGATTTCCTCGACGCGGGCGACAAGGTCATCACGCTCGCAATCGAACATGGCCGCGGCAGAGGTAGCGGCGCAACGGTCGATGCCCGGCGCTCGGCCCATGTGTGGACGATGCGGGCAAACAAGGCGATCCGCCTTGACCTCTACCTGGACCGGGACGCCGCCCTCGAAGCCGCCGGGCTGCGGGAGTAGGCGATCTCGCTCGACTACCTCTGGCAGGACCTGCGGGTCACGGACGACGGCGACGCCATCTGGTCAGAGAGATGTGGCCCCGCACGTAAACGAGCATTTCTGGCAGCGCCTTTTCGGGCCGCGATCCGCGAGGAGAACCCGAGCGAATCCATGACTCGTCGTCCGTGACGGAGTCAATGAGCTTCCCGCGCCCCCAGTCTGTCGCTACTCGTCTCTAGGGCTTTGTGAGTGGCCCGCGGCGGTCCTTCTCACCCGATTGGTTCACGCGCGGGCAAAGCCCGGTGTAGCCGGCGAGCTTCTGCGGCGATGAGAAGCGCTCGATCTGCCCGATCTCGGCCGCGATCGTGAACGCCAGGGACCCAGCCATCCCGGGCGCCAAAGGCAGCAAGGGAACATAAGAGTGGTCGGCGTGGTCTTGCTTGAGCCGGCGGTTGACCTCTGCGATCTGGCGGTCGAGGCCCTCTACGCTGCTCACGAGCCTGCACAGATCTCTATCCCATGAAGATTGGAAACCAACTAAACCGGTCTCCGTGGAAGTCAGGCTGGCTCACCGCCACAGCACTGCTAATCCGCGTAGGCTACGGGCCGCATGACGACGGTCCGCGATCTCGCACTCGAGACGCTGCAGCTCGAGCAGGACGGTCGCGTGCTCACGGCGCGCTTCTCAAACCCGCCGCTCAACTTCATGACCACGGCCTTTATCCGTGAGCTCGACCAGCTGACGCGCAGCGTCGATCGGGACCCGACGGTGGGCGCGGTCGTGCTCACCGGCGGCGTCGAAGGCCGCTTTCTCACCCACCTAGACGCGCAAGAGCTCGCCGGAATAGGGGATCTTCCGCACCCGAAGCTGCCGATGCGGGCGGCGCAGGTCGTCGTGCTGGTGCTCAACGCCGTGCTGTGGCTGCCGGGGGTGGCGAGCCTGCTCGAGCGGTTCGGCGGAGCTCCCGGCAAAGGGATCGTCATGGGCCACCGCTGGAAACGGTTGACCCTCCGCATGAACCGCTCCGCCGCGGTCTACCTCGCGGCGATCAACGGACCCGTGCTCGACGGCGGGCTGGAGATCGTGCTCGCCTGCGACCTGCGCTACGCCGCCGACGCCGCGCACCTGCGCATGGGCCAGATGGAGCTGCTCGTCGCCTTGATACCGGGCGGCGGCGGCAGCCAGCGACTGCTGCGCATGCTCGGCCCAGCGCGCGCGCTCGAGTACGTTCTCGAAGGCGTTCCGCTGACAGCACAGGAGGCGCTCGAGCATGGCCTGGTGCATCGGGTCGTGCCAGAGACGCGGCTCCTCACCGAGGCCCAGGCCACCGCTGTGCGGCTTGCGCGACGCTCGCCGACGGCGGTAGCCGCGCTCAAGCGCTGTCTTTACTTCGGTACGGATCGCCGCTTCAGCCGTGCGCTTGACCTGGAAACCGCCGGGTTCCTGGCGGCCGGGTCGACGAAGGCTGCGGGCGGCGTCCTGGAGCCGTTCATCGAGGACTTCGAGCGTCTCGGCGACACGCCGTTCCTCGCCGATCCGGAGCCATGGATCGAGGGGACGAGGTTCGATCAAACGGCTGAGTGAGGATTAGAGTGCACCCCGAAAGGGGCGCACTCGAGGGAAGCGAGAAGCCATGGACCAGCCAGTCGGCCAATCCGGATTGTCCGCCGTCTCGACCTACCTGATCTATCAGGCGGAGGAGATCGGCGATCCGCAGCCGCAGAACATGCCCGGCACCGAGTGGAAGTCGACGACGCTCAAGTGCTTCGCCTGGGGTCTGTGGCGACAAGACTTGCCCGTCACCAACTGTCACCTCGCCAATGGCCAGCGGCTCGGAATTGAGGAGGTCAGGCTGGGGCGGACCTTCCCGCAAGTGCTCATCACCTTCCTGACGCTCGGCTTTGTTGCGCCCATGCGGGTCAGCTGGCGCTGCTGCCGCCCGCCGTCGCAGTCCGGGATGCTCGACTGAGCCGCGAACGATGATCCACCGCGACGATCCCGGCCCGCAATCGTGGAGCGGCGTCCACGTCACGCACCCAACGAGGGTCGCCAGGATCATTGACGTCGATAACGTCGGTCCGGACGGCACCCTCCTCGCCGGGTTCGACATGTTCCTCAATGCCGGGGAGTCCCTCGACGGGCTGATCAGCGAGGCCCGCGACGCCGGCAAGCGCATCCTCCCGATCGGCGCGGGCTGGGCGCTGTCGAAGATCAACATAACCGACGGCTGGCTTGTGAACACCAAGCTGCTGAACGCTTGCTACGACATCGGCGAGCAGTACTTCGATGCCGCCTATCCGGCCGCGGAGCGCCGCAACGTCGTCCTGGCCCAGGCCGGCATGCAGATCGCCGAGCTCAACGCGTACCTCGAGGGGCTTGAGGGGAAGGGCGCCGGACGGCGAGCGATCAAGGCCGCCGGCGTCGGCAACGGCCAGTCGGTTGCCGGCTCGCTCTCCGGGAACACCCACGGCGCGCAGATCACCTTCGGGGCGATGCCCGACTTCGTCGTGGGCCTGCACATCGCCACGGGTAGCGGCCAGACGTTGTGGATCGAGCGGGCGTCGAAGCCGGTGCTGA
>Ga0299914_10002405_pt1 | contig 12876 bp, 13 predicted proteins | sample RVTome_10_FD_201361 | JGI IMG/M metagenome (GOLD analysis project Ga0299914, IMG submission 201361) | Soil microbial communities from uranium-contaminated site in the Upper Colorado River Basin, Wyoming, United States - RVT153D57 (version 2) ...
AGACGAGCTCGGGTGAGCTGGTACCCCAGACGATGGCGCTCAGGTGGTTCCCCGACGGCGCGCGAACCACGTCGCGTCGCACGGTTGGCGAAGGGTCGGCACCGAACGGCAACCCGGCCTCCTCGGCGTTCTCGTGCAGCAGCGCGAACTCGTCGTACGCCGACACGGACTCGTCGAACGGCATCGCCGTACACTATGACGACCACGTCAGGTTCGCTGACGCGATCGATCCAGCCGAGCTGGGTCTGGGGGACCGATGGCAGATCGACGTCAGGCGGCAGAGTCGTTGGGGGACCTCACGGCCGTGGACGACGTGTTCGACGAGCAGGCGACCGTCTCGATGAGGGGCGTTGGTGACGTGCGCGATCCGTACCCGGGCTTCGCGGACCAGCGCCGGCGGGGCGGAGTCAGCTGCAGTGTCATGCACGGAATCGATGGCGAGTTCGAGGTCTTCGACGTCTGGCGATACACCGAGGTCGACCAGGTCTTCCGCGACAACGAGACCTATTCCTCGGGTGCCATCCGCGAGCTCATGGAGCTGGTGATGGGCCCGTACGTGCTGGTCGGCATGGACGAGCCGGAGCATCGGCGCCATCGCAACCTCGTCGGCCAGGCCTTTCGACAGAAGGCACTGATCGAGTGGGAGGCCGACTTCGTGGACGTGGTGGTCAACCGGTTGATCGATCGGTTCGCGCACCGCGGCCATGCCGACCTCGTTCGCGAGTTCACGTTCCGCTTCCCGGTGATGGTGATCGCCGGAATCCTCGGTGTGCCACCGAGTGACAGCGCGCTCTTCCATCAGCACGCGACCGCGATCGTGAACGTGGCCGCCGATCCCGAGAAGGGTTTTGCCGCCTCGGCCTCCATGCGGGACTACCTCTCGACGATCGTCGAGCAACGGCGAGTCGACCCGCGTGACGACGTGATCTCGGACCTCGTGCAGGCCGAGCTGGACGGCGAGATCCTCGACGACGAGGAGATCTACTCGTTCCTACGGCTGCTCTTGCCCGCCGGCGCCGAGACCACCTACCGCGCCACGGGCAACTTCCTGTTCGGGCTGCTCTCGGATCGTACGCAGTGGGAAGCGTTGCGGGACGATCGGTCGCTCATGCCCCAAGCGATCGAGGAGTCGGTGCGTTGGGAGTCGCCCTTGACGCTCACATCCCGAGCTGCCACGTGCGACACCGTGCTCGATGGCGTCGAGATACCTGCAGGCGCGCACGTGGTTGCACACATCGGTTCCGCCAATCGTGACGAGTCGCGTTGGGAGCGCGCCGAGGAGTTCGACATCTTCCGGGAGCAGAAGCCGCACATCTCGTTCGCAGCCGGCCCGCACATGTGCCTCGGAATGCATCTGGCTCGAATGGAGATGCGGTCGGCCCTGAACGCGCTCATGGACCGGCTGCCCGACCTACGGCTCGACCCCGACGCAGAAGACCTGCACATCCACGGTGAGGTGTTCCGGTCGCCGCCGTCGCTCCCGGTCGTCTATTGACCAAAGCAGCGGTCCGGTGCGGGTCGTGCGAGCTCAGAGCCCGTACAAGCGGGCGGCGTTGCCGCCCAACAACTGGGACGTGATCAACTCGCCGAGCGGTGCCGCCATCTCCCGGCATTCCTCGACGGTCCCGGGGAAGTCGCTGTCCCAGTGCGGGTAGTCCGACGCGTACACCCACGGTCCGGCCCCGAACTGTTCCACGCACACCTCGAGCAACGGCTCCTCGGCTTCGAAGGAGAAGTACAGCTGTCCCCGTTCGAGCAGGTCGCGCGGATCGCTCGTCATCCCGGGCAGCATGTCGCCGCGTTTCTCGCGGTGCTCGCGCATCCGGTGCACGAAGGACGGCACCCACCCGATACCTGACTCCATGAAGCCGACCCGAAGCGACGGGAACCGATCGAGCACCCCACCCATGGCCAACGCCGTGAACGCCACCATCTGATCGACCGGGAACGACAGACAGTGGACCTGGGCGTAGTTCGAGAATCGCCCGGCCGCCGGCAGCGGCACGTTCATGCCGGGGGCCGAATGGACCGCCAACGCGACATCGGCGTCGACCGCCGCCTCGAAGAACGGCAGGAGCGAGGGATCGTCCAGATTGCGGGTGTGGTCGAGGACCGGCGGGATCATGATGGCCACCGCACCCTTGCCGGCTGCTCGCTGTAGTTCGTCGATGGCATTTGGAAGATGTTGCAGCGGGACGACAGCGACACCCTTCAAACGATCAGGCGCATGACCACACACCTTGTCGATCAGCCAGTCGTTGTAGGTCTGGGCGAAGTCGAGCGCGAACCCCGGGTCGCTGTAGGTCGAAACGCCGATCGCGAGCCCACCGAACAGCACCTGGACATCGATGCCCTCGGCGTTCATGTCGCGGAGGCGTTGATCGAGGTCGGTGGCTCCCGCCGCGCACGCCTCGGCCACCGCGGAGTCGATGGGCACCCCGCACCCCGGTCCTTCCTGCGTGGGGTAGAGCTTCCCCTCGATCTCGGCGACCCACCGTCCGCCGGACTTGGCCGCCGACAACCAGCCGGGGTAACGGTCGGCCAGCTCCTTCCAGCTCGACGCGTCCTCGTTGACGTGGGCGTCGGCGTCGATGACGGTCACGGCTGCGTCCCCCTGCTCGTCAGGAACCGTCTGCGTTCTCTGACATGCTTGTCATGTTTCTCGCACGGAGGATAGACCTGGTGCGGATCACCATCGACCGGGAGCGATGCATGGGTTCGGGCAACTGCGCGTTCTGGGCGCCGAACACCTTCGACCTCGACGACGACATGAAAGCAGTGGTCGTCGCCGCCGACGGGGACGCACCCGAGAAGGTCCGCAACGCGGTGGAGGCGTGTCCGACCCACGCGCTCGCGCTCGAGGACGCCTCGTGACGATCGGCTTGGGCGAGGAGCACGTCGCGCTGCACGAGAGCGCGAGGCGGTGGGTGGATACCTACGCCGACCTGCGCGTGGCCCGGGCCGTCATGGAGGCCGGCGACACAGGCCGTCCGCCGTTCTGGGACGACCTGGCCAAGATGGGATGGCTCGGGCTCCACCTTCCGGAGGAGTTCGGCGGCGATGGATATGGTCTGGCCGAGCTCGCCGTCATCCTCGAGGAGCTCGGTCGCGCGTGCGCCCCCGGACCGTTCCTGCCGACCGTGCTGGCATCGGCGGTCATCAACGCGTTCGGCACCGACGAGCAGAAGGCCCGGTGGTTGCCTCGCCTGGCCGACGGCCGGCAGCTGGGCGCGGTCGGGACCGGCCCACACGACCCTGTCCTCGGTGGGGCCGTAGCACACGTCTTGGTCCTTGCCGTCGACAACGGGGCCGCCTTCACCATCGTCGATCGTGACGGTGTCGACGCGTGCCCGGTGCGCGGGGTCGACCTCACTCGTGACCTCGCGCGGATCGAGCTGCGTTCGGCGGGCGATCGGTTGCCGTCCGACCGGGCCGAGATGGTCCGTCCGCTCGTCGCCTCCATCGTGGCGGCGGAGTGCGCAGGCGGCGCCGCGTGGTGTGTCGACACGGCGTCGCGATACGCCAGGGAGCGCGTGCAGTTCGGCCGGCCGATCGGGCAGTTCCAAGCGGTCAAGCACCGCTGCACCGACATGTTGTTGCGATTGGAGCAGGCACGCGCGGCTGCATGGGACGCGGCCCGGGGCCACGCCCACGACGATGACGAGCAACGACTGGCGCTCCAGGTCGCAGGGGTGCTCGGCCCGGCTGCCTTCTTCGACAACGCCAAGGACTGCATACAGACGTTGGGAGGCATCGGCTACACGTGGGAGCACGATGCCCACATCTTCATGAAGCGGGCGCTGGCGGTGTACCAGCTGTTCGGTGGCGGACGCCGAGCCCGCCACGACGTGGCCCGGTTGGCGATGGAAGGTGCCCGCCGGGGCTTCTCGGTCGAGTTGCCGGTCGAAGCCGACGGGTATCGGGCTGAAGTGCGCGCGTTCCTCGAGGATCTCCGCGCCCGCGACAAGTCGGAGTGGAACGCTCGCGTCGCAGAGGCCGGTTATCTGGTGCCGTATTGGCCACCACCATGGGGACGCGACGCCGGTGCCGTCGAACAACTCGTCGTCGAGGAGGAATTCACTGCCGCCCGTGTGCGTCGCCCGCATCTGCAGGTGGGTGCGTGGGTGTTGCCGACGCTGATCGCCCATGGATCTGCCGACCAGCAGGAGCGCTGGATCGGGCCCACGCTCAAAGGTGAGATCCTGTGGTGTCAGCTCTTCAGCGAGCCGGGCGCAGGTTCCGACCTGGCGTCGCTTTCCATGAGGGCTGAACGGGTCGAGGGCGGCTGGTCACTCACTGGCCAGAAGGTGTGGACCACCATGGCCCACATCGCCAACTGGGGCATCTGCTTGGCCCGCACCGACACCGCCGCGCCCAAGCACGACGGCATCACGTGCTTCATCGTCGACATGACCTCGCCAGGGATCGACATCCGGCCGTTGAAGGAACTGACGGGGGCGGAGATGTTCAACGAGGTGTTCTTCGACGGCGTGTTCGTGCCGGATGGCTGCGTGGTGGGCGAGGTGCACCACGGCTGGGAGGCAGGACGAACCACCCTCGCCAACGAACGAGTGTCGATGGGTAGCGGATCGAGCTTCGGTCCGGGTATGGAGTCGGTGCTCGACCTGGCGCAGCGGCAGCCGAACGAGATGGACGACGAGATCGGCGCCCTGGTGGCCGAGTCGCAGGCGATCGCCGTCATGGCACTGCGCACCACCCTCCGTGCGCTGGCGGGGGCGGAGCCCGGGCCCGAAGCCAGCGTGCGCAAGCTGATCGGGGTCGAGCACGAGCAACGCGTCCAGGAGGTCGGGCTGGCGTTGCTCGGATCCACGGGGGCCGTCGACGAGGACGAGGCGTCTTCGTGGATCGCCGGCTTCCTCGGCAACCGCGCCCTGTCGATCGCCGGCGGGACGAGCGACGTGCAGCGCAACATCATCGCCGAACGCCTCCTCGGGCTACCGAAGGATCCGTGAGGGATCGTGAACCCGAGGTCGAGCAGTAGGGTGGCGCGCCGATGAGCGAACAGTCCTGGACGTTCTCCTACGAAGGACCGCTGCACGAGACATTTCCCGCGCTTCACGAAGCGCAGAGCGCGTGGTTGGCGCAGATCGACTCGCTCCAAGCCCTCGACCGCAAGACACACGAGCTCCTGCGCATGGTGTGCATGGTCATCGGGCGCAACGGCGGAGGGGTTCGCCGCCATGCGCGCCTCGCGACCGAGGTGGGCGCCGACTGGTCCGAGATCGTTGCTGCCGTCGCCCTCACCCAGCCCGGTTTCGGCATCCTGCCTGCCGCCGAGGCGTTGCCTCACGCGCGCGAGGGCTTCGACGAGGGCGTCCGACTCGTCGAGTCCGAGCTCCGGGACGAAGGGGACGATGGCTGACAAGCCGTTCCGGGTCCTTCCGCGCGTCACCGATCAGAACCGGCATTTCTGGCGAGGCGGGGCGGACGGCGAGCTGCGCTTCCTGCGGTGCCAGACCGATGGCTACTGGATCCATCCGCCCGCGCCGGTCTGTCCGCGGTGTTTCGGCAAGGACGTCGCACCCGAGGCCGTGAGCGGTGCCGCGGTCGTGCACACGTTCACGGTCAACGAACAACCGTGGATCCCGACGCTCGATCCGCCGTACACGGTCGCCATCGTCGAGCTACCCGAACAGGAAGGTCTGCGCCTGACCACGAACATCGTCAACTGTGATCCGTACGACGTGTACGTCGGCATGCCGGTCCGGGTCGCCTTCGAGAACTACGACGACGTCTGGCTGCCCTTCTTCGAGCCCACTCGAGGCGCAGGCACGTGATGGCACGCTCGCCCGAGCAGCTCGAGCGTCGTGCTGTGGTATCCGGCATCGGACAGTCCGAGGTGGGCCGGCGCATCTATCGCGACCCCTTGGAGTTGACCGTCGACGCGGTGCTCGAGGCGATCGACGACGCGGGGCTGCGACCGGCCGACATCGACGGCATCGCGACCTACCCGGGCAACCAGGACGTACCTCCCGGCTTCTCGGGTGTGGGTGTCGTCGAACTGCAGGACGCGCTTCGCCTGGAGCTGAACTGGTTCGCCGGCGGGCTGGAGTCGCCGGGCCAGCTCGGCTCGGTGATCAACGCCGTCGCGGCGGTGGCAACAGGCCTGGCCGACCACGTCGTCTGCTTTCGCACCGTGTGGGAGGCAAGTGCCCAAGGCGACAAGAACCGTTCGTCGGTGACCATGGGCGCCGGTGGCAGTGGTTCCAGCTACCGGGCCAGCAGCTTCATGCAGTGGACGCTGCCGTTCGGTGCTCCGTCGGCTGCCAACTGGATCGGCATGATGGCGACCCGGCATTTCCACGAGTTCGGCACGACCCGCGAGCAGTTGGCCTGGATCGCATTGAACGGGCGCCGCAACGCCATGCGCAACCCGAAGGCCATCTACCGCGATCCGATGAGCCTCGACGACTACATGGACGTGCGCATGATCTCCTCACCGCTGTGTCTGTACGACTGCGACGTGCCCGCCGACGGGAGTACGGCCGTGATCATCTCGCGTGCGGACCGGGCAGCCGACCTTCGCCATCGGCCTGCACACGTGGAGGCCGTCGGATCCGCCATCCACGGTCGTCCCTCGTGGGACCAGTGGGATGACCTCACCACGATGGCCCTGAGGGACGCCGCCGCCATGATGTGGTCGCGCACGGATCTCCAGCCGAGCGACGTCGACGTGGCGGAGCTCTACGACGGGTTCAGCTTCATCACGCTGGCGTGGCTCGAGGCGCTCGGATTCTGCGGTCACGGCGAGGGCGGGCCGTTCATCGACGGCGGTGCGCGCATCGCCATCGACGGCGAAGTCCCGCTCAACACGCACGGCGGCCAGCTTTCGGCGGGTCGACTGCACGGTTACGGGTTCCTGCACGAGGCGTGCGTGCAACTGTGGAATCGCGGTGACGAACGTCAGGTCCCCGGCACGCCTGAGGTGGCGGTGGTCGGCGCAGGTGGCGGTCCGTTGGGCGGCTGCCTGCTGCTGACGCGCGGGGACTGAACGCGCACCTGTCAGAACCGTCGGCGGTAACGCTCGGCTCGGTAGGCGAAGGGCAGGAAGACGAGGTACGCGAGGATGCCGAGCCACCAGCCGGCGATCGCGATGCCGCTGTCGCCGAAGGTGGCGAACATGCACCCCCAGTAGATCATCAGGATCATCAGCGCCCAGAACATGGGAGCGGGGATGAAGGTGAGCCACGGTGGGCGAGCCGCGCGCCGATGTTGCTTCCTCACGCGCTCGGCGAAGGCGTGATCCAGGACGAGATGCACCCGGTACTCGCTCGCGTCGTCCATCCAGAGTCCGCACAATGCGCAGGGGACCGACCATCGCGGCCGGCTGGGATTGCCGAACCAGTCGGTGTCCTCGGTGGCGTCGAACCCGTGGTCCCGAGCGAACCAGACGTCGGCTGCGCCCGCCAGCACGCGCGGGCGGTTGCGGATGGTCTGGATGGCCGCGTTCAGCTCGCGGGTTCGCTGCTCGGCCCGCGCCACGGCTTCAAGGCCGGCGTGCGCGTGCAGGTCCGGATGCCATTCTCGTAGCCGGGCACGGTAGGCCGCCTCGGCCTCGTCGAGCGTGGCCGCAGGTCGGATGCCGAGGATCTCGTACGGAGACATCGCCCCTCCGGTTCCGAGTGGTAGGGCGGAGGCTAGTGGCGTCGGGCGGGACTGCAACCGGGCTTTCGCGGGGACGGCCGTCGGGCGGCAGCCGTCCAGTGCCTGCGCGAGCATGCGCAGGTGGGTTGGTACGCCGAGCACGTGGTGCCTCGTGTCGTGGACGTGATGTGCGCCAATGCTCGAATGCTGCCGCTGCGGCAACGGGCGTTGGCCCAGGCGGCGGGCACGGTCCTCGAGCTCGGCTTCGGATCGGGCGGCAACCTGCCCGCGTATCCCGACACCGTGACGAGGGTGCTCGCGGTCGATCCCTCGCTCGTCGGACGTCGTCTCGCACAGGACCGGATCGCTGCCGCACGAGCGGACGTGCAGTTCGTCGACGTCGACGGCCAGGAACTGCCGCTGGAGGATGGGTCCGTGGACACCGCCGTGACCACGTGGACGCTCTGCACCATTCCCGATGCCGTCCAGGCCGTGGCGGAGGTGCGGCGGGCACTGCGACCGGGCGGGCGCCTGCTCTTCTTGGAGCACGGGTTGTCACCCGACGCCCGCACGGCCCGCTGGCAGCACCGGCTCGACCCCGTGCAGCAGCGGATCGCCGGAGGATGTCATCTCGATCGGGACATCCGTGCGGTGATCGAGAGCGGCGGAATGCCGATCGAGCGCTGCGACAACTTCTCGATCGCCGGGCCCGGCCCGTGGTCCTACATGTACGCCGGAGCTGCTCGGGCGACCTGAACCAATCAGTCGAGCACGATGCGAGCGACCTCTGCGAAATGAGCGTCGGCGTCGCCGTACAACGCGGCATCGCCGAGCAAGCGCCGGTAGAACAGGTGCACGTCGTGCTCCCAGGTGAAGCCGATGCCTCCGAACACCTGGATGGCGGTCTCACCGACGCGAGGAAGCACGTCACCGGCGTGGGCCTGTGCCATCGTCGCCGCCCGATGGAACTCGTCGTCGTCGGCAGACTGTCCCGCCCACAGGGCGTAGTACGCGCCGACACGGGCCATCTCGATGTCACGCAACATGTCCGCGCACAAATGCTGCACGGCTTGGAACGAACCGATCGGGACGCCGAACTGGTGGCGGTGCCGGGCGTACTCCACGGTCATGTCGAGCACAGCGGACGCCGCGCCGAGTCCGTCGAGAGCGAGACCGAGCCCGGTCACGTCCAGCACGCGTCTCGTGGACGACACGGGGTCGATCTGCGCGAGTCTGGCCGCGCGCACCTCATCGAGTTCCAAGCGACCCGTCGGCCGGGTCACGTCCACCGACTCGACGGACGTGCGGGCCGCCTCGTCGAGATCCGAGGCGTCGACGCTGAGCAGCGCAAGACCATCGTTGGCCGTGGCGGTCACGAGGATCGTGTCGGCAGCTCGTAGGGCCAGGACGGGTTGTTTGACGCCGGACAGCCACCAGTCGTCGTCCATCTTGCGTGCTCGGCATGTCGGACCCCGCCAGTCGTACCGCCGCAATGGTTCGTGAATCGCAACGGTGACGATCCGGGAGCCGTCCGCGATGGCCCGACGAAGATCCGCCGTCGCCGCCGGGTCCTCCACGCAGCACAGGGCCGTCGCGGCGCTGACGGGCGACGCGAGATAGGGCTCGCGCAGCAGAGCGCGCCCGGTCTCCTCGATCACCACACCGGCGCTCAGCAGATCCGGCGGATCGGTCGAGGTCCCCGTGAGCAGTCCGAGTACGCCGAGCTCGGCCAGACCTGACCACACGGACCCATCGACGCCGACCTCGTCGCCGAGTCGTGCTCGGACGTGATCGGCGATCGGCGCGCGTTCCGCGAGGAAGCGCCGCACGGTGTCTCGCAACAACTCCTGTTCGGCGGAGAGCTCGAAGTTCACGGCCCGGATCGTGCCACAGAGGTCAGATCGGTGACGCCGGTGTCAGGTACGGTCGCCGGATGGCGCTCGGTCACGACGACATCGCACGGATGACCACCCCGCTCTGGGAACAGGCCAAGCAAGCAATCGATGCCGGGGACACCGCGAAGGGGACCCAGCTGATCGATGCCGCCGCGGCTCGTTGGCGGGGCCTGCAGGAGTACTCGATCAACTGGGTCACCTCGCTGCTCTCGTTCATCGGGCGCGAGCTCGGTGAGGGTGCAGTGGAAGACGCACTGCGCCGATTCGGCGACGAGTTCGTGCAGGCGCGGCGCGAGGTCGGCGAGTGGGACGCCTTGCCGGCCGAGCAGCGGGCTCGGGTCATCGCCGGTGCGATGGTCGCGAACTTCGGGTCGTGTGATGTCGAGGAGGACGACGAGAAGATCACGCTTTCGTTCCGTTGCGGTACGGGAGGCCGCCTCATCGACGAAGGCCGCTACGGCACCGAGGGATACCTCGTGCTTCGGGAGCCCGGAGGGCGGACGTTCCAACGGGAGGAACTGCCCGTGTACTGCGCGCACTGCTCGATCAACAACGAGATCCAGCCCGTCGAACGGGGACGCACGCCCACGACAGTGGAGGAGCCGCCGAGGGCGCCCGGCGAACCGTGCGTTCATCACGTGTATCGCGATCCGAGCCGTCTGCCCGACGACGTGTATCTCCGGATCGGCAAACAGCCGCCCGATCGGCCAACATGATCCGCAGCGACAGTCCCCGGCGGTCTCGGAAGGAAGTGTGAGCAATGCAGCTTGGCATGGTCGGACTGGGGCGCATGGGCGCCAACCTGGTGAGGCGACTCGTCCGCGACGGGCACGACTGCGTCGTCTTCGACGTCGACGCCGATGTCGTTGCCTCGCTCGCATCCGAGGGACCGGCAATCACCGGAGCGGGCTCGGTCGACGAGTTCGTGAAGCTGCTGCGGCCTCCTCGAGCGGCGTGGGTCATGGTTCCCGCCGCCTTCGCCGGCGACACCGTGATGCAGTTGGGCGACAAGATGAGCGAAGGCGACATCGTCATCGACGGGGGCAACACCTACTACCGAGACGACATCGACCGAGCGGAGGCCCTGGCCCCCAAGGGCGTGCACTACGTCGACGTCGGCACCAGTGGTGGTGTCTTCGGCCTCGAGCGTGGGTTCTGCCTGATGATCGGGGGCGAAGACGACATCGTCGCCCACCTCGACCCGGTGTTCCGGACGATCGCCCCCGGCCTCGGTTCCGTCGAGCGCACGCCCGGGCGTCGCGGTGATCCGACACCCGCTGAGCTCGGCTACCTGCACTGTGGGCCTCACGGGGCCGGGCACTTCGTGAAGATGGTGCACAACGGGGTCGAGTACGGGGTGATGGCGGCCTACGCCGAGGGGCTCAACATCCTCCACCACGCCGATGTCGGCAAGGCTGAACACAAGATCGACGCAGAGAACACCCCCCTGCGGGAGCCGAAGTACTACCAGTACGACATCGACACGAAGGACGTGGCCGAGGTATGGCGGCGAGGGTCGGTGATCGCGTCATGGCTCCTCGACCTCACGGCGGCCGCGTTGGTCGACGACCCTGCCCTCGAAGGCTTCGAAGGCCGGGTCAGTGATTCCGGCGAGGGTCGCTGGACATCCATCGCCGCCATCGATGAAGCGGTGCCCGCGCCGGTCCTCACCACCGCTCTCTATTCGCGTTTCACCTCCCGCGACGAAGGTGACTTCGCCGACAAGGTGCTGTCGGCCATGCGAAAGCAGTTCGGCGGTCACGACGAGCAGACCCACTGATCGCCGACTGTCGACGCCATGCCGGCCCGGGTGCGCTCGTTTCGCGGATGGCCGGCGGTCGCGCTCTCGGGTGGCGACTACGAGGCGACCTTCGTGCCCGCGCTCGGCCTGCTGGGGGTTTCTCTGGCCTGGCGCGGTGAACAACTGCTCAGCCTGCACGGGGGCATCGACGGCTGGCGCCGGGGGCACACCACCGGAATGCCCCTGCTCGCGCCGTGGGCCAACCGGCTCGCCACCACGGCGTATCGGTTCGGCGGCACTGCGGTCGACCTCCGGCGCCTGCGCAGCATCCATCACGACGAGAACGGCCTTCCGATCCACGGCACGCTGCTCGGCGAGCACCCCTGGTCGGTGGCGACAGTTCGCGACGGCGAGGACCACGGCCGTCTCGAAGCCACCTTCGACTACACGACGCCGGTCCTCCTGCGGCCGTTCCCCTTTCCTCATCGCCTGCGTGTTGCGATCGAGGTCGGACCTGAGGGCCTGACCGTCGACACCTCGGTGACGCCCAGTGGGCGCCGACGCGTACCGATCTCGTTCGGATGGCACCCGTACTTCCGGCTGCCGGAAGGTCGGCGTGACGAGTGGCGGCTCGAGATGCCGCCCTGCCGGCGGCTGACCCTCGATGAGCACCACATCCCCATCGGCGCGACGGTGCGCGAAGCCGGGGGCACGGTGAGCCTGCACACGAGGACGTTCGACGACGGGTTCGCGTTGGGTGGGGATCGTCGGTTCGCGCTCGAGGATGACTCGACCCGGCTGACGATTGAATCGGGCGCGGGCTATCCGTTCGCCCAGGTCTTCGCACCGGCCGGCAAGCCCTTCGTGGCGATCGAACCCATGACGGCGCCGACGAACGCACTGGTCACGGGAAACCATCCGTTCGTCGCGCCCAAAGAGACCTTCGTCGCGACGTTCTCGATCGAGGCGGACAACGCGTGAGCGTGCCCGGATGACAGACTTCGACCATGGCCATCACCGACAGTCCTGAATGGCGCGCCCTCGCCGACCATCACGCCGACATGCGAGGGGCGCACCTGCGGGAGCTCTTCGCAGATGATCCGACGCGGGGCGAGAGGATGAACCTCGAGGTCGGCGATGTCTACCTCGACTACTCGAAGAATCGCCTGACGAACGACACGATGAACCTGCTCGCGGCCTTGGCTCGTCGCGCCGGCGTCGAGGCACTCCGCGACGCGATGTTCGCGGGCGAGAAGATCAACGTCACCGAGCATCGAGCGGTATTGCACGTCGCCCTGAGGGCACCCACCGATGCGGTCATCGAGGTGGACGGCGTGAACGTGGTGCCCGCTGTTTACGCGGTGCTCGGTCGCATGCGCCGCTTCTCGGACGCGGTGCGAGACGGGTCTTGGACCGGTCACACCGGCCGCCGCATCGCCAATGTCGTCAACATCGGAATCGGAGGAAGCGATCTCGGACCGCACATGGCGTATGAGGCCCTGAAGGACTTCAGCGACCGAAACCTCCGATGCCGCTTCGTCTCGAACGTCGATGGCAACGAGTTCTTCGAGGCAACGCACGACATCGACGCTCACGAAACGCTGTTCGTCATCTCGTCGAAGACGTTCACCACGT
>Ga0299914_10002406_pt1 | contig 12875 bp, 6 predicted proteins | sample RVTome_10_FD_201361 | JGI IMG/M metagenome (GOLD analysis project Ga0299914, IMG submission 201361) | Soil microbial communities from uranium-contaminated site in the Upper Colorado River Basin, Wyoming, United States - RVT153D57 (version 2) ...
CCAGGAGGTACGTTAGGCGCGTACTGCCGCAAAAGATCCAACTGCAGCGGATCGAGTTGCATGTGTAGATCGCCGAGCCGCATGGTTTCGCCGAACACCAAGCCTCCTTCAGCAGAGACACGGCTTAGACCCGTCTGAGGATCTCGCATCACGAGGTTGCTCTCGATTTGCATTCGGTCTCCGACAACGCCGGTTACGTTCGCCCGGCCTTCAATCGTGCCGCGCAAAGGGAGGTCGGGTGAAACGGCACGTACGAGCTCCGCTTGCAGCGGCTGGAATTGTACCTGGAGCCCATGGAGCCGGACCTTATCCGCTGCAGCCACGCGTCCGGCTGCCACAATACGGCTCGTGCCTCCCTTATCATCGTCGAAAGCGACGTCGCCTTCGAGCCGCATGTCGGTGGGCGATCCGTCCAATGAAAGCCGTCCACTCAGCCGGCCGCGGCGCGGCAGCGCAAGGTCCGGGGCCAGGCTTTCGATCAAGCGCGTATCGAATTGGGCAAACCGGAGATCCGTGCCCCGTATCCGCACAGCGTCACCGAGGAGTATATCGGCCCCTCCCTTAAGCTCCGACTCCCCGATTCGGAGGTCCATGTCCCGAGCGACGATCCGGTGCGACAGCGGCTCCATCGTGTACTCGATCTCGAGCGAGCCTCCCCCCTGCTCAGGCAATGCCGGATAGAGCCATTGAAGGTCTGCGAGCGCGACCGGCGATCCATCCGCAGACAGAACGAGCTCGGAATACTCCATCGCGTAGAACCCGTTTGCCGACATGCGCGAATCGGGAAGCACGGCGACTATGTCCGTAAAGTAGAGCGTGTCACCCCGTAATCGGAAATGGCCGGAAAGGTCGCGCACATCAGCAGCCGGCGGATTAAAAGGCTCCAGGATTCCGCTGAAGCGGTCCACGTCGATCGGAATCGACGCCGTATCGGGATGGGCAACTAAGACCCGGTCAATTGCCGCATTAAGCTCCCGAAATTCCATAACATTTCGGTATCCGCCCGGCACTTCGACTACATTGGCGCGCGATTCACCCGCTAGCACCTCACGAATTGCTTCGCGCTGCTCGGCCGGAGAGAGATCAGGTGGCGGCTTCCATTCGGTACGCATGGTCAGGCGGCTACTCACGAGCGTGATATCGTGGAGTTCGACCCATTCGCCCCAGGCCGACGTCGTCATATCTCCGGCCGCTTCAGATACGAAAATACGTTGGAAATTCCATTCCTCACCGGGAGAACGGTCGAGGACAACTTCCGCACCGACGAAACGGAGATCGTCCAGGCTAATCCTCTTGCGGAGCAGCCCACGAAGTGAATACCTCGTCGACAAGGTGTCGGCGCGGACGAACGGACGCCCGGCGGAGTCGACGATCGATACGTCGATTAGCCGCACGCCGCTCAACAGATTTCCCTCCATACGGCCGATTTCAACCTCGCCGTTTATGGCCGCCTGCAGCCGGCTCACAGCGCCCCGGCGCACTTGCTCGCGTCCCCACTCCGTTGAGCTGATCACGAACAGAGCCACAACGACCACCAGCACGATCGCTGCCAGTATGCCGAGCCCAATAACCGCGATGCGCCGAGACGTATCCATCAGTACGCCTCACCGATCGAGAGATGCAGCGCGAGTCGGGAGAAAATCTGGCTGAGAAATCCGGAACCCGCCGCCTCGACCGGATTGTAGCGCCTGAGTGTTTCGAGCTCGACCAGCCGCCGCCCCTCGTTTTCATCCACGTACTCAGTGACGACCGGAAGCCGCTCCGTGACGCCTGGTCGCACCCCGAGATCCAGCCGCACCGGTCCGACCGGGGTAATTAATCGGATCCCGACGCCCGGCGTCACAGCCCAGCTTCCATCCGAAAACATGCCGGCGATCCCTTCGCCGATGATTGCACCGTCCAGAAAGAGGGCGGCAGTGAGGCTGCGCCCGACCGGGAACCGGTATTCCACACCTGCCTCCAGCACGGATGTGCCGCCGATCGGACGAAGCACGAACTCTTCCATTGGAACGACACCCGGGTCGCAGGTGCCGTCAGCGATTGTCGCGCCCGTACATCCGTCGTCAGCTTCCATCAATAGGGTGGGATCGATGGTGAGCGTCTGGGGGCCAAGCTGATTTTCGCCATACCCGCGCACAGAACGCGCACCGCCGGCATAAAAACGTTTCCGGGGATGCAGCAGCGCATCATCTTCATCCTCTAGATCGATGCCGATCGCCTCTGTTGTACCGGCGAGGTGACGCACCCATCCTGCACGGACGCGGCCAGCCAGAACACGCCGGCGATGCACATCCAATGGCAAATAATAGCTGACCTCGCCCGATGCCCTGTTGTACCGATAGTCTGATCCGGTGAAACCGGAGGCATGCTCGATCGCTAACCGCGCGCGATAACCTGAGCTGGCCGAGATCGGGTCGTCGGCGCGATCTGCCAGCAGATTCAGTACGATTGGAGACATCGCGTTGCTTCCCCGCAGCAACTCGATCGTTTCCATCTGGCAAACGCCGTAGTTTATGCAGAAATAAAGGTCACCCGCCTCGACGGCAGTCAACTCGTACCCGTAACTCAGACTTAGCGGCGTATCATAGTCGATGCGCCTGGTTACCGATACCGCCGCGCCGTAGCTCCGGTCGACGACGATGCCCGGAACCGTCCGGCGATTCGCGAAAACGTCTAATCCGAACACGTTTTCAGCGGACTGAAAGGCGGGCTGCATGAAGCCCATGTTCAACTGCCACGTCGGCTTCAGGAACGGATCCTCGTCTAGAAAACTTTCCTCGGGGATAACGTCACGGAAGAGAAAGCGCTCGTTCAGCTGCGGCGCCAGAAGATTGCCGAGCGTCGCCCGGAGGTCGAGCCGCCGACCCGCACCCAGCCAGTCATAATGCGTGTACCGCGCTTCGAACTGCACGAATTCGACCATGTTGAGGCCACCACCAATCCGCATCGTTCGCGGCGGCGCTTCGCGCACCGTCACCTCCACGCTCTTCGAGCTGTCGGCCTGCTCCGGCACTTCGACTTCCACCTCATGAAAGAGATTGGATTCGTACAGACTGCGCCGCGCCGCGACGATATCGTTTGTGCGCAGGACACGCCCTCCCTTCAGGCGCAGGGCCTCGCCGATGGTGCCATCGCTAACGTCCACGTTCCCGCTAATCTCGACCTCCTCGAGCGTTGAACGCGGTCCCGGCTCGATGATCACGGCGACTCTACTTCGGCGCGCCTGGCTGTCGACCTCGATGGTGTCCCGTACCAGACCGTCGAGATAGCCGGCCGAACCCAGCCGCTCCTGCAGGTAGGTCATGCCGAGGTCGATCTCTACGAGATTCAAGGCATCGTCGGCCCCGGGAAACCGGGCTCGGCGGACCTCACGATCGCTCAAGACATCCGCTGCCTGCCGCACCTCGAGCTCGTCTATAACAGTGACCTCGCCCTCTTCGACGTGAAAGACAACGTCGACGCCCTCATCCAGCGGACGAATCTCGGCAGCAACCGACGCTTCCCGATAACCGTGCCGAAAGTAGACGACGCGCAAGCGGACGACGTCACGCTCGAGCTCCTGCCGGTCGAGAAACTCGTGTCGGACCACCAGCGGCCAGTCCCCCACCATGCAGAACGGCCGAAGGAGCAGCGCACGACAACGTGTTTCCTGCGTCGCGATGCTCGCCCGAAGAGTGCCCTCGCTCAACCCTTCGACGCCGCGGAAGATGATCTTCTCAACGCGCGGCTCGTCTTCGCCCCCGCTCGAATCTTGCGAGAACGCAGGCGGCGTCATACAGGCAGCGAAAAGCACGAAAACGAGCAGCGAAGCACGTCCAAACCCCTTCCGGTACGATCCACGACCAGCAGAAGCCGCGATATTGGATGGTTCCTCAGAATGCTTTAACGGCATTGCATGCTTCACTCGACGGACGGCCGGAGGGAACTTTGCGAGTGAACACCAGCCTCATTCATTGATGTTCCAGTTCCGTACCTATACAAACGATATGCAAGAACACCGTTCAAACGGCCAAATTCCGCGATTTGGGCCCCGGCACCCACGCCCCGTATCAAAAAGCCGCCGGTTTACCGAACGCAAACTAAAACCAGATTGTAACGCCTACCGGTTCAACGATTTGCCAGCGGGCCGCTCCTATTTTGCGTGAGCTTAAACGTCCAGCGTTTCTGCCGATACCAAGGACTGCAAGCCATTTACCATAGTTGAGCGGTCGGTCCGATTGTCGGATCAACCACAGCTTCGACGAATGCGCGCCGTAATGCATCCAGATACATAATCCCAGAGATGGAAGACGCGATCACGCTGTCGGGCAGTTATAATCCAATTCTCGTCTCGCTGTCCTACTTGATTGCGGTCGTTGCTTCTTACACCGCCCTCGTACTGGCGCGCCGGGTGGCGCAAAGTGAGGGCAAATCTGCTGCACGCTGGCTGGCTGCCGGCGCAATCGCGATGGGCATCGGCATCTGGTCGATGCACTTCATCGGCATGCTGGCATTCAGCATGGAGATGCCGTTTTCCTACGACGTGGCGACCACGCTGTTGTCGATGATCGTTGGTATCGGCGCCTCCGGTTTCGCCCTGTTTATCGGCTCGCGCAAGCATATCGGCGTGAAGAGGCTCTGCATCAGCGGCTTCGTGATGGGCGTCGGTATCGCAGGCATGCACTACACAGGGATGGCGGCCATGGAGATGGATGCGACGCTCACATATGACCCTCTCCTCTTCGTCGTCTCAATCATCCTGGCCGTAGTTGCCTCCATCGCTGCCCTGTGGATCGCCTTCACGCTGGCTTCACGTGTGGATGACCATGTCGGCTACAAGATCGGTGCAGCTCTCGTCATGGGCCTCGCCATTTGCGGTATGCATTACACGGGGATGGCCGCCGCCAATTACACACACGTTCCGGGCATGCACGGCAGCGTCGCCACCGAGGCGCCGAATCTCGTTTGGCTCGCCGCCAGTGTGACGGCGACAACGCTGATCATCCTGCTTATCACCCTTCTGAGCATCTTCTTCGACTATAAGCTGAAGGTCCAGAAGCTCGTAGAGGATCGTTTGACTCGCCTCGTCGAAGAGCGAACACTCGAGCTGACCTCGACGGTTACGAAACTCGAGCTCGCACGAGACGCGGCGGAAGCCGCAACAGAGGCCAAGAGCGCATTCCTGGCCAATATGAGCCATGAAATTCGGACGCCGCTCAACGGCGTAATCGGCATGACGAGCTTGCTCCTTGAACTGCATCTGGAAGACGAGCAACGCGAATTCGCAGAAATCATCAGGACTTCGGGAAATTCGCTGCTGTCGATCGTAAATGAGATCCTGGATTACTCGAAAATCGAGGCCGGGCAAATGGAATTGGAGCGTCAACCGTTCGTTGTGCACACCTGCATCGAAGACGCCCTCGACCTTGTCGCCCCGAGTGCAGCGGACAAAGGACTCGAGCTCGTCTATCAGACAGATCTGGCCGTACCTCATGCGGTTGTCGGTGACGTGACCCGCCTGCGGCAAGTGCTCGTCAATCTGCTGTCCAATGCGGTGAAGTTCACCGATCGCGGCGAGGTGGTCGTTACGGTGGATAACGAGAAGACCCGAGACGAGCCGTTGGTGCTGCACTTCCTCGTGCGAGATACCGGAATCGGAATTCCGAATGACAGGATGGACCGGCTTTTCAAGTCGTTCAGTCAGGTGGATGCCTCGACGACCCGTCGCCACGGCGGCACGGGCCTGGGGCTGGCCATCTCCAAACGACTCGTCGAGGCGATGGGCGGCCGTATCTGGGTCGAAAGCACTCCAGGGAGCGGATCAACGTTTCACTTCACGACCGAGGTTCAACCGGCCACGGACACGTATCCGAGCGCTCCGGCGAGCAACCGCCGGAAATTGTCGGCTCGCCGCATCCTAATCGTGGACGACAACGCCACCAATCGTCGGATTTTAAGCCTTCAAGCCGAACGCTGGGAAATGGAGCCGACCGCCGTCTCGTCGGGACGCGAGGCGCTCCGGATCCTGAAAGAAGCCAGCTTCGACATCGACATCCTCGACATGCAGATGCCCGGAATGGATGGAATGGAACTGGCGGCGCAAGTGGCGAAACTCTTTCCTGCTCTTCCGCTCGTCATGCTGAGCTCGATCGGCCAATCGCCAAACGGGCATCGTGACCTGTTCGCAGCTTACCTGAACAAGCCCGTGAAGCACGACCAGCTCTTCGAGACGCTAACGACCGTCATGAATGAACTTCCGGCTCCAGTCCGGCCTGAGCGCAATGGCCACCCATCATCATCGCACACGAACGGCTCGCAACGCATTCTGGTCGCCGAGGATAATCCGATCAACCAGCGTGTTGCCGTGATGATGCTTCAGCGTCTCGGGCACAGAGTGGATGTGGTGTCCAACGGGAAGGAGGTCCTCGAGACGCTTCGCATGAGCGCGTATGACGTCGTACTTATGGACCTCAGGATGCCTGAGATGAACGGACTGGAAGCAACCAAACGCATTAACGCTGAGTGGCCCTCTTCGGAGCGGCCGCGCATCATCGCCGTTACCGCGGACGTCACTGACGAAACCCGATCCGCATGCATGCAGTTGGGCATGAGTGATTTTATTACCAAGCCGATCAGCGAAGAAACGCTCGCATCCGCGCTAAACGAGTACGTCCAAGCCTGAGCTTCTGAGAGGAAATCCGATTCGGTCGACCAAAGTAGTCCCGCCGTGCTTACTTTGTCCGATCGTGGCTTGCCGGAACATCGTCCGAACGCGTCCGGCAGTCCAGGTACAGCCAGACACCAACGACGACCGGAAGCGGCGAAACCTCATGCAACTGCGCACCATTCGACACCTATTTTTCCTGATCCCGGCTTTATTCTTCGCATGCGGATCGGCCTACTCTCAGGATGCTGATCTCGGGCTTTTCGAGTCCAACGCCGATGTCGGTGAAGTCGAGCACGCCGGGTCCGTCGAATACGACGCCGAAGAGGATACCTACATCGTCGCCGGTGGCGGTGAAAACATGTGGTTTGATGAAGATGCATTCCACTTTGTGTGGAGAGAGGCGGAGGGTGACGTCGCCCTTGCGGCGGACATCGTTCTCACCGGCACCGGCACCAATCCGCATCGAAAAGCCGGACTCATCATTCGTCAGAGCCTGGAGCCCGGCGCACCTTACATAGACGTCGTCGTCCATGGAGACGGGCTCACCTCGCTTCAATTTCGCGAACAGGCCGGCGGTCCTACCCGCGAGATTCAGTCGAACGTAAGCTCGCCGGAGCGTATTCGCATCGACAAGGACGGCGATTACGTCTTCATGTCCGTAGCCCCCGCGGATGGCGAGCTGCAAAGCGCCGGCGGTTCGACGCGGATCACTTTCGAGGAGCCCTTCCTCATCGGCCTCGCCGTCTGCGCTCACGACACCGTCGCCGTCGAAAAGGCCCTTTTCTCGAATGTCGAAATCATCGAGGAGTTTGCTGAACCTTCGGGGGATCCGGTGCTCGAAAGCACACTGGAATCGATCGCGATCGCATCAACCGATCGGCGCGTCGTCTATCACACCCGCAGCCATATCGAGGCTCCCAACTGGTCACCCGACGGATCATACCTTCTGTATAACAGCGGCGGGCTCATCTATAAACTCCCCATCGACGGCGGCGAACCGACGGTGGTCGATTCAGGGCTGCTGACTCGAAATAATAACGACCACGGCATTTCACCCGATGGCACACTTCTCGTGGTCAGCGATCAATCCAGTGAGGACGGCCAGTCGCGAATCCACGTACTGCCGGTCGAGGGCGGCACGCCTCGCCTGGTAACTGAACTGGGGCCTTCCTACTGGCACGGCTGGTCACCCGACGGAGAGACGCTGGCCTACGTCGGACGCCGCGATGATGAGTACGACATCTACACGATACCCGTCGAAGGAGGCAAAGAAACACGCCTGACCACCGCGCCGGGACTCGACGACGGGCCGGATTATTCGCCGGACGGCGAGACGATCTATTTCAATTCCGTCCGAACGGGAACGATGCAAATCTGGAAGATGAACGCCGACGGAAGCGAACAGGAGCAGGTTACGTTCGACGAATACAACGACTGGTTTCCGCATCCCTCTCCAGACGGACGTTGGATCGTTTTTCTTTCCTACGAGGAAGATGTAGAGGGCCATCCGCCGAACCGGGATGTGATGCTGCGCCTCATGCCGGTTGAGGGGGGTGAGATCCAGGTGATTGCAAAGCTATTCGGAGGACAGGGTACGATCAACGTGCCGTCGTGGTCACCGGACAGCCAGAACGTCGCCTTCGTGAGCTATCGCCTTGCGCATCCGTGAGTCCGCTAACCGCGCGTTCATCTTCAACTGAGCTTCTCCGTCGCGGGGCATAAAAGGGTCGAACAATTCAACCCCGGCTCAGTATGTTACCGGACTTTTGCTAATTGCACGCCTACAAGCACGCGCATGAGCGTGCCTGCGTGCCGGCTTTCCGCGATCGTCCGTCGGCACGACGCGGATCCGTATTCGAAATCTCCTCACCGGCGCGCACCGTACTCCCATTGCGGGCTGACAGGTCGAAGGTATCAGTTCAATTTCAAAGAGATAGGATTCCACCATGGGCACGATGAACAAAATGCGCGAGAACACGGGTGTCGTCCTGTGGATTCTCGTCTTCGCCTTTGGAGTCATCTGGGTGCTTCAGGATTCCGGCGGACTCGACGCCGTCGGAACGACATCCGGGACAAACATCATCGTCGTTGATGGTGACGCAATCCCGTACGAAGAATATTCGCGGGCCGTCGATGCACAGGTGCAGCAGTATCAGCAGCAGACCGGCGAAACGATGCCGCCGCAGATGCTCGATCAGCAGCGGGAATTCGTATATGCGCAGCTCGTCGAGAATAAGCTGCGTGAGCACGAAATGGACCGCCTCGGCATCAACGTCACGAATGAAGAGGTCTATGAGATGGTGATGGGCCCCGATCCTCATCCCATCATCCAGACCTACTTCGGCGACGAGCAGGGGAACGTCAACCGCGCTCTCCTGCAGAATTTTATCGACAACCCCGAAGCCCGCGAGGATTGGATCCAGATCGAAAACTACCTGAGAGCCGAACGACGCCGTGAGAAGATGGACAATCTCATTGCCGCAACCGTTCGCGTCTCCGAACAGGATGTTCTGGAGGAGTACCGCCGCCGAAATTTAAGCGTCGATGTTGAGTGGGTTGGACTACGATATTCGGACCTTCCGAACGACTCCGTGACGGTTACCGACGCCGATTTGGAACGCTACTATGATGAAAACAAGGAAGACTATGAGCGGCCGCGTACGTACACGCTCAACTACGTGACGCTCAGCAAGCAACCCACAGCCGAAGACTCGACCGCGATTCTCGCCGAGCTGGAGCGGCTCGAGCAGCGTTTCGTCGAAGCTGAAGATGATTCGCTCTTCCTGGCCCGTAACGCATCGGAGTCGCCGTTTTCGGACGAGTGGCATTCGCCGAACGAGCTCGATGAGGCTGTCGCCGAGGCCATCTTCCCGGACCCCGAATCCGGATCGATTGTCGGACCGTTCGTAGCTGGCAATCAGGCCCATCTCGTGAAAATTCGTGATGTGCGGCCGGCCGAAGCAGAAGTCGTTCGCGCCCGCCACATCCTGATTCACTCGGAGAGCGACAACGCGGAGATCGAGACCGAGCTCAACGAGATCAAGAACCAGATCGCGGCCGGCGATCTTACGTTCGCCGAGGCAGCCCGCGCGCATTCGCAAGACGGCTCCGCCTCGCAAGGTGGAGATCTGGGATGGTTCGGCCGAGGGCAGATGCTTGATGTGTTCGACAACGCCGCTTTCGAGGCACCGCTGGACGAGGTCGTCGGGCCGATCAAGAGCCGTTTCGGCTACCACCTGATCGAAGTCCAGGATCGCGCCTCCAGCGAGGTCAAAATCTCGGACCTCGCACTTCAGATTCGCACCGACATTGCAACGCTAAATAATATTCAGGAGCAGCTCGAAGATCTTCGATACTTCTCCGACGAAACCGATGACTTTGAAGAGGAGGCCGAGCGCCTGGGCTTGAACGTCCAGACGGTACAAATCACGCCGGATCAGCAGATGATTCCCGGACTAGGAAGCAGCCGAACGATCCTCAATTTCCTTGAGTCCGCGGCTGAGGGTGAACTGAGTCCGGTGATTGAATTGGATGACGTCTTCGTTGTCGGTGAAGTGGAGGCGATCATTCTGGAAGGTTATCGTCCGTTTGATGACGTCCGTTCTGAAGTGCAGCCTCGCGTCTACATCGAAAAGAAGAAGGAGCTTTTGAGCGAGCGGATCGACATCGCTCTCGAGAACAACGACTTCGACGCGCTGCCGCAGGTGCTCGGTACGCAAAAACAGAGGGCCGAAAGCGTGACGTTCAGCATGAACGTCGTACCCGGACTCGGTCGCGAACCCAGATTCACGGGGACGGCTCTGGGCATCGATGAGGGGGAGACTTCCGGAGTTGTTGCGGGCGAGAATGCCGTTTTCGTCGTGAAGGCGATCAGTGTGGATGAGCCGGCGCCCATCACGGAGGCGCAGCGCGCTCAGCTTCGGAATCAGATGCTGCAGCAGCGCCGTACTGAAGTGCGCAGCCAGTGGCTTGCTCAGTTGCGCGAGCGCGCTGCGATCGAAGATCACCGCAGTCGCTTTCTCCAGCAGTAGCAGGAGCGGACGCGGGAGCGCTTGCGGTTGCGATAGCAGTAGCCGTAACGACAGCAGTAGCCGTAACAGTAGCAACCTGCGTGTCGTTCTCGGCTTCGCGTGACACGCGTCACATTTCGAAGGTCCCTCTATAGACGACGTCAGCCGGACCTTCGAGGTAGACGTCCTCTATCTTGCCGTGCGCGAATCCGAAGCCTACCACCAGTGTGCCTCCCGGCATCTCCACTTCGACACGATCCTCCTTGATGTGACCCATCAGCCGAGCGGCTACGGCAGATGCGACGGCACCTGTCCCGCACGCGTAGGTTTCGCCCTCTACGCCCTTCTCAAAGGTGCGCACCCGTAGGCGCGCCTCGCCGGCGTCCGAAAGCTCCACGAAATCGACGTTCGCTCCGTTCGGCGCCAATTTTGCATCCCGTCGAATCGCCGGCCCCCACAAGGCGACGGGCGCCGCAGCAACGTCCTCGACGAAGCACACGGCGTGCTCCGTTCCGGTCCATATATAGTGGACAGCACCCGCGGCGCGGGCCGCATCAGACACCAGCTCGACATGCTCTGCGAAATCACGTGGCGGGCTCAGATAGATGCGCACAGGCTCTCCCTCCTCCGCGGGGACCAGTGCACGAAGAACGCCGGCGTCTGTCTCGAAGTGCATCTCGTCGACCTCGATACCGGTTCGACGAGCGAACCGCGCCAGACACCGGGCGCCGTTTCCACACATCGTCCCGATGCTCCCATCGGCGTTGACGTAGCGCATCCGGAAATGGTGGTTTTCCTCACGAGGTGGATTGAACGCAAGCACGCCGTCCGCCCCGATGCCGAACCGACGCCGGCAGAGCCGCCGCGCCAGACCCGACATCTCATCATCCGAGAAGTGAAAAAACCGATTGTCAATTACAATGAAATCATTGCCGGCGCCATTCATTTTCGTAAACTCAACGACGAGTCGAGGCGTTGGTCCGTTCATTCGTAGTTACTTCGTTGATTGCATCTTGATTTTCACGAGGATGCGGGCACCCCGACGGGACACTGCCGTATGAAATTGTATTAATACCGGAAACGGATTTAAGAAACACGTTGGCGGAAAAGAAACTTGCTATCGAGGGTGCAGAACCCCTCCTTCTCTACGGATTCAATGACGTCTATCTGCGAAAGATAGAGGCAGCATTTCCTGATACGCAGATCACGGCGCGAGGCCACGAACTCATTCTTCAGGGTGAGAAAGAGCCGCTCGATGGAATAGAGAAGATCGTCAACGAATTGATCGTCATCCTGAACCGGAACGGCAACCTCACTGAGAAGGATGTCGATACCGTGCTGGCTCTCTACACGGCCGGAGACGGCGCCGGGGCGTTCGGAATGGACGCACGCGACGTGGTCCTGTTCACGCCGAGCGGCGGCACGGTCAAGGCGCGAACACCGAACCAGGCTCGCCTCGTCGACGCGGCGCGCACGAACGATCTGCTCTTCGCCATCGGCCCCGCAGGAACGGGAAAAACGTACACTGCAGTCGCGCTTGCCGTCGCGGCATTGAAATCGCGCCACGTCAAGCGGATTGTACTCTCCCGGCCGGCTGTCGAGGCTGGTGAGCGCCTCGGCTTCCTGCCGGGCGACTTCCGGGAAAAGGTGGATCCCTACCTCCGGCCCCTGTACGACGCGCTTGAAGACATGCTGGAGAGCGACAAACTTCGATCATACATCGAAAAAAACGTCATCGAAATCGTACCGCTCGCCTACATGCGCGGACGAACACTCAACTCGGCCTTCGTCATTCTGGATGAAGCACAGAATGCTACATCTCTTCAGATGAAGATGTTCTTGACGCGGCTCGGCGTCAACAGCCGCGCCATCGTTACAGGCGACGTCACGCAGACCGACCTTTCCGCCAGAGAAGTCAGTGGTCTGGTGGAGGCACAGGAGATTCTCGAACACGTAGCGGGAATCGAGTTCATCCACTTTGACAAGAACGACGTCGTTCGACACCGTCTCGTGAAGGACATCATAGAAGCCTACGCCCGCTTCAAGAAAGACGGCGACGAACCGATCTGAACGGTTCTGTGAGACGTAAGAACACGCTAGGCTCCCGGCGCGCGGACGAAAACGTTGTCGATCAAGCGCGTGCTGCCAAAGAAAACGGCGACGGCGGCCAGCACGTGACGGCCGGCCTCGATCCGCTCAAGCGGCTGCAGTGTATCTGC